>Ga0209709_10002765_pt1 | contig 14960 bp, 17 predicted proteins | sample ArcticOcean_MG_C_2_FD_187435 | JGI IMG/M metagenome (GOLD analysis project Ga0209709, IMG submission 187435) | Marine microbial communities from western Arctic Ocean - ArcticOcean_MG_CB4_136 (SPAdes) (version 2) | ecosystem: Environmental > Aquatic > Marine > Oceanic | place: Arctic Ocean... | reverse complement strand
AGGCATTTCTATCCCTCTATGACATCTCTAATCTTTGTCTTTTCTTCATCACTGCCTGTAGAATCTTTGTCTCCATTCACTGCTTTAGGCCTACTCAATTTAACTTCTTCTCCTGTTAAATCATCTTCATTAAAATCGTCATAGTTGCCTATTATTTCAACTGCTTTTTCTGTTGCTTTTAATAACAACTCTGCTATTTTTTCGTCTGTTGTAACTTTTTCTGGCATTAATAACCACCTTCTAATTTTGATACCATTTTACCTATATCTTCCCAATCCATCTTTGCAATTCTATCTACATCGCTACTACCGCCTACACTATCTATTGCTGGCGTTGGAGTATTAACTACAACAAATCCTGATTTCATCAACATATTGTCCTTATCATATACAGCCCTTTCTAAATTATTTACTTTCTCAACTAATGTTTTTAACAATAGTACCATTTCATTATTTTGTTCAGTCATCTTTTTCCTCTCCTAAATCCCCTTTACTATTTGGGTAAACCATACCTCTTAGTTGTCGGTATAGAACTTCATAGTCTTTTCTTAATTCAGCAGCCCTTGCTACTAAATCAGTATTTCTTTCAACCATTGCTTCCATCTTCTTTTGCATGGGCTTTGATTTATTCATAGGTAGATTATTTAATTCATCTAGTAAATCCCCTAATTTAGTAAAATCTTGTCCCATATATTCAGATGGTTGAACAGACTGTAATACTTTTTTTACTCTCTTCTTTTGCTTAGGGTCTGCTTTATCAAGCATTGGGCTGTTAGCCTTTTTAATTTGGTCTATCCAACTCATTTTAAATCCCTCTTATCTTTTAGTTCCTGAACTCTAGCCCTAAGTGATTCTATGTCTGAATCAGCCCTCAGAGGAACTTCCTTATCAGGCTTTCTAATTGGTGTTGTTTCATCTTCTATATCCAGTGCACCTTTTCTTCTTAACCATAAATCATACTCTTTTTGAGCATCCTTTTCTCTCTTAAGGTCACTAATAATTTGTGTCTTATATTCTTTATATTTAGACACAGTAGTTTTAACACCATTATATTCTTCTAAGAACTGCTTTTCTCTACTTGAGTCAATAGATATGTTAGTTAATCCTTTATCTTGTATCATATCTGCTAATGTATTATAGGCATTAAACTTATTTTTTAATGACCTATATGTTGTTTCTATTTGCTTAACAATCTTTTTATATTTCTTGCCTGCTAATTGTTCTCTACTAGAATTTTCTTTTTCTTCTATTGATTTTGATTCCCATTCTACATCTATTTTATTTTCTAAGGCATCAATGGCCCAAGTATAATACGAAGTGCTTTCTTTGGTAGCATCATCATATTCTTCATACACTGATTTAAAATTAGAAACTAACACATCCCATTTTTCATTTAGTGAATCAGTTATAGATTTAGATATATCATCTAAATGAGCAGCAGTCGTGCCGCCTTGATATCTATATCTGTCTTGGTTAACCAATCTAATAATGTTTACTAAAGATGTTTTCTTTCCTGAAGAAAGTAACTTATATTCTCTAAGCAATGATTTTCTATCCGGTCTAGCATTACCGCTAAGTAGTTCTATTTTTTTAACCACTTTTTCATATAAATCAGTGCCCTTATATTTACCCGCATTTGTCATTTCTACTAATTTATCATATATCTTAGGATGTAATCTTCTTACCCCAGTAGTTACCATGTCGTCTAATACTAAAAGGAATTTAGAATCTAACAATTTACTATCGTATAACTTATTTTGTAATGACTCTGATATCTTATCTCCATTTTCTACTATCTCAATTAATTTAAAGAAAGTTATTTCTTCATCGCTTTTCATTGGTTTAATTCTAGTAGTTGTTTTAGTGTCTTTATCAAATATAGACTGTAATTTAGAAAACAAATCCCTTGGTATATCACTTCTAATTTGCCACAAACTAGCCATAATAACTTGTACCTTTGCACGACCAGTAGGGTTACGTGTGCCTGTACCAATGCTTGACTCTGAACCCATTAAAGGGTATTTACCATCTATATCTTTATCTGGCTCAGTTAAATCTAAAAGAACTTTACCTTGAACATTTTTCTTTGCTTCTCCTAATATTTTTCTTACTTGATTAATAGTATATGGTCTAATTATAGATTGATTACTTTCCAATGCATCCATTAAAACAGTTTCCACGGATGACCCTTTCAATATAGTATTGCCATCTCTAACTAAAAAACCATCTAAAAACGACATTTATATCACCTAGTATGGTAGACTTCCCATCTTATTACTTCTTTTCTTCTTTGGTTTACCAATGTAATCAGGCACTTCTGCACTGTCTGGTCTAGTTATACTCTTTGCTTCTGGGTCTACACCAATGAAATCAAAGTTGTTATTTTTAGTTTTGACAACATTATTTCTATCGGTATTTCTTTTTTTAGTTAGTTCTATTCGCAATTCTCTTTCTGTCTTTTCTGTCATATTATTTCTCTCCAATTACCAGTTGTTCCTTGTCTGCTGTTGATATTGCTGTCGAGCAGCAAATTGTCTGTTTCGAGGACTTGATTTTTTAATTATATTTGCAAACCTTAACCACTGAGTTTGTATATCTTCATCATAAGGTGGCTTACCTACCCACCAAGGGCTATAACTATCTTTATAGTGAGCATTATATTTCTTTGAAGTACTTGAACTTTTAATGTGTTCATCTCTATGTTTTATATGTAGAGCATCATCAAACTCTATTTGTATAAATTCACCAGTAGGACTATATGACTTAATACCTGGAAATACCATTCTCATATCCTGTCTATTAGTTGTTAGAAGCCTTGTGATTATACTTTTCACATGTTCTAATGCTCTTTCATCTAAATCCTCCTGAAGAATATACAGTTCCTTAAACTGTGGAGTATGCGTGTCTGCAAAATATCTTTTTAAGAACATATACATCTTAGTGACATGCTTACCTTGGTCATTAACACTATCACCACGCTTTAATACATCCTCCCACATTATGGTATTCTCCTTTCTGTTCTTGAATCTACATTCTGATTGCCAGCCTCTCTGGGTAGTCCACTGAATCTTTTATCTGGGCCTGTCTCCTTGGATGGTTTATTTCTAGTTTTGGGTGGTTCTGATTTTTCTGATTTTGTTTTTTCTGGTACACCTGCTTCCGCCATACTAGGTTTATTACCTGCTTCCATCATTTGCCCTAATTGGCTTGCATCAACATCTGTTCCAGCATAAGGGTCTGCCTCAAACTTCTCTCCACCACTTGCTTTTCCACCGTCTTCTACTTTGGGTTTTTCTTTAGAATATGTGAATCTACCTTTGTCATCCATATCTACTAAGAACCCTAAATTTTTAATTGAACCTGCTATATTTACTTCCATCTCTCTTAATCTAAGTTTAGCAATCTCATCTTCTTCTTCAGAAGGTGGGAGTTTTAAATCCCAATCAGTAATACCAAACTCTTTGATTATAAACGGGAATACATAATTATTCCATATAGTTTGAGCCATCTCTACTGCACGATTAGTAACAAGTATTTGCATACCTTCATTGTTTAATCCACCACTTGCGGAATTATCAGACATGAATACTTTACTAACCCCATAGAACCCTGATACTCTATCTCTTAAATCATCTTTAACAGAAATATAATCCATCTCTTTTAGACTGTCCATAAACTTAATCCATTCAATAGAACCTTTACCATTTTCTGCTTCTATACCCATTACAGGAATGAAGTGTGGGTCTTGTTCCATCTTCTCTTTGACTCCTCTCCAGAATGACTTCATTGAATCAATGTTTCTAGTTTGAACTGCAAGTAATCCTCTAGGCATTCTTTGTTTTGAGTAAGATGAATTAACATAGTTTTCCATTGCTAATAAGGTAGTAATATGATTCCATAAAGTTAATACAGGTGATAATCCATATAATCTACTAGGGTTATATTTACTGAAATGTAACACTTCTCCTTTAACATAATGTTGTTCCTCTCCATTACATCTATTTACATAATACACAGGATGCATAGGAGAATTACATTCATCACATGCTGCTACTGGGTCATTAACAATCTGCTCTCTATGATTTAAACAGGTAAAACCATAATGCCCTTTTTCTCCATTTTCATCAGCATAGATAGCCATAGTCACAGGGTCTCCCCTAAACATTTCTTTAATTTTATGCATTCTAATTTTACCATTATTATCAAGATAGTATTCTTTCTTTAATACAATGTATGCGTCATCCATTATATTCAAATCATCTTCTAACTCTTTTAATATATCAATAAACAGTTGGTCAGCACTATTAATATGTCCTTCCATAAATTTTTTAGCATATTCTAATTGTTTCTTATCAGGTTTTGCTAAACTAACCGAACCACAATCTGCACATTTTTCAACAGGTTGCTCATGCACGTTTTTACAATCTCTACATTTATAGGCAAACGATTCTTCCCATTTGTATCCTCTTCTAAATATTTCATTCTTTAATTGAGTAGTACATGTTCTAACTATTACTGACTGTTGTGCTACATGATAGAGCACAGGTGTAGTAATCATATAGTCAGTAGACTTTTCTTGTATACCTGGGTTAAATGCTCTAGGGTCTTTAGGAGTAGGGGTTCTTCTTCTAAATAGATTAGTAATATTGAATCTCCTTTTTTCTTCTACCATATCTAAACCCCCATCTTACTATTTTCTTGTAACTTAGTTATGCTATCTATATCTATATCCCACTTGTCCCAATCAAACCTGGTGTTATCACTATGGTTATAGTATTTCATTAATTTAAATAATTCTCCTTTCCTACCTTTGTACCAATCTTCTTTTTTATTCTCTTTCTTTATCTTAAGTAACTCTAATAAAACATTAGCATTGTTTCTTTTTAGTTTAAAGTGAGGTAAGCATTTGGTTAATAGTTTTTTAATATCTCCACCTGCATAGAAGTTAAGTCTGTTAATTAATCTAGTATCCTGTGGGGATTTTTGGTCTAAGTGTAATCTGCCCATACCTAATGATTTGTGCATTTCTAACATAAATGCTTTACCTCTATCTCCGGTTGCGACTAATCCCACTCTTGGATTGTGATTTTTATCCATTGTAATATACCCGTCTGAATCTATGAATGCTGCTGTATATGCCCAAATGTTTTTCTTGATATCATCATTTATTTTAAAATGTGCACCATTTACGTTAGTTATGTTTTGTTCTGCGGCAAGTTTTGCTATTATCTGAGGAGAACTTCTATCGTATAAGTTTCTAGGCAATCCGTCATGTATCTCTCTTGATGATATACCAGGATAGTTACAAACAGAATCTAATATTGCCTTCCTTATGTTATCCTTTTGTGATATACTTATAGGGGTTTCTTTTATTTTCTTAGTGAACTGTTTCTTTAGACTTTTCATTTCTTTGGTCAGTATAGCATATTGTTTACCAATAGGCATATCCCTTCTATTCTGCTCTACTTCCCAGTACTTACAAAGAACATCAATAAAATCTCTCTTTGATTCTTCAGAAACTATTGAATTTATCTTAATTAGTTTGTCTTCATTATAGTTCATCTGCTTTAATGGTATTTTATATTTTTTAATCCAATAAATGCTATCTATACATTTATTTAAATGGTCAGAGTAACCATCAATTAAAGAATCTATTGATTTAGTAAATGTAATTTTAACATCCCCCTTTAGAGTCCGTCTATATTTTCTCATATCCTTTATTAGCGTAGGGATGTCTTTCCCCTCTATCTCATATTTCTTTGGGTACTCAAATAAAGAATCTTTGGCTTCAGTTAAATTTATTTTAGCAAAAGTAGCATAATCTTTAGCAATATCATCATGGCTTCTAACTGGTTGTAATTGTAACCACTCTTTATCAATGGTTTCTTTGATGCGAGTTATTTCTTCCTCGACATCCGTGATATTATCCTCTTCATCGGCTAATTTACGATATGCTTCTGCTCTTTCACTCATAATACTCACACCGTTAAAAATTAAGCCCTGCTATACCTCTACTTATGCCATAGGATGGCGTAATAGGGCTATCAAATATCTCCATGTCATCTAATAGTATAAATGAGTCTGTAGATGTTTGCGCTGCACTATTAGCCAAGGCTAATGCCATTACTAAGTCATCGTGTGCGCCTACGCCTTCAAACCTTCCGCTATCAGTAATTGAAAACATAGATAGTTCCTCTATTAATAAATTAGTTACCGCTCTACTGTTATTATCACCATAAGGAAGGTTTATTTTCTTATTTTCAAAGTTCATTTGTAGATTTAATATTATTTCTTGTTTCTTCTTTCTAGTTGTGTCAAAGTCTCTTACATTAAGGTCTGATACTGCCCTTAACTCTTGTGTAAATGCTTTAGCAAAGGTATTTGTCTCATATAGTATATTATCCGGCTTAAACACCTGACCTATAAGCCTTAATTTGTCTATGTTCTCTCTAAAACTTACATTTTTGGCTCTATCTACATGAACTACAGTCTTGTTACCTTCATCATCTACCTCCAATACCATAATGACGTTGTAATCTCCATCTGTTGATATCGCAGGGTCTACTCCTACACAATATCTATATCCTTTGTCTCTTCTTTGTCCTAATTTTAATACATACTCTTTATTTTTAGCATTCTCTAAATGCTCTATACCAAATAATGCAGTACCCGTAGAAACCGGTATACATAGGTATTCTCTGGTGAACTTTAATGAGCCTATCTCTGCCCTTCTTTGCATTAGTGCATCATAGTCCCATCTTGCTGGCCATAGTGGTTCTTCAAGGGAATTAAAACAGGGATACTTTCTAACAAAGTATGCAGGGTTCTCTTCTAATTGGGAGAATATATCGGTATAAGTAAACGGTGTACCAATCATTCTTAATTTAGCAGTATGATGTAATGTAGGTATCATATCACCAAAGAACCAGTCAGTAACTCTACTGATACCTGAAATACTAAACTCTTTCAAAGGGTCATCAATAATAATTTCTTGAGGGTGAAGTCCTCTAATCTGAGAACCTACTGACCTTTCTAATATAGAGTTACCATTAGTCAATGCAATATTACCAATAGCCCATCCTCTACTAGGCCTAAGATGTTTTAATTGTGGTAGATTAAAATACCTATCAATCTCTCTCATGTGAACCATTGTTTGTTTCTGGTTAGAAGAAATATAGAGCATTTGAAATGGTGGCTCTTGGAATACTAAGTTCCATACTACCCAACTATGCATAAATACAGATTTACCGTGGTCTCTTGAACATATGATAACTGTTCTATCAGTGGTTTCCATAGATTCTAACCACTCTTCCATATACTTAGGATACATCATACCCAGTACATTCTGAAAAAAATAAGGGAATGAATGCTTAGATAACTCCATGTCCATTCTATGGCTGAAATCTAACTCTGCTATATCCATTCTATTTTCTCCTCGATGTACTGCCACTGCATTTCCATTTCTTTCTTGATAAATCATTTGCACAAGGAGGGTCTTTACATTTAGGTATCTTTGCTGAACGAGCGCAATAAGCATCTCCTTTTTTAGTTCCTGGTCTTATTCTAGGGCCACCATCTTTGGCTTTACCTGCTTGACCGTAAGAACGCTTCTTACCATTAACAACCTTAACGAACTTCTTGCCCTTAGTAGGCTTGTTCTTTTTTTTTAAAACATCCATCCACATTACTCTCGACCTCTTCGTGGGTATGCTAACCAGACTACTAACTTATTAGATAATGTCCAAAATAGTTTTTCTATACGGTTCATACCTTACTCCAGTAGTTAGTATACCCCTGTGTTGCTGTTGATTTACGGTATCCCTGCCTAGTAAGATGCCTACCTACTACTGCTTTAATCCTTTCAGGAGTTGCCTTATGTTTAGCATGTATATTAAATGACGATATTTGTGTTTTGTCTGCATCTACCATTAATAATTCAAGATACTTCTCTTGTATTTTTAGATAAAAGTCCATAGATGCATACACCCTGTCGCCTTCCATAGTAGACTCAACCGCTAAATCTACAGCATCATGTAACTTACTATGTTCTAATTTCATGCCTCTTTTCAAAATCTTATACATATCATCATTATTCATCTCTGCCATTGGAGTGGCAGGGTTTCTTTGTGCATCTACTATACACATATCCCAGTTCCTTAACATTTTTTTAAATACTTCTTTTTGTGGAGATGTTCTTGAGAACTCTTCAATCATATCTCTTAAGTCTTCATCGTCACCGGTATTTAAACTACTTAATAAATCGGCATTAGCACCCATCTTTTCTAGCACTTGATATAGTAGTTCTTTTGCTTCTAAAGTACAAGGGTCGCGTTTTAAAACATCATCCCACATTTAAATACCCCTTTGATTCTGCAATCTCTTTAAGTCGGTTTGTATAAATATCAGGGTTTGCTCCTTTAGTGGCTCTATCAGCGTACATGTCAATATTTTCCATAACTACATCTAAAGATGGTTTCATAGTTAATATTTTTTCTACTGATACTTCACCTGTTTTTAATAAGTCAAACCATTTCATAATTTTCTCCTCCTAATATCTTTTCTGGGGCTACACTCTTTACTTAAATGAACTCCACATAATCTCTTTAAACATTTTTGACATTCTATATGTGAAGGTCTCCAACAATAATCACATGATTCACCAACTAACTCATTGTTAATCGGTACATGTTTATTTCTATTAAGTAATGCCTCCCATCTATTCATCGTCATGTTTTGCTCACACGTTTTTATATAATTTTATGACTGCACTACGAATGTTTGCTGTAGTTTCTTTTCTTTTGTAAGAAAGTGCCTTTTCAAAATCTATATCAGATATAGCCAATCCTAGTTCATCCACAAGTACTTCCATAAAATCACTATCACTAGCAACCATTTCTGGTATTTCAGCAAGTGCTTCATCTGTAACTTGAGTAAGAGCATCAACTATAACAGCAGTCTTTGGCATCTCCAGAGCCATATACATCAATCTAGCCATCAAAAGTAAAGTATCTTCCTCTGCATCTATATTCTGGTTTGACCAATTAGAAGCCATATGGGTAGCAACATTAATTGCCAGTTCTTCATATCTCTTGTCTGTCTTTAACATTTACTCACCTATACATTGCTTTAACATGATATACGACATTTGTATTCACTCCATATCTTTTTGCTATTATTTCCATACTATCAAATTCATGTACTATCCCTGATATATCTGAACCTGTTAACTCCACCTTATATTCTTCTTTCATTAAATCTATTGTGTCATTTATATGAGTAAAACTTTCTAATTGGCATGTATTATAATATGTTGGTTTACCTAGCATCTTTCTAATTTCATCATGTGCTTCCAATATCTTAGTTTGTGCTACCGATGCTAATTTCATATCTGACTGGCTTTTGTATGCTTCCTCAAACCTCTCATACTGTTTTGTAATATAAGCATTCTTCACAAACTGCTCTTTAAATTTATATATCATCCATAATAACTGGTGATAAGAAGTCTTATGTTTACTTCTATCAAAAACTAAACTTTCTATTCTTCTATTTTGTAATGTTATTCCGCTAATATCATAACTGCTATCTCTTGCTGCGTGTTTTTTAAACTCATTAGCAAACCAATTAATATCATTATCTTGATTATTAGGTACTAATTTCTCTAGCACATCTAACACTCCATTGGCTCTTTTTTCCATATCACTAGGCCTTTTACGAGCCTGATTATCAGAAACTAAATAGTCAGTTAATCTAGTTAAATCTCTAGGTGTGACTGATGAATGATAAAAATCTCTATACAATGACAGCGTTAATTGTCCCACATTTTCAGGGCCATGATTAATCAATGGACTTAAAGTATCCATATCTAAGTATTTAGGTGTGCTTTTATATGGTATCATTAGTTCCCTGATTGGGTCTCCATAGTATTTATCCGCAATACTAAATAATTCAACTAGACTTTCTGTGAATTTACCAAATGTTATTTCTTCTCTTTTCGTACCCTTCTTACCAACCTTTAGTCTTTCAAACAAATTAAACTGTTCCTTCATTTTGTTTCTTTGTTGTTCGTTAGAAGGAATTCTTTCCTTACCTGCGGATTCTTTACCTGGAGCCATATCAGACATAGATACATGAATCGGTATAGTAGATTTATCTAATGGGTCTTCTAACAAGTCTAATATTATTTCAATTAATTCCATATGAAAATCCATTACTTTATCTAAATCTATTTTAAAGTCACGATTAACTTTAGTCAATGCTCTAACAGATGTCTCACTAATAGGTAAGTAAAAGGTGTCACGACTATCTTCTTCATCAAATGCCTGTTCTTGAAATGCTTCATGTTCTGCTAATGCAGCACGATATATAGAAACTGCACCTGGGTTAGATTTCCCAGCATCTTTTAATCTAGCAGTTAATTCATCTTTAGTTTTATTCCATGAACTAATACTATATTTACTCTTAATTATTCCTTCTTCTGATGCTATGATAAAAAGAGGGTCTACATTTTGTACGATGTTAACATCTTCTAATTCATCTAGTAGGGCATCTAGTTCTTCATCGCCTTCGGTTTTACCTTTAAACTCAGTTTCAGCCATAGGTTGAGGCTTTCCTTCTGGTGCTTTATCACCTACGTTTCCTTGATATGTACCTTCATCAATCTCGTAGAAGTCTTCCTCTACATCATCATCAAGTATCTCTACTGCTCTTTTACCTAACAATGCAGATATTGTACGCAAAAGACTAGCCTCTATGTTTGCACTAATACTTCTATCCCTATTCGTAATTACAGAGTAAGGCATTAAACCTGTCTTTAATACATAATTCATATCATCTGACATCTTATCATGTATTTTGTGTAGACGCTTTAATTCATTATCTAACTCTTCTATGACTTCATCCTCACTGCCTTGAGAGTTTTCTGTGGATATATACTTCCCTGTTCTTTTCTTTGATGAATTGCCTTCTTCATCTTCGACATCATCCAAAATTTCTTCTACTCCATCCCATAAAGTCAGCACTTCATCAATCACATTTTTAAGTTCTGCAAACATTTTAAATCTCTCTTCATAGAACACATAAATTTCTTCTCTGTCTGCTTTATTAGATGGGCTTATTCTAGTAACTGAACTAACTGCTCTACTAAGTGGAGTATATTCTTGTTCAGTCTTTAGTTCATCTAATTCATCCAACAGCACCATAAGTCCTTTTTCATATGCAGGAACTTGATTAATGTAAAGTTTAATTTGTGCCTCTATTGCTTCTTTATTTTTACTATCAAGACCAGTAGTGGTTATATCCTGTAATGATAGTTCACCACGTAAATCTGACAGAGTTAATCTATTTTCTCTATATTTAAAGTGAGGTAGAATATCATTTTTAATTCCTCTAAGCACAACGTCTTCTGGTTTTAACTTATTAACTTCCTGTAAATAAGCAGTAATATACTCCTCGTTAAACCCTCTCTGTATCAAATCTTCTTTGATTACACCAACAATTTTAGTCTTATCCTGAGTCTCATTCATGGCTGCACTATGCCTAACTGATATATGCGCTTCATCAAATTCAGCACTGGTAAGTTGAGTTAACAATAAATCTAAGTCTTTATCTGAGTTTTTTGATTCAAAATCTGGCCATTCTAAGTTAATATACTCATTAACTACCTTCTTAGTTGGTGGTTTATTTGCCATTTTAGTTGCCCCTATTTGAACTTATTAACCCTTTTTCTTCTAATTTATCAAACAGTAGATATGCTTTAGTATCATTGTTAATAGTAAGAGAGCCTTGGTATTGTTCTTTATTCTCTAGTATATCATCTACTTTAGTCTTTACGCTATCAACAAAACTATTAATGATAGTAGAATAATTCTCTTTAGCCGACTCAACTAACTCTGTAGTTTCGCCTTCCCCTTTCTTAAACTTATTAGCCACTGACTTAAACGAAGTCCTTCCATAATAGAAATCTAATACATATAAGAAATGAATCATCTCAACAGGTTTTGGTGAACCACTTGCCCCCACCACAAATCCTTTACTATAATTTTTTAATGTATCTTCTAATGACTCATTAAACTTAGAGGTTTCACCACTAAGTTCATCTGACTGTCTAATTAATTTAAGACCATGTACTAAGTCTCTCATATCATTGTAGTCCATACCTTGTGGAGTTACAAACTTAAACCCACCTTCTATTTCTTTGAAAGGAGTACTATCTTTTAATATCTTAGATAGCAGTCTTGCTAGTCTCAACTCTACATCTTTACCATAATGAGATGTTAATTTAGTTTTTACAGCCATTGGGTTCATTCCTGCCAGTTTCTTCAACATCTCCATCTCTTCAGTATCAAATAAATTAGGTCTACTTTGTATTAACTCATTATTTATTTTCTTGAAAGTAGACATATTCTTACCCCTAAGTCTACTAAGGAATACAGGTATTCTATTTCTGGTCTTAGTAAATAAGTTTCTCAATTCAGTAAGGTCATCAGATGTAACCCCACCTATTTCTCTATCATCATCTGCTTCTAATATCTCTCTAAGTTTAGGGCTATTATAACGTATCTCTGTTTCTACAGTCCCCTGTTCCATTAATGACTTTAAGTCAAAATTAGACGTGCTAAATAATGTTCTTAGAGAACTAGATAATCTAGGCTTTTCTCCTAACAGTTGTAGTTTAACGTTTCTTGTTGCTTTTTTAGACTTTAAAGTTGGTATAGGCATAAAATCTAATACTTTCTTAATGCCAGGAGTTGTCATTATTTCTAAATACCCTAATGCATGTGCCGCACTACTAACTGTGTTAACATATTCTTTACCTTCTGCACTCTTGACTTTATTTTTAACTTGTAGACTAGAGTTTCCTATGTCAAATATCTCTAACAAAGGAGACCTAGTATACTTACCAGTCTTTTTGAATATAATTAAATCATCTTTATTTTCTGCTTTACCTGTCATCTGTGCAGCAGTTAATACTAATTTCATAGTAGGAACATTAGTTTTATCTTTAAATTTTAAGGTAACCATGTCTTTTACTACGTCAATTTTTATATCAGTTGAAGATAATTGACTTCGTATACTAGCCACCTTATTATCCCATGTTTCATCGGAAGCAGGTTTATTAGCAACTAAAGAAAACTTTGAGGTTTCAAAAAAGAATACATCTGTGTCTTCTATATCTATAAACTCTAGTATAGCACCTTTGTTTTCTTTCAATAAATTTATTTTTCTATCTCTTCTTTTATTATTCATTTTCCTTTTGTTGCCAGTACCTACTAATTCGATTAAACCTTCTTTATCTTTATTCTTAATGATAGTATCTAGTTTATCTTCTAACGGTGTTTGGGCTTTAGAATTACTATCTGCTATTATCTCATTTAATTTAGTGACTAACTTTTCTGCGTTAGATTGTATTGCTTCACCATCTAACCCTTCAGGCATATCTTTACCTTCGGATAATGATTGTGCTTTGTTTCTAACACCAACAATGTTTTTCTTATCTGTGCCCTCTGCTTGGCTTATCAATAACTTTAGCCCTGCTTCAGTCAAGAGCATACCAGATATTGCATCTGGTTTTGGTAGTGCTTTTAGTATGTTAACCCAAGACATTCAATTCCCTCACTGGTATGAATCACCAAGGGGGTTACTGTTTTCAAACATAGTAAATTCACCATCTCGGTCTCTCTTAACCTCGTCTTTGAAGTCACTATAGAATTTCTTGTGTGTCATTTCAAATCTATTAGATGCAGCCTTACCTTTAGGTGTAATAATAGGATAACCTCTTCTACTAGCACTTCTATTGTTTTCATGTAAGTCAACAAATCCTCTACTTACTAATGTTTCAATATATTTGCTTTCTGTGCCTCTACCTAATGGGCCAATACCGAACTCCATAAACACACGTTGTCTTTCTTTGTATGCTCCTTTTTCAGGTACAATCTGTGTAAGTATTAACAATGCTGCTACTTCTCCATTATTTAAATCATAGTCTTGGTCTCCAGTTCCTCCGGTTTGCACTCTATTAATATGCATGTCAAACTCAGAGTCTTCACCATAGTAGATATTAATAATAAACTTTTTATCTAATTCATAAATAATAGTAACTCCAATTTCATCTTCTTCTAATGTAAACGACTTATCTCCTCTTGCTAATCCTATTGCTCTAGTGTCTGGAGTTTGAACATCTGGATTACTAGGGTTTCTCAGTGAACCTTGTTGCCAAGCATGTTTAGGTTTCTTCTCTATAAAATTATAAATACTTACGAACATTATTGCGTTTTTTCTACCACTTATTGAAGGAGTATATATATTATTTTTTACTTTATGTGCACTAATAGTTGTATTTTTAAAGGCTGATAACTTATCATGTAAAGGAAACCTATCCGAACCAAACAGTTCCATCATTCCAGGTACATCAGAAATTTGAAGATGGTCGTATTTGTTTTCATTTCTATAGTAGGGAGGGGGTGCTTTCCTCACTACGTTGTTCCACCATTTAGTCATTATAAATCCTCCCTATATGTGTAATATTCATCCTTCTCACAATCCCAAGCCGAGTATCCATGTGACCCACCAAGTTCATCAACTGCCTCATTAAAGTGGTCATCACAAAGTTGACTGCCTGTTGATTTGCTTTTCCAATAAGAATGAAGTTCGCAGTCGTTGACATTGCACTCACACTCATTACCGTCTTCATCATTATATCCCTCGTATTCTGTCTCTTCTTCATATATTGATTCTGGTCGCTCGGTTATACTCATTGCTTTGAGTGTACCAAACCATTTCCCTTCATCTTTTTTATTTAAGAGTTGCCTAAGATTACTATGTGGTCTAACTGAATCTAAGTCTGCTAACTTCAATTCAGTTAACATCGGCATAATGGATTGTTTTGCTGCAACTAATGAATCGGATAAGTCAGAACTAAATAAAGTCCCTCCTAATTTTTTAGGTGGGTTCTTTTCTAAATAT
>Ga0209709_10002761_pt1 | contig 14964 bp, 16 predicted proteins | sample ArcticOcean_MG_C_2_FD_187435 | JGI IMG/M metagenome (GOLD analysis project Ga0209709, IMG submission 187435) | Marine microbial communities from western Arctic Ocean - ArcticOcean_MG_CB4_136 (SPAdes) (version 2) | ecosystem: Environmental > Aquatic > Marine > Oceanic | place: Arctic Ocean... | reverse complement strand
AAATGTTGTTAGCTTCTTCAATAGTGCAATGCCAGCTCAACCACTAGGATGGTTTAAAGAGCAAATCACAAAATCTTCTCAAATGAAAGGTTTGAAATACCGTACTGTCGGATTAGCTGCAGACGTTCTTGGAGAAATGGGAATGTCAGTTGTTCAATTACCAGGTGGCGAAATTCAAGCAGCAATGAAGAGTGGATTAATTGATGCAGCTGAGTTTAATAACCCAACTTCAGATAGTGACTTTGGTATGCAAGATGTATCAAAACATTATCACTTAGCAAGCTTTCACCAATCGCAAGAAGCTTTTGAGATCACATATAATAAGAAAACATTTGATGGTCTATCTCCAGAGTTACAAAAAATTCTTGAGTATGCTTCTGAGGCTGAAAACTCTAACTTCTTCTGGCATAATACATTAAGATATGCTGATGACCTTGCTAAATTAAAAAATAAGCTTGGTGTAAATGTTTACAGAACGCCAGATGGTGTTATGCAAGATCAGTTGAAAGCATGGGATGTGGTTACTGCAAAATTTTCTGGGACAGATCCGTTCTTTAAAAAAGTTGTAGAATCTCAAAAAGTATATGCTAAGAAAGTTATGGCATACCTATTGCTTAACCAACCTGATTATGAAATGGCTTATAAGCATCACTTTGGTGATCCTGCAAAAGCTATTTAAGTAATAAAAGTAATAATTTCTTAAGGGCGACTTTTAAAAGTCGCCCTTTTCAATTAAGCTAAACCAAATGGAAAAGTATATATATTTTTTTGAAAGTCTAAGTATCTCAATAGGTAGAGCTTTTGGATGGTGTATTTTAATTTTAACTCTTTCAGTAACGTATGAAGTTTTTGTACGCTATGTTTTAAACGCACCTACGGTTTGGGCATTTGATATGATGATACAGATGTATGGTGCATTATTTTTAATGGCTGGACCATACGCATTAGCTCAAGATGCTCATGTAAGAGGTGATGTTATATACAGATTATTTCCATTTAAAGTACAGGCACGGATTGATTTAATACTTTATATATTTTTCTTTTTCCCTGGGATGTTGGCTTTGTTTTATTTTGGTTATGAAATAGCAGCTGACTCTTGGAGATATAAAGAAGTTAGTTGGAATAGTCCTGCGCGAATTCAAATTTATTTTTTTAAATCTCTAATTCCTCTTGCTGGGGGATTAATTATCTTGCAGGGTATTTCTGAAAGCATGAGATGTATTCTTTGCATTAGAGACGGCAAATGGATGAAAAGACATGAAGATGTACGTGAAACTGAAAAAGATTTAATTTTAAGAAAAAATGAAGAAGAAAGACAAAGAAAGGCTTTAGAACATTAAGATGACAGATCCACAAGTTGCAATTTTAATGTTATCGATATTTATTTTCCTAGTATTGCTAGGATTTCCTATAGCATTTACGCTAATAGCAATGGGAGTAGGCTTTGGATACTACGCTTACTTTGAAGAAGGCAATTTATTTTTTAATAAGATTTTTTATTTACTTAATCAGAATACCTACTCAGTCATGGAGAACGATGTTCTTGTGGCTATACCATTATTTTTATTTATGGGCTATGTCGTAGAAAGAGCAAATATAGTAAATCGCTTATTTTTTAGTTTGCAATTAGCAACACGACATCTTCCAGGATCAATGGCCGTAGCGGCGCTTGCTACTTGTGCAATATTTGCAACAGCTAGCGGTATTATAGGTGCAGTAGTTACCTTAATGGGTTTGCTTGCTTTTCCAGCTATGGTTAAAGCAAATTACGACCGTGGATTTGCTGCAGGGGTTATTTGTGCCGGTGGAACACTTGGTATTTTAATTCCTCCTAGTATAATGCTTATTGTTTATGCTGCGATTGCTGAGTTATCTCCGTTAAGACTTTATGCTGCAGCAATATTTCCAGGATTCATGCTTGCTGGTTTTTATATGGTTTATGTTGTTGGTTATGCATTTTTTAAACCAAGCATAGCTCCCAAACCAATTGAAGAAGATATCCCCCCAACAAAAGTAATTATTTTACAATTAGTAACTTCATTTTTACCTTTGGCGCTATTAATTTTTACAGTTCTTGGTTCGATTTTATTAGGGTTAGCTACTCCTGCCGAAGCAGCAGCTATTGGCGCAACAGGTGGTCTGCTCTTAGCTTATTGTTATAAGTCTCTGACTTTCGAAGGTTTAAAACAATCTGTATATTTAACAGCAAAAACTACTGCTATGGTTTGCTGGCTATTTGTTGGATCATGGACTTTCGCTTCTGTTTTTTCATATTTAGGTGGGCACACCGTTGTAGAACACTGGATACTAGGTTTTAATTTAGAACCTTGGCAGTTTCTTGTGTTAGTTCAAATTATAATTTTTTTACTTGGTTGGCCTCTTGAGTGGACAGAAATATTAATCATATTTGTTCCTATTTTTTTACCGATGCTTGATACGTTTGGAGTTAACCCTTATTTCTTTGCAATGCTGGTAGCGTTAAATTTGCAAACTTCATTTTTAACACCCCCCATGGCGATGGCAGCTTACTACCTTAAAGGAGTAGTTGGTGATGAAATTGAATTAGTAGATATATTTAAAAATATAACTCCATATTTAATCATAGTAATATTTACAATGGTCTTAATGTATAATTTTCCACAAATAGCATTATTTTTACCAGATTACTTTTTTGGTGTAGGTAAATAATATTTATGCCTTCTATTAAAACTTCAGCAGTGGAGATGGTTAAAGCTATAAAAAAGGGTGAAATATCATCTGAAGAACTTGTTAAAATTTATATTAAACAAATAAAAAAAAAAGAAAAAGATGTACAAGCCTTTCAATTTTTTGACGAGGAACTTGTGATTGCCCAAGCAAAAAAATTAGATACATTGCATCAAGCTAATCAACATGGAGATCTTCATGGAATACCTGTTGGTGTTAAGGATATTTTTGATACTGTTGATATGCCAACAGAAGATGGAACAGATATTCATAAAAATAACCCAAGCTTAAACGATTGCACAGTTGTATCAAAATTAAAACAAGCTGGAGCTATCATTATGGGAAAAACAGTAACTACTGAATTGGCATATTACTCACCAGGCAAAACTAAAAATCCACATGACTTAAGCAGAACACCTGGAGGCTCATCAAGTGGTTCTGCTGCTGCAGTAGCATCACACATGGTTCCACTTGCTGTTGGAAGCCAAACTAATGGTTCAGTAATTAGGCCAGCTTCCTATTGTGGCGTTGTAGGTTATAAACCTACGAAAGGTTTAATTTCACGTCATTTGGTAATGCAAGTTTCTCGCACTCTTGATCAAGTTGGTATTTTTGCTAACTCTATAGAAGATGTCGCATTAATTAGTGAACAACTCATTGGTTACGATAAACAAGATCCTGATACTTCACTAAATCCAAAACCAAAATTATTAAGTGCTAGTAGAGAAAAACCTCCCATGGAACCTTTGTTTGCTTATATTAAATTACCATTTATGGATAAATTAGATGAAGATGCGGTCGAAGGATTTAAAGAAGTAAAAGAAGAACTTAAAGGAAAAGTAGATGAAATTGAATTGCCAAAAGGTTTTGCTAAAATACCAGAGTGGCAACAAGTAATAATGGAATCCGATATGGCGAGTTCTTTTTCAGAAGAATATAAAAATTCAAAAAATAAGTTAAGTGATAAAATTATAGAAGCTATCGAAAGAGGTATGAAATATACTTCAATAGAATATAATAACGCTTTATCTCAGATAGATGTAGCTAACACATACTTTAAACAATTTTTTCATGACTATGATGCAATAATTACGCCATCCTCAACTGGTGAAGCGCCAAAGAATTTAAAATCGACTGGTGATCCTATATTTTGCACTTTATGGACATATTGTGGAATGCCATCTATTAGCTTACCATTACTCCAAGGAAAAAACGGTTTGCCTATAGGTGTACAACTAGTTTCTTCTTTATTTGATGATGAAAGATTATTTAGAAACGCCAACTGGTTAGCAAATAAAATTAAAAAATGAAGTTAAGTGAAAAAATAACTGTTTATTTAGGTATGTTACTTGTTTCAGTATTTGTAATAGGTTTAGCTTGGAGTATTAGCACAGGGCTAGCTGGGTTTTGGAAAGGACTTCCTTTTTGGATTATAGTTATATTTTGTCTTATTCTAATTGCAATTGATTCACTTGAAACAATTAAAAAATCGCTAAATCAGTAAGAGTTTAGCAAGTCATGCGCTATTACGATCACATTTTTGATTGATTCAGATAAGAAAATTAATTGCTGGTTAAAGAACTCAAAAATATATTGGCTTTCTGGAAAATAGTTTAGTAAGTCGTCTTCAAAAGTTTTAAAAAAACCTATAATAGAGAATGCTACAATTATTATTAAAAAAACATAACCAAAGAATCCAAGATTTTTTTTTGAACTATAAATATCTGGTAGATTTCTTTCAGATTCAAACATTTCCGAAGATGGATTAACTTCTGAAATATTTTTAGGTCTTTTTTTAGTTATTTTTATTTCTTCTTTCCCTGTAATTTTATTAAGTTCTTTTGAAATTTTTTTTTTAGCAAACAAGCCGGTTTTCCCCGAAGGTAGCAAATGTGCCCATTGCGTTCCTAAAAATTTATAAATTTTACCATCGGATGCCTTTATACCATCAGCTGAAGAATACTCATTAGTTTTTGCTACTGGTTGATTTTTAAGTGCTTTTTCAAAATCTTTAATCCTAGAAGTTGTCGGCTTTTGGTGCCAAGTAACAGAACAGTATCCACATTTAACTACTCTTCCACTTTCAGGAATATCCAAATCCTTAACAACAAATTTTCTTTCACAACTTTTACACTGGATAATCATTTAATTTTTTATCATGATTTTTAAAAACCTTATGATAAGTTAAAATATTTAAAATATAAAATGAATTCTCATTTAAAAAAAACTTAATAAAATGAACTATTTCACTAAAATATTGCTGTTTTTTATACTAATTTATTTTTTTATTATCATTTTTACTTATTTTTTTCAAAGAAGCTTATTATATCATCCTACAGAAAATAATTATTCTGAAGATAAAATTTTGGTTTCTATCGAAAAAGTTTCCATTAAAACTAATGATAATTTAGAGCTTTTAGCGTGGTATAAAAATAACAATCTTAGTAAATATAAAACTGTTCTTTTCTTGCATGGCAACGCAGGTACTTTAGAAAATCGAATACACAAGATTAACCATTTTGAAAAAATAAATGTCAATTTTCTTCTTGTTGCTTGGAGAGGATTTAGTGGAAACAAAGGTAAGCCTACAGAAAAAGGATTATACGAAGATGCCAGAAGTGCAGTTAAATGGTTAGAGGAAAAAGGAATTAAAAAAAATAATATTATACTTTATGGAGAATCTTTAGGAACAGGTGTCGTGACTGAAATTGCTCAAAATGAAAACTTTGCAGGTGTAATTTTGGAATCACCATTTACGTCAATGATTGATGCTGGGAAAGATAAATACCCTTTTTTGCCAGTAAAAATTTTACTAAAAGATAAATATGAAAGTGATAAGAAAATTAAAAATATCAAAAGTCCAGTTTTAATCATGCACGGTAAAGTGGATAAAATAGTTCCATTTCATATGGGCCAAACTATGTATGAACTTGCTAACGAACCTAAATATTCCTATTTTTCAGAATATGATGATCATATGATGGAATATAACGAAAAGCTTTTAAATGAACTAAAAAAATTCATCCAAAGCTTGAATTAAGTCACAATTTAAACAAATCAACTACACAAAAAAAAAGTATTACTTTTAAATGAAAAATTTTTTATTTTTAATTATTTTTTTTGTTTTTATTTCTGTTGTTAAAGTTAGTTCAAATGAGATATCTCCTGCAAAAATAGAATACGAGCAAATAATTAATATTGGAGAAATGCATTCTCATGATAAAAAATTTACTCTATTTTTTAAAACAAGAGATAAAGCTGTTTTAGCAAAAGGTATTGAATATAATTACATAAATGATTACCCTCAGGATCTATATTATTTGCAGCATGAAACTGGGAAAATTTACCCACTAATTACTTACGATTGGTTTCCAAAAAAAATTAAAGAGATAGGAAAAAATTATGATTTACCTGTTTTCCCTGAAGATTTTGCGTATTATCTTTTGAGCGACAATGAAACTTTAATAATGATAAGTGGAATTAAAACCATTAAATCAAACTATAGATTTAATCTTAAAAATAAAAAGCTTGAAATACTTCCCAAAAATAAAAGTTACAATCTTAGATTTGTTTTTTCTTTATTAAAAGATTGTGGATTTAGTGATTTAAAAGCTACTTATAAGTGCTCGCTATACAAACCATTAATCTCTGAAAATTTGATTAGGTAGTTTAATAATTCATTATAGCTCTTGAAAAATGATGAGCATTAAACATTTGTAGATCATCTTCCTTTTCACCCATTCCTAAAGCAACAATTGGTAAATTAAATTTTTTACCTATAGCTAATAAAATTCCTCCTTTGGCCGTACCATCTAATTTAGTCATTATTATTCCAGTTATTGGAGATACTTTCCTAAATTCATCTACTTGAGCAATAGCGTTTTGTCCAGTTGTTGCATCTAGTATTAAAAAGGTTTCATGAGGAGTCTCTAAATCTATTTTTTTTAATACATTCACAATTTTTTTAAATTCATCCATTAAATTTTTTTTATTTTGCAATCTTCCAGCGGTGTCAATAATAAGATAATCAAAATTATTTTTTTTGGCATATTTAAGTCCTTTATAAGCCACTGAAGCGGGATCAGCTCCTTCATGTGATTTGATAATTTCTGCATTAATTTTTTGAGCCCAGCTTTCTAACTGGCTAACAGCCGCTGCTCTAAAAGTATCTGCAGCAACAAATCCTACTTTATTGTCGTTTTTTTTTAAAATTTTACCTAATTTTCCAATTGTGGTTGTTTTTCCCACACCATTAACACCTGCAATTAAAATAACGTGAGGTTTATTTTTTTTTAAATATACTAAGTTTTTTTCTAGCGGTTGCAATATATCAGTTACATAACTTGAAAAAATTTTAAAAATTTCATCTTTTCCAGATTTATCAGGATTTATCTTAGTATTAGAAAACTTTTCCCTTAAAATTTTTGCAGAATCTACACCTACATCCGATTGAATTAAAAAATCTTCTAATTCATCAAGTAAGTTTTTATCAATTTTTTTTTTAAAAATTAAATCATTTAAACCAGTTGATAGGCTCTTTGAACTTTTGCTAAGTCCCAATTTAAATTTATCAAAAACACCCATGCTATATATTTATTTTTATATTTTTAATTTCAGAAACTTTTCCTGTCATGTAAATATTATCATCTTTTCTCCAATCAATATTCAATAATCCTTCTTGAAATTCAATGTCTGTATGTCTATTAACTAAATTTAAAACAGCCCCCGCTACTGATGTAGCGCAAGCAGCAGTTCCACACGCTTTAGTTATGCCAGCTCCACGTTCCCATACTTTTACTTTTACATGGTTTTTATTTTTCACACTTGCTAGTGTAACGTTGCATTTTTCTGGAAAATAAATATGATTTTCTAATATTGGTCCAATATCTTCTAAATTAAATTTATTTAGTTCATCAACAAAAAAAACTAAATGTGGATTTCCTATACTTAAAGAGAAACCTCCTTTTATCTCGTCCCCATCAATTCCTTTAATTTTTATTTGTAAATTTTGATTATCTAGTTTTTGGACTAAAGGTATTTCTTTCCACTCAAAATTAGGTTTACCCATATTTATACTAACCAAGTCTTCATTATTTAGCTCGGCGTAAAGAACCCCAGCTTTTGTTCTCAAAGATATTTGTTTATTTTTGCTTTCTTTCATTAATAAATTAGCAACACATCTGCTACCATTGCCACAAGCTGAAACTTCTCCACCATCAGAATTGTAAAATTCTAAGAAAGCATCATTTTTTTTGTCATTATTTATAAAAATTACTTGATCACATCCAATATTATCTCTTTTTGAAATTTTTATTATTTGATCTTTTGTAAGTGAAATAGAATTTTTTCTTTTATCAAATATGATAAAGTCATTACCTAAAGCATCCATTTTATAAGCTTCTAAATAATTCATATTTTAGTTTTATCTTTATTTATTGACTTTTTGAACCTCAATATGTAACTTAATGACTATTCCCGCAAAATAAAGTTTTTGCGGTGCCTTTGGAAACAAAGGGATCGACACTAGTCAGCGATGGTTCGCCCACTAGTGCGATTTTTGTTGGAAAAATGAATTATGTTTGAAAACTTAACAAATAAATTTGAAGAAATTTTTAGCTCCTTAAAAAAGGCTCCCTCCTTAAATGAAGCTGAGGTTGACAAGGGTTTAAGACAGATACGTCAAGCTTTATTAGAGGCTGATGTAGCCCTACCTGTTGCAAAAAAGTTAATTGAAAACATAAGGCCAAAAGCAATAGGGCAAGAAATTATAAGATCAACCTCACCTGGACAAATGATAGTGAAGGTTGTTTTTGATGAAATTGTAAAAATTTTAGGTGATGAAAGATCAGATTTAAATTTAAGTGCTGTTCCTCCAGTTTGTTTAATGTTAGTGGGTCTACAAGGATCTGGAAAGACCACTACAGCCGCAAAGCTTGCTAGGTATTTAAAAAAAAATAATAATAAAAAAACACTCATGGTTAGTCTGGACATTTATAGACCAGCAGCGCAAGAACAGCTAAATATTTTAGGAGAAAAGAACTCAATTCAAACTTTACCAATAGTCAAAAACCAATTACCGATTGATATTGTTAAAAGAGCTTTAAACGCTGCTTCTTTAAGTGGAGTAGATTCAATAATTTTTGATACAGCTGGAAGAACTCAAATAGATATTTCGATGATGAGCGAACTTAAAGAAATTAAATCTTTAGCAAATCCAATAGAAACTATTTTAGTTGCAGACTCTCTTACCGGTCAGGTTGCGGTAAATATTGCTCAAGAATTTAAAAAAGCAGTTGATTTGACTGGAATTATTTTAACTAGAGTTGATGGGGATGGCAGAGGTGGAGCTGCGCTGAGTATGAAATATTCAACTAATACTCCTATTAAATTTATAGGAACTGGAGAAAAAATTGATCAGCTGGATGTTTTTCATCCAGATAGAATAGCTAACAGAATATTAGGTATGGGTGATGTAGTCTCCTTAGTGGAAAAAGCTTCACAAGATCTAGATGATGAAAAAATTAAAAAAACCGAAGAAAATTTAAAAAAAGGCACCTTCTCAATGGAAGACTATTTAAGTCAACTTAGACAAATGAAAAAAATGGGTGGCATGGAAGGAGTTTTATCTATGTTACCTGGTGTATCTAAAATAAAAAAACAAATGGATAATGCTAACATTGATGAAAATATAATAAAAATTAATGAAGCAATTATTTTATCAATGACTAAAGAAGAGAGATTAAATCCAAAAATTATTAGTTCTTCCAGAAAAAAAAGAATTTCTAGTGGCTCAGGAACAGACTCTGCCACTATAAATAAATTGTTAAAACAATTTAAAATGATGACCAATATGATGAAAAAAATGTCTAAAGGCGATACTAAAGATGGTATGCCTCCAGAAGTTTTTAACCAACTAAAATAATAAAAGGAGAATAGAAATGCTTAAAATTAGATTATCAATGGGTGGAGCTAAAAAAAGACCAGTTTATAAAATTGTAGTTGCTGATAGTAGATTTCCAAGAGATGGAAGATTTATCGAGAAAGTAGGTTTTTTTAACCCACTGTTACCAAAAACAAAAAAAGAAAGATTTAATTTAGAGGTTGAAAGAATAAAACATTGGATTAGCAAAGGAGCAAAACCAACATTGAGAGTTTCAAGAATATTAGGTGAGGCAGAAATTTATCCTATGCCTCCTAAAGGAAACAATCCTCTTAAAGCAATCCCAAAAAAGGATAGAAAAAAAGAAAAATCTGACGGTGATAAATCATCACCTGCAGCACCAAAAGTAGCTGAACCTAAAAAGGAAGAGCCAAAGGTAGAGGCGCCAAAAGTAGCTGAAGCAAAAACTGAACCTAAAAAGGAAGAGCCAAAAGTAGAGGCGCCAAAAGTAGCTGAAGCAAAAACTGAACCTAAAAAGGAAGAGCCAAAGAAATAATACATGTGGAAAGCACGAGTTTTTACTTTATACCCTGAGTTATTTCCAGGAACACTAGGGAGTGGCCTATATAAAAAAGCACTAGAGAAAAAAATATGGTCGTTAGAAGTAGTTAACATCAGAGACCACGCAGTTGATAAACATAAAACTGTAGATGATACTCCTTTTGGTGGCGGAAGCGGCATGCTAATGAGAGCAGATATCTTAGCAAATTCTCTTGATAAAAATATAAATAATTCAAATGAAAAAATTATTTATCTATCACCAAAAGGAAAAAAGTTTGACCAAAAATATGCAAAGAAAGTATTAAATAAAAATTTAAATATTATATGTGGTCATTTTGAAGGTGTGGACGCTAGATTACTAGAAACAAGAAATATAGAAGAAGTTAGTGTTGGAGATTTTGTTTTGTCGGGTGGTGAAGTAGCAGCTCTTGTATTGATTGATGCGGTGGTGAGATTAATTCCTGGTGTAGTCGGAAACCCTAATTCTTTAAGAGAGGAAACCTTTGAAAAAAATCTATTAGAATATCCCCAGTATACAAAACCCAAAAAATGGGAAAAAATGGATATTCCAGAGGTATTATTAAGTGGAGATCATGCTAAAATTAAGGACTGGCGTTTAGCTCAATCAGAGGATATAACACGACGCCGACGTCCAGATTTATGGGAAATTTATAAGAAAAGTAAATGAAAAATATAGAAGAAATAAACCAAGCAAGTGTTAAAAAAATTTTAACATCAAAAAAAATTCCTGATTTTTTTCCAGGAGACACAGTTAAAATTGGTGTTAGAATAATAGAAGGAAAAAGAGAAAGAATTCAATATTTTGAAGGCGTGTGCATTGCAAAAAAAAATAGAGATATAAATTCATCATTTACAGTTCGAAAAATTTCATTTGGGGAAGGTGTTGAGAGAACGTTTGCTCTGTACAGCCCAATCATTGGTTCAATTAAGGTTACAAGATCAGGCAAAGTTAGAAGAGCAAAATTATATTACTTAAGAGATAGAAAAGGTAAATCAGCTAGAATTTCTGAAAAAATTAATAAAAAAATTGGTTTAGATACATCAAAGCAATCTTCAGAAGATAAAGTTCAAGTCAAAGATGTAAAAAATGATATTATTACAAAAGAAAAAAAAATTGAATCAAAAACAGAAAATAAAAAAGAATAACTAAAAAAAGAAAAAATAATTTTTTTCTACAATGCCACACACTCTCTATGACAAAATTTGGAATGAACATTTAGTTCATGAACAAGATGATGAAACAGCTTTGTTATATGTTGATAGACATCTTATTCATGAAGTAACTAGCCCCCAAGCGTTTGAAGGTTTGAGATTAACAAATAGACAAGTTAGAAAACCAAATCTTACTTTAGCAGTAGCAGATCACAATGTTCCTACAACAGATAGATCTAAAGGTATAAAAGATGAAGAATCAAGAATCCAAGTAGAAACACTTGAAAAAAATTGCAAAGAATTTGGTATAAAAATTTTTGACATGAAAGACAAAAGGCAAGGTATCGTTCATATCATAGGTCCAGAACAAGGTTTTACTCAACCTGGTACTGTAATTGTTTGTGGGGATAGTCATACTGCTACACATGGAGCATTCGGTGCTTTAGCTTTTGGTATAGGAACTTCAGAAGTGGAACATGTATTAGCAACCCAGACTCTAATTCAAAAAAAAGCAAAAAATTTTCGAATAAACGTGACTGGAAAATTACTAAATGGTGTCACTTCCAAAGATGTTATTTTGCAAACGATAGGAAAGATAGGCACGGCTGGTGGTACAGGTATGGTTATTGAATATGCTGGGCCAGTAATAGAAAATCTTAATATTGAGCAACGAATGACCATTTGTAATATGTCAATAGAAGCAGGTGCCCGCGCTGGTTTAATTGCACCAGATGAAGAAACTTATAAATATTTAAAAGATAAACCAATGTCTCCTAAAAAAGAAAATTGGGATAAAGCTTTGCAATATTGGTCTAAATTGAAATCCGAAGAGGGAGCTCACTTTGATAAAGAATTAGAAATAAAAGGCGACGAAATAAACCCGATGGTGACTTGGGGGACCTCCCCTCAAGACGTTGTTTCAATTACTGGATTTGTTCCAGACCCAGAAAAAGAAAAAAATAAAGATAGAAAAATATCTATGAATAGATCTTTGAATTATATGGGACTTAAACCAAATACTAAGATGATGGATATTAAAGTTGACAGGATTTTTATAGGCAGTTGCACTAATGGAAGAATAGGAGATTTAAGAGATGCAGCTAAAATTTTAAAAGGAAGAAAAGTCGCTGAACATGTTAATGCTATGGTTGTTCCAGGATCGGGACTTGTTAAACAGCAAGCTGAGGAAGAAGGGATAGATAAAATATTTAAAGAATCAGGGTTTGATTGGAGAGAACCAGGTTGCTCAATGTGCTTAGCCATGAATGATGATAAACTTAATCCAAAAGAAAGATGTGCATCAACCTCAAATAGAAATTTTGAAGGGCGGCAAGGGCGAGGTGGCAGAACGCACTTAGTTAGTCCAGCAATGGCTGCTGCTGCTGCAATAGATGGACACTTAACTGATGTAAGAAAGTATCAAAGTTAAAATGGAAAAATTTAATATAATAAAAGGAATACCTGCAAATTTACCAATCTTAAATGTTGACACAGATATGATTATACCAAAACAGTTTTTAAAAACTATAAAAAGAACTGGCCTAGGAAAAAGTTTGTTCTTTGAAATGAGGTATGATGATGTTGGAAGAAAAATTACAGATTTTGTTCTAAATAAAGAGCCATACAATAAATCAAAGATACTGATAAGTGGAAAAAATTTTGGTTGTGGATCTTCCAGAGAACATGCTCCTTGGGCATTATTAGATTTTGGAATAAAGTGTGTAATAAGTTCTAGTTTTGCAGATATTTTTTATAATAATTGTTTTAAAAATGGCATGTTGCCAATTATTCTAGACGAAGAAAAAATTGAAGAACTTGTTCAATATTCAGAAAGAAAAGAAAATATAGAAATTAATCTTGAAAAACAAAGTATTATATTTGGAAATAAAGTTATTCAATTTAAAATTGACTCATTTAAAAAAAAATGTTTGTTAAATGGTTTAGACGATATAGCTCTATCTTTAAAAAAAGAAAAAAATATCAGTTCTTTTGAAGCTGAGAATCAAAAAAATAAACCATGGATATATTAAAATGATAAAAATTAAAAAAAGAAAGATTTTATTATTGCCAGGCGATGGAATTGGACCTGAAGTTGTTGCTGAAGTTAAAAAAATTATTGAATGGTTTAATAAAAACAAATCTTTAGATTTTGAAACTGAAGAAGGTTTAGTGGGAGGTGTATCATACGAAAAACACAAAAAACCAATAACTGATGAAGTTTTTTACAAAGCTCTAGAATCCGAAGCAGTGATACTGGGTGCAGTAGGAGGGCCAAAATGGGATAATTTAGAATTTTCAAAAAGACCCGAAAGAGCACTTTTAAAATTGAGAAAAGAATTAAAATTATTTGCAAACCTCAGGCCTGCGATTTGCTTTAAACAGCTAGTTGATGCCTCTAGCCTAAAACCAGAAATTGTTTCGGGGCTAGACATTATGATTGTTAGAGAACTCACCGGCGGAATATATTTTGGAGAACCTAGAGGAATAATACCTATAGAAAATGGCGAGAGAAAAGGTATCAATACTCATACTTATACGAGTAGTGAAATAATTAGAGTTGCTAAAGTCGCATTTGAACTTGCTCAAAAAAGAAAAAGAAAAGTTACATCTTGTGATAAATCAAATGTTATGGAGTCCGGCATCCTTTGGAGAGAAGAGGTTCAGAAAATTAAAGATGAAGAGTATCCAAATATAGAGCTTAGCCATATGCTAGCTGACAATTGTGCGATGCAATTATTAAGAGATCCAAAACAATTTGATGTAATAGTAACAGATAATTTATTTGGAGATATACTTTCTGACGAGGCTGCAATGCTGACCGGTTCATTAGGCTTGTTACCCTCAGCTTCATTAGGAGCAAAAGACAAAAATGGGAAAATGAGAGCAATGTATGAGCCTATACATGGTTCAGCACCAGATATTGCAGGAACAAAAAAAGCTAATCCAATAGCGACTATTCTTAGCTTTTCTATGGCTTTGAGATATTCTTTAGATTTAGACGCAGAAGCAGAAAATTTGGATCAAGCGGTTCAAAAAGTGCTTGATGACGGCTTAAGAACTAAAGATATTTTATCAAAAGGCACAAAAGAAGTTAGCACCTCACAAATGGGGGATGCAATAATTTCAAAACTTAAATAGTATCTATCGCGATGAATATAAAAAATGTAGTTGTCATTGGATCAGGAACTATGGGAAGTGGTATAGCTGCACAGCTTTGTAATGCCGATGTTCCAGTTACATTACTGGATCTAAAAACAGAAATTTCAGAAAAAGCAAAAAAAAAAATATTTGAATCAAGACCACCATTGTTAATCGACAAAAAAAAGATTGATAATATAAAAGTTGGAAATGTTGAGGATAACTTTGATTTAGTCGGCAAAGCTGACTGGATAGTTGAAGCAGTAGTTGAGCGAATAGATATAAAACACGATCTTTACGAAAAAATATCAAAAGCAAGAAAAGAAAATTCAATAATTTCGTCTAACACTTCGACAATACCTTTAAAAGTATTGTCTGAAAAAATGTCAGATAAAGATAAAAAAGATTTTTGTATTACTCATTTTTTTAACCCAGTCAGATATATGGGCTTATTAGAAATAGTTAGCGAAAGTATTAATGATATTAAAAAAATAAATTTTTTAAAA
>Ga0209709_10002760_pt1 | contig 14977 bp, 19 predicted proteins | sample ArcticOcean_MG_C_2_FD_187435 | JGI IMG/M metagenome (GOLD analysis project Ga0209709, IMG submission 187435) | Marine microbial communities from western Arctic Ocean - ArcticOcean_MG_CB4_136 (SPAdes) (version 2) | ecosystem: Environmental > Aquatic > Marine > Oceanic | place: Arctic Ocean... | reverse complement strand
GATCAGAAACTAGGTGGCGAAATTATTTGTAAGGTATTTTAAGGATTATATTAATGTCTAGAGTAGGATCAAAAATTATAACTGTACCAGATAACGTAAAAGTTTTTATTGAAAATGGTGCTGTACACGCCGAAGGGCCAAAAGGCAAACTTTCAACAGTGATCAATGAAGGTATTGATGTAAACATTAATGAAAAAGAAATAACTTGTGTTCCAAGAAAAAAGGATCGTCAGTCATTAGCGTTTTGGGGTTTACAGAGAAACCTAGTTAACAATATTGTTATTGGGGTATGTGAGGGTTTTACTAAAAAGCTTGAAATAAATGGTGTTGGTTATAGAGCATCAGTTAAAGGTACAAATTTAGAATTATTACTTGGTTATAGCCATCCAATTTCTTACCCAATCCCACAAGACCTTGAGATAAAAGTTGATAAACTAAATAACATTGAAATATCCGGCGCTAGTAAGCAGTTGGTAGGTCAAGTAGCTTCTGAAATAAGAAGCTTTAGGGCTCCAGAACCATATAAGGGCAAGGGTATAAAATATTCAGGTGAACATATAGTCAGAAAAGAAGGTAAGAAAAAATAATGCCAGTTTCAATAAAACAAAAAAGATCTAGTAGAGTTAGATATACACTTAAGAAAAGAAATAAAGATCGATTAAGAATGTCAGTTTTTAAATCAGCTAAAAATCTCTATGTCCAGGTTATTGATGATACGGCCAGCAAAACTATTTGTAGCGTATCTTCTTTAGCAACTAGTAAGAAAAAAAATGGATGCAACATAGAGTCAGCAAAATCATTAGGAATAGCCATAGCTAAATTAGCAAAAGAAAAAGGAATTGATAAAGTTTATTTAGATAGAGGTCCAAATATATATCACGGAATAATCAAATCACTAGCTGATGAAGCTAGGTCTGCAGGATTAACAATTTAAGGAATAAATATGCGAGATAATAGAGATAATAGAGATAATAGAGCCCCTAAAGATGACATCAAAGATAAATTAGTTGCGATTAATAGGGTAACTAAAGTTGTTAAGGGTGGTAGAAGATTTGGCTTTGCGGCACTTGTTGTTGCAGGGGATGAATCAGGAAGAGTTGGATTTGGTAAAGGTAAGGCTAAAGAGGTTCCTGAAGCTATCAAAAAAGCAAATGATGCGGCTAGAAAAAGTATGATTAAAATTCCATTAAAAGAAGGAAGAACTCTCCATCATGATATTGTTGGCAACCACGGTGCAAGTAAAGTGGTTATGAGATCTGCCCCATCTGGTACAGGAATTATTGCTGGCGGCTCTGTAAGAGCCGTATTTGAGTTGCTAGGAATTAAAGATATTGTTACTAAATCTATTGGAAGTGCAAATCCTTATAATATCATTAGGGCTGCAGTTAATGGTTTAAAACAACAAAAATCACCTAAGATGGTTGCGGCAAGAAGAAGTAAAAAGGTTTCAGAAATTAATTCAATTAGAGATTAAAATGAGTCAAAAAATAAAGATCACACTTACCAAAAGTTCAATTGGGTCCATTCAAAAAATAATTGGCACATTGAAAGGGCTCGGACTTAAGAAAATTAGAAGCACTTCTGTTTTAGTTGAAACCCCTGAAGTACTTGGAATGATAAAAAAAGTGCAACATTTAGTTAAAACTGAAAGAGTTTAATATTATGAAATTAAATGAATTAAAAAAACCAAAGGGACATACATTTACCTCAAAAAGAGTAGGTAGAGGTATAGGCTCAGGTAAAGGGAAAACTGCTGGAAGCGGCCATAAGGGTCAGAAGGCTAGATCTGGTGTTGCTATTAACGGATTTGAAGGCGGTCAAATGCCTATATTTAGAAGACTTCCAAAATTTGGGTTCACAAATGTTGGTCGGACAGATTATGTTGTTCTAAATTTAGAAGATATACAAAAGATTATTGAAAAAAATAAAATAGCTGAAGATCAAGTTATTAATATTGATTTATTAAAAAAATTATCAATTATTAAGCAAAAAAATAAGTTAAAGCTTAAAGTGTTAGGGCGTGGTGAAATGTCATCAAAAAACTCTATTGAGTGTGGTAAAATTTCAAAATCAGCTCAAGAAAAGGTCAGTAAAACTGGTAACAATATAACTATCAACTAAAAAAAAATATGGCTTCTGCAGCAGAACAATTAGCTTCAAATTTCAGTTTTGGAATGTTTCGTAAGGCTACGGAATTAAAAAAACGTATTTGGTTCACACTTGGTGTGCTTATTGTCTATCGTTTTGGAACATATATACCACTTTCAGGAATTGACATTGAGCAATTAGCCTCATTAGTTGAAACAAATCAAAGTGGAATACTTGGCATGTTTGATGTTTTTGCGGGTGGAGCAATTAGTCGTATGGCTATTTTTGCACTTGGAATTATGCCATATATTTCCGCATCTATTATTATTCAATTGATGACTAGTGTATCGCCTACTTTGGCTAATTTAAAAAAAGAGGGTGAACCTGGAAGAAAAAAAATTACTCAATACACGCGTTATGGAACCGTAATACTTGCTATTCTACAAGGCTACGGCATTTCTGTTGGCCTGGAGTCTGCAGGTCAAATTGTAACAGACCCGGGTTTATTTTTTAGAATATCAACAACAATAACTCTTGTTGGCGGCACAGTTTTTCTTATGTGGCTTGGCGAGCAAGTTACTAGTAGAGGTATTGGAAACGGAATTTCATTAATTATATTCTCAGGTATTGTTGCTGAAATACCTAGTGCATTAATTAATACTTTAACACTTGGTAGACAAGGTACTATATCAACGCTAACTCTTTTACTTCTATTTGCCTTGGTAATTGCAGTAGTTATTTTTATAATATTTATGGAAAGAGCGCAGCGAAGACTATTGGTGCAATACCCTAAAAGACAAATGGGCAATAAAATGATGGGTGGAGATACATCACATTTACCTCTTAAATTGAACACTGCTGGAGTCATTCCAGCAATTTTTGCCTCCTCTATATTACTACTACCAATTACTATAGCTAACTTCAATCTTTCAACTGATCAATCCTGGTTAAGTGATATTGCGGCTTTACTTGGAAGAGGCCAACCTCTTTATATGGCCTTATATGCTTCAGCAATAATATTTTTTGCTTTTTTCTACACTTCCATTGTTTTTAATCCAGTTGAAACTGCTGATAATCTAAAGCGAAATGGTGGGTTTATTCCCGGCATTAGGCCAGGAGAAAAAACTGCAGAGTATATTGATTTTGTTTTATCAAGAATAACTACAATCGGCGCTTTATACTTAGCTTTTGTTTGTATTCTTCCTGAGATTTTAATAGCACAATATTCTATTCCATTTTACTTAGGCGGTACTTCTCTTTTAATTGTTGTTGTAGTTGGTATGGACACAGTCGGCCAAATACAAAGTCATTTGTTTGCTTATCAGTATGAAGGTTTAATTAAGAAATCAAGAATTAGAGGTAGAAGAAAGTGAATCTAATTTTACTTGGACCACCCGGAGCTGGAAAAGGTACTCAGGCTAAATCAATATGTGATAAATTCAATCTATGCCATTTATCAACGGGTGATATTTTACGAAATGAAGTTACTAACGAAACTGAATTAGGTAAACAGGCCAAAGATATTATGGATAAGGGTGAACTTGTTTCAAATGATATTATTTTAATGATTATAGATAAATTTATTACTGATAATCAATCAAAATTTAATGGGTTTTTATTCGATGGTTTTCCAAGATCTTCTGAGCAAGCAGAAATGTTAAACAAACTTCTTAATGATATTAAGGTTAATATAAATAAAGTAATACTAATCGATGTTGATCAATCAATACTTCTAGATCGTATAATGAAAAGAAAAGAAGAAGAAGGGCGGCTAGATGATAGTGAGGAAGTGCTAAAATCTCGACTAGAAGTTTATCATACACAGACACAACCACTGGCAGACTATTACTCTAACTTAAAATTGCTAGAAAAGGTCGATGGTAACATGGAAATTATTCAAGTAAATCAAGCTATTAACTCAATATTGGAGGCTGCTTAATATGCTTGACCATTTGACTAATAATCATATAATCCGCCAATCTCTCAATAACCATAATCAAAGGATCTATCTGTGGCTCGTATAGCTGGTGTAAACATTCCAAGTCAAAAAAAATTAAGCATTGCTCTTACTTATGTGTATGGAGTAGGTAGAAAATACTCTGTAGATATATGCAAACAAGCAGATGTTGATGAAAATATTAGAGTTCAGGATCTATCAGAAGTTGATATTAAAAAAGTTACAGATGTTATTGCCGCAGACTTTACAGTAGAAGGCGATCTAAGAAGAGAAATATCTGCTAACATTAAAAGATTAAAAGATTTAGGTGCGTATAGAGGAGTAAGACACAGAAAGAATTTACCGTGTCGAGGACAAAGAACTCATACAAACGCTAGAACTAAAAAAGGTAAAGCTATAGCAATTGCCGGAAAGAAAAAGGTAACTAAGTAATGGCTGATAAAAAAATTGTTAAAAAGAAAAAAACTAAAAAAAATATAGTTTCAGGTATGGCTTACATACAAGCTACTTTTAATAATACAATGGTAACTATTACTGATGAGCAGGGCAACAGTGTTGCATGGTCATCTGCAGGAGTAAAAGGTTTCAAGGGATCAAGAAAATCAACTCCGTATGCCGCACAAATGGCTGCAGAGGATGCAGGAAATAAAGCCAAAGAATTTGGTTTAAAAAATTTACAGGTTTTTGTTAAAGGACCTGGTGGTGGAAGAGAGTCTGCTTTAAGAGCGTTACAGGCAGTTGGATTTTACATAACATCTATAAAGGATACTACACCAGTTCCTCATAATGGATGTCGACCTCCTAAAAAGAGAAGAGTATAAATATTTAATAATATAAGGATAACAGTATGAGCATCATAAATAACTGGCAGGCACTAATTAAACCATCAAAATTATCACTTGTGCCCTCTGATACTTCTAGCTTTCAAGCTACATTAACAGCTGAGCCATTAGAAAGAGGTTTTGGTTTAACTTTAGGCAATGCCTTAAGAAGAGTTTTACTATCATCATTGCAAGGTACTGCGGTGACAGCCATTAAGGTTGAAAATGTATTGCATGAGTTTTCATCAATTGATGGTGTTAGAGAGGATGTAACTGATATTGTATTAAATGTTAAATCTTTAGCATTAAATATGCACTCTGAAGGTGTTAGAAAAATGTCACTAAATGTTACTGGACCAGGCGAAATTACAGCTGGAATGATCAATGCTCCTTCTGAAATAGACATTATCAATCCTGAGTTAGTTATATGTAATTTAGATGAAAATGTAGAATTTAATATGGAGTTAACTGTAGCTAAGGGTAAAGGTTATGTTGCAGCTGAGCACAATAGAGTTGAAGATGCACCTATTGGCCTAATTCCAGTAGACTCAATTTTTAGTCCAGTAAAACAAGTAGCATATAGCGTTGAAAATACACGTGAAGGTAAAGTTTTAGACTATGATAAGCTAACGATGACAATTGAAACAGATGGATCTATATCACCAGAAGATTCTATTGCATTTGCAGCGAGAATTGTTCAAGACCAGCTTCAATCCTTTATTAATTTTGATGAGCCTGAAGAAGTAATACCTGAGCCAGATGCTCTTGAGCCTCAATTTAATAAAAATTTACTTAGAAAAGTTGAAGAGCTTGAATTATCTGTCAGATCTATGAATTGCCTACGAAATGACAATATTATCTATATCGGTGATTTAGTTCAAAAAACAGAAACTGAAATGCTTAGAACACCAAACTTTGGTAGAAAATCTTTAAATGAGATTAAAGAAGTTTTAGGTGTAATGTCTCTGTATCTTGGAATGGAAGTTCCAAACTGGCCACCAGAAAACATCGAAGAGATGGCAAGAAAAATAGAAGATCCATATAACTAAAATTTAAGTAGAAAAAATATGAGACACGGAATAGCAAAAAGAAAACTAAATAGAACTTCGACACATAGAATATCTATGTTGGAAAACATGGCTGTATCTTTAATTAAGAGTGAAACTATTAAAACAACTCTACCTAAAGCTAAAGAACTTAGGCCTTTTGTTGAAAAAATTATTACATTAGGTAAGAAGAATACAAATGCATCAAGAATAAATGCATTTAGTAGCCTAAGAGATGGTGATGCTGTAAAGAAAGTTTTTACGGATCTTTCAAAAAGATTTGAAAAACGACAAGGCGGCTACTGTAGAATTGTTAAAGCAGGCTTTCGTACTGGTGACAAAGCACCTATGGCTTACATTCAACTATTAGATCAAGAAACTAAATAGTCTAAATAAATTCTTAAATAAGATTTTTGGTCGAAAATGAAAATTTTATGGCTAAATATATCCATTCATTAATCATTAAAGAAAATGAATCCAATACGAGATTGGATCGATATTTAGTTAATTCTTTAAATGTGCCTCAAAGTTTAATTCAAAAAGACTTAAGAAAAGGTCTAATAAAAGTAAATGATAAAAAATCACCTTCTAATTATAGAGTTCAAGAAGGAGATATTCTTCAATTATCAAAAGATTACTCAGAACTTAAACCTAAACAAACAACAGAACCAAATAAGAGAGATTTAGAACGATTAAAAAAATCAATTATATTTTCTGATATTAATTTTTTTATAATTAATAAATGGAATAAAATAGCAGTGCAGGGTGGCAGCGGCTTAAAAACAAATTTAGATGATATTCTCTATCATGCAAATCTATTTGATAGTAGGCCCTTGCTAGTACATCGATTAGATAGGGACACAAGTGGAATTCTTATCTTTGCCCTTAATAGGCCTTCTGCAAAACACTTTTCAGATTTATTTAGTAAAAGAAAAATAAATAAAACTTACGAGGCAATCATCATTGGAAACCCTGATTGTAATGAGGGAATAATGAATAATGATATCGAAGAAGATGATCAGACTTATAAGGCTGAAACAAAATATAAAGTCATTAAAAGATTATCAGAAGATTTAACTCATATTGAGCTAAATCCAACAACTGGAAGAAAACATCAGCTAAGAATACATTGTAAACTAAATGGATTTCCAATTTTAGGTGATAATAAATACTATTTACCAGTATCAAAAGTCTATAAAAATGAAAACAACCTTTTTTTACATGCAAAAAAAATTGAATTTAAAGATCCAACTGATGAAGTTGTCAAAGTTGAAGCAAATTTACCAAATCATTTTTTTAATTACATATGATTGTTTAATTGCAATTAATTAGTTATTATATTGAATATTATGACATCTATTATTGAAGAATTAGAAAAAAAAAGAAGTCAAGCCAGACTTGGTGGAGGCAAGAAGAGAGTCGATGCGCAGCATGCAAGAGGAAAGCTTACTGCACGTGAAAGAATTAGCGTCTTATTAGATGAAGATACATTTGAAGAATATGATATGTATGTTGAGCATAGAACCAATGATTTTGGTATGGCTAAACAAAAGTATCCTGGGGACAGTGTTGTAACTGGTAGCGGCAAGGTAAATGGAAAACTTGTGTATGTATTTAGTCAAGACTTTACAGTTTTCGGTGGATCTTTATCAGAAGCCCATGCTGAAAAAATTTGTAAGATAATGGACATGGCCCTAAAAGTAGGAGCACCTGTTATTGGTATAAATGACTCTGGAGGTGCGAGAATTCAAGAGGGTGTTGCATCATTAGCTGGCTATGGAGATGTATTTCAAAAGAATGTATTGGCATCTGGTGTTATTCCACAGATATCAGTTATTATGGGTCCTTGTGCTGGTGGAGCCGTCTATTCACCCGCAATGACAGACTTTATTTTTATGGTTAAAGATACATCTTTTATGTTTGTAACTGGGCCTGATGTAGTTAAAACAGTTACTCAGGAGAATGTAACTCAAGAAGAGCTAGGTGGAGCAAAAACTCATACATCGAAATCTTCAGTTGCAGATGGAGCTTATGAAAATGATATTGAAACATTATATGAAGTTAAAAAATTAATTGATTTACTTCCATCAAGTAATAAAGAAAAATCTATTAGTCAAAAATCTGAATTCCAAGATTTAAGTCCAGACTTATCATTGGATACTTTAGTGCCTGATAATCCAAATAAACCATATGACATGCTAGAGCTTATTGACAAAGTAGTTGATAACAGTGATTTCTTTCCAATACAGGCCGAATTTGCTAAAAATATGATTATTGGATTTGGTAGAGTAGAAGGTCGAACAGTTGGTTTTGTAGCAAATCAACCGTTAGTATTAGCGGGATGTCTCGATATAAATGCTAGTAAAAAAGCCGCAAGGTTTGTAAGATTTTGTGACTGCTTTAATATACCAATTGTAACATTTGTTGATGTTCCAGGATTTCTACCTGGGGTATCTCAAGAACATAATGGAATTATCAAAAATGGTGCTAAATTATTATATGCATATGCAGAAGCTACTGTTCCAAAAGTAACAATCATAACTCGTAAAGCATATGGCGGTGCCTATGTAGTAATGGCATCTAAACATTTAAGAGGTGACATTAATTATGCTTGGCCCACTGCAGAAATAGCTGTAATGGGAGCTAAAGGTGCAGTTGAAATATTATACCGAAATCAACTCAAAAACGAAAAAGATATTGCTGAAAAAACAGATGACTACACTAAACAGTTTGCAAATCCTTTTATTGCATCAAGCAGAGGTTTTATTGATGACGTAATAAAACCCCAATCTACTAGAAAAAGAATAGCCGTTGCATTAGATAATTTACAAAATAAAGAATTAACTTCTCCTTATAAAAAACACGATAACATTCCATTATAATATGATAAAAAAAATTCTTATTGCTAATAGAGGCGAGATTGCATGTAGGATTATAAGAACTGCAAAAAAAATGAACATTAAAACTGTTGCAGTTTATTCTGATGCAGATAAGCAAGCTGATTTTGTTAAACAGGCTGATGAAAGTTATTTTATTGGCCCATCCTCACCAAATGAGTCTTATTTGGTAATCAAGAAAATTATTGAAATAGCAAAAAAATCTAAAAGTGATGCAATTCACCCTGGGTATGGGTTTTTGTCAGAAAATTATAATTTTGTTAAAGCTCTAGAGAAAGAAAAGATAAAATTTATTGGCCCCAATAAATATGCTATTACAAAAATGGGAGATAAGATTGAATCAAAGAATTTAGCTACCAAATTAAAATTAAATGTTATACCTGGCCACACAGAAGCTATTAAAGACCCTAAAAAAGCTATAAAAATTGCCGAAAAAATTGGATACCCCATCTTACTAAAGGCATCTGCAGGTGGTGGCGGCAAAGGCATGAGAATTGTTGAATCAAGCAATGAACTTGAAGTAAATTTAAAAGCGGCCCAAAGTGAAGCTTTAAATAGCTTTGGTGATGATAGAGTTTTCATAGAAAAATATATTACAAACCCAAGACATATAGAGATACAGATACTTTGTGACAAGCATGGTAATCAAATTCATCTTGGAGAAAGAGAATGCTCAATCCAGAGAAGGTATCAAAAAGTCATAGAAGAGTGTCCATCATCTTTTGTAGATGAGGACCTTAGAAATGCTATGGCTAAACAAGCCTTAAAACTTGCAAAAGAAGTTAAGTATGATTCTGCTGGAACAGTAGAGTTTGTTGTCGACAGTAATAAGAATTTTTACTTTTTAGAAATGAATACTCGACTTCAAGTTGAACATCCTGTTACAGAGCTTGTTACAGGAGTAGATCTTGTTGAACAAATGATCAATTGTGCTGATGGAAAAAAACTTAATTTAAAACAAAAAGATATAAGCTTGAATGGTTGGTCAGTTGAATCAAGAATTTATGCAGAAGATCCATTAAAAGATTTCCTACCTTCAATAGGGAGGATAATTGAATATCATGAGCCGCAACAAATGCTAGAAAATGAGATAGTAAGGAATGATACAGGTGTTTCTAGTGGATCTGACATAAGTATTTATTATGATCCAATGATTTCAAAATTAGCTGTGCACTCAAGTACAAGAATTAAAGCAATAGATTCAATGATAAATGCCTTACAACAATATTATATTACTGGCGTTGATCACAATATTGCATTTTTAATTTCAACTCTTAAAAATAAAGACTTTAAAAGTGGAAATATTAGTACAAACTTTATTAAAGAAAATTATCCAAAAGGGTATAATCATAACCATGGAATCAATAAGTCACTTATAAATAGATTTCAGCAAGTAGCAGTTTTTATCTATAAAAAATTAAATACAAGTGTGGATACTCATAAGATTTCAGTAATCTCAGACAAATTATCTGCTACTTTTGATACAGAAATTGACATAGCAAGCGCTAGTTTTTCTATGACTCTAAATTCTAAAAATAAAGAAACTCATATAACTTCAAAATGGAAAATTAATGAAAAAATAATGTTTATCAATATAGATAATGAATTATTTTTTATTAAAATAAATAAGATTCATAATTTTAATAAATATTCATTAACTATAGAAGATTGCAGTTTAGATCTACTGGTAACTCCTAAAAAAAATCAAAGTTTATTTGATTATATGCCAGAAATAAAATTTGAAGACTTGTCTAAAAAATTAATTTCACCAATGCCTGGATTAATTAAGTCAGTTGGAGTTAAAAAAGGTCAGCTGGTAAAAAGAGGAGAAGAGTTAGTAATAATTGAGGCTATGAAGATGGAAAATATATTAAAAAGTGAGAAAGATTGTACAATAGAAGATGTATTTATCGAAGAAGGATCAAATGTAAGTACAGATGAAGTACTAATGACTTTTAAATAAGCATTTATTTTAGTATTTTAAGCTTGCTCTGTAAAATATCCCTATCAATATAGCCCTGACGAAAATAGCGCTGATTTTCTTTGTCCTTATATTTCGCCCTACCATGTAAGACACGATAATTATCCATTATAATCATATCTCCAGAAGTTTGCTTAATCGTAATGTTATTAGATTTACTTTTAATTAAATTCCAGAACTCTTGCCTTGCTTCTGTATATTTATTAATTTTATTTATATTATCATAAGGAATTACTTCAGTGCGGTTATTATACCTAACTTGAGTAACATTATCTTCATAATCAGTTTCTATCAATGAGCAATAGTTTTCTAAAACTGTATCTTTATCTTTATATTGAAAAAATGTTTTAAAATTTTTTAAAACATTGAATTTTTCAATACTCTTTTTCTTAATCAAATTTGCTATATTAAATCCATCTGCTAATGTATTTTCACCTCCGATTTCACTATTCTTAATACAATGAAGAAATATATAGCCTTGAGTAGGAAACCTATAGGGATTGTCGGTATGATTTTCTAAAGCTCTCTCAGTCATTGTTAAATCGTAAGCTTTTTTTATATTCTTTATATCAGCAATGCTTCCCCAATTAGTTTTTTTGATTGGTCCAATATGTTTAGTTAAAGCATGTATACCATTTTTTGTCGTTGGCATATTTTTAACTAAGCAAAATCCATATTCGTCAACTGTGTTCAAAATATTTTTCAACAATTTTGAATTAAAATTTTTAAAGTCAAATTGAGGTATTTTTTTTAAAGAACCACTCCACAAAGTTTTTTTAGCATGTTTCTTTGGAGCCGTAAGATATTCTATACTATAAGTATGTTGAGATTTATTATTAAATTTAATATTTAATAAACTTTTTATAATTTCAAAATTTTCTATTTTTAAATTTAAGTCTAATTCAGCAGATTCAATTAATAATTGATTAGTCCGCACATCTCTTATGGATGAATCGGAACTATGTTCAATTAGCCAGGTCGGTGAAAACTTATATATCTTATCTTTAAACTCTAATTTTAAATAGTTTGTCTTTTTATAATTTATGATTGAACATTTCATATATCTAATATTTTTAATAAATTTTCTTTAATTGCAATATCTAAATCATTTTTTGATATATTTATTCCTAAATCTTCAATGCTTGTTACATATTTATTGCTTAATCCGCATGGGTTTATTCCACTATAGTGCTCTAGTTGTGGATTATGATTTATGCTAATACCATGATAGCTAATCCAATTTTTGAATCTACAGCCAATACTCGCTATTTTATAATCTTGGCCATTATCTTTTTTAACAAATATGCCATGATAATTTATGTCTCTTTTTCCTTCAATTCCAATATCATTTAGGATTCCAATAATTATAGTTTCCAAATTTAATACAAATTTGGACACATCTTTTGTCTTTTTATTTAAGTTGATCATTGGATATACAATTCTTTGCCCCGGACCATGATAAGTATATTTTCCACCACGTTTAGATAAATGTACTGGAAATTTATTTTTATTTAATAAGTCATCTGATTTAGCTGATAAACCTGCTGTGTATAAAGCTGGGTACTCCAATAGCCATATAAGGTCATCCAATTCATCATTTGCAATATTTAAAATTTCTGACTCCATAAATTTTATAGAGGAATCATAGTCTTCTAATTCATTTGATATTTTCCATCTCATAATAAGTACGTTTTATGAATAATTATTTAAATAATATAAAAAAAAATAAAGAAGTCTATTTTAAATCTAGATTAAAATATTATCAATTAGCCTTATTTTATTAATATTTACAGCAATAAATACTCTTGATTTGTTATGTGGTAAATATGAAAGCTTTAAATCTCTATCTTTTAATTCGAAATATTCAATTTTAGAAATCCCAATCTCAAGCATTTTCTTTTTTTGTTTACTTAAAACTTTTGAGATTAATTGTCCTTTTCTAATCAATAATCTAGTTTCCTTAAGAATTTTATAAATATTTTCTGCAATATTTTTTTCTTTTTTATTAAGATATTCGTTTCTAGATGAGAGTGCTAAACCATGCTTATCTCTAATTGTTTTACCCATTATAATTTTTGTTTTTAAGACGGTCTGTTTCACCACTATTTTTACAAAATAAAACTGCTGATAATCTTTTTCTCCAAAATATGCAAAATCAGGATTTAATATAGATAAAAATTTTAATACTATTTCTGAAACTCCTAAAAAGTGATTTGGACGGAATTTACCACATAGTTTTTTTTCTAATCCAAATGTTTTATATGTATTATATGGATGGACATAATCTGACATATCTTTTGTTGTAGGTGTAAATACTAAATCAACAGATATTTGTTTTAACTTTTCTAAATCAGTTCTAAGTGTTCTTGGATATTTAGATAGGTCTTCATTTGGACTAAATTGTATTGGATTTACATATATACTTACAATTATGTAATATCCTTTATATTTAGCCTGTTTAATTAATGATAAGTGCCCTTCATGCAATGCACCCATAGTCGGTATAAAAGCTATTTTTTTTCTTATAATGCCTCTTTCAGTCTCCAAATATTTTTTTAAAGTTTTTATAGATTTTTTTATTATCATTTAAGGTCTTATTTTTTCAAAAATTATATTGCTCGCAATTGAGTTTGCTTTCTCTTTCTTTTTTTCACTATTAACTGTCCAAGCGATTATTGGTATAGCTTTTTTTTTAATTTCACTAACTAAACTTGAATCAATAAAATCAATGTCACATGATATAAAGTCTATATTCATATCTAAAATTTTTTCAGAATTATTAGTATGAGTATCTATTACCAACCCTTTATAAATAAATGGTAAAAATTGAATTATCCATTCTATAGTTTTTAAATTAAATGATTTTAAGGCTATTGGGCCTTTATATGAACGAAGTATTTCTTGAATCCTTTCTACTATGTAGAGTGTAAATTCATTCTTAATTTCTATAATTATTGGAACATGGGCACTTACAATATGTAACATTTCGTCTAACGATATAATGTTAGAGTTAGTTTTATTAATTCTTTGTTTTCTTAGTTCATTCATTGTCATATCTGACACATTTCTATCTAATTGACAAAGTCTCCTTAAATTTTCATCGTGAAAAACTGCAACTTCATGATCTTTAGACAAAACCACATCACATTCAATTGCATAATTAGCATTAACTGCTGCTAAAAATGCTTCTTTAGTATTCTCAAATATATTTTCCGCACTATTATGTAGTCCCCTGTGAGCAATAGGGCGTTTATTAAGCCAGATCATTTTTTAAAATGTTGTAAATTTCATCCCAAGATTCTGCTTTAGATGATATTGCTTCTGGAGTTTTAATTAATTTAGCGAGCCTCTTGTCGGAAACATAATGTATTAATTTAACCTTAGGAACATATTCATTTGCAGATTTTAGATTGAATATCATATCATCTACAAAAAAGACTTTATTGTCATAATTAGATATTATTTCCCTAATAGTTGGTCCTTTTGAATTTATGTTAGTTATAACAGGATAATGTAAATCTTTATTTTTAAAACAAGTAATCCTATCCTTCCTATGCTTAACAGGAATATTAGTTAATATAATAATCTGAAAGTTAAGTTCAGTTTCAATTTTTCTTAAATTATCTATAGCCCTAGGAACAAATTCCATATCTTTGGTATGTATATCAAAAAAGTTATCAAGATGTTCTGTAACTTCTTCTTTAGAGATGGGTTGATCATCATGAATATTTAGAATGTTTCCAAATAATGCGTATGTAGAAAGATCGAATCTTAAGTTGTTACTCAAAAGATATTTTTCAAAAGATCCTAGAAAATCTAATATTACTTCATCTGCATCTGATATAAGCAGAGGTTTATTTGGATCTAATGACAGCTCACTTAATTGTGGTAGCACATCCTTATGTACCTGTAGAACATCTACCTTAATCTCAGCTGTATTTGATGACATGGCTATATTTACTTTAACTCAATCCAAGTTAGTTTAGTTTGGGTATATTGGCCCATAGCCTCTATTGACTTATCCCTACCAAATCCTGATTGCTTAAAGCCACCATGTGGTACTGACATATCACCATCGCTCATGCTATTAACTAGAACTTTACCACTCTTTATTCGCTTAGCCATTTTATGAACTTTATTTAAATCATTTGACCAAATAATAGCATTTAAGCCGTAGTCAGTATCAT
>Ga0209709_10002757_pt1 | contig 14992 bp, 22 predicted proteins | sample ArcticOcean_MG_C_2_FD_187435 | JGI IMG/M metagenome (GOLD analysis project Ga0209709, IMG submission 187435) | Marine microbial communities from western Arctic Ocean - ArcticOcean_MG_CB4_136 (SPAdes) (version 2) | ecosystem: Environmental > Aquatic > Marine > Oceanic | place: Arctic Ocean... | reverse complement strand
AGCAAAAAATAAAAATGAGATAATTAGACAATTAGCGCGTCATATGTCTGATTGCTTCGGCGACGAAGTTCAAGTTTGGCATCACGATAGCAAATATGAGAAAAAGAGGATGCCTATGATGGAGTGACTTCGTAGGCCTACTTTTTCGCGACTTTCTAAATGAAATGACCGGAACACGTCTATATATATAAACCCTACGAAATAATATAAAACTTCGTAGGCCTAAAGAATTTGTCGGGGGTTATAGCAAAGAGATTAACCCTTATAATGTTTTCCCCTTCGGGTGTATTACTACTTCGTAGACCTAAAATAGAAACCTTTATATCAAATGCACGACGAGACTTAAAACATGGAACCCGTGCCAATACTCCAAAGAGTTAAAATGATGACCGCCATTAATGAGACTGAAGGATTCACTTTTATTAGTAAAAAAAATGTATTAGTTAATCAAGACAATTATACTCAATACGCGCGTTATAGTGTGGGTACCTATCAAGATAACTTCTTCAAGATGCCATTTACTAACAACCATGAATTGAAGACCGCGTTGAACGCCGGATTAAATAAAATCCATATGTATTTCAACACTATGAATGAACTATTAATGCCACTATTCCCAACCTTCGGCGGTTGGGTTCAAGACGGTTGTTTAGTTATTGACACAGTGTTTTTAACAAATAATTTAGAGCAGGCTGAAAATATGGGAAATAGAAAAAATCAAAAAGCAATTTTCGACTTCAAAACAATGGGGGAAATATCCCTATAACTTCGTAGGGGTTATTTTCTCTCTCTCATCTCTCTTTTATAACATAAATGTATAAAATGAAAGTGTGAAAATTCTCTCTATATTTTCTCTCTAATTGTAGGCCTACGATTATAGGGCTAAACTTCGTAGGACTAAACTTCGTAGGGCTAAAATACACTAGGTGTAAAAACTACACTTAGTGAATACCAACCTTTATATGCTAAGGTCGCTAGGGTTGTTTGTAATAGGAGGTAAGAGATAAATGGATGAATACGATAAAATGGATACACAAGAAATGATTGAAATAATGCGTGGAATATGGACTGATAAAGATGCAATAGAACTTGAAATATCAGATAAGGTATATGAGTTAATCGACCTAAAAGAAATGTCCCACAAACAAGCATTATTGACATTAACAGATATATTATTTATGGTCAATGATATATCAGAAGTTATGCTAAATACTAGCATAATGAATGATAGTGTTAAAACATTATTATGGCAAGATTATGCTAAAATAGAAGACACTGAGTTTGAATAATATTCAGACCGAGAATAATACGTAAACCTCTCAAGTCGGCTACTTACGCTGACTTAAGAGGTGTTTTCTCTCTAATTCTCTCTATACATATTGATGAATATATATAATAAATTCTCTCTAATATAAGCCCTACAGAAATTGTACAATACTTCGTAGGACTAAACACTGTAAATAATACACTAAGTAACTTCGTAGGGCTAAAGGGAAGTACTTATAAGCAAATAACGAGAGGACAGTTTACCCGACGACATGGGCGTAAACGTGAAAAGCGAAATTAGGAGAAATGAAAATGAGAAATTATATTGTAGGAACAAAAATATTAACTGCCAAAGACATCAAGGCTGATGGATTGAACTCATGGGGTTACCCAGTAGCACCCGTGTACACTGACACAACAAGAAAAGTACTTGTATCCAGTGGGTTCGATTTTGAAGGCTTTTATGATGGCGTTAGTCATTGGTCTAAAATCACTTTGAGATGATTGAAAAATCATATCAGATTAGTTCAGATATACGAAAAAATTGGGCGGGGATTTCCTCGCTCAATTCTATTTTTCTCTCTCTAGACTTTTTATGAATATAATAAATAAATTCTCTCTAAATATAGGCCTACTGTTTCCAAGTAAAACTTCGTAGGGCTAATATTTAGTGCTATAAACTTCGTAGGGCTAGTGATGCAACAACCACACATAAGACCAATAAGTTCATAAGCAAATTGGGTTGTGCTTAGATTGATGTGGAGCAAAACGGACACTAAGACCTGCGATAACTTCGTAGGGGTTAATCCTGCTCCTGTGGCGTTAGGAGGTGATATATTGAACACACAAGAATTAATTAACTGGTTTGCTAACTACCAAAGGAGTAACTATGGTACAGGAAGCGCTAGGGTTATGATAACATTATTGGAGGCTTTAATTTCAAGCGGTATGACTAGAGCCGCCGGCGGAGTTTTGGATATTGATAATGCAGAAATCATGAGGCATATACTGAATGACTTAGACGCATTAGATACGATAGCCCGAATGCACCACTGGCATAGCCCTACGTCGTTCCAAGACCATAAGTGATGGTTAGTATAGGTTAACACGTAAACGAAGGGGTTGGGCTACTTACGCCTGCCTCTTCGCGTTCTCTTATTCTCTCTTTTATATTATATATATATAAAATATATTTTGTGATTTTCTCTCTAATTTTCTCTCTAACATAGCACCCCTACAAAATACGGGCATTACTTCGTAGGGCTAAAAGTAAGTGTAAAAAATACACTTAGTGTAGTTAATTACTTCGTAGGACTAAATGAGCATTTAACCGAAGAGACTATAAGCAGAACTCCCTATGTACCGATAACCGTGTTTCATAGGAGACAGGGGGAGAAGTGGAGACTATGAACAAAATACATGACATCGAAAGGTTCATAAGCAAAGCAGTACGACAGTTGCCCGTAGGGTATAGCGAAATCCTACGCAAAAATGGTGTAAAAAACACACCGACAATAAAAAGGAGGAATAAAAAAATGATAAACAATGTAAAAAATATAGAAATAATGACGAAAGCCATTAAGGAGGATATCGACTTAGATAATTGGTCGAAACTTCGCTTAATGTATGAAGGGTATAGTATAGGAATGGATGAGGCTTGTGTTGACTGTGCCGGCCCGTGGTTAGTAGGGTGCGCTCATGTACCTTTTGAATTTAATTACTGGGTTGCCCGTAATAGTGTAATCCATTATAATACTAGTAATACAATTAATACTATCCTTAGAAAAAATAAAGCAATAAATAAAATCATTGAGGACTTAGATAATATTGAGGAAAAATTATGGTTAATCAGTATGGAAGCCGACGATTATATTGAACCATTATTTTAAAAATAATTAAAATATACGTAAAAGATTAGAGGGTGTTCGCTGACTCTCTTTTCTCTTTTACTTTTATGGATATAATAAATAAAATCTCTCTAACATAAGGGCTACGCCATATGGTCATTAATTCGTAGGGCTTAAATTAATTAATTCGTAGGGCTAAAATAATTAATTACTTCGTAGGGCTTAAATTAAAAATAAAAAAAGAAAGGGCCGAAGCCCCCTCAATTTTACTGATTACAAGTTTCGCATATCCACCCCCATTCAATTCCAAATCCACATACAGGGCATGATTTTTCAAAAACGGATTCCATTTTTAAACCCACCCTGAAATTATCCATGCTTTATCTTTTTTGTCAGATATTACAATTTTATATTTCTTTTTATTTATGTAGATAAACAGATTATTTTTATCAAATCCGTCCCAAATTCCGAGAATACCGAAATTTAATTCTAACCATTCAGGAGAAATATTTAATTGAATAGAGTTCATTTTTTAACCTCCCGAACTCCTATTGGGTTCACAATCCCCAAAGGAGGATATGCAAACAGTGGTTGATTATTGATAAACTTTTCAGAGTCCGGGTTTACCATAACTAAGGCATAGAATCCGTTAAAGTGGCCTATTATAGATTTGAAATATGTTTGCTTTCCTTGCACATTTCGTCGGTACATAGGCGCGATGCCCTTAAAGTTATTAACTCCGGACACACTTTTCATTCCGGTATATTGAAATAACTGTTTATTAGGTTGGCGGTATATAGGGGTTATTTCCCATGCTTGAGATTTCTCATTAAAAGTTATTTCAATCATAGTAATTTTATGGTTAAATTTAGGTGTATTTGAATCCTCATAAAAGGCCGGTTGTGAATAAGCCTCTGATGCTGTCCACTTATGGCCACATTTGCCCGATGTATTAACTTCTATAAATCCTAAGTCGCCTTCATCATTGATGCTTGATTTACGGATAAAACAACCGATATATTCACATTTGTCACATATAAATCTTTTATTTAAGTTAGTGACTGCTTTCGTATTTTTAGCCCTTCGGTTCATTTTAGTAGTGTCATATAGGCCCGATAGTGAATATGCTGACATAGCACCCTTATAGGCTTGGATAGTAGGCCTAAGAGCGTTTATTGATATTACCATGTTGGTATCATCATTGAGGTTCAAGTGAGATAATTCTAAGATAGAATTACCTAATTTTTTAGCGATATGAGTTCTTTTTGATTTTATTTGAACTATATTACAATCTCTGCATATTTCAGAGTGGATAAGTCCCACCTGCTCTATGCTCAATTCAGTCTCTAGCGTTGCTTCATGTAGTTTAGTGCGGTTCATTTTTTGTGTCTCCAATTTTCGGCATTAATTCCGTAATTTAAAATTACTTCTCCTACTATATGAAGTCTTCGATTTGGGCCTTTGAGCATGTTATACACAGGAAGGGGGTTTCTTTATATAGGTAAAGGTCGGCCGCCTCACCCCCAAAAACTCCTATTTAAGGGTTGGTGACACCGCCAACCACCTCAAGCGATTTTTATTATTTTTTCTCAATTTTTTTTCCGATAATATTTTTTTGTTTTACGTTTAACAGTTACCTTTTCGTCCTTCTCGTATGACCTAAGTATGGCACAGACACTAAAGGTAGATAATTGCGTCCAGTGATTTGAAATGTGTTTATTTGCTTCCCACGCTATTTCGTCTGCTGAACACCAGTCGTCCATGAAATAACTGTTTATAACTATATCTAGCGCTTCTCTATATACTACGCTACGTTTATTAGGTCCGGATTTTTTAAGTTTAGTCATTTAACCCCTCCTAATTACTCTTCCACCTAAAGAACTGCCACTTCTATTAGGCGCTCTAGTAGCACTACCACCCGTCCACTCTCCATTATTCATAGTTCTCATAACTACAGGCATATCAGGTGTTTGGTAAGTAAATTGGTCTAAAGCATGAGCAAAAGCCATAGCAATATCGTTGTGTCTACCTAAATCTATTATAAGGCCATTTTTCCATGCGTGGCTTTCTAATTCTTCTAATAATATATTTACTTGCTTGCGAGTGAAGTCATCACCAAAAGGCATAATAATCATTTCTCTTTCAAACCAAACTCTCATCCTATTCATAAGGCCTTGCTTCAAAGTCCTATTACTAACTTTACTTTCACGGTAATCTATAATAGCACCCTTTTGTGCTAAGAGACTTTCATACATTTGTTGGAAACCTACTGCTTCAACTGCAAAAGCAGGAGTATGGTATCTTTTATTCCATTCAATCATCATATCTGCTTGTTTATCCGGTGGGAAGTCATTTCTTCTCCAAAGATTAACTAAATGAACATATCCCTCAGCATCTTGTTTTAAACATACCATCACACTGTAATCTTGCCCTAAACCATGAGCAGGGTCAAAACCAACTACATATTTACCATCTGTCATTTTTTCTTGTTCAAATATAGCATCTGTGTTTAAATTAGCCCTAGTTAAGTTACGAGGGTACACGGCGGCCTCATCATCTATAACTTTACACATATACTCTTGAATAAAGGATAATTCACCCATAGCCGATTTTTGTTCTAGTAAGAAATCAATAGGTCTAAATTCCGGCCATAATTCTATAGGCTTTACTTCATCGGGGTTTGCTTTGTATTCATCCCAGTTAAGTACACTAGACCACGTTTTTGATTTCCATTGTTCATTTTGTAACATTTCTGTATGGTATAAGTCCATCATGCTCATAGGAGTACCTACAACGTAAATAGAAGTGCCCGGAGACAACATAGGAGTAATTTTCTTCCTAAACCAATCTCTTATAACTTTATAGTTCATTTCTCCCGAATCATCTAACACATCATCAAAAGCAATACAAGCCGGGTGTTCTCCACGAATAGCCGCTCCAACAGATGTAGCACGTATCCAAGCACCATTAGTAAAATGTAACTCTAGTTTATTACCTCTTTTCTTATTTAGGTATCTAGACAATTGAGGATGTCTTTTCATATCTTCACGAATCTCTTCTAGTCTTCTAACTGCTAAATCCTTGCTTGCTGAAAATAACCAACAAGTATAAGGCTTATTCCTCCATTTAGCGAATAATGCTTCATGTAATAGTTTAACCCTTAATGTAGTAGACTTAGAATGGTCACGGGGTGCGATAACGCAAACCCTATGAACTTGCACATTACCTCTTGTACCATACATCTCCATCCACTCGCCAATATGGGAACCCCATGTGTAACCAAGCCACCTATAAAAATATGATACATCTTTTTTACTCCTTGCCATAGCAAAATCTGTGGTCATATTTGCCATTATATCACCGGGGAGAAGAGATTGCCTATTAAACCTAACTCTTTATCTATAAGGTGAGCGCATAATCCAGCCCTAGACATAACATATCCTTTTTGAAAATGGTATCTATCATGTCCTGCTAGACTAGGTAATTGTACTATAATTACTCCGCTAGTCTCAGTAAGTTTTTGATGATGTAAATGCCCATGGAACCAAGTGTGGTGTTCGCATAATCCCCACTCCTTCCTTTCTTCTGTAGCCATAATTGCAGGTAAATCAACACCCTTAACTCCGTCACCATGAGTAAAGCCTAATAAGTTGTTACCCCAAGAGATATATTGCCTAGTTTTAGGACTCACTATAACAGTAACATCTTTTGCGTTTTCATATACTGCATCTAAATACATCATAAGGGCTAAAGCAGTATGTCTATCGTGATTACCACGCATAAATACAATTTCTATAGGTGACACTCTACGCATCATATCTATATGCTCTCTTGCTAATCTACAACCGTCCATAAGTATTTGTGCCGGACTTGCGGCCATATCTTGTGGTGTACCTCTAGTAGTAGTACCTGCTTCATTATCTACGTGAAACCAATCAGAACCAGTAGCAACAATAATTTTTTCAGGTTTACCCGATAATCTTTGTATTAGATTTTCAGTTCTACCTAATAACCTTTCTCTTGCTTCTTCTAAGGAATAACCATCCCCTACTTCATCAATCCAACCACCTTTACCGTAATGTAAGTCTGTAGGAGAAAGAACTACTGCATAAGGAGTAACTTTCTTTAAATTTATTTTTTTAATGCTTGTAGGCGCTAAAACTTGTTTAGTTATTAATTCACGAAATTCATTTATCCAATAATCTTGCATAGTCTTTAAAGTCTCAGCATCTTTTTTAACACCACTCCAATATTTCTTATTTGCCTTTTCTACTACTACTTGTCTTTTAGATTCAAGTAAAGTAGTCACTAATAGTTCTTCTGACGATTCTTCTACTTCTTCATCAGTAAAAATATCCATACTGTGAGTCCAACCATTTGCTTTTATATATTGTGACAACCAATTTGGAGAAACTGTAAATTCACGGCTCATTTCATCTAAAGTCATGTTCTTACCATCTTTTGAGTAAGAGTGACGCATATTTCTATGTACTTTACCTTGTACAGCCGTAAGGTCGTTTGTTAATTTAGTAATATACATATCAGATGTTTTATCATAATAAACTTTAATTTGAGTAATACTAGATGTAATAGCCTCGGTATAGTCTTGGTCTAGTTGTTTAAAAGAATTATTAGGGTCAATCTTTACCCATCTTTGTATTGCGCCTCTCCAAGCACTTATACTTCTAGCAGGTTCTACTTTATGTAGAAATCTAGCAAATTCACTTTCAGTACCAAAAGTATGAGATTGTGCATACTTACTGATTAATTCTTGTCCACCACGGTATATTTTGGGTCCCATTGAAATAAACTAAAAAATCTAGCCTTATAAGCATTAACCACAATTAATTATATAAATTATGCTTTTAACAAAATAAATTAAATGAGGTACTAGTCTAATGTTTATTAATTCTTTATTTAATTCAAAGGGACCTAAAAATTTTAAGCACAAAATTACCTCATTAACTAATAGTATTAACTAGTTAAAGTATTATTCTGTCAAACACTATAGAAACAAATAAAGAATTAAAAAATAATAGCGCAGTACATCGTTTAATTTTTTCTGAAAAAACCCTAAAAAATAAAAATAATTACCCAAATACTTAAAAAGCACGTAATATTAGTAAAATACATGGCGGAGCGTAAGTGGTATCAATTGTGGAAAACAACGGAGCCGGTAAAAGCAGAATTAAATAAAAGAATACCTATGAAAAAAGAAGGATTCAAGGCAGTAGCCGGAGTTCCCGATATGATGAGGGATACGGAAAGATTACAAAATGATAGTAAATTCGATAATGAATTTGAAATGTATGACCTCATGTTAAAATTAGACCCCGAACTTAATGGGGCCGTCAGAGCAGTATCACTTACTGCTAATAATTATGAATTAGACTACGATACAGGTAAGAACTCATCTATCCGCGACTCTATAAGGCAATTAGTAGAAGAATATTTAGATTTTGATGATATACTTATAAATTCTATGCGTAACCTTATGGTATATGGAAATGACATAAATAAAATTATAGGTAAACAAGGAGTAGGTATTACAGGGCTACAAAGTTTACCTATAAAACAAATTACTATAGTAGATGAGAGAGGTGGAATAGATTCTATATTTGATGCTAGTGAGGATTCACCTATTATTAATGCTGACAAATATATACTGCGAGAAATGAAACTTAACGCTAGAGAAATACCTTCCTCAGAAATACTACACATTAAGATAGATTTTAGAAGTAATTGGTTTGTAGACAATAGATTGAGGAAAACTTACGGTATATGGGGCGCATCTCGTTTCTCATCCCTTAAGCAAGCAATACGCATGAAATACAACAGTCTAAACAATCGTTTGTCTCTTGAAGACTCTATGACTAAACAATACATTACTATTAGTAAAGATGCTATAGAGCATATACAAGACCCCGCAGAACAAAGTGAAAGACTAGCACATATTATGGATGAAGTAATTAGTTTGTTTGAAGGTCTTCGTGGCGACCAAATACCAGTATTACCTCATTATGTTAGTCTACACCACGTAGATTTAGAAAACTCACTACCAAACAGTAGTGCTTTCTTAGATGCTATTAACGCAGACATATCTGCGGTATTACAAGTACCAAGAGTAGCCGCAGGACAAGAGAGTGGTTCTACGTTTGCCGCAACATTTAACGCTAACCTATGGGCAGTACAGGCTATCAGTCGTATGCACAGAATTTTATCAGAATCATGTAGAGATTTATTTAGCCTACATCTTGACTTAATAGGTATTTCTTACAAACCATCAGACTTGCCAGTAGTAAGATTTGATAGTATGGATAGCGAAACACCACTTAATGTTATGCAAAGAGTAAGTATGGGTTATACTAATGGTCTTTTAACACTTAATCAATGCTTAGACCAATTAAATTTACCTAGTGCTGGCATAGAAGGGGATGAGAGGCAAGATATCAGTACTCCCGAACCAGTAGGGGAAGTACCAGCCGAAAATTCACAACCCGGAGCAAAAGATAGTACTGACCTTTAATAAACAATATTGATAAGTCATCTTGTATGTAGTACTAGGTATGTCGAAGAGTAGCGGACCGAATGACAAATTAATGCTAGTGTTTGGGCTAGGAGTAGTTATGGCTTGGGTAGTCATAGCGGCTACGGCTTCTTACTTTAGTATAGTTGAACAAAGAGATATATCAGATTCACAATTAACAGTAATAGGTCTACTTGGTGGACCTGCACTTCTTATCATCACAAACGTATTAGATTTATTCAAGGGTAAAGAAACTGCAAAGATTAACATTTTGCCGGAAGAACTACAAGCAGGTGTAGATGCTACCGAAGCAGAAAAGTCCCACGTTAGAATGCTTGAAGAACACAGAATTAAGCATGACCTTAGTATGGAGTCGTTAAGACAAAAGCACGATTTGGCTATGGATGAGTTTAATACTACACATAAAAGAACACCGGATGATATTCTTGATTACCAAGATTTTGATGAAACTGATAACTCAAGTAAGAAGAAGAAGTAATATTTCTAAGTCACTCTAGGTATATAGTATTGTGGACAGCGAGGAAGAAGACGAAAACATCATCCAAGAATTAGATGGGTGTGTAGAAGATATAGATAGTTTATTAGGTAACTTAAAAATGTTATTAATAACCTTAGCATCATTATTAGCAATACTATGGCAATTTGTGGAGTGGTTACAATCTTAATGACATATAGAGAATATTTTGGTTTATGTTGTGGTATAGTAGTAGTCATGTTTATGTATTTTCCTTTTATTATTTATGACTCTATAGTATTATGGTTTTTAAATAGGAGTAAGAAAAAATGACTTATGTAGTAACCGATGCCTGTATTAATCACAAATATCAAGATTGTGTTTCAGTATGCCCAGTTGATGCTTTTAGAGAAATGGATACTTATTTAGTAATAGACCCTGATGACTGTATAGACTGTGGGGCTTGTGTGCCGGAATGTCCTGTAGATGCAATATTCCCTGATACCGAAGTTCCTGAATCACTTCAAGCATGGATAGAAAAGAATGAAGTAGAATCTGAAACGGCCCCTCTTGCCGAAGGGGAGTCACCAGTTTTAGCGTGATTATAAGATAAGTTAATAAAACACCGAGAGTCTTTGCCCTTCATGGGTATTCGTAAAGTTATCAAAACACCTAAAGAAGATGTGGTTGCTGAGGCAACAGGTTGTGATTCTTGTGGTAGTGTTGAAAAATGTGAAACCGCAGGAGTTTGTCTTAATGATGCTAGTAATATAGATTCAACAGATATGATTGCGGCAGTTCCTTCTCCTAATGATACAGAAACCCATGATGCTTTTATGTCACGATGTACTAAGGCTGGTAATTCAGAAGATGCTTGTATGTTAGCACACAAAGGTCATTCCTTCCAAGAAGATGCTTCTTATCACGACGAGAAAAAGAAAGCATCAGAAGAATGTACTTGTCCTGTAGGTGAAGAATTAATAGCAGGGGAATGTAAAAAGATAGCAGTTACTTTAGACTTAAGTGTAGATTCTACTAATACATTTGTAGAAGCCACAACAGGAAATACAATTATCGAAATAAGCGGTATTGCTTTTCATGACGGTATGAATAAAAATGCTTGGGCTATTAATAATGAAGGTGCAAGAAATGTTGCTAGACAGATGGAAGGAGCGGATTTAACTTTAAACCATCCCGACCCACTAGAGGGTGAGGCTGGATTTGACAGAAATATCTCCGGGGGGGTAGATATGGCTACTGTTGGGTATATTAAATCCGCTACCTTCCTTCCAACAGTCGCGGGGGGTTATGAAGTTAGATATATAGCCCACGTACTAAGGCCCGAATTATTTGAGGCCGCAGAATCCGGTTTATGGTTAAAGCCTGAATACGGTGTTTCTATAGGTGGTTCAGGGGTTCCTGTATCAGCAACAGAAGATGGAATACTATTTGGGGAAGATTTTAATTTTGACCATTTGGCTATTGTTCATCGTCCGGCTTACCCAAGAGCAAATATAGAAAAGATTACAAAGATAGAAAAACTAGAGCCTATGAAGGCAACTATTATAAGTCATTCAAACTGTGCTTATATCAGCGAAGCAGGAAAGGTAGTTGCTATGACAGAAGAAATAACAAATTCAGAAATTGATTACGCTTCAGAAATTGAAGCATTAAAAGCAGATTTGGTAATGGCTAACAGTCGTGTTAATGAATACGAAAATGTAGAATCCCAAAGAATAGAAGACGAAAGAATAAGTTTAGTGTCTAAAGCATCAGAAATGGGAATGTCCGGTCATGATGATTTAAAGACTGAAACACTTCAAACATTGATAGCAAGTTGGGAAGCATCTCATCCGGTAGAAACACCAGTAGAGATGAAGCCTATAGATGAAACACCATCTGTTATTGCTTCGGAAGAAGTAAAAGAGGAGAAGAACACACCAGTAGTAGCGAATTACTTAAATGGTGTCCTAGTAGAATCTTCCGAAGATTTATATTCTCGATGCTGGAACGCATGGGCAAAAGCATGGAACGGCACACTAGCCGGAGATGAGTCCAATATGAAAGCACCGATGTACAACGATATAAAGGAGATGATTTAAAATGCCTAACATGATGGATACAATAGACGGAAATATGATGGCAACAGGCGGAGCGGCGGCAATAGGTCCAGTAGTAGGTGCTGGATACATTTTGGGCTTTGATGGTACTAATAATACAGTTAAACTTCATGCTGGTGGAGATGTTCTACCAATAGGAATTTCAGCCGGACAATCAGAAAAAGATGCAGAAGGAGTTTCACTAGTAACAGTAGGAGCATCAATTTCTTACTACCCTTGCTCCGGTCTATTATATGTTAGAGCGGCGGCTTCTCAAACTTTCACAACAGGACTTCCAGTTTACTGTCTTGAAGGTGGATTAGCAGTAGATGGTGCAGATGCTTCCGGTCAACAATTAGGTATATATGTTGGTGGCGGTCATGCTAGTACAGTATTAGGAGATTTAGTTCCCGTTCTTTGTAGCGGAGTAGGACACATATAAGGAGATGAATGAGATGGCAAACGACACATTAGAAAATATATTACAAGTAGAAGCGGCCACAGGCCCATTTAGCACAGGCGATGCAGTTATAGAGCAAACTCTAAGAGACTTCATTCAACTACAATCAACTACAATAGCGGTTGGTACAAATGTTGTTGGAGTTCGCTCCGTTCCTTGGATGGACTTCAAATGGTACACAGGAGTACAAGGTAGTTTCTCTTACCCATTAGATGATAACGCAATAGTAGACCCGACCAATGTTGGAACTGCTAACTATACTGCTAAACTCCAAAAAGGACAAGGTAGAGTTACTTTCTTAGATTCAGTACGTCTTCGTGGTGAATCATGGGAAAACATTGACAGGCAACAACTTGGAATTATCCGAGCAAGGGCTGATAAAATTGATGCAACTATTCTAGCGGCTTTAGTCGCTGGCGCTCATCAATCACAAGCGGCAACTGCAACATTCGGTAGTGCTGGTGCTGATGAAGAAGGCGACCTTTTGGCGGCTATGGATTTAATCTTTGCTAACGCAAGGGTTTCCGGTGACGAACCAATGGCTCTTATTCTACCTGCTAACAAGAGAAGTGCTATGCTAAACACACAATTGTTTGGTAACGTAGTAGAGTCTCTTCAATCCCACATGGGACGAATAGCAAACTTAAGTGTTTACTACTCAAGAGATTCCGCAGTAGCAAGTACTGGATTACTTTTAATCCCCGGTGCTGAAACTGCTGAGTTCTTCCAGTACAACGGAGAAGGTTTCATGGAAACAGAATTGACAAGGATGCCGGGAATAGGATATGACTGGCTACTTACTTCCTTTATGGGAACTGTAATACACGAACATCAAGACGGTGCAGATGCTCTTAAATCAATGAGAATTGTTAAGATAACTGGCGTCGCTTAAGGAGTGATTTAGTATGCCACAGAATAGAAAATTACAAGATTTAGTAAATAATGAGTTTTTAGGTAGATTTCAAGAGAAGACTCAAGTTTTCCTTTATGATTTCGCGGTGCTAGGTGGCGGAGCAGGAGCAAAGACTCTAACTGACACAGACGGTAACGCGGCAACATTACCGAACAACGCAATAATCAGTAGTGCATCTTGGGATGTAGTTACTGTTCTTGCTTCAAGTGGCTCTGCTACTGTTGCTCTAGGTGTTGCTACTGACGGCGCGGCTATTATTAAAGCCGCAACCGCTTTTGACAATGCCGCATATGTGGCCGCAACACAGATTGGTGGACTTGTGGCTTCAAAGAAACTAACAGGTGACAGAGCAGTATTAGCGACAATAGCAACTGCGGCTTTAACTGCCGGTAAGATGTATGTTTACATTAATTACTACGAAGGATTCTGATTAAGATGTCCGGTTGGGTAGAAGAAGACGGAACTGAATATGTTCTTCGTGATGATGGTAATTACGATGTAATCCCACCAAAAAAGGCCGCACCTAAAAAGAAAGCGGCTAAGAAAGCAAAGAAGTGAGAAGTATGGCGACACCTTCCAAAGCATCCTTAGTTAAGGATTTAAAAAAAGCAAATATAGACGTACCTGCTTCTGCAAAGATAGTAGATATGCAACACCGATTACAACATTGGAAAACTGGCGAAGGTTTTCTTTTTAGGTTATTAAAAAATCCTAACAATAACTATGATAAACACCCTATATCTTTAATAGGAAATAAAGATAAATTGTATTGGATGCCTAATAGTGAAATGGCTAGTAGTATAATTAGTACACGATTAGTATTAATATTAGATAGGACAAACAAACCTTCAAAAGACGCTATTGTTATAGATGTACCATCGGACTACGATAGTAGGTGGAAACATGGCGGTAACAACATCACAAATTAGAGATTTGCTCAACAGACCAAGAGGTTTGAATGAGGGAACAATAACAGAATATATTACTATACGCACCGCAGAGGTAACTAAAAAAGCGCGTAAAGCAACATATGTTGGGGTTACTACAACTAACGCCCCTACAGATGCTCTTAAAGAATCTGCTATTAAATTTCTTGTAGCAGTAGATTGTCTTAGGGTTATGATTGATACTATACCTACTTTTGTACCCGAAAAAGAAAGGGGAACTCAAGACATCAGATTCTCAGCCCAATTAAATTCATTCCAAAAATCAGCCACAGACGCTTTATCATCAATAGAAGAGAGAGGTGGCTCTGCTTTCAAAGTAAAAGCCACAAAAACAAGAGTGGGTGGCACAACATCGGGCCAATTGAGTGGTAGCATACACCCTACTAATTAGGGGTGTAGATTATGGCAACAATTTATTGGAAAGGTACTTCTACTAACCCTATTCTTCAAAGTTCTTGG
>Ga0209709_10002756_pt1 | contig 14992 bp, 10 predicted proteins | sample ArcticOcean_MG_C_2_FD_187435 | JGI IMG/M metagenome (GOLD analysis project Ga0209709, IMG submission 187435) | Marine microbial communities from western Arctic Ocean - ArcticOcean_MG_CB4_136 (SPAdes) (version 2) | ecosystem: Environmental > Aquatic > Marine > Oceanic | place: Arctic Ocean... | reverse complement strand
AAAAAAAATATTAGTACTTTTAACTTTTATAATAATTTGTTTTTTAAGTAATGCTAAGGTTTATGCAACTGAAGCTGATATTTTTATTCAGTCAACAGTTAATAGAGCGGCCAAAACACTTAGTGGAGATTTTACTAAAGATCAGAGAATAAAGATGCTAGAAAAAATAGCAAAAGATACTGTTGATATTAAAGGAATAGGATATTACTCACTTGGTACACATAGAAAGAGTTTAAGTGATGATCAATTAAAAAGGTATGAGAGAGCATTTTCAGAATATTTTTTAAAAAGTTTTGCTAGTAGATTGGCTGAATATTCCAATCCAGAAATTGACGTAAATTCTAAGAAAATTATTAATGAAAATTACACAATAGTTTCTAGCGTATTGGTTTCAACTGAAAGTAGACCTGAAGTTAAAATCGAGTGGAGGGTATATACAAAAAACCCCGATAATCCTTTAATAAGAGATTTAATAATTGAAGGCTTAAGTCTAGCAAGAACTCAAAAGGAAGAGTTTTCATCTATAATAAATTCCAATGATGAAAATATCGAAGCACTTCTTAAAAATTTATCAGATTTTGTTACTAAGTAGTTTCTAACAAACAATATAATAAATTTACTTTTCCCTGAACATCAGCTGGATTAAAGAAACCTAAGGTGTAACAAATTTTGGTGGGCCCGGTAGGACTCGAACCTACGACCAATACATTATGAGTGTACTGCTCTAACCAACTGAGCTACAGGCCCTACTCAATTAACTAGCTTTTACTTCCTTTTTTATTTTCATTCAAGTCAAGAATAGAGCAGCCGTTCTTTCTAAATAGAGGGCTAGGATTAACTGGTATAGATTAATCGTCTATATATTTGGGATTATTACCTGTCATACAGGAAAAAATTAATCTTAAAGTATTAACATTATTATAGTTAATATTTTTATCTAGATCACAATTCTTACCTATCTTAATTAAGTTAAAAATCATTTTTTTTTCTTTTATATCTTTTGACATAATCCAATTATGATCACTTTGAAATATGACAGTTGAATTTGGATCAAATTTATCAAGAAACTGGATCGTTTCTTTAATTTTTTTTAAGGTACAAATATATGCTGCCCTGTAACCCTCAATATTTTTTTTGCCAGAGTAATTTTTATAAGAACAGTCTTCATTAGTTAAGTAAGGCCAATGAGGTGACATATGATGAACAAAATAGAAGGTTGGTTTATCAATTTCATGATCTGCACTCAAATAGTTTGTCAATCTTCCCATTCCATTATTTACATCAAAATAAATAAATCTGTCAAAATCAAAATTTAAAATAAGACCAAAACTCCAAATCGTTTGAATTAACGGACTTTGTCTAAAAAAATTTATATATAAATAAGTATCAACTATTGCATTAGGATTTTTATTTAGGCAGTATTTTAAATTAAATTTTGGGCATAAAGCAAAAAAATTTCCTATCCATTTAAAATCATATCCAAGGTTATCTAGATTATTTAATAAATTAGGCTTATTACCATTTCTTAAAAGTGAAGGGTAAAAAATATTGGACTTACTTTTTAACTTACCATTTTCATCAAAAATTTTATCTAAGTAAAAAAAAGCTGATAAGCTATGTGTGGTATTGTTGTAAGAGTTAATTGTATTGTGAATGTACTTATAATTTTTATTTTCTACATATTTTAAAAAATCATTCTCATTTAATTTGTAATATTTTTCAAATTCTTTAATGGGTTGCATTCCATCAAGAATAAAGAAATATATGTTTACTTTTTTATCATTTAATTTATCTGGAAAATTTATAGTATTCAGTTTACTGAACTCATCTTCTTTTGATGTATCATTAAAGTTAAAAACTTGAACTAGAGAAATTAAAAAAGATAAATAAAAAAAAATAAAAATAAATTTATGAAAGAAATGATTGTTTCTATAAATTAATATTGAGATATAAATAGATAGTATAATTAATATTATTAAGCTTATTTCAGAACTTATTTCGGTCGCGTTTGAAAAAAATCTATCTAGAAAGGGATTAACTGCTAATTTCAAAGAGTTATGTTTAAAAACAAGCCAGTAAATAACAAGAACAGTCAAAAGTGTTTTTGAAAAATCTTTATTTTTTGAAAAAAAATTAATTATATGCGTTAATATAAAAAGAAAGAAAAAAATCACAAATACTAAAAAATAGAAACTTTTTCCTAAAATTACATCAATTTCATTAGTATTATTTTTTAAAAAATCTGTAAATGGTAATAAAAATATTATTAGAGCTAATGATATATGTTTCAGATTTTTTTCAATTTTCATCGAGTAAGAATAAATGACTATAATTATTATATTTATTAATGCTTTATTTTTTTTTTAATAATATAAATATATTGTCACAATTTTTTTCGTCTGAAAAGAAAAAAGCATTATTTAAATAATAAAATAGTTTAAATATAAAATTATGATTAATTATAAAAATTCTATTAAACATTAATTTTCTAAATGTTGTCTTAAAAATATTTGATTTAAATAGGAATTTTTTTTCTACAATTTTAAATTTAGAAGTGTCAAAATTTTTCATTAAACTCTCAAAGTTATAATGTCGATAGTGTTTTTTATTAACTGGATTATTTTCACTAGGTACGGTAATGATTAAAAAACCATCTTTTTTTAAGATTTCATAAATTACGTCTATATTTTCTATAATTTTTTCATCAGGTATATGCTCTAATACTTCTGAAAAATTAATAACATCAAAAAAATTTTTATATTCCCTCAGTTCATCAATTGAATTTATTAATTTTGTTTCTGGGTTAAAAGCTTTAAAAAATAAAGAAGCTTCTTTAGAAATTTCATAACCAAACAAATTTTTTTTTGTAGTTTTTTTTAAATCAGCTATAAACCTGCCATCCCCACATCCAAAATCTAAAAGGTTATCATAGCTAAGTGATTGTGTTTTTTTAATTAAAAAATTTATTAAAAACATATAATCATATAGCCAGTGGTAAACTAAAAATGGTTTAAATATTTTATTATTAATTTTTTGTGGCAAATAGTGATACGGGAAATTGTATAAATTATTTTGTCTTATAAAAACTTTATCTTTTTCACTCATATTTTATTTTTTAGGTTGTCGAGTCTAGGGTGGTTTTAAGCTTAATTTTCAATTATTTCTATAATATTTTTTTGGTGGGACTGGTTGGTTACGCTCCAACTACCCCTGCAATGTCAATGCAGTACTCTACTATTGAGCTACAGTCCCATTTGAATTTTAACTTTCTAAAAAACTTTTTAATTGTTTGGATCTGCTTGGGTGTTTTAATTTTCTTAAGGCCTTTGCTTCAATCTGTCTAATACGCTCTCTGGTCACAGAAAATTGTAAGCCCACTTCTTCAAGAGTATGATCTGTATTCATACCTACACCAAACCTCATTCTTAATACTCTTTCTTCTCTTGGAGTTAAGGTTGATAAGATTTTAGTAGTTGCTTCACTTAAGTTTGATTTAATCGCCTGCTCTAGCGGTGCTAAAGCTTTTGTGTCCTCAATAAAGTCTCCTAAACTGCTATCCTCTTCATCTCCTACCGGTTTTTCAAGAGAAACGGGTTCTTTTGAAATTTTTAAAACTTTTCTAACTTTATCCAGGGGCATTCTCAATTTTTGAGATAACTCTTCTGGTGTAGCTTCTCTACCAAACTCACTTAAAATTAATCTTTGAGTTCTTACAATTTTATTAATCGTTTCTATCATATGAACTGGGATTCTTATTGTTCTTGCCTGGTCTGCAATAGATCTTGTGATGGCTTGTCTTATCCACCATGTAGCATATGTTGAGAATTTATATCCCCTCCTATATTCAAATTTATCTACAGCCTTCATAAGTCCAATATTTCCTTCTTGAATGAGATCTAAAAATTGAAGTCCTCTGTTTGTATATTTTTTAGCAATTGAGATAACTAATCTTAAATTGGCTTCAACCATTTCTTTTTTTGCTATTCTAGATTCTTTTTCTCCTTTTTGAACTCTACTAACTAATTTTTTATAATCTGTAACAGAAATTCCTAATTTATGACTTATTTCTATTAATCTTTCTCTTATATTTTTAAATTCATCTTTATTTTTTAAAAAAAACTTTTTCCACATTGGATTGGTATCAAGAAATTTTTTAAGATTTGGATTAATTTCATTACCTATATAAAACTTAATAAATTCATTTCTTGGAATTTTTTGATCCATTGCCAGTCTCAAAAGGTTTCCCTCTAGTGAAACAATTTTTTTATTTTCGACATAATGTTTTTGAACTAATTCCTCTAATACGGACGGAGATAATTGAAGTGATTTAATATTTTCTAAGACATCAGTTACAATTTTTTCACGTCCTTTTTCTTTAGCTGTTGAAAAGCTTGTTGAATTTAAGATACAATCTAATTTTTCTTTTTGATATTTGGTTAATTTTCCATATTCTTTAGTTAAAGTATTAATAGTTTTTAAAACTTTAGGTTTAATTTCAGTTTCCATTGCAGCAAGTGTAGGATTAAATTCATCATCATCACCTGAGTTTTCTTCATTTTTATCTGTTTCACCAGAATTTCTTTGTTTAGCACTTTGACCTGTACTTTCATCTTCCATATAGTTTGTATCTATGTCTATAATTTCTCTAACTAAAATTTCATCTTTTTGAAGTTTTTCATCCCATTCATTAAATTGTTGAGCTGTAATAGGACTTTGTGCTAGCGCAATAAGCATTACATCTTTTCCTGCCTCTATTCTTTTGGCAATTGCAATTTCACCTTCACGAGATAAAAGCTCAACTCCACCCATCTCTCTTAAATACATTCTTATTGGGTCATCACTCTTTTCGATAGTTTTTCCCTGTTCTTTTGAAGAGTTTTCTTTTTTTCTTAAAATTTTAAAATCAGTTTTTTTTTCTACTAGAGCAACATTTTCATCTAGCATGTGCATAAATGCTTGTTCTAAATTCTCGTTGGAAAGATTTCGTTTTCCTAAAGATTTATTTAACTCATCAAAAGTTATGAATCCTCTATGGGTTCCACGACCCATAAGTCTAGCAAATGATTTTGTAATTATTCTTTCCACAATAGTATATTTGAGAGAACTTATATAAGCGCAATTTTAGAAAAATCCACGTATTTTTTGAAGGTTTTAATTGATGTTTTTATCTTTTTTTAGCTCTCTTATTTCATTAAAAGTACTTTCACTTAAATCTTTAGAAAATTTAGATTCTAGCTCCTCGATTCTATACTCTAAATCATAGTTTTTAAGATCCTTAGAAACTTCCTCTAATAATTCAAACATTTTATTCTGGTCATTTTGATTATTATTTAAAATATGCTTAATTGACGCAAATTTAAAAATTTTTTCAGTTAATTGTGGGTCAATAGGGATTTCTTGAAGTGTGAGTTTTTCTCCACTTTTCAGTTTTGTTAAAAGAGTTTCATAAATCAATTTATTCTCATCACTAAATAATTTTATATTTTCAATTAAATGAATATTTTCTTGAAATATATCTAAATTTTTCATTATTAAGTAAAGTAATGAAAATTCCTTAAGCTCCACTCCACTTAGTGATTTACTTTCATTAAAATATTTTTGTGTAGATTGTAATGATTTAATTTTTTTAATGTAAAACTGTTTTTTACCCACATTACTATGGGGTGTTAGTGTTGAGATTTTTTCTAAAAAAAACTCAAGCACATATTTTTTAATAAAATTATCTTTGATAGTTCCCGCAACAGATCTTAGTTTTTTTTCAAAAATTGCCATTGATGAAGGATTATTATCAGTCTGCTGTTTATGGTGATTGAATATAAATTGATGGATTGAAATTTTTGCTTGTTTTGTAAAATCAATAAAATTTGCCTTACCATTTTTATTAGCATAACTATCTGGATCTTCACCATCTGGCAAAAAAAGAAATGAAATTTGTTTTTCTGGTTGTAATTCTTTAATTGAATTTTCTGCTGCTCTAAGTGCTGCTTTATATCCACTCTCATCGCCATCAAAACAAATAATTATATCATCAAAAAATTGATTTAAAATTAAGATTTGCCTATCAGTCAAAGATGTTCCTAAATTTGCAACAACATTCTCAATTCCATTTTTACTTAAGCCAATAACATCCATATACCCTTCAACAAGATATATGTGATCAATTTTATTAGATAACTTCCTAGCTAAATCTAAATTATATAAGTTTGAACCTTTTTTAAAAAAAGGTGTTTCAGGCGAATTAATATATTTTGCTAAATAAGTGTTTTCTTGGATAGTTCTTCCACCCAACCCAATGGGCTGTCCTGAAATATTATTAATTGGAAATATAACTCTATCTCTAAATCTTTCTACATATGTATTTTTTTTTTCATCCATGTAAAAAAGTCCACTTTCAATTAATACTTTTTCACTAAAATTATTTTTTAATTTTTCATAAAAATTCGAATTTTTTTCAACAAATCCAATTTTAAAATTTTTAACTTCATTTTTACTAAGGTTTCTTTTTTTTAAGTAATCTCTTGCAATAGTTAAGCTTTCATTTTTCAAGATTTCATTATGATAAAACTCAACATATTGATTATAAATAGAGCAATATTCTTGCCAATTTTTTTCTCTTTCTTCGTCTTGTTTTGAAAATGTATAAGGTCTCATTCCTGCAAGATTTGTTAGGGATTTAACCGCTTCACCAAATTTTAAGTTTTGTGTTTTCATAACAAAGTCAAAAATATTTCCATGCTCTGATGTTGCAAAACAATGATAAAATTCTTTTTCATCATTAACTGTGAAAGAGGGTGTTTTTTCTGTTTTAAAAGGAGATAAACCTACAAACTCTTTACCTCTTTTTTTTAAACTAACAGATTTAGAAACTACTGTTGAGACCTTTAAACGAGTTTTAATTTCGTCTAAATACTCTTTTGGATATTTCATTATTTATTTAATAGCTCCTTAAGTAGAGGGCCAGCTTTTGCAAAATCTAAATTATCTGGGTGTGATTTTTTTAGTTCACTCATTACTTTGCCCATATCTTTAATAGATATCGCACCTAGCTTACTTATTGTATCGATGCATATTTTTTTTGTATCTTCATTGTTAAGTTGTTGAGGTAAAAAACTGGACAATAGATCGAATTCATTTTGTTCAACTTCTAATAAGTCCTTTCTATCGTTCTTTGTATAAATTTCGATTGATTCGATTCTTTGTTTAATCATTTTTTTTAAAAGCTTTTTAATGTCTTCATCGCCTGTTTCTTTTTTATCTGCTCCAGATCTATTAAGAATATCAAGGTCTTTAATTGAAGATAAAATTAACCTGTAGGTTGAGATTTCTATCTTGTTTTTAGATTTTAAAGAACTTTTGTAGTTAGTTTCTATTTTTTCTCTCAATGTCATAATAATTTTTAATGTACTGCATAGATAAAATTCTTCAAAAGAAAAATTTTTTTATAATTTTATATTACATCTCTGTTGCGATAATTAAGGTTTTATTGTATTAACCTTTAACTCATGAGTTGTAATTGAACAAAAAAGCAAAAAAAATTAGCTCACACAAAATCTCACTGATTCACACAGGCATTTTGGTTCTTGAAGACAAAACTATCTTTAAGGGTGTTGGTATCGGGTATCAAGGGACAGCTACTGGTGAAGTGTGTTTCAACACTGCACTAACAGGATACCAGGAAATTATTTCTGACCCCTCTTATGCTGGACAAATAATCAACTTTACATTTCCTCACATCGGCAATGTTGGAACAAACAAAGACGATTTAGAGTCTGATAAAGTTTGGACTAAAGGTGTAATTTTTAATTCTGAAATAACAAGTCCATCAAATTATAGATCTTTAGTTAATTTAGATTTATGGTTGAAAAAAAATAAAATTGTAGGAATCACAGGTCTAGACACTAGAAGTTTAACCAACTCTATTAGAGATAAAGGGGCACCCAAGGGAACTATTTCTTTTTCTAAAAAAGGTAATTTTTATATCAATAAATTATCAAAAGTTACTTCTAAATGGAGTGGATTAAAGAATTTAGACTTAGCAGAACAAGTTACCACAAAAAAAAATTACATATGGTCTGGTTTTAAAACTTGGAAAAAAGAAACTGGTTATTTAAAAAACAAAACGGACTCTTTGCATGTAGTAGCAATTGATTATGGAATTAAAAAGAATATCTTAAGATATTTCTCTGACCTTAGCTGCAAAGTAACTGTAGTCTCATGCAAAACCAATGCAAAAGATATACTAAAATTAAAGCCAAATGGTATTTTTTTATCTAATGGCCCTGGTGACCCTGCTGCAACTGGAAAATATGCAATAGGTATTATTAAAGAATTAATCAAAAATAACTTACCTATTTTTGGTATTTGTCTTGGTCATCAAATACTTGCTTTAGCTCTTGGTGCAAAAACCAAAAAAATGAAATTAGGTCACAGAGGAGCTAATCATCCTGTTAAAAATTTAATTAAAGATAGTGTGGAAATCACGAGCCAGAACCATGGTTTTGAAATCGTAAGAGAAACATTGCCAAAAAATATTGCAGTAACTCACAAATCTTTATTTGATAATTGTATTGAGGGAATCAGATTAAGAAATAAACCTATTTTTTCAGTCCAATATCATCCAGAGTCAAATCCAGGACCGCAAGACAGTGTTTATTTATTTCAAGAATTTATTAACAACATAAAAAAAAATGCCAAAAAGAAAAGATCTTAAAACTATATTGATTGTTGGTGCTGGACCAATAATTATTGGCCAAGCATGTGAGTTTGATTACTCAGGAACACAGGCATGTAAAGCACTCAAGGATGAGGGTTATAAAGTTATTTTAATTAACTCTAACCCAGCAACTATCATGACAGATCCTGGTGTTGCAGATAAAACCTATATTGAACCTATAACTTTAGAGGTTTTAGAAAAAATTATAAGAAAAGAGAAGCCAGATGCAATTTTACCAACAATGGGTGGCCAAACTGCTTTGAACTTAGCTATGGAGGCTGAAAAAAGAGGAATTTTAAAAAAATATAAAATTGAACTCATTGGTGCAAATTCTAAGGCAATCTCTAATGCGGAGGATAGAAAGAAGTTTAGAAAAAATATGCTGGATATTGGTTTAGACTTGCCAAAATCTAAAGTTGTTAGTCATATTAGAGATGCTGCTAAAGCCCTTAAACAAATTAGCCTACCTGTAATAATTAGACCTGCTTTTACTTTGGGGGGGTTGGGTGGTGGTATTGCCAAAACTGAAAAAGAGTATTTAAAAATAGTTAAAGATGGACTGCATGAGTCTCCTGTTAGTCAAATTCTAATAGAAGAATGCCTAGAAGGTTGGAAAGAATTTGAAATGGAGGTTGTTAGAGACAGAAAAGATAATTGTATAATTATTTGCTCTATTGAGAATATTGATCCAATGGGAATTCATACAGGTGACTCGATTACTGTTGCTCCTGCTCTAACACTTACTGATAAAGAGTATCAGATAATGAGAAATGCTTCGATTGCTTGCCTTAGAAAAATTGGAGTAGAGACAGGTGGATCTAATGTTCAGTTTGCAATCAATCCTAAAGATGGAAGAATGGTTATCATCGAAATGAACCCAAGAGTTTCTAGATCATCAGCTCTCGCATCTAAAGCAACTGGTTTTCCAATTGCAAAAGTTGCTGCCAAACTTGCAGTTGGTTACACACTTGATGAATTAAAAAATGAAATTACTAAAACAACACCTGCTTCTTTTGAGCCAAGCATTGACTATGTGGTAACAAAAATCCCTAGATTTACATTTGAAAAATTCTCTACATCTGAAGCAATACTTGGCACTTCAATGAAGTCTGTTGGTGAGGCTATGGCAATTGGTAGAAACTTTAAAGAATCTCTACAAAAAGCACTAGTTTCTCTTGAAATTGGTTTTTCAGGGTTGGATAGAATTTTTCTACTTAATAAAAAAGAAATAGAAAAAGAGTTAAAAAAAAATATCCCTAATAGAATTTTATTAGCTGCAGAAGCATTTAGAAAAAAAATAAATATTAAAAGAATTCATCAACTTTGCAAAATAGATCCTTGGTTCTTAGAGCAAATAAAAGAAATTGTTGATGAAGAGAATCAATTACAAAAAAAGGGTCTTCCTAAAGACTACAATGAATTTAATAGGATTAAATCAATAGGCTTTTCTGATAAAAAGCTATCTGAGATTACTAAAATTTCTGAGGATATTGTTAGAAAAAAAAGAACTGCCTTGAAGGTGCTACCAGTTTATAAAAAAGTAGACACTTGTGCTGCTGAATTTAAATCTTTTACTCCCTATATGTATTCAACCTACCAAAGAAATTATGCTCTAAATTCAGAATGTGAAGCAGAACCATCTTCAAGAAAAAAAATTATAATTTTAGGTGGTGGCCCTAACCGTATTGGTCAAGGTATTGAATTTGATTATTGTTGCTGTCAAGCAAGTTATGCTCTTAAAGATAGTGGCTTTGAAACTATAATGATTAATTGTAACCCAGAAACAGTTTCAACAGATTATGATACAAGTGACAGACTTTATTTTGAGCCCCTTAAAGAGGAGTATGTTTATAACATTATTAAAAAAGAACAGCAAAAGGGAAATCTTGTAGGGATCATTGTTCAGTTTGGTGGTCAAACACCAATAAGACTTGCGAAGTTTTTATATGACAACAAGCTACCTATCTTAGGAACTCAATATACATCTATAGATTTAGCTGAAGATAGAGACAGGTTTAGAAAATTACTAGATAAATTGAAATTAAAACAGGCAGAAAGCGGTATTGCCAAAAATTATAAGCAAGCTATTAAGATTGCTGAAAAAATTGGGCTGCCTTTAATGGTTAGACCTTCTTATGTTTTGGGTGGAAGAGCAATGGAAATTGTTCATGAAAAAAGCCAATTAAAAAAATTTGTAGAAGAGGCTTTCAAGGCTGCTGAAGAAAACCCAATATTAATAGATAAATTTATTAGTCATGCTATGGAAGTTGATGTGGATGCTATATCTGATGGTAGGCAGGTTTTTGTTGCAGGAATAATGCAACACATCGAGGAAGCTGGTATTCATTCAGGGGACTCAGCTTGTTGTTTACCACCAATATCTATTAAACCAAAATTGATTTCAGAAATAGAAATTCAAACAAAAAAATTAGCTTTAGCCTTAAATGTTAAGGGTTTCATGAATATTCAGTTTGCAATAAAAAATGATGAAATTTATGTTATAGAAGTTAATCCAAGAGCAAGCAGAACTGTTCCTTTTGTTTCAAAAGCCAAAGGCATTCCTCTTGCAAAAATTGCCTCGAGAGTAATGTCGGGTGAAAAATTATCTAATTTTAATTTAAAGAGTAAAACTAAAAATATGTTTGCAGTGAAAGAGGCCGTATTTCCTTTTAATAAATTTCCAAATAGTGATGTTTTATTGGGTCCTGAGATGAAATCAACTGGTGAGGTTATGGGGTTTGATAAAGACTTTGGTATGGCGTTTGCTAAAAGTCAAATAGCATCCTCAAATTCTTTACCAACAAAAGGATTGGCTTTTATATCTCTTAAAGATAGCCACAAAGAAGAGGGGGTTGATTTGGCAAAACAATTATTAAAATTAAACTTTACATTATGTGGAACTGGTGGCACTGCAGATTATATTCGTAAACATGGTATAAAATGTAAAAAAATTAATAAAGTAAGTGGTGGCTTCCCACATATTGTTGATGTGTTAAATTCTAAAAAGATTGCCTTAGTTATTAATACTGGAGGTGGAAATAGTGAACACCGTCTTCACGATGCAATGGCTTTAAGAAGAGCTACACTAGTAAATAAAGTTCCTTATTGTACAAATATGTCAACAGCACAAGCTTGTTTAAAGGGAATTAGATCTTTAAAAACAAAAGAACTTTCTGTAATATCTCTTCAAGATATTTAATTTCAAATGAAAAATAAAAATAAAAAAAAATTAAAGACAGAAGGTTTTGCAACTATTTTTGCTAGGAAACATATATATTATTATTATGCTTTTTTTTGGGTACTATTAACATTATATCTTTTTATTAAATGAATAAAAAAATTATAATATTTGGGATAATAATATTAGCAATAGAGCTTTCTGGAAATGGAATTCTTAGTTCTTTATTTAAGTTAATAAACTAGATATTAAATTTATTTCAAGATATCCAAGGATGTCAAAAATAATTAAAATTGGGTTCACAGAAAATAATAATAGAAAAATTAACGTAGTTAATTTAATAAATTTAGTTGCTGGTAAAGGTGTAATTGGTGACAGACATTTTAAAGATTATAACGATCCTTTTAACCACTTGTCTATTATTGAGAGTAAAAGTATTGATGAATATAATAAAAAATATAATTCAAGCATTCCCTACTTAGACTTTAGAAGAAACGTCATTACAAGAGGAATTAAGTTAAATGATTTGATTGATAAGAAAATATTAATTGGAAATGTTCAGTTAGATGTGATTGATTTATGTAGACCTTGTCGTCATCTTTCAGAAAAATTAGGCAAAAATAATATTATTAAAGAATTTTTAAGAAAAGGTGGAATTAAGTGTGAGATATTAAATGATGGAAAAATTTCAATTAATGATCAAATAAAAATAATCTGAAACTAAACTACTGTATATTTTTAAGAATATAAATAAAAGACTTGGCTCACAAAATAGTGCCTGTAAAGCTCTTAAGAATACCTAATGCGAAGACAAGCCAGTGTTTGCAATACTAAAAATCATATCTTCATAACTCATATCAAGATTTAGTACACAGGATCTGTAGAAGTACCCTTTTCGCAGACCTGGCATTAAATTTGCCTCTATAAAATGAGGAACGCCTAAATGATCCATCTTAATATCAATTCTACCCAAAGATTTTCCACCTAAAGCTTTGAAAGAATTTTTTGCTAACTCAGAAAGTTTTTTGAAAATTTTAATATCTGTTACTAAAACTACTTCTTCTTCATCATTTTTTTTTACATCAAAATCAAGAATACAATGACCATCTACATTTTTTTTTACAATAATTTCTATAGGCATAGCTCTCAAGTTTCCATCAATGCTATCTTCAAAAATACCAACACTATATTCTTTTCCAGCTAAATATGTTTCTACTATAGAAGATGAGTTTTGTTTTATTTTAATATCTAATACTTTTGTTGTAAAATCTTCAAAATTGAATACTAAAGAATTTTTATCTATACCCCTGCTATCTCCTCCAGTTACTGGCTTTATAAAAAGAGGAAATTTTATTGGAATTGAAGATTCTTTTAAGTGTTCACCTGGATTAGTAATAAAAAAGTCTGCAGTTTTAATATCATTTTTTTGCATAATCTTCTTTGCTCTATTTTTATCACTTTCATTATCAAGAGCTACTTTACTTGATGCAATATATGGAATTTTAAAAATTTCCAAATAATCATTTAACCATATATTTCTATTATTAAAAAAGAAGTACTTAACTCCAGAGAATACTAAATCAGGTTTTCTTTTAACTAGCGCTTCAAGATCTTCTTCAGAATTAATTTCAGTGATTGAAACATTTTTATATCGTTTAGATAAAATCCTGAGAACATTTTTTTCTTCTATGATAATTCCAACGTTATCTTGATGCGAATTTACCTCTCCAAAGTTAGGCACTACAACTATTTCTATCGACTTATTAATTTTTATTGGAATAATATTAATTTTTTTCAAAGGTAAAATATTACCTATTTCTGAAATTCCTTGTTTAGCTATATTTTTTATAATCATAATAAATCCAATACATAACCCACGCAAAAAGCATGAATGACGAGCTCTTCTAATAAAGTTGTTTTCTAAAAAATTATTGCCTAAGTAATGAAGTATAAAATTATCTGGCAGTATCTAAAAAAACTAAGTATATGCCCTATCGGTGGTGATAGATACAAGTCTCTACAAATTTAATATTACTTAACTTTCCAATCCGTGGGAAAAGAGACGTAATTAACTTGTAAACAACGTCTTTCTTTAACAATCTCTTTTTTTTCCATTCCATGCCATGTATTTGGGCCACTAGTAAAAAAGTAACCATAATTATTTTTATAAGGAACCGTCTTAACTTTTTCTAACTTTTCATTATATAAATCTGTGCCTAAACTCTCAGACTCGTTGAATTGATTAACGAATAAAAGGCATGACATTAGCTTTTCACTAATATCACAATGAGGTTTTAACCAAAAACCTTCTCTATCACAAATAACTTCTACCCTTACATAAGAATTGGATAAATCTTTGTTAATTAATTTAGAAATTTTTTGATGTGTTTCTTTTGATTGTAAATCATTAATAAATTTTACTAATTCTGGAAATTCATTTGCATTTTCTTTTGTTAAAAAGCATCTAAACTTAATAGCTTTACCACCAGATGATATTCCTTCTCTAAATTCTGCAGCACCTCCATCAATAGCTCTGGTACCATCATAAGTTAAATTATGTTCAGCTACATTTGCTATATCAGCTGTATTAATCTCTTTAATTGCTTCACTAGATAAGGGCTCATTTAACTCCCAGTGTTGAAAAGGTTTAGTATGCTCTTTTGAGTTATTTAATAGTGATTTAAGAAAAGTCATATTCGTTTAGTTTGTTTTTTAAGTATGTTGATATTTTATTGGCCTCATCAAGTTTTTGATAACTCCAACTATCCACTACTGTATCAAGATACTTAATTATTTTCAAAGATTCAAATAGTTTAAAGAAATTCTCAAATCTCTCATTTTTTTTAATTGTTGGCATTTGAGCTACATAAATTGGTTTCCCAGTGATAGCAGCTTCTGAAATCATTGAAGTTGAGTCACAGGTTACAACAATATGGTCAGCCAGTTTTAATGCTGATAGATAAGCTTTTTTATCTACGTTATCTATTACAACTTGTCCTTGATCAAAATAGTTTTGAGCTTTTTTAATAATATTTTTTGGAGTTCGTATTGAGGGAATGATTATTGCCTGATAATTATTATTTAAAAAGTTATTTTTAATT
>Ga0209709_10002755_pt1 | contig 14995 bp, 12 predicted proteins | sample ArcticOcean_MG_C_2_FD_187435 | JGI IMG/M metagenome (GOLD analysis project Ga0209709, IMG submission 187435) | Marine microbial communities from western Arctic Ocean - ArcticOcean_MG_CB4_136 (SPAdes) (version 2) | ecosystem: Environmental > Aquatic > Marine > Oceanic | place: Arctic Ocean... | reverse complement strand
GCTTACTGCTTGTTCAATATTTGTACCGATTTCTTTAATTTCATTAAGTTGATTCTCATCATCACTAAGTTTTGCTTTATTTTTCACGTTTGCGTAAATTTGTGCCGCTTGTTTATTTAGCGTAGTTTCTGGTATTAATTTTAATTGCTTTCTTTGTGTTATTGGTGCAACTGAACATGAACTAAGCAATAAACCACAACCACAGGATCCAAATATTTCAAGAAACTCTCTTCTATTTATGTTATTAATGTCAGACATAGTTTAATAATATATAAATGTTAAGGACTAATATATAAATGTTAAGGATTAATATATAAATGTTAAAAGAGGAAAAAAAAAGAAGTTTTTTAACTAAATTTAGAAACTACTTTATAACTGGTATAGTTGTATTAATACCCATAGGAATTACAGTTTATTTAACCTTAGCTTTAGTCTCAGTTTCATCAAAAATTTTACCTAAAGAAATTAATCCTAACCATTACTTGCCTTATAATGTCCCAGGTTTAGAAATATTTATCTCTATAATTTTGATCACTTTCATTGGGTGGTTATCTTTATCAATAATTGGGAAAAAGTTGCTAAATATTTTTAATACTGTCTTAAAGAAAATACCAATTTTGCGGACTATATACTCGGCGATTGTTCAAATGACGGAGACTTTTACAAAAAATGATAATAAAAAGAACAATGTAGTTTTAATAGAGTACCCAAGAAAAGGATCTTGGGCAGTTGGTTTTGCAACAAAAGAAAATACTGGTGAAATTAGTAAAAAATTAAATAAAAAATTAATAAATGTATTTGTTCCAACCACACCCAATCCAACTAGTGGGTTTTTACTAATGTTTCCAAAAGATGAAATCATTTATCTAGATTTGACTTTTGAAGAAGCATCTCAATTTATTGTTTCTGCCGGAACTTCAAAAAAAAGTTAGCTTTATATTAACTTTAAATCATTTAATATTTCCGCTTTATCAAGTAATTTAAGCAAAAAGTTATATTTTATAAAATTATCTTTATTACTTTCTATAGTCTTTATATTTTTTTCAGCTATTTCAAAAAGATCTTCATGATGTATTGGATCTGCTAGTTTAAAATTTTTAATACCACTTTGCTGATATCCCATAATGTCACCAAAACCTCTTAATTTCATATCTTCATCAGCTATTAAGAAACCATCATTAGTGGATTTTAGTATTCTAATTCTTTTTCTAGCTGATTCACTAAGATTTTTTTTGTACAAAAGTATACAGGTTGCTTCACTTCCACCACGACCTACTCTTCCTCTGAGTTGATGTAATTGTGATAAACCAAACTTATTTGAGTTTTCAATAACAATAACATTGGCATCAGGGAAATCTACTCCAACTTCTATAACTGTTGTTGCCACCAATATATCGATTTTTTTTTCTAAAAAATCATCTAATACTTTATTTTTCTCATCTTTAGTTAAACTTCCATGAACAAGTCCGACTCTACCAATAAAGATTTTAGATAAAATTTTATATTTTTTAATTGCGGAGGTATAATCTAAAAATTTTGATTCATCTATTAAAGGGCATACCCAAAAAACTTGATTTTTGCTTTTAATTTTAATTTTAATAAAATCTAAAATTTCATCGATTTTTTCTTCAGGCTTGCTTAAAGTTAATATCTTTTTTCTGTTTGTTGGTTTATCAATAAGTCTGGAAACATCCATATCTCCATATACTGATAAAATCAGAGTTCTTGGAATTGGCGTGGCAGACATAAGAAGAATGTCACAATTTCTTCCTCCCTTTTTAGATAGTTCAATTCTCTGTTTAACACCAAACTTATGTTGCTCATCAATAATAACTAAACCTAATTTTTTAAAAAAAATATTCTTTTGGAACAAAGCGTGAGTACCTATTAATAAATTTATTTTACCATTTATAAGGTTTTCTTTTATTTTTTTTTTATCTTTATAATCTGATTTTCCAGTTAAAAACTCAATATTAGAATTTGTTGAATGAAATATTTTTTTAGCTAAAATAAAATGTTGTTTAGCAAGGATTTCTGTAGGAGCCATAATTGCTACTTGATAATTAGATTCAATTACATTTGCAGCAGCTATTAAAGAAACAATAGTTTTGCCACTTCCTACATCGCCTTGAAGCAATCGAAACATTTTGTAACTTGATTTTAAATCTTTATCAATTTCTTTAATTATGCTTAGTTGGTTATTTGTAAGATCAAAGCTAAAGTTTTTTATTAATTGTAAGGAAAGCTTTTTATCGAAATTTTTAAATTCCTTTTTTGATTTTTTGATTTTCTTTCTAACTTGTGAAAGAACTAAAAAATTAGATAAAATTTCATCATAAGCTAATCTTCTGTAGGCATCAGATGTTAAGTTAATATTTTCATTTGTATGTAAGTCTTTTATAGCACTTGACCAATTTATATTTCCAATTTTTTTTAATATAGTTTGATCATGCCATTCATCGAGATCATAAATATTATTTAAAACTTGATTAATTAACTTTCTATAGATTTTTTCCGTTAAACCTTGTGTTAATGAGTATTTTGGAATGATTTTGTTAACATAGTTTTCTTTATCAACAGGAACTACATATGTAGGGTTTGAGATTTGATATTTCTTTTTGAAAAATCCAATTTTACCACTAATAACTACTAATGATTTTAAGGGAAGAATTTTTTTAATGTAACCTTCTCTGCTATTGAAAAAAATAATATCTATTTTACCATGAGCATCTTCACAAGTTACTTTATTTGGTAAGTTTCGCATTCGTGGGAAATTATATTTTATAACATTAACTTTTACTGTTGTAATTTTTCCAATCTCTAGTGTGCTGAGGTTTTGAACATTTGTTCGATCTGTGTAGCTTTGAGGAAGATTCCATAATAGATCAGATATTTTTTCAACCTTTTTATTTTTTAGCAATGCTTTAGTTTTTTCACCAACACCATATAAGGAAGTTACGTTTTTAAATAAAAAGCTATTGATTTTTTTTTCATTCATTAATTTTTAATATATAGTAAATTTGTTTAACGATGAAAAATAAAGAAATTTTAAAAAAACAGATTATATACAGGTCAAACCACCGTGGAACTAGAGAAGTTGATTTAATACTAGGTGGTTTTGTAAAAAAATATATTGATAAATTGAGCGATTCGGATCTTAAAGATTTAGAAAAATTTTTATTAATTGAGGACGAGATTTTGTTAAATTACTATTTCAACAAAAAAAAAGTATCAACTATTCCATTAAATAATATTTCTATGATGTTTAAAATCTTTAAAATCTAGTATGGCGGAAGGGGTGAGATTCGAACTCACGAATGAGTTGCCCCATCGCTGGTTTTCAAGACCAGTGCTTTCAACCGCTCAGCCACCCTTCCTAAAAATAAGCATAATTAAAAATTTTTAATAAAAATTAAAATAAAATTACGCGTTTTTTTTGGTGAGCCGTGCTGGATTCGAACCAGCGACCCATTCCTTAAAAGGGAATTGCTCTACCAACTGAGCTAACGGCCCAAAAAATGTATTTGTATATTTTTTTAAATGTTTTTCAATTAGAAAATTACTAAAGTATTGAATAATACTAAATTATACCGACATATTTGTCATAAAACTTATCAAATGTATTAGTTTTTATGGCTTCCCTAATTTTTTGCATCAATTGTTGATAAAAAATTACATTGTTTAAAGTTAAAATCATCGACGCGAGAATCTCATTAGAATTTAATAGATGGTTAATATAACTTTTAGAATAATTATTTAGATTTCTTAATGTTATTTGTTCAGATATTGGTGTGTCATCATTTTTAAACTTTGAATTCCTTAAGTTTAATTTACCATTCCAGGTGTAAGCTAAACCTGTTCTTCCAGCCCTAGTAGGTATTACACAATCAAACATATCAATACCTCTCTTTACAGAGCCTAAAATATCAGCAGGTGTACCTACACCCATCAAGTATCGAGGTTTTTTTTTAGGCATCAAAGGAAGAATATCATCGAGAACTTTAAACATTTGTGTTTGGCTTTCTCCTACTGCAAGACCACCAAGGGCATATCCATCAAAATCAATCTTAATCAATTCCTCTAGACTTTCGATTCTTAAGTCTTTATATATTCCACCCTGAACAATTCCAAATAAAGCTTTTTTAGGATTATCACCAAATTCATCTTTGGATCTTTTTGCCCAATAGGTCGAAAGTTTCAAAGATTCGTTAATAATATTTTTGTCATTAATTAATTTAGGGCATTCATCTAGTACCATTACAATATCAGAATTTAAATTTTTTTGAATTCTTATACTTTCTTCGGGACTTAATATAAATTTTTTACCATCTAGGTGAGAATTAAAAATGGCACCTTTTACTTTATCAATTTTTACAAGTTTAGATAGTGACATTATTTGAAAACCACCTGAGTCAGTTAAAATTGGTAAAGTACAGTTCATAAAATTATGGAGTCCTCCAGCTCTTTTAATTCTCTCAGATCCTGGTCTAATCATTAAATGATATGTATTTGATAAAATTATTTGAGATCCTGTTAATTTTATATCTTCAATAAAAGCTGATTTAACAGTTGCCTGAGTCCCCACAGGCATAAATGCTGGAGTATCAATATTACCTCTACTTGTGTAAATTTTACCAAGTCTTGCTGATGAGTCTTCGTTTAAGAGCTCAAAAGAAAACTTGTCATTAAGCATTATGTTAACAATTATTTTACAGAAAAACTTATAATTTTATCGGGCTCAGAAACTTCACCGTTGGAGCCCTCACCTTTTTTGATAGTATCTACATGCTCCATGCCTTCTTTAACTTTACCAAAAACTGTATATTGGCGATCTAAAAATGCCGACGCTTTAAAACAAATAAAAAATTGACTGTTAGCGCTATTAGGATCAGAAGATCTGGCCATAGATAATGTTCCTCTTTCATGGGGTAGTGCACTAAACTCAGCTTGTAAATCAGGATATTTAGATCCTCCTGTACCAGCGCGTTTAATATCATAACTATCAGAATTAGAATTACCAAATTCAACATCACCAGTTTGTGCCATAAATCCATCTATAACTCTGTGAAAAACTACTCCATCATAAAGTTTTTCATTAGCAAGTTTTTTTATTCTTTCGACGTGGCCAGGAGCTACGTCATTAAATAATTCAATTTTAACATCGCCATTTTTTAATTTCAAAATCATAATATTTTCATTAGCACTAGAGTGATTAATCAAAAAAGTAAATAAAAAAATGTAAATTGATTTTTTAAACATATGCTTTAATTATTTCCTTTACAGTACTTTTGGTTACAAATTTGTTGATATCTCCATTAAGCTTAGCTATTTCTTTTACAAATCTAGATGAGATTACTTGATTATGGGGATCCGACATAAGAAAAACTGTTTCTATTTTTTTATTTAGTTCCCTATTCATTCCTGCCAACTGAAATTCATACTCAAAATCTGAAACAGCTCTGAGACCTCGGAATATAATTGATGCTTTGTATTTTGTACAAAGTGAAGTTGTTAAAATGTTAAATGATAAAACTTTTATATTAGAGCTTTTAAAATTTAAGTCTTTAAAAAGTGCTTTTTTAATGATTGAAACTCTTTCTTCTGGTGTAAACAAACAGGTTTTTGAGTAATCGCTAGAAACAGCTATAATTAATTTAGAAACTATTTTTAAAGATCTTCTAATTACATCTATATGCCCATATGTAATTGGGTCAAATGTTCCAGGATATATTCCTATTTTTTTCATAATAATTATTCGAAATTATCTTCAATCTTTATAGCTGAAACAACTTTTTCATCACTCGAAATTTTAAAAATCCGTACTCCCTGCGTATTTCTGCCTGCTGTTCTTATATCTTTTACAGTACATCTGATAACTTTTCCTTTATCAGTAGATAATATAATTTCATCATTTTCATCGACTGGAAAAGATGCAGCAACATTACCGTTTCTAGATGAAGTAACAATTCCTATAATACCTTTACCACCTCTATTTGTGACTCTATAATCATTATATGAAGTTCTTTTACCAAAGCCATTTTCAGTGATTGATAAAATAAATTTTTGTTCATGTGCTGTTTCTGTTTTTTTAGATTCTTTAAAATCATTAACTAAGTTTTTTTTATCGATTTTTTGATTTAAATTATTTGGATTAACAACTGATAAAGATATTAATTTATCACCTTGGGACAATTCCACACCTTTTATGCCCTTGGAAGATCTTCCTTTAAAAATTCTAAGTTTTTTCGACATGAATCTTATACATTTACCTAGTAGTGTACTTAAAATTATATCTTGATTTTCATTGCATATTTTAACACCAATTATTTTATCATCCTCATCAAGCTTCATTGCAATTTTTCCAGTTGATTGAATGTTAGAAAAATCATCTAAACTATTTTTTCTTATTTTTCCTTTTTGTGTAACAAAAATAACATATAGTTTTTTCCATTCACTTTCCTTTTCAGGTAAGGGCATTATAGAGCTAATTGATTGGTGACTTTTTAGTGGTAGTAAGTTAAATAAAGTTTTACCCTTTGAATTGGGGGAACCTTGAGGTATTTTCCAAGCCTTTAATTTATAAACTAAACCCTGTGTCGAAAAAAATAAAATTGGCGTATGTGAATTAGCGGTAAAAATTTGAACAACATAATCTTCGTCACGTGTTTTAATGCCAGCCTTACCTTTTCCACCTCTTTTTTGAACTTTAACAGAAGATAAAGATCCTCTTTTTATATAACCTTTGTGTGTAATTGTTAAGACAACAGTTTCTTTTTGTATCGTTTCTTCAATATTATAATTTAAAACTGCATTAATTATTTTTGTTCTTCTTTTAACAGCAAATTTATCCTTAATATTATTTAATTCCACGATGATTGAATTAAATAGTTCTTTTTTAGATTTTAGAAGTTTTTCATAACCTTGAATTAGTATAGAAAGTTTTTTGATTTCAGTTTCGATTTCGCTAATACCAAACGCGGTTAATTTTTGTAATCTTAATTCAAGAATTGCAACTACTTGAGCTTCAGATAGGGAATAACTAGACCCTCCTTTTTCAGATTTAATAAGTTTAATAAATTTTGCTGTTTTATTAATTTTCCATTTTTTAGCCTTAAGTGTTTTTTTAGCATTTTCAACATTGCTAGAATTTTTAATAACTTTAATAATTGCGTCAATATTTTCTACAGAAGTTGAAATTCCTAAAAGGATATGAGTGCGATCTAGAGCTTTGTTTAAGTCAAATTTAATTCTTTTTGTTAAAGTTTCTTCTCTAAAATTAACAAACTCAGATATAAATTCTTTTAAATTTAATATTTTTGGTTTTCCATCAACAATTGCTAAAGTATTAAAACCAAAAGAGCTTTCTATTGATGTTAATTTATATAATTGTCTTTTAATCGTTTCTGGTTCAACATTTCTTCTAAGATCAATCACAACTCTTACTCCTTTATGATTTGATTCATCTCTAATATCGCTAATACCTTCAATTTTTTTATCACGCGCTAATTCAGCAATTCTTTCATTTAAAACAGATTTATTAATTTGATAAGGTATTGATGTTATAACCAATCTTTCTTTTCCATTTTTTAATGTTTCAACTTCTATATCTCCCCTTATTTTTATGGAGCCTCGGCCTTTATTGTAGCCTTGTTTTAAATTGTCTTGTCCAATAACAATACCTCCTGTCGGGAAGTCCGGTCCTGGAATCGTTTTCATTAATTGTGAAATTGTAATATTTCTATTATTTATAAAAGCAATTGTACCATCAATTATTTCTCCTAGATTATGAGGTGGAATACTAGTAGCCATACCTACTGCTATACCACCTGCTCCGTTTACTAATAAATTTGGATACTGAGATGGAAGAACCGTTGGTTCTCTTTCTGTATCATCGTAATTATTTCTATAGGTAATAGTATTTTTTTCTATATCGTCGATTAAATGTTGTGTCACTTTTGCTAGTTTAGTCTCAGTATATCTCATGGCTGCTGGAGGGTCTCCATCAATAGATCCAAAATTACCCTGACCATCTATTAAAGGTAAACTCATAGAAAAATTTTGTGTTAGCCTTACCAAAGCATCGTATACTGCTTGATCTCCATGGGGATGGTATTTACCAATTACATCACCCACTACTCTTGCTGATTTTCTAAAATGTTTACTCCAATCAAAGCCGCCTTTATACATTGCAAAAATTATTCTTCTGTGGACCGGCTTAAGACCATCTCGCACATCTGGTAAAGCTCTGCTTACTATTACGCTCATGGCGTAAGATAAATAAGATGAACTCATTTCATCATAAACAAGAATAGGTTTATAATTTTTATTTTCTAGATTAGTTTCTATCTTACTCATGTAAGTTAAAATGGAATCTCGTCATCCAAGTCATTTTGTGGAGGACTGTCGTCATTTGGGAGTGAACTTTTTTCATTTGTACTCTCTTTAATATTCTCTATTTGACTATTTTTGCTACTTAGAATTTTAAATGAAGAGTTGAAACCTTGGAGGACAACTTCTGTTGAATATTTATCTATGCCAGCTTTTTCGTCTTTCCACTTTCTAGTGGTTAATTCACCTTCTATATAAACCTGCGCACCTTTTTTTACATACTGTTGTACTACATTTACTAAACCTTCGTTAAAAATTACAACTCTATGCCACTCAGTTTTTTCTTTTTTTTCACCTGTTTTTTTATCTTTCCAGGTATTGCTGGTAGCCAAGCTAAGTCTAGCAACACTTTTTCCATTAACCATTTGCTTGATTTCTGGGTCTGCGCCTAATCGACCTATTAAAAGAACTTTATTTAAACTTCCAGCCATATTATTTATAGATTTATAAAAAGATTAATTGTTAATATATGCAAATATAACATATTTCCATCTTTTTATTAATAGGTTAGATTTAAAATTCAAAAAAATGCTTAAAAAAATCGTTATAAAAGGGGCAAAAGAACACAACTTGAAAAATATTTCCTTAGAAATACCAAAAGACAAATTTATTGTGATCACAGGGCTTTCTGGATCGGGAAAATCTTCGTTAGCGTTTGATACTATTTATGCTGAAGGGCAAAGAAGGTATGTCGAAAGTCTATCTTCTTATGCAAGACAATTTCTTGATAAAATGAAAAAACCTAATGTTGATTTAATTGAAGGATTAAGTCCAGCAATTGCTATTGAACAAAAGAATACGTCAAAAAACCCAAGATCTACAGTAGCTACTGTTACAGAAATTTATGACTATATGAGAGTATTATTTGCTAGAGCTGGAACGCCATACTCTCCATTCACTGGTAAACCTATTATGTCACAAAGCGTTACCGAAATAGTAGATAAAATTAAACAACTACCAAAAAAAAATACTATATTTTTATTGGCTCCTATTGTTAGAGGAAGAAAAGGCGAATACAAAAAAGAAATAGCAGGCTACAAAAGACGAGGCTTTCAAAGAGTTAAAGTGGATGGTGAGTACTATAATATTGATGATTTTCCAAACCTTAACAAAAAAGTTAAACATGAAATATCTATTGTTGTTGATAGAATAATAATAAATAATGATTTAGGAAATAGGTTAGCCGAAGGTGTAGAAAGTGCACTAAGCCTATCTGACGGTTTACTATTTGTTGAATATGAGAATGAGACGTTACCAAAAAAATATCGTAAAGTTGAAAAAATTATATTTTCATCAAAGTTTGCTTGTCCTGAAAGTGGTTTTACTATTGAAGAAATTGAACCTAGGTTGTTTTCTTTTAATAGTCCATATGGAGCATGCGAGGAATGTGAGGGTATAGGTGTAAATTTAAATATAAACCCAAATTTGGTTATTCCTAATACAAAAAAAAGCTTAGCTGACGGAGCTATAGAACCTTGGGCTAAATCAAAATTTTTATATTATGCTCAAACCTTATCCTCTTTGGCAAAACATTATAAATTTTCGTTAGATGACCCATGGAACAAGTTAAAAAAGGAAATAAAGGATATTATCCTTTTTGGATCTAACGATGATGAAATTAAATTTTCTTACGATGATGGATACGAAAAATATTCAACCAAAAAAACTTTTGAAGGTGTTGTTAATAATCTTGAAAGAAGATTTCTTGAAACTGAAAGTGAATGGAAAAGAGAAGAAATATCCCAATATCAAAGCGAATCTAATTGTGACAAATGCAAAGGAATGAGATTAAAAGATGAAGCTTTATGCGTAAAAATTGATAAACTAAATATTAGTGAAGTTACAATTAAATCTATTTCTGAATCAAAAAAATGGTTTGAAAGTCTTGATAAAAAATTAAACGAAAAAGAAAAAAAAATAGCACAACATATTTTAAAAGAGATTAACGAAAGATTAGATTTTTTATTAAATGTGGGTTTAGATTATCTAACTTTATCACGTGAATCTGGAACTCTGTCAGGGGGAGAATCACAAAGAATAAGATTAGCTTCTCAAATTGGTTCTGGTTTAACTGGAGTTTTATACGTATTAGATGAACCTTCTATAGGTTTGCATCAAAAAGATAATGTGAAGTTAATTAAAGCACTCAAAAGATTAAGAGATTTAGGTAACACAGTTATAGTTGTTGAGCATGATACTGAAACAATGGAAAATGCTGATCATATAATTGATCTTGGTCCTGAGGCTGGCGTAAATGGTGGAAATATAGTTGCTCAAGGGAATTTAAAAGAAATCCTAAATAACAAAAGTAGTATAACAGGAAATTATCTATCCAAAAAAATGAATATACATATTCCAAACAAAAGGCGAACAGCAAAAAATGGAAGATTTTTGGAAATTTTAGGAGCTACAGGAAATAATTTAAAAAATATAAACCTAAAAATTCCTTTAGGAACTTTTACTTGTGTTACTGGGGTTTCGGGAAGTGGTAAATCAACATTGATACTTCATACTTTGTATAATGCTCTAAACTTAATTCTAAATAACAATAAGTCTAGAAAATTACCTAAATCTTTTAGAAATTATAAAGGAGTAGAACAGATTGACAAAATTATTGATATAGATCAATCTCCTATAGGTAGAACACCTAGATCAAACCCAGCAACATATACAGGTGCTTTTGGTCCAATAAGAGATTGGTTTGCAAATTTACCTGAGTCTAAGTCTAGAGGATATAAGGTTGGAAGATTTTCTTTTAATGTTAAGGGTGGAAGATGTGAATCTTGTGAAGGAGATGGTGTAATTACTTATGAAATGCATTTTTTACCAGATGTTTATATAGCATGTGATGTCTGCAAAGGTAGTAGATATAATAGAGAGACTTTAGAAATTAGATTTAAGGACAAAAATATTGCTGATGTTCTAAATATGACAGTTGATGAAGGATGTGATTACTTTGTTAATATTCCCTCTGTAAGAAGCAAATTACTAACTTTAAAGAAGGTTGGTCTTGGTTATATTAAGGTAGGACAACAAGCTACAACATTATCTGGTGGTGAAGCTCAAAGAATAAAGTTAGCTAAAGAACTATCAAAAAGATCAACTGGAAGAACTTTATATATTTTAGATGAACCAACGACAGGTCTGCATGCTCACGATATAAAAAAACTACTTGAAATTCTTCAAACTTTTGTTGCTTTAGGAAATACAGTTGTAGTTATTGAGCATAACTTAGACGTAATCAAAACTGCAGATTGGATAGTGGATATGGGTCCAGAAGGTGGTGTAAATGGTGGTAAAATCATAGCTGAAGGCAACCCTGAGAAAGTAAGCCAAATAACTTCAAGTTATACAGGAAATTTTTTAAAAGAAATTATCAACACAAAACTTAAAAAAACAGCTTAGTTATTTTCAAAAAAGTGTTATAATAAATTATGGTTTCAATTTTACAATCTTTAAGTAAAACAATTCACCTCTCGTTAATACTAACAATATTACTTTTTATTGGACTATTTTTTGGAGGTGGAAATTGGGCTTTTGATCAACTTTTTTGGAGTTGGTTTTTTAGATACCTTCATGTTTTAAGCGGAATTATGTGGATAGGTCTGCTTTGGTATTTGAATTTTGTGCAAATTCCAAGCATGCTAAAAATACCAGACGAACAAAAGCCAGCTATTGGTAAAGTAATAGCCCCAGCTGTATTGTTTTGGTTTAGGTGGGCAGCATTAGCTACAATAATTACTGGATTAGTTGTTGGATATTTAAATGGTTATATACACGAAGCAATGACTTTAGGTATAGGGATTGGTGGAGGAAAAAATACAGCAATTGGAATTGGAATGTGGCTTGGTATAATTATGGCATATAATGTTTGGTTCATAATTTGGCCAAATCAAAAAAAAGCTCTAGGTATTATTGATGTTACACCAGAAGAAAAAGCTAAATCTGCAAAAACTGCAATGCTAACTTCTAGAGTTAACACTTTGCTATCGTTACCAATGCTTCTGTCAATGGTAATGGCACAAAATTTATATTAAATTTTATTTACACATCTGTCTTTAAAACAGCTTTAGAATCAACATTTGTATAATTTAAAATGGGTGTTGCAACAAATATTGATGAATAAGTTCCAATTACTACACCAACTATCATAGCAAAAGAAAAACCTTTTAATATTTCACCTCCAAAAAAATAGATAGAAAAGAGAGCCAACAAAGTAGTAACAGATGTAATTATTGTTCTTGATAAAGTTTCATTTGTTGAAGTATTAGAAATTTCTGAAATTGGTATCTTCGTATATTTTCTTAAATTTTCTCTTATCCTATCAAAAATAACAACAGTATCATTCATTGAATAACCAACAATAGTAAGTAGAGCTGCCACTATAGATAAATTTATCTCATAAGAAAAAAAGGAGAAGAGCCCTACCGTAATTATAACGTCGTGAACAATTGCTGCTATTGCAGCTAAACTAAATTGCCACTCAAATCTTATCCAAATATAAAATAACATTGCCGCTAAAGATAAAAAAACAGCCAACAAACCTGCTCTTAACAACTCACCACTTACCTTTGGGCCTACATTTTCAACACGTCTAAAATTTATTGAAGAGCCTAAGTCAGCAGATAGTTTTTGGTTAATTTCACTTATAAAATCAGGATTATTCGATTCTCTGAGCTGGATTTTAACTAAATAATCATTTTCTTTACCAAATTTCTTAACGTTAACTTCACCTAATTTCATTTTATTAAAAGATTGTCTTATCTGAGCTATGTTAACTGTATTATTTTCTGATCTAATTTCTATTAATGTTCCACCTTTAAAATCAACTCCGAAGTTTAAACCTTTGAACATTAATAATAAGAGCGACAAAAATATTAAGATTAATGAAGCAACATTGAATTTTTTATAATATTTAGTAAAGTTAAAAATTTTTTTCATTCTGCAATCACTAACTAAGTTTATAATATTTATATTTTTTCACATAAAATGATGAAAGATGTCTACCGAAAAAATAAACTGTGAACAAAGTTGTTATAATACCAACTCCTAAAGTTACAGCAAAACCTTTAACAGGCCCGGAACCAAGAAAAAAAAGTATAATAGCTGATATTAAGGTAGTAATATTTGCATCTAAAACAGCAGATTGTGCTTTTTTATAACCAGTATCAAAAGCATGAATGATTGAAGGTTCATTTTTGTTTTCTTCTTTAATTCTCTCGAAAATTAAGACATTAGCGTCAACCGCCATACCCACTGTTAAAATAATTCCCGCTATACCAGGCAATGTTAAAGTTGCTTCAATGATTGTTAACACTCCTATTAAAACTATTAAATTAACAATCAACGAAAAATCAGCAATTATTCCTAATTGTCTATATTTATAAAGCATATAAAATATAACTAATAAAAAACCAATTACTAATGATATTGCGCCAGCTTTTATAGAATCCTCTCCGAGGTCAGGTCCAACAGTTCTTTCTTCTATAATTTTCAAAGGAGCAGGTAACGCACCTGATCTCAGTAAAAGAGCTAAATCAGTGGCAGATTGAAAACTAAAATCACCAGAAATTTGTCCACTGCCACTTAAAATAGCTTCTCTAATAACTGGAGCGCTGATAATTTTATTGTCCAAGACGATTGCTAATCTTTTGCCAACATTAGATGCAGTAGCTCTACCAAATTTTTTAGCTCCAGCTCTATCAAAATTAAAATTGACTACAGTAATATTATTTTTATTATCAAGAGCAGGTTGTGCATTTATTAAACTATCACCATTTAATATAACTCTTTTACTTATATTGAGTTTTTTACTTTCATCCTCAAAAAAAAGTAATTCAGAACCAAAAACATTTTCTCCTTCTGATACTAATCTAAAAGTTAAATTTGCAGTTTTTCCTAAAAGTTTTTTTATTCTGTTTGGGTCTTCAAGGCCAGGTAGTTCAATCAAAATTCTATCATTTCCTCTTTTAATAATAGTTGGTTCATTCGTTCCAACTTCGTCAATTCTCCTTCTGACAATTTCTAGAGACTGATCTAAAGATGAAATTTTTAACTCTACTAGGCCATATTTGGAATATTGAATCTTAACTAAATTATTTTCAATTAAATGATCCATTTCATAGGCTCTATATTTGCCGTAATAAAGATTAATAGTATTGTTTTGATTTAGAAATAATTCAACAAACTTATCAGAATTATCATTAACTAAATTAAAGTTTATTGTTTCATTTTGCAAAACAATATTTTTGTATTTAATTTTATTTTCTTTTAAAAATTTTCTTAAATTAAGAACTTTTTGTTGTAAATTTTGATTTATTATCGGTGTAGAGTCAACTTCTAGCAATAAATAAGATCCACCTTGCAAATCTAAGCCAAGATTAACTTTTTTAGAAAAAAATGATTCTTTATTTAAATTTAAGAAATTTAAAAAACAAAAAAAAGATAATAATATAATTGTAAAGTATATTACAAATAATTTAAGTTTAGAAAAATATAACACAAAGTAAATTATTTTTTTGTATCAGTATTAGTTAGTAAACTTTGTATTGTTGATCTAATAACTTGGATTGTAACATTTTCAGCTATGGTTAATTCGATTTTATCA
>Ga0209709_10002754_pt1 | contig 15004 bp, 13 predicted proteins | sample ArcticOcean_MG_C_2_FD_187435 | JGI IMG/M metagenome (GOLD analysis project Ga0209709, IMG submission 187435) | Marine microbial communities from western Arctic Ocean - ArcticOcean_MG_CB4_136 (SPAdes) (version 2) | ecosystem: Environmental > Aquatic > Marine > Oceanic | place: Arctic Ocean... | reverse complement strand
AAATATGTATCTGATGATGAAAAATGTTTTTGAGACACTTAAATACAGAAGATACGAATGGAAATGTAATAATGGAAATGAAAAATCAAAAAATGCTGCTTTAAGATTAGGATTTAAATTTGAGGGATTTTTTAGACAAGCAGCAGTAGTTAAAGGCAGAAATAGAGATACTGCTTGGTTTTCAGTTATAGATAAAGAATGGAAGAAATTAAAAAAAGGTTATTTGAGATATTTCTCCAACAAAAATTTAGATAAAAACTTTAAGCAAAAAAGTAGTTTAAAATTTAGTTAATTGCTTTTGAGTTCCTTTTAAAAATGACCTTTAGAGTAATGAACAAAGTAATGAACAATCTTAAAAAACCAAGTAATTCAATAGTTATTGAACTAGTAAATAAGAATGTAATCCCGTCTATCTAGACCTAAAAATTCTAAAAATCCCCGTTGTTAAACACTTCGGGGGTTTTTTTTGTATCTGCTGTTTACAATGTACTTACAATGTATGTTCAATGTACTTTGCTTCCACAAATTTCCATTCTACTAATTTAATTATAGGGATGGTTTCTAATTTTTTGGATTTTTTTAATCTATTTATTATTTTTTTTTTTTCTTATGCCTAGCTTATCACTGTGTCTAAGTCTTAGAATGACTATTGCTAAAGCAATTAAAACTATCGCTACTGCTTCATAAACTAACGCTGAGGGATCCATTTCTTTCCCTTGGAGAATTATGAATCTAGCTAATGCAGTAATTGCAATTAATAGCGGCAAAGTAATACTAATAGACTGACTTTCCCAAAAGACTCTCACCATTGCTAAAACTTCTAGATATAAAAACATTAAAAGAAGATCTGCAAGAGTAACTGATTTAGCAACAAACATAGTCCTAACTTCCAGTAATATAGCAAAAACTGTACTTACCAGAATAATTACTAAAACAGCTAATTGGATTTGTTTAACAAAGTTCTTCATTTTTAAGTTTTTATCATTATACTAATAAGTATGTCAAAAAGATATAGTGGAAAATCATTCAAAGATGCAAGTGCTAGCAAGAAACCAAAATTAAGCCTAAAAGAAAAAAGAAAACTTAAAAAAGAAAAGTCGAGAAAATCTTAGACTTTAGCTCTTTTTTGACTATGTTTTTTAAAGGTAAAACTTTTAGGTCTATCGCTTCTGCTTTTAAACTTTTTCTTACCTTTAAAACCAAAACTTTTTTTTTCTCCTTCATTTGAAGAATTTTCAGATGGTTTCTTTCCGAAGTATTTTGGGTTGTTTGTGAATCCAGATGGTTTTGATTTATCGCCAAAGCTAGATTTTCCTTTATAACCAAAACTTTTTTTCTCACCGTCTCTTGATGACGAATTTGATCTTCCGTAGCTTGATGGTTTTGATTTATCGCCAAAGCTAGATTTTCCTTTATAACCAAAACTTTTTTTCTCACCGTCTCTTGATGACGAATTTGATCTTCCGTAGCTTGATGGTTTTGATTTATCGCCAAAGCTAGATTTTCCTTTATAACCAAAACTTTTTTTCTCACCGTCTCTTGATGACGAATTTGATCTTCCGTAGCTTGATGGTTTTGATTTATCGCCAAAGCTAGTTCTTTTTTCATTTCTAGATTTTCTTTTTTTATTATAAGGAACTTTTCCTCTTTTGTTTCCTTTGGAATTTCTTCTCAATCCACCCGGTGCAGGTTTAAAATTTGGATCAATTAATTTGCTGATTGAATTCCACATTGATCTATCGTCTGGTGTAAGAAAAGTTAAAGCAGAACCTTCTGACCCTGCTCTAGCAGTTCTTCCGATTCTATGAACATAATCTTCTGGAACTTGTGGTAAATCATAATTTATCACATGTTGAATTAAAGGAATATCCAGTCCTCTGGCTGCAACATCAGTTGCTATTAATATCCTTTTAAGTCCTTTTCTAAATGAGCTGATTACACGATCTCTTTTACTTTGACGAAGGTCTCCATGAATCGCGTCAGCCGAGTGACCTTCTTCTTTTAAACGTTTAACCATTCTATCGGCACCTCGCTTGGTCTTAACAAAAACCAATATTGATCCTTTTCTTGCTAGGAACTGATCTATTAATTCGTCATATTTATTTTCTTTGTAAACCTGAAGTGTTTCTTGTTTAATTTTAGCTATAGGAACAGAGGTTGAGCCTGCAGAAATTCTTTCTGGCTTATTTAAATATCTTTCAGAAATTCTAAGAATATTTTGTGGCAATGTTGCCGAAAATAATAATGTTTGATGGTCCTTTGGAACAAACTTTAAAATCATCTCTATTTGCGGAGTAAAACCCATATCTAACATTCGGTCTGTTTCGTCTAATACTAAGTATTTTGTAGCTGATAAATTTAAACTTTTTCTTTTTAAGTGATCATTAATTCTACCTGGAGTGCCTACAATTATTCTAGATCTATTACCTAATTGTCTAAGTTGTTTTTGCATAGCTTCGCCACCAATAAGCAATGCTGTTTTAATATTAATTTTATCACCAATAATACTTTTAATAGCTGCCATTACTTGGCTTGCTAATTCTCTTGTTGGGCACATGACTAAGGCAAATGCATTTTTGTCTAATATTAGTTTATTAATCAAAGGTACACTGAATGCCAAAGTTTTCCCCGTTCCTGTCTGAGCAGTTCCCAAAATATCTTTTCCCTCTAGGGCAACTGGTATTGCCATACTTTGAATAGGAGTTGGCACTTTAAACTTCATTTTTTCTAATGAATACTTCAAAGATTCTTCTATTTTTAATAGTTTAAAATTTTCCATTTTGATATTTAGATTTTTTAAAATTTAAGGAGATATGCTCTTAATCCTTTAATACGTCTAATTTTTATAGTGATATTTATAGGTTTTTTGAATAATCACAAGAAATGAATTTTTTTTTAAAAGGATAAATTATTAGAAAATAACAGGTTTTTTAAGTTTTCAAATGACTCAATTAATGTATAAGAGCCTCAAATTATGAGTAACAATATTCGAAACATCACAATCATAGCTCACGTTGACCATGGCAAGACAACCATGATTGATAATCTCATGAAACAAAGTGGCTCGTTTAGAGAGAATGAAGTTGTTGATGAAAGATTAATGGATTCTGGTGAATTAGAAAAAGAAAGAGGTATCACTATTTTGGCTAAGCCTGCTTCAATTAACTGGCAAGGCACAAGAGTTAATATTATAGATACACCGGGACACAGAGACTTTGCTGCAGAGGTAGAGCGTGTTTTAAGTATGGCAGATGGAGCATTATTGCTTATTGATTCTGCAGAAGGTGTAATGCCTCAAACGAAATTTGTATTAGCAAAAGCTCTTAAACAAGGATTAAAACCAATTGTTATTATAAATAAATTAGATAAAGCAGATCAAAGAGCTAATGAAGTCTTAGATGAAACATTTGATTTATTTGTAAGTTTAGATGCAAACGAAGAACAATTAGATTTCCCAGTTTTATATGCCAGTGGAAGATCTGGATGGGCTAGCAAAGAGGTTGATGGATCGAGAGAAAACCTTCACCCATTGTTAGATTTAATTATTGAGCATGTTAAGCCAGCTGAACTTGATAAAACTAAACCTTTTGCAATGCTGTCTACCCTGTTATATGCGGATAGTTTTTTAGGAAGAAGTTTGGTTGGAAAAATATCTCAAGGAACAGCAAAAGCTAATCAACAAATTAAAGCAATAAACCTTAAGGGAGAAAAAGTAGACGAAGGTAGATTAACTAAAATTTTTAGATACGAAGGAACAAAAAAGGTGCCAATTGAAATTGGTGAAGCAGGAGATATTGTTATAATTGCTGGTCTAGAAAAAGCTAATGTAGCCGATACTATTTGTGATCTAGAAGTAACTGAACCAATACATGCAACTCCAATAGATCCACCTACCATGTCTATTACAATTAGTGTTAATAGCTCTCCACTCGCAGGAACAGAAGGTAAAAAATTAACAAGCACCCAAATTAGAGACAGATTAATTACCGAGGCACAGAATAATGTTGGAATTAGTTTTTCTCAAAATAATAACGTAGATGCTTTTGTAATTAGTGGGCGAGGCGAATTAATGCTTGAAATATTACTTACACAAATGAGACGTGAAGGTTTTGAGATGACAGTGAGTCCTCCAAAAGTTTTATATCAAAAAGACGAAAATGGTAACAAGCTAGAACCTATTGAAGAAATTACAGTAGATTTAGATGAGGAATTTTCATCAAAAATAATTGATTCAATGAATAGAAGAAAAGGTAAATTACTTGACCTCAAAGATACTGGAAAAGATAAAAAAAGATTAATTTTTCATGCACCAACAAGAGGTTTGATGGGTTACACGAGTAGATTTTTAACTTTAACAAAAGGTACTGGTGTAATTAATAGAATATTTCATGGATATGGAAAATTTGAAGGTGAGATGGATGGAAGAAAAAATGGTGCTTTAATTTCAATGGCTAATGGAAAGGCTGTTGCTTTTGCAATATTTAACTTACAGGCAAGAGGAGAAATGTTTGTAACTCATAATGATCCTGTTTATGAAGGAATGATTGTTGGATTGGCTCCAAAAGCTGGTGATATGATTATTAATGTTATGAAAGGCAAACAGTTAACAAATATGAGAACCCAAGGTACTGACGAAAATGTCGTGCTTACTCCAGTTAGGCAAATGTCAATTGCTGAACAACTAAGCATGCTAAACACTGATGAGGCTCTAGAAATTACCCCTAAATCTCTTAGATTAAGAAAAGCCATTCTTAATCCTACTGATAGAAAAAAAAATGAAAAATCTGGAACGCCACTTTAATTAAAAGTTTTTCCAACAATAAATAATCCTAAAGCAACTGCTGGGCCAATTCCAAAAGCAAATAATAAAGTCCCTATACCTACAGTTCCACCCAAATACCAACCAATAGACATTACTGTAACTTCAAGAAATGCTCTAACAGCTGCAATTGGTAAGTTTGTTTTTTTTTGCAAGCCTATCATTAGTCCATCTCGTGGTCCTGCTCCTAAATTTGCAACTAAATATATTCCACCCCCCAATCCAACTGTAAGCACAGCTATGAGAGCTAAAGAAAACTGAGAGATATAGTTTTCTGGCGTTGGTACAAACTTAATACAAATATCTATCATCAAGCCAATAATTAGAGCATTTAAAATTGTTCCAATCCCAGGTTTTTGATTTAACGGCAACCAAAAAATTAAAACTACTATACTTATAAGTATAGTTATTATTCCAATAGAAAAACCAACATTTAAGTGAATACCTTGTGCAAGAACACTCCATGGTGAAGCTCCAGCAGTTGAAACTATTAATAGTCCCTCACCCAATCCAAATAAAGCTAAGCCAAAGCACAAAAAAAAGAAAGTTAAAGTCTTTGGTTTTAAATTTAGAGGCTTATCGGAGCTCCATAAAACTTTTGGAACATTTTTTATAGACAAAAACATAACTTTATTAATTATACACTTTCACAGAAAAAGAAAGTCTATTATTCTTATCTTAATATGAAAAAATTTTTTATAAATATTATCTTACTTCTTTTTATTTCTACAAGTTTAAATGCTCATATTTATCATTATAAAGATTTAAAAAAAATTGAGATGGAGATTTTTCGAAATAATGAATTAATTGGATATAATTATTATTTTTTTACAAGAGACAAAGACATGACTCTAATAACAAATCAAATTAAATTTACTGTAAAATTATTAGGTGCTACTATTTTTGAAGTCAAAGGTTATGGAGAAGAAAAATATGATAAAGAGAAACTTATTTCTTTTAATTCAAAAACTAAACAAAATAAAAAAGAAAAATTTGTAAACCTTATATTAAATACGGAGAGTAATAAGTTTATGATTAAAGGCTCTTCTTATTCAGGGAAAGCGGATATAGATAATATCATAGGAAATTGGTGGAATCATAAATTACTTCAAGCGGAATCTCAAATTAGTCCAGTGTCGGGCAGTATAAAAACACAAGTTGTAAAATTTATTGCAAAAAAAAAAATTAATATTTACGAAAAAAGTTATGAAACTGATCACTTTAAGCTTAAATCTAGAGATCCAAATCTTCCAGATGATAAGAAATTAAATTTTGATATATGGCTTGATAAAAAAACAGGCCTAATTGTTAAAGTAAAATATTCAAGAATGGGTGAGTGGGAATACAGATTAAAAAGTTATGAATAAAAGATTTTCATTTACCTGCAACAACCATACCTTCAATTAGCATTGTTGGAGCATTAGTTGAATACTTAAACTCAAGATCATCAGCAAGAGTTATATTTTTAAATATATCCTTAAAATTTCCTGCAATAGTAATTTCACTTACTGGGTATTTAAACACTCCATTTTCAACCATAAATCCTGTTGCTCCTACAGAATAATCTCCAGTGACTAAGTTGCTTCCATGGCCAATTGTTTCTGTAATATATAGTGTTCTTTCATTTAGTTTTAAAAGATTTTTGTACGAGATAGATCCTTTTTCAAAATATAAATTGCTTGTTCCACCGCTTCTACCATTTGATTTTAAATTCAATTTTCTCCCATTGTAAGTATCAACTAGATAGTGTTTTAAAACACCTTGGTCTACGAGTTTTAATTCCTCAGTTTTAACTCCCTCGTCGTCAAAATATCTTGAACCTAATCCTTTAAATATATCGGGTTTGTCAAAAATATTTATTGAAGATGAAAATATGTCTTCATTTATTTTATCTTTTAAAAATGAGGTTCCTCTAGCTATAGAGGAAGCTGATATTGCACTCGCAAAAACACTTAGTATTCCTTTTGAAATTCTCCTATCAAAAATAATACTAATTTTTTCACTTTCTATTTTTTGAGGATTTAATTTTTGGATTGTTTTTTTGGCTGCTAATGATCCAATTTGACTTGGTCTAAGCATGTCATGTAAATGACACGTGCTTGTAAATTCATAATCCCTTTCCATGTTATTGTTAGCATTTTTTGCTACAGTTACACAAGATGCAGAGAAGGATGAAGACTTATACCCATTTAAAAAACCATCACTGCTCGCTAATATAAAATTTGATTTAGACTCAGAAAAACTTGTTTCTGTATTAATAATTTCTTTTTTTTCAAATGCTGCTTCTTCTACTTCTTTTAAATATTCAATTTTTTCATTATTTTCTATATGATCGTCATCATACAAATTTAAATCATTACTTTTTGTTGCCAATAAATCTTTATCAGGCAATGAATTGAATTCATCTTCTGGGGTAATTTTGGTTGTTTCAATACATCTCTCTATTAAAGTTTTAATATTATCCTCACTAAGATTTGATGAAGAGATGCTAGATTTTTTTTTACCAATATAAGTTGTTAAACCAACCCCCAAACTATCCGATCGATCAGACTCATCTAGTTTTTTATTTCTGAAATTAACAGTTTCTGAAATAGAGTGCATCACAGCTGCAGTAGAATCTGTTGCTCCTAATTTTTTTGCTAAATCAATGCAAAAAGAAGCTGTTTTTTTTAAATAATCTTGATCTTTAACCATATGAATTATAATTGAGTTCCACCAACAGTCATTTTATCAATTAAAATTGATGGTTGAGCCACACCAACTGGCACTCCCTGTCCTGCTTTTCCGCAAGTTCCAATGCCTGGATCAAGCATCATGTTGTTTCCAACTAGCGAAACTTCTTTTAAAATTGATGGACCATCACCAATTAAAGTTGCCCCTTTAATAGGTGAACCGATCTTACCATTTATAATCTCATAAGCTTCAGTACAGTTAAATACAAATTTTCCCGAAGTAATATCAACCTGACCTCCACCAAAACTTACCGCAAATATTCCTTTATCAACTGATTTAATCATTTCTTCTTGAGAATATTTTCCATTTAACATCATTGTGTTTCTCATTCTTGGAAGTACAACGTGTTTATAACTTTCTCTTCTACCGCTCCCAGTGGATCTGGTGTTCATCAATCTTGCATTTAAACGATCTTGCATGAAATTTTTTAATATTCCATTTTCTATTAATACTGTTTTTTCTGTAGGTGTGCCTTCATCATCAATTGTAAGGCTTCCTCTTCTGTTGTGTAAAGTTCCATCATCTACGATCGTAACTCCTTCGCTGGCAACTCTTTGACCCATTAAATTATGAAATGCAGAAGTTTTTTTTCTATTAAAATCTCCTTCTAGGCCATGACCTATAGCTTCATGAATAAGTATTGCTGGCCATCCTGGGCCTAAAACTACTTTCATTTCTCCAGCAGGAGCAGGTTTACTTTCTAAATTTATTGAAGCAATTCTAAAAGCTTCATCACATACCTTTTTCCAATTGTCGTCTTTAAGATATTCATCATAAGATTGTCTTCCACCAATTCCATATACACCTGTTTCTTTTTTTCCATTTTTTTCTAACATCACAGAAACATTAAAACGAATTAAAGGTCTTACATCTGTTAATACCTCTCCTCCTGATCTAATAATTTCAATAGATTTGTGTTCTCCAGCGAAGCTAGCTGTAACCTGCTGAACAACGCTACTTTTTCCTCTGGTGTAATTATTAACTTCTTTTAGAAGCTCTAACTTAGAGTTAAGTGATTTTTCTTCAATTGGGTTAAAATTTTTATAAAATTTTTCGTTTGTCTTTGGAATTTCATGATTATAAATGCCTTTTTTGGACTTTAAAGTCGAATTTAAATTATTAGCGGATTGCTTAAGTGAATTTTTTGAAATTTCATTTGAATGAGAATAAGCAACAACTTCTCCCGTTACAGCTCTTAAACCATAACCTAGATCTGAACTGTAGTTAGAGCTTTTAATCTTATTATCATCCAGCAGGATAGACTCACTTTTTGAATTCTCCAAGTAAAGTTCACCATCATCACAGTTATTTAGAGTTTCTGAAACGATATTTTCAGCATCTTTTCGACTTATGTCAGATTTATTAAAGAAATTACTCATAATATTGATTTAATTCTTATATTTTTTTTACAATAGTTTAAATTCACCCATGTACAAACAAATTAATTTTAAAAATAATTAAATAATAAGTATAATTTATGAAAGTATTTTATAATGAATCTTGCAGTATTTGTAGGGCAGAAATTAATTTATATAAAAAACAAAACATTAAAGAAATTGAATGGGTCGATATAACGCAAAATAAATATGCAGAAAAAGAAACTCTTCAAGATAATAGGGCTCTTTTAAGAAGGCTGCATGTTAAAGAGGGCAATGAAGTGTTAATTGGAGCAAAAGCATTTTTATTACTATGGAAAAAAATTCCAAAATATAAATTTCTTTATTATTTTTTCAAAATTCCAATAATTTTTCATTTGTTTTCAATGGGTTATGAAATCATTGCTTATTTTTTATATTTAAAAAATAAAAAACAATTAATAGAAAATAATTAATTAATATGTCTATTTGGGGAAGCTTAATTGGTGGGATGGTTGGTTTTTCATTGGGTGGCCCTTTCGGAATGCTTTTGGGTTCATTAATTGGAGGAAAAATATCTAGAGCAAGATCTGGTACTTCGGGATTCAATTCTTTTGCACAGCCACAGCAAATCTTTGCACTATCTTTAATTGTTCTCTCTGCAAAACTTAGTAAAGTGGATGGCCATGTGAGTAAAGAAGAGCTCATTGCAGTAAAAGATAAATTAAAAATTCCTGAAAATGAAATAGAACAAGTAGGTAAAATTTTTAATAAAGCTAAAGAAGAAAGTACTGGTTATGAGCCCTACGCAAAACAAATATCTCAAATTTATAAAAATAACCCACATGTACTAGAAGAGGTTATTAATATACTTTTTTATATAGCTGAAGCTGATGGGAATGTAAGTCGATCTGAAATTGATATGATTCAAAATATTGCTCAAATTTTTGGTCTGAATCAATCTCAATTTAATTCTATACAAGAAAGCAGAAAAAGCTCTGACAAACTAAACCCCTATATTGTCTTGGGTGGCAAACCTGAAGATGACTTACCTTCAATTAGAAAAAAATATATTCAATTAAGTAAAGAAAATCACCCTGACGTATTAATAAGCAAAGGAGTACCTTCAGAAGTAATAGATGAAAGTAAAAAAAAAATGAGAGCTATAAATCTAGCTTGGGATCAGATTCAAAAACTTAAATCTAACTAAAATTGTTCAGACTCAGTTGAACCATCCATTGCTGTAGTTGAGCTTTTTCCAGAACTGATAGTATTTGACACTGCATCAAAATATGATGTTCCAACTTCTCTTTGATGTTTAACGCTTGTATAACCATCTTTCTCTCTTGCAAATTCTTGCTGTTGTATTGTTGAATAAGCAGACATTCCTTTAGATTTATATTCTTTAGCAAGTTCAAAAATTGCAAGATTTTGAGTGTGAAAACCCGCAAGCGTAATAAATTGAAATTTATATCCCATTTCTGCTATCTTGCCTTGAAAAGATGCTATTTCTTCATCAGATAAATGTTTTTTCCAATTGAAAGATGGAGAGCAGTTGTATGCTAAAAACTTGCCTGGGAATTTTGCATGAATTGCGTCTGCAAATTTTTTAGCTTCTTCAATATTAGGTTTGGCTGTTTCGCACCAAATTAAATCTGAATACGGTGCATAAGCTAATCCTCTTGAGATTGCTTGCTCAATGCCATGTTTTACATAAAAGAAACCTTCGGGTGATCTTTCTCCAGTTAAAAAAGGTTTATCATTTTCATCATAGTCATTTGTAATTAATTTAGCAGCATTAGCATCTGTTCTTGCTAAAATTATTAATGGAACATCAGCAATATCGGCAGCTAGTCTTGCAGCTTTTAAATTTTTAATCATTGTACCTGTTGGAACTAAAACTTTTCCACCCATATGACCACATTTTTTTTCACTAGCTAATTGATCCTCAAAATGTACACCCGCCGCACCAGCTTTAATAAATTTTTTTGAAAGTTCAAAAACATTTAATGGGCCTCCAAATCCTGCTTCACCGTCTGCAATAATTGGCAGCATGTAATCTGTTCTATTTTTTAAGTCCATATCACCATCTTTAAGTTCCATGTGTTGAATTTGATCTGCTCTTATTAAGGCATTATTCATTGATTCGACTAATTTTGGGGCACTATCATAAGGGTATAATGATTGATCTGGATACATTTCACCTGCACTATTTGCATCTGCTGCAACTTGCCAACCACTTAAATAGATAGCTTTTAAGCCTGCCTTAGCATGCTGAATGGCATGGTTACCCGATAAAGATCCTAAAGTGTTGATATAAGGCTCAGAGTTTAATAGATCCCATAATTTTTTAGCCTGATGTTTGCACATCGAATATTCGATTTTAATTGAACCTCTTAATCTTTCAACTTCTTCTGGGGTGTAGTCTCTTTTAATTCCTGAAAATTTTTTTAAATTGTATGAAACTTTAACTTCTGAACTCATGTTTTGATTATCTAAGTTTGTTTGTTAAAAAAATTAGGCTTAAAGAAAATTAATTGCTTTCACCATATTCATTAGTGAACTCATTCATTCCGCTTGAACCCCAATCACAATGATCGTCTCTCAAGTAAATACCAGATTGGTTATACTGATTTTGATCTTCTTTTTTGGTGACTAAAGACTGATTTTCTTGATTTTTATTATTGTTTTTATTGTTTTTATTGTCCATGTAAAACATATAATTTACAAACTTTACAAAATCCAATAAATTCGTTAAAAGGCTTGTAAAATATAGAAATTTTGTGTAAATTATAATTTACAAACTTTACAAATAGTAAATATGAGTCAAATAAATTTAACAATTGGACCAAAAATAAAGGCTTTTAGAAGACAATTAGGATTGCAGGCCAATAAACTAGCTGAGGAACTTGGCATATCCCCGAGTTATTTAAATTTAATTGAAAGTGGAAAAAGAAAAATAGATGGAGATTTATTACTTAAAGTTTGTGAAAAATTAAAAATTGAACTATCTGATTTAACAACAAAATCTGATCTAAATTTAGCAAACAATATTTCAGAATTATTAGATGATCAGTTATTTGAAGACCTAGATATTCTTGGACCTGAGGTTAACGATCTAGTTAGTACGAATCCTAAAATAGCAAGAGCATTAATAAAGTTAGGAGATAATTTTAAGCAAAAAGATCATGATATTATTAACAAAGTCGAAAATTTATCTGGGAAAATTATAGATAAAAGAAAAGCTGCTTTTCCAGGAGAAGTTATTTCTGATTTTTTACAAGAAAATAAAAACTACTTTCCTAAGCTTGAAGAGTTTGCAAATATAGTTTTTGGAAAAGTTCAAAAAAATAACCGAACAAGATACATGTCTTTATGTGAATATTTAAAATCAAAATATTCAATAATTGTCAAAGATATTATTCCTGAAGAAAATAAACCTTTTTCAAAAATTTATAATAAAGATAAAAAAGAATTATTATTAAGTGATTATAATTCATTAGAAACAAAAAAATTACATGCTGCCGCGCAAATAGCTCAGGAAGGTGCCATGAATGAAATTAATGAGTATTTATCTAAATTTACTTTTCCGTCAAATGAATCTAAAAAATTAACACAAGTTGCGTTATTAAATTATTGTGGAGCTGCAATTTTAATGCCTTATAAACTTTTTCATACCGAATGTAAAAAGCTTAAATATGATTTGGAACTTCTACAAAATACATTTGCAACTTCATTTGAGCAAGTAGCACATAGAGTTACTTGTCTTCAAGATCCCAAATTACCTGGGATTCCCTTTCATATGTTAAGGGTAGATATAGCTGGAAACATTTCTAAAAGATTTTCATTATCTGGAATAGAAATTCCAAGATATGGAGGTGCGTGTCCTAGATGGAATGTTTATTCAGCATTTACAAGACCGGGTGTAATTCAAGCTGCAGTTAGTAAAATGACAAATGGTGAAAAGTATGTTTGCATTGCAAGAACTGTTGAGAAAGGTGTTGGCCGATATGGTTTATCTAAAAGTATTTTATCTATTGGTCTCGGCTGTGAAGCAAAGTATGCTAAAGAATTTATCTATACAGAAAATATTGATATCTCAGATAAAAAAACTGAAATCCCAATAGGTGTTTCTTGCAGAACTTGCGATAGATTAGATTGTTCCCAAAGAGCTTTTCCTCCTCTGCATAAAAAATTTGATGTAGATATTAATAATAGAGGCGTATCTGTATATGTTAGTGATTAGATATAAATTTTTAGTTTTATTTTTACTTTTTTTTATATCTTTTGCTTATGCTGATAATTATAAATCTCTCGAACTGGATAAACTTTTTGAAAAACTATCTAAAATTGACAATCCTGATCATGCTTCTTTAATTGAAAAAAAAATATGGAATGTGTGGAATGAACACCCTAAAAATGAAAAACTTACAAATAAATTAAGGTTTGGAAGGGAATTAATGAGAGAGGGTAGCTATAATTATGCTCTTCAAGTGTTTACAAATATTATTAGAACTGACCCCTTGTGGTCAGAGGCATGGAACGCGAGAGCTACGCTATTTTTTTACATGAATAGTTATGAAAAATCTTTGAAAGACATAGATAGAGTTTTAAATTTAGAACCTCGTCATTTTGGTGCTCTATCTGGGAGAGCCCAAATCTTAATAAAATTAGAACAGTATAGAAAAGCAATTAATGATTTAAAAAAAATAAGAAAAATTCATCCCTCAATAACTGAAGATAGATTAATTGAAAAGTTAGAAAAACTTACTAAAGGATTTAGTATATAGTTTAATCTTTTTTATGTCTTGTTCTTGCAATTAGCTGTGTAAGTGAATCCACCATTAAATCTGATGCTTTAAAAATTTCATTTGATTTAAATTCGTGAGATAAATTTTTTTCCGGGTTTGATTTATCTTCAATTACTATTCCTTTATCTGGAGAATTATCTTTGATATAAATTAAAAGTAGCCAATCATCATCATTTGATTCATCCCATTTAATAAAAATTTCTCCTGTTTCAAACCTTCTATCTACACATCTAAAAATAGACATATGACGTGTAATATGTCTTTTGTTTAATTGAAAAACCAAACTGCCTGCACTTCTATAAAAACTTTCAAGCGAAAGTTCAATTTTTTGCCTTGCGATTGTGTATTCTTTTTCTTTTTGAAGTAAAGTTTCCCTATCTTCATTTCCTTGTATTTTAACTCCAAGCGCTTCTACTCTTTCTCTAATTTTTTGATCTCTTAAAATTCTATATTTTTCTTTTAATTTATCAATTCGCGCTTGAAGTCCTGAATAATCCTCTCTTTTTTCTTTTAATGAAATTTTTTCTAGTTTTTCAAGCTCTTTTATTTCTCTAATTCTGAATTTTTCAATTTGTTTTTCAATTTGTAATTGTCTTAAGAATTGGCGCTGTTTTTCTGCCTGCTCTTTTCTGACTATAGCTTGCTCTTGCCTTAAAAATAATTTGATATCTTTAACTCTTTCTTTTTCAATTTTAGTTTCTTCTTTTAATGCTTTTTCTTTTAATTTAGTTTTTAATTCTTCATCTAATTTTAATTTTTTTATTGCTTCTTTTTTTTCATTTTCTAATTTTTCAATTTGTTCTAATTTTTTTCTTCTTTTTTCATCTTCTTTTAAATTTTTATAATCCTGGACTTTATTGTCAATTTTTTGAAAAAATCCTTGAATCATATTTTCCACTTTGGAAAAAATATTAAGATTAAGATTAAAATTAAAACTAGGTCTTAATATCTCTTGTAATTTTATTATCTTTAATAATATAGCACTTGTAATATCTTTATTTTTTAAAATAATTACATTTTTTTTTATAATATTTATTTTTTTTTTAACTTTAAAAAATTTTCTTTTAATTGGTTTGCTTTTAATTGGTTTTCTTTTAATTGGTTTTCTTTTAATTGGTTTTCTTTTAATTGGTTTTCTTTTAATTGGTTTTCTTTTAATTGGTTTTCTTTTAATTGGTTTGCTTTTAATTGGTTTTCTTTTAATTGGTTTGCTTTTAATTGGTTTGCTTTTAATTGGTTTGCTTTTAATTGGTTTTCTTTTAATTGGTTTTCTTTTAATTGGTTTG
>Ga0209709_10002753_pt1 | contig 15005 bp, 16 predicted proteins | sample ArcticOcean_MG_C_2_FD_187435 | JGI IMG/M metagenome (GOLD analysis project Ga0209709, IMG submission 187435) | Marine microbial communities from western Arctic Ocean - ArcticOcean_MG_CB4_136 (SPAdes) (version 2) | ecosystem: Environmental > Aquatic > Marine > Oceanic | place: Arctic Ocean... | reverse complement strand
ATTGCAGCAACACTGATTGCTGGAGTTTCATCAATAAACAAAGGTAGCTCAGCAATATTTTTTGAGGTTTCAATAAATTTATCAAACTGTTCATCAGAAATTTTTCCTCTTCTAATATCATTTGATTTAATTCTAGACTGTTCTGCTAAAATTCTGGTTGATAATTGTTCTGATGACATTTCTAGTGAGAAAAAAGCAACAGCAGATTTTTTTCCACTTTCCTGAAGTTTTTGAGCAGCATGGAAAGCTATGTTTGTAGCTAAGGCTGTTTTTCCCATAGAAGGTCTCCCAGCAATAATAATCAAATCAGAATTATGAAGTCCACCCAATCTATCATCTAAATCTCTTAAACCTGTGGGTACACCCACAATCCCTTCGTCATTTTTAAATGCAATTGAAGCCATTTCTATAGTTTGTTTCACTGCTTCATCAAATTTAACTAATGATGAATTAAAAGATCCTTTTTCAGCTAGATCAAATAAAAGTCTCTCAGAGTTTTCAATAATATTTTGCCCGTTAACATCTAAATCATTTAATTTTGCAGCATCAATTGTATTTTCAGATATTTTAATCAACTCTCTTCTTACAAACATGTCATAAATGATTCTTGAATATTCTATTGCTTGTCTTGGAGGTGTAGAAAATTTTGTAACTTTAACTAAATATTCAGGAATATTTAATTCATCTTTTTCATTTTCAAAATAATTTTTTAAAGTAATTGGGTTTGCAAGCATTCCCTTATAAATAAGACTTTCAATTGCTGAAAAAATATTTTGATGCATGGGATCATAAAAGTTAACACTAGAAATTATTGTATTTATTTCATCAAATATTTCATTTTGAACTAATATTGACCCTATAACAGCCTGTTCAGCTTCAATATTATTAGGAAGCTCCTTAAAGGTATCTTTAATAATACTTAAGTTATTTTCCATGAACAAGTTTTAACTGAAATAAGATTTAAAAAAATAACAAATATGTGTTGGGGAAAAAATTGTATAATTATTGAATAGTTTCTGCCGTAACTACATTAATAGTAATTTCAGAGTCTACTTCAGAGTGTAAAATAATTTTTACTTTAAATTTACCAAGTGATTTAATTTCAGTTATTGGTTGTATCATTGAAGGCTTGATATCTATTTTATCTTTTTCTTGTAATAATTTTGAAATTTCAGTGGGTTTAACTGAGCCATAAAGTTCTTTATTTTCTGTGCTTAGTTTTTTAATTTCATACTCTTTACCATTAATTTGTTCTGAAATTTTTTGGGCATCTTTTTCTCTCTCAGTATCTTTTTTGCCTAGTTCGGTCTTAATCTTTTCAACTTCAGCAATATTTTCTTTTGAGGCATAAAGAGCTTTTTTATTCGAAATCAAATAATTTCTAGCAAAACCTCTTTTTACATCTATAATTTCTCCAATAGATCCAATTTTTCTTAAATTTTCTAGAAGTATAACTTTCATTTAAATTAGTGCCAAGTTTCTAGCTCTCTTGATAGATAATGAAAGCTCTCTTTGTTTTTTTTGTGAAACGTTTGTAATTCTTGAAGGTAAGATCTTACCATTCTCAGACATATATTTTTTTAATAATCTAATATTTTTATAATCAACTTCTGGCGCACCTTTAACCGATAGTGGGCAAGATTTTTTGAACTTATATTTGTTGGGTTGAAATATACTTAATTTTGCAAAGTTACTTTGGCTACCTTTTTTTTTACTTCCCGCTCTTTTTTTTGATGGCATAATTAACCTCTATTATAATCTTTTTTATATTCTTTTTTTTCATATTCATCTTTTTTTGAAAAATATTTTGCCTCTAAATCAAATTTTTTAACTCTAACAGTCATGTATCTTAAAAGATTTTTATCAATAATTTCATTTTTTTCTAATTCATCAATAATTTTTCCTGAACCTTTAATTTTAAAGTGCATGTAGATGCCTTTTTTATTTTTTTTAATAGCATAAGCTAAGCTTAACAAACCCCAATCTTCAGTTTGTACTATTTCGCCATCATTTTTCTCCATTATCTTAGAGTATTTTTCGGTTAGCTGTTTAACCTGAGCAGGGCTGGTATCTTGTCTAGCGACTATAGTGTGTTCGTATAAATTCATAATTGTTCTTTAATAAAAAGTGAGGATATACTATTATAACAATTGAATTACAACACTTAAAACCATAATAAAATTTAAATAATTAAATGTTTTCTGTTATTTTTCCAGGTCAAGGCTCTCAAATAGTTGGAATGGGCAAAGACTTTTATGATAAATATAGCCTAGTTAAGGATTTATTCAAAGAGGCTGATGACACACTTGGATTTTCGTTATCAAATATTATTCTTGATGGACCTAAAGAAGATCTAGATCTAACGGAAAATACTCAGCCTGCTATATTTTTAATAAGTTATTCAATATTTAAACTAATTAAAGAAGAGTTTAATATCAACCTAAATAAAGCAAATTTTTTTGCAGGGCATTCTTTGGGAGAATATTCAGCACTAGCATCTGCTGGAGCATTATCGTTTTCAGATACTTTAAAAATATTAAAAATTAGAGGGAAAGCCATGCAAAGCTCTGTGCCAAAAGGAATGGGTGGAATGGTTGCGGTTTTAGGTTCTAAAATTGAAATAATAGAAAATCTCATTACTGAAAATGAGACCAAATATGAATGCTATATAGCAAATGATAATTCTGTGGGTCAAATAGTGTTAAGTGGCAATATTAAAGATTTAGAAAAAATGATGGTTGATTTAAAATCTGCCAATATCAAAAACATTAAACTTCCTGTGAGTGCTCCCTTTCATTGTAAATTAATGAATAAAGCGACACTGATCATGAGAGAAGAGATTGCAAAGTTAAATTTTGAAGAAACTGAAAATATTCTAATTTCTAATGTAACTGGAAAAGAAATAACGAGTTCAAATGATTTAAAGAATTTATTAGTTAAACAAATTGAAAATAGAGTTCGCTGGAGAGAAAGTGTTTTATTAATGATTGATAAAGGGATAAATCAATTTATAGAAATAGGGCCGGGCAAAATTTTGTCTGGTTTAATAAAAAGAATTGATAGAAATGTGAAAGTTAGTGCAATAAATACAGAAGAGGATATAAAGTTAATTAATGTTAATGAGTAGCTTAAAAAATAAAAATATTATAATTACAGGTGCATCGGGTGGTATTGGCAACTCAATAGTCGAAAAATTAAATGAGAATGGGGCTAATATTTTAGCTACTGGTACAAGAGTAGAAAAGCTAGAAGAGTTAAAAGCAAAATTTAACAATGTTAAAATACTTAAGTTTGACATCTCACAACATGAAAAGATTGAAGATTTTATAAATAGTGCAACTGACGAGTTAGGTGGGTCACTTGATTGTATAATTAATAATGCCGGTATTACAAAAGATAATTTAACAATTAGAATGAGTTTAGAAGAGTGGACAAAAGTTATAGATATCAATCTAACCTCTACATTTTTAATGTGTAAATACTCCATAAAAAAAATGCTCAAAAACAAATCTGGAAAAATTATTAATATTACATCGGTGGTAGGACATACTGGTAATGTTGGTCAAGCAAACTACACGGCTTCAAAGGCGGGCATTGTTGCTATGTCTAAAAGTCTAGCAATTGAATACGCAAAAAAAAATATAAATGTGAATTGTATTTCACCTGGCTTTATAAGTACCGCAATGACAGATCAAATTAATGAAAAACATAAAGAAGCAATAATTGCTAAGATTCCATCTAATAGATTGGGTAAGCCTGTGGATATAGCTAATGCAGTGGTTTTTTTAAGCTCTGATCAATCTGACTATATTAATGGTGAAACATTGCATGTTAATGGAGGCATGTATTTGGGTTGACAAAACTACTTTTTAAACTATTAACGAATTATAACAAAAAAGGAACATTATGTCAGAAGAGATTTCAAGCAAAGTTAAAAAAATTGTAGCAGACCATCTGGGTATAGATGAAGCTAAAGTATTAGATGATTCAAGTTTTATAGATGATCTTGGAGCAGATAGTTTAGATACAGTTGAATTAGTAATGGCATTCGAAGAAGAGTTTGGTTCAGAAATTTCAGACAGCGAAGCTGAAAAAATTCTAACCGTAGGTGATGCTGTTAATTTTATAGCAGGCAAAGCAAACTAGAAATTTAAATGTCCACAAAAAAAGATGGGATAATGGTGATTTTATCATCCCCATCAGGGGCGGGTAAGACCACCTTAGTAAAACTTCTATCTAAGGATAAAAATTTTCATATATCAATATCTCACACAACAAGAATGCCAAGACCGAGCGAAGTTGCAGATAAAGATTACTATTTTGTCAATCAGGAAAAATTTGAAGGGTTGATTACAAATGAAGAATTTTTGGAATATGCTAAGGTTTTTAATCATTTTTATGGGACAACAAGAACACCTGTCATAGAAAAATTAGAAAAAGGAGAGAATGTAATATTTGATATTGATTGGCAAGGTGCTGATCAAATTAAGAATAAAAAGTTAAACTACAAATTAATCACTTTTTTTATACTGCCACCTAGTAAGGAAGTTTTATTTGAGAGACTTTCCAATAGGGACATGAAAGATAAATTAATTGTCGAAGAGAGGATGAAAGAATTTAGCAGGGATGTATTGCATTGGATAAATTATGATTATGTTATTGTAAATGATAATCTTGACGAATGTTATTCTAAAATTAGAAATTTAATTGATGCAGAAATCAATAATGGCTCAAGAGATTATGATAAGGATTATATCCGAAAACATGTTAACAAATTAACGTCTTAAACTCTCATATTCTTTTACAAGCTTAAAATATATTTCTGGTTTTAAGTTTTGCGGTCGAAGATTAAGATCAATATTAAATTTTTCCGAAACTTCTTTTGCATTTCTAAAGACTTGGTTAAAAGGTTTTTTTAGCATTTTTCTTCTTTGGCTAAAAAAAACTCTAGTAATCATTTCAAGATTTTTAGCTTCTTTTAATTCAAAAAAATTATCTTTAGGTGTGAATAGCAGGAGTGTGCTGTCAATCTTTGGACGTGGTGAAAAACTTTGAGGCTTAATGTCTATTATTTTTTTAATATTTAATTTCCAGTTTGATAAAATAGATAATCGTCCATATTTTGATGTATTAGATTCTGCAATAATTCTTTCAGCAACTTCCTTTTGAAACATTAACACTAGGTTTTCAAACCAAAAATTTTTATCCATATTTATTATCCATTTGGAAAGAATTTCAGTTGAAATATTGTAAGGTAAATTTCCAAATACAGTAAGCTTCTCACTAGAAATTTTATTTTCAGTTATTTTCAAAACATCATCATTAATAATAGTAATTTCATTGGTAAATTTATCTTCCAGTAATAAAGCTAGATCATCATCTTTTTCAATTACATAAACTTTTTTTGGATTCTTTTTTAAAATAAATGTGGTTAAATTTCCACTACCCGGGCCTATTTCCAAAACTTCTTTATCTGCAACTTCAACTGAGTCAACAATTTGCTCTAGAACGTTGCGATCTATTAAAAAATTTTGACCTAAACTTTTTTTGGGTTTAGTGAACATTTACTTATCTAAGAATTTTAGAGCTTCTATTAAACTTTTAGGGTCAGATAAATTTTTACCAAGCATAGAAGAATTTGGGCCATGATCTGGAGAAATCCTAATAAACGGCAAACCTAATGTTATATTTATTGCATTGAAATTGAAAAGAGTTTTAATAGGAGTTAAAACTTGATCATGGTACATGCCAACCACAACATCGTATAATTTTAATTGATCTTTCAAAAAAATTGTATCAGCAGGAAAAGGGCCATTAACAAGGTATTTTTGTTTAATTAACATTTTAATAGCAGGTATGATTATTTTTTCTTCTTCACTTGTTTTGTAGTTACTTTCACAATGTGGATTTAATCCTGTGATTGCAATTTTTGGTTTTTTATTTAAAGTGTTTTTATAAAAAGAGTTAATTAATTTAACCTGGTTAATAATTTTAATTTTAGTGATTTTTTTGTGAACATCTTTCAATGGTAAATGTGTTGTAATAGGACTTACAGATAATTTTTTGTTGTAAATTAGCATTGCAACTTTATTTTCTTTATTTGTTTTTTTTGCTAGATACTCGGTAATACCTAAGAATCTATCTTTCAAAAAATTTTTTTTAGAAATTGGACCATTAATTAAAGCATGAGCTAAATTTTTGCTCATAATATCAATTCCAATTTTAAAGCAACTTTCTAGATAGATATTTGACTTATTTGAAATTTTTCCAAACGGTTTTTTATATCTAAAATTAACGTTAATTATATTAATTTTAGTATTATCAAATGTTTGAAATTTATTTAAAAAGTTAGACTTGATAATTCTTATTTTAAAATTATAGCCTAACCTTTTCATTTGATGTGAAATTAAATCTGATGAAGCAATCAATATTAATGGTCTTGAAAATTTTTTAAACCATTTTTTTTTTATTGTTTTAAATAAAATCTCAGAGAACACACTGTTTGGTTCACCAGCTATTATGATTATAGGCTTAATTCCTGGCATCAATTATTCTATTTTTAACTTTATTGTAATAAATTACAGAAAAATTATTTAACTGCCTGTTTTGTTCATATATAAAGATATTATCTGTTTCTTTATTTATATCTATTTTTTTCAGTTCTTTTTTTATTTCATTGATTTTTAAAATTATGTTTCCACCTGGAAAATTAATTGGGTTGGTATTTTCTCCCACTTTAAGTGAAACCAACTCTTTAATAAATAGCTTAGATAATTGATTTTCATTTATCCAGCCCAAAGACCCAGAATTTTTTGATGAATCACTTTCACTATATAATAGTGCAGTTTTATCAAAACCATCCTCAAGTATACTTTTTTTGATTGTATTAAGTTTATTTTCATATTCTTCTTTATCTCGTACACTAAAAAGAATTTCTGAAATATTATATTTAATAATTTCATTTTTTTTAGAATTTAATTTTTTTCGTATCCCTTCTTTATTGATAGTTATCCGATCCTTATATTTTGTGTATATTAATTGGTTCCAAACATTTTCGATCGTTATTTTTTCATAAATTGTTTGAAGACTTAAATCATAGCTTTCTAGATATTTTTTAAACTCTTCTTCATTTTTAATCCCAAGGTTTAAATATAAATTCCTTACAAAATTTACCACAATTGGGCTATTTTGAGTTAAATCAAAATATTTTACTAGCTCACTTTTTTTTATTATTTCTTTAACAAGAGATTCTTTTGCATATTCAAGCATTTTTTGTTTATCTAGTTCTCTATATTTTACATTTAAAGCAGATAAATAATTATATTCATTTTCAACATCAATATTTGTTATTATTTGATTATTAATCTTTTCAATAATCTGAATTTCAAAACCTGATACATTAACAAGTTTAAAATTGATCAATAATATTAAAATTATAATTTTATAAAATTTCTTATACATCATTTTTCTAATTGTTTTTTGTATGTGTCAAATTTTTCAAATTGTGGTATCAAGTTACTAGTTTGTGTTCCTCCAAGCGGTATAAGCGTTATATTAAAAAATAATTGTTCAAAAGGTTTTATATCCCTGTCTTGATAGTACTCCTTATTGTAATTCAAAGAGGCTTCAAGACAATCAGTTTTATATTCATAAATTAAATTATAAAATTCTGTAAGATCAATTTTTTTATTTCTTCTTGTTCTAAATGAGAAGCTATTTTTTTCGTCTAGTAAAAATTTAAAATCGTTTGAAAAATAACTTTTATCTCCCATTAAATTATTTTCTTCATAAAAACTAAAAGATGTTATGAAATTATTTGTTTTAAGTTCAGTCGTTAATGAATGTAGGTTTGAATCTTCTAAATTATTATCTAGAGAATAATTGTAATCAAAACTTAAATTAGACACTGGAGAATAATATACATTTCCAACAATATCAGATTGTTTTTTATTAAGTGAGGAGGTTATGGGTAAATTATCATTTTTTTCATTACTTACTACATTTGCAGCGCTAAATAAAAAAAGTTTTTCATATTCTAAATTTTGTTTTTCATACTCAAGACCAAATGTAATTGAGGATCCTCCCTCAATACTTTCATTATTTCCTATTCTATTAAGCATAAATATATTTGAAGAACTAAGAAAATGATTATTATTTTTTATATTTTTAGTTTTATTTGGACTATGTTTGAACATTACTCTTGGCGTAAGATATTTGAAAAAGTTTTCTTCGTCCTTTTTAAATGGCCATGCAAAATCATATGCAAAAATAGAGAGTATTTCTGATTGCCCTTTATCTTTATACTTAGTGGAGCTTTTTCCTTTTGAATTAACATTTTTCAATAGAGTTTGAAAACCTGCCTCAATGCCATTGATAAATTGATTTTTAGATAATGATAATAATAAGTCATTAACTTGTACAGTTTCTTTTATGTTTGTTGTGTGAGTTCTTTGATTGCCATATGAATTAAAATCTAAGCTCTCAAAGGTATCTCCATCTAAATTAAAAGTTTTGTATAGTGAATAATTAGGATACACGAATTCATATCTATCACTATTTGATTTACCAAGTGTTTCATAACTTTCAAAAGAGGTTCTAAATGAAAAATTATTTGTATTTCCTGAAAATTCTATTAATGATTCAAGAGTATCGGTTTTTTTAACTATTGTTTGTTCATCCTCTAATTGATAAAGCTTCAAATAACTATCATTTGAGGTTTTTTCTAATTTTATATCAAGTTTGCTGTTGTCAAAAATTGGTAAATCTAAATTAACTAAAGAGTTTAAAAAAATATGAGTTTTTGTCCCATTTTCAGCTTTATGGTCATCCTTATTTGCACTAACATCTATGATGTTAGAAGAGTTTTTTGTGACCTTTCTATACTCAGATTGCAATAAATACCTAGTGGGTGAAAATATTCTCGGTTTGAAAGTTACGTCTGCACTATCTGAAATAACATGAAAATACGGTGTATTGATTGAAGCACCTAATATTCTTGAAGAACCAAACCTTGGTGTTAAAAAACCAGATTGTCTCTTAACACTTGGATCTGGATGAAAAAATCTTGGAAAATACATAACTGGTTTATCATAAATTTTTAGCCAAGCATTTTTATAATATATTTGTTTTTTTTGTTTGTCATGAGTTACCTCCTTTGAAGTGATTAACCAAGCTGGACAAGTATCAGTTTTTTTACAAGTAGTAAAAATACCCTTTTTTATTATTGTTGTAGGGTTACCATAGATAATAGAATTGCCTTTTAGTCTAGGCTCTCCATCTGGTACCTCAAATCCTTTGTTTGAGAAGTATACCGTAATATCTTTTCCCAACAAAAGATTTTCTTTTAATTTTATTAAGCCATCTTCTAGAAAATATTTGTTATCTTCATTATCGTGTAAATGAATTTTTTTACCTCTAACAATTTCATCTTTTACAAAATATTTAAATTCTTGCATTTCAATTTTATTTCTAAAATTATCAGTTATTAAAGTTGGTGATTTTGAAAAAAGTTCTTTTATTATGTATTTATAATTTAAATTTTTAGTTTTAATAAAATATTTGTTTTCAATATTAATGTCAGTGTCATCATATGAAGTTATCTTATTGTCAATTTCAGTATAGTGGATAGTTTCTGAGTTTAAAATTACTTGATTTTTTGCGTCTATCACCTTCACTTTTCCAGACGCAATTAATAAGCCTTCATTTTTATTGTACTGGAATTTATTAGCAAAAATTTCTAAACCATCTGGTGTTATTGCTTCTGCTTTGCCCGTTCCGTGTATAATATTTCCTTCTTCAAATGTTTCTATTGTTAATGCTTTAATTACAAGCTCACTGCCGTAGGATAAATTAGAATTTATCAATAGAAAAAAAACTATTGAAATAAAAAAATTAATTTTATTTTTCATTGATTCTTATAACTCCTATAGAGGATATTATAGATAAAATTAATACAGGAAACCAAACGGAAAGAGTAATTGGTATTTTGTTATTTGAACCCAATAGACCTGAAAAATGACTAATATAGTAAATTACAACTGAGAGCATTATACCAATAAAAATATGAAATATTAAATTATTTTGGTATTTAATATTTATCATCAGTATACTTGAAATTACAGACATTATAGATAGTAAAAAAGGGAATGAGTAAATTTTTTGCAATTGTATATTAATGTCATTCGTTGAGTATCCTATTAACTTATAATCTTTTTTTAATTTTACCAACTCAAAATAAGTCAATGAAGAAAGATCTGAAAAAAGACTATTAATTTTCTCTAAATCAAAATTAGAAAGATATGACATTTTTTTAACTTTTTTTGAATTATTTTCTTCATCAGAAATCATAACATCGTACAAAATCCAATTTTTTTTTAAGACATCTATCTTTTTAGTAATCAAATTTTTTTGAACTTTATAATTATTATCAAATTCAGTTATTGATGCATTTAACAATAATTGACCGGAAATCTTGTCTGCATTAATGATTACAATTTTATTATCAATCACATCCCTTATCCACAATCCATTTTCTGTTATTACGGCTAAATATTTATTGTCACCCGAAAAACTATTTTTTATCAATAAGTATTGGTTTTTTAAGATTGAGGAAAAATTGTAAAAAATAATAATTATAAATAGTGAAAAAATAAATGTAACAAATAATATAAATTTTAAGATGCTTAGATTATTTAGGCCTAAATTTTTAAGAATAAAAAGTTCTTTGTTTTCAATTATATCAATAAAAAATATTTGTGTTGAAATTAAAATTATGAATGGAAATATTTCATACAATAAAGAAGGTGCATTCAAAAGAGTCAACCAAATTGGCAAAAAAAAGTTATCATTCACCTCTTTCAAAAAATTAATTTCTTCAATTAAATTAACAATTAAGACTAAAGCAAAAAAAATAGATGATACTAGAAAGATTTTTTTAAGAAATTTTTGTAGGAGGTATAATTTATGTATTTGAATTTTCATTTTTTATTTATTTTAAAATTATGTATTAAATATGAGTATATACAAACAAATAGAGATATAGGAATTGCAATGTATATATAAGATCCATAAGTTTTTAATGATAAATAACTCAAAGATATTTCAGATAAAATTATAATAAAAATGCCTGCCAAAAATATTAATATGTTGCTTTGTCTATATCTTTTATTATTTTTAGATTTTATAATTATCAATGCTGAGATTAATGCAATTAATATTATATAGATTGGAGAGTAAAATCTTTTAATCAACTCTTCTGTCATAGCATCTTTAGACTGAAGTGTGCATAGCTTCCGATATTCAAAACTTATTTCATTTCCAGAATTAAATTCATTTAAACATTTAATTAATAGTCTTGAAGTATTTTCTTGAATTTTTGGATATGTTGTTGTCTTAGTTGTAAACTTGGATAAATCAAAATTAAATTCTGAAAATTCTATTATTTTTTGATTATTATTTGAATAATTTATAATTTTACCTTTATACAAGATTAGATTTTTATTTAAATTATCACTTACTATTGTTCCGGTTTCAGCAACTATTATTTGAAATTCATTCTCACTAATCCTATCCTTAAGAATAATTTTTTTGATATTGTTTCCCTTTTTCTCATCAACAAAAATGGTTAGATTGGCAACAGTATCAATAAATTTTTTCTCTTTAATTATACTTGTAAAAAGGTCTAAATTTGAGGTTCTAAAGAAAGACCTAGCTTTATCTAAACTATAAGGAACCAAAACAGAAGTAAGCAAAACTTGAAATAAAAAATATAATAGTGATAATTTTACTATTATATTTATAAATTTAATTTTACTTATTCCAAGTAACCAAAAAATAATTAATTCATTATTTATCTCATATCGAATAAGTACATTTATTAATGAAACCAAAAAAATAAAAGGCAAAATTTTGCTTATTATTTTTGGTAAATTAAATATTGTGTACAAAAAATAAACCTTAAAAGCATGCCCATCCTCTGATATAATATCTAGGAAATTGACAGCTTGAATTACCCATATAACCGTTGCTGTGCACAGGATAGCAATAAGAAAAAAAACATTAATATCTAATATAAGTTTTTTAAAGATTAATTTTTTCATTGAAATATGATAATTTTCTACATATATAGCACTCTAACTTTACTGTGTGTATTTAAAACTTATGTCTATTCAAATAAATTATAAAAATAGTATCCAAAAAAAATCTACAACTAATCTTGTCTTATTTGTTGAGGAAAATTTCAATATTAGTGGTTTAAAAAAACACATATCCAATGCAGAATTCTCTTACATAAGTGACTTATTGAAAAATAGTGATTTAAAAAAGAATTTACTTTTTTTTGAAGTCAATTCTAAAAAAACAATATTTTTGGTATCCATTAAAAAAAATCTAGAAACTTCAGATATAGAAAGCCTGGGAGCTGAATTTCACAGTTATATAAATTATGATAAGAAAAATGAGTATTTTGTAATCTCAGACAGTATAAGTAATAAATTCGAAAATTTTATAGGTTATTTCTTGCATGGGTTAAAACTAAAATCTTATGAATTTAATATCTATAAGTCAAAAAAAGATACAAGACTTATTTCAATAAATGTAATTGGAAATAAAAATAAACTAACAATTCAGAATGAATTAAGATTCAAAGCAATAGAAAAAGGAACATTTTTTGCAAGAGACCTTGTTTCTGAGCCACCCAATGTTCTTAATCCAAAAGAATATGCAAACAGACTTTTAAAATTAAGAAAATTAGGAATTAAAGTAACTGTTTATAATGAAATCCAAATGAAAAAGTTAGGAATGCATTCTTTATTGGGAGTTGGTAGAGGCAGTATAAATGAATCATTTCTTGTTACGCTTGAATGGAATGGAAATAAAAAAAATAAAAAAGCACCCCTATCTTTTGTAGGAAAGGGTGTTTGTTTTGATACAGGTGGTATTTCTTTAAAGCCTGCAAAATTCATGGAAGAAATGAAATATGATATGGCTGGATCAGCTGTAGTTGCTGGATTAATAAAAACTCTAGCTATTAGGAAGGCAAAAGTAAATGCAGTTGGTGTAGTTGGTTTAGTTGAAAATATGCCAGGAGGAAACGCTCAAAGACCTGGAGATATAGTTAAAGCTTATAATGGTAAAACTATTGAAGTTTTAAATACAGATGCTGAGGGAAGACTAGTTTTAGCAGATGCTCTAAGTTTTACAGAAGCAAAATTTAAACCAAGATTCATGATAGATCTAGCAACTTTAACAGGTGCAATAATAATGGCATTAGGAGAAGAGTATGCAGGTTTATTTTCTAATAATGATGATCTGTCAAATAAATTATTTAAGATAGGAGAAAAAGTAAAAGAAAAAGTTTGGAGACTTCCACTACATAATAATTATGACAAGTTAATAAATTCAACAATAGCAGATATGCAAAACATAAATTACTCTGGTGGAGCAGGATCAATAACTGCTGCTCAATTTTTACAAAGATTTGTTACAAGTAAAACACCATGGGCACATTTAGATATAGCTGGAATGGCTTTTTCTAAAAAAGCTGCAAACTTAAATCCAGGTGGAGCAACAGGCTTTGGAGTAAGATTATTAAATCAACTAATAGAGGAACATTATGAGTAATATAGAACTAACATTATCAATTATTAAGCCAGATGCAGTTGAAAGAAACTTGGACAATGAAATTAAAGAAATGTTTAAAAATAAAGGTTTCAATATTGTTAAAGAAAAAAAAATTCAAATAGCAAAATCAGAAGCAGAACAATTTTATAAAGTTCACGAAACAAAACCTTTTTACAATGATTTATGTGCATATTTATCATCAGGACCAATAGTTGTAATGGTGCTTGAAAAAGAAAATGCGGTTTTAGGAAATAGAGAGCTAATGGGAGCGACTAAACCAGAAGATGCTGCAGAAGGAACTATAAGAAAAAAATATGGAATTTCGATTGATAAAAATTCTGTACATGGCTCTGATAGCGTAGAAAATGCTAAAATAGAAATTGATTTCTTTTTTAAAGATTAATTAAAAATTTTCATAATAGCAGCAGGGTACAATTTGTGCTCTTGTTTCAAAACTTTTGTTGCTAATGAAGTAGAATTATCTCTAGCTGTTATCTTAATTCTTTTTTGTAATATTATTTTTCCAGAATCTAATGTTGCAGTTACATAGTGAACTGTACAACCTGCAAATTTATCTTTATTTTTAATAGCACTGTTATGTGTGTTAAGACCTTTATATTTTGGAAGTAAAGAGGGATGTATATTGATTATTTTTCCATCAAATTTTTTAATAAATTCTTTAGACAGAATTTTCATAAAACCAGCAAGGCAAATAAATTTTATTTTTTCTTTTTTAAGTAATAATAGTATTTTTTTTTCGGTATTTCTAAAATTAAATATCTTTTTTTTAATTTTGAATTGATCTGCAAAAATTAAGCCCTTAGCTTGATTGGTATTAGAAACTATTAGATCTATTGAGATAGGTGACTTTTTTATTTTGGAAAATTTTATTATATTTTTTAAATTACTTCCTGTTCCTGAAATAAAAACTGCAGTTTTTATTTTTTTAAGACCAGTCAATTTTTCCATTAAGATTAACTTTATTTTTTCCAGTTGTTATTTTTCCAATAACGTATGGTTTAAATTCTTTAGTAAAAATTTTTGTAACTTTGCTTAAATTTTTTGGTTTGATTATTAAGCAAAAACCAACACCACAATTAAATGTTTTTAACATTTCCTTATCTTCAATGTTATTTTGTTTTAACCATTTAAAAATTTTTTTTGTTTTTACTTTATTTAAATCTATATCAGCAACAAATCCATTCGGAATAACTCTTTTAATGTTATCTGCTAGTCCACCACCTGTTATATTTGAACATCCATTTAAAAGATTATTATCAACTAGATTTAAAACTTCTTTCACATAAATTTTAGTTGGTCTCAGTAATTCTTTCATTAAAAATGGATTATTTTTTAAATTAATTTTTTTTTTTTTTAAAATATAT
>Ga0209709_10002749_pt1 | contig 15025 bp, 14 predicted proteins | sample ArcticOcean_MG_C_2_FD_187435 | JGI IMG/M metagenome (GOLD analysis project Ga0209709, IMG submission 187435) | Marine microbial communities from western Arctic Ocean - ArcticOcean_MG_CB4_136 (SPAdes) (version 2) | ecosystem: Environmental > Aquatic > Marine > Oceanic | place: Arctic Ocean... | reverse complement strand
AAATCTAAGTTAACCTCGTCTTGTGTTTTGTAAGTTCTAACATTTACTTTACCTACATCACCTGACTCTAAAAAGTTTTGGTGAATAGTTCCAGTTTGTGTACAAACAGTTTTTCCAGCTAATGCTTCTGTAATAGTTTTTAAAGCATTTTTAGCATCACTATTGGGACTTGAAAGACTAATGCCTGCAGGAGTATTCATTCCTTCAAGACTTGATCCTTTCATAACTGCAAGTGAAGCAACTTCATCTGCATAACCTTGTGAAAATGTTATAACTTTTTTTCTCTCATCAGTTATTGACATCCCAGCCATTATTGCATCAAATTTTCTCATCTGTAAAGCTGGTATCATCCCATCCCAATCTTGTTCAACAACTTCACACTGTCTTCCAATGTATCTACAAAGCGCATAAGCTAATTCAACCTCAAATCCAATTAGTTTACCTGAAGCATCTTTTGAATTCCATGGAGGATAGGCTCCTTCAGTTCCAATTTTAATTTTATCAGAAGCATTAACATTTCCGATAAGTAATAAAGAAACTAGAACTGAAAAAATAGTTTTTTTAAATATATTCATTATTTTCTCCTTTAATTAAAAAAATATTATTTCACAAATTTATGAAATTAAAAAGAAAATTTAATGATTAATTGATGATGAAAAATTCCAAGAACAATCAAAACTAGGAATATAAACCCTATCTAAAGTTGTATTTCCAAAATTTTTATTAAATACATCGAGCCATTTCTCTACTTGCTTAGGTTTTTTGTCTTGGCTTCCAACCTGAGCTGTAATTACTCCATTTGGTTTTAAAATTCTAACTAATGAGTCCATATTTTTTGCTGCAAGATCAATACAAAATTGATCATCATTAAGGTCAACAAAAATTTTGTCATACTTATCATCCTCTACAGATTTTATACTTTCGAAAGCATCACCCCAAATACATTTGACTGAGTTTTTCTCGGTAGATTTGTTTCCAATTTTTTCTAAATGCTTATTACAAACTTCTACAACTTCAGGATCTAACTCATACCAGTCTATAAAATTAAAACCTTTAGAGATACATTCTCTTGCAACACCACCATCACCTCCACCTATAATTGCTGCATTCTCTTTATCTTTATTTAATTTTAATCCAGCATTAACAAAAGTCCCACTATACAAATGCTCATCTGTAGAAGCAACTTGAATTTCATTATCTATAAATAAAGATTTTCCAAACTGTTCTAACTCTAATATCTCAATATGTTGTCCTACTTTAGATATAAAATCTTCAAGAACATCATTTACTACATATGATTTTTGTAAACCAGGAGAGCTATAAATATCATGATAAAGATCTTTTGTGTCTCTATTAAATTCTTTTTTGACAATTCTTTTATGTTTAAATTCTTTTTTAATAATATCTATTGCAATTGATGGACTAACATTTGCACAAGTAAAAAAATCAAAACTTATAATTCCTTTTTCTGGAAAAGTATGAAAGCTCATATGACTTTCTGCCAACAAAGCTAAAATTGTAAACCCTTGAGGTTCAAATTTATATTTAGAAATCTTAAGCACTGTTACTTTTGCTGCCTCTGCAACTTTATAAATAACTTTTTCAAAAAATAATGGATCAAGTTCCTCATTGTTACCTATTATATCTAGAGTTATATGTTCACCAACTTTAGCCATGATAAATTATCCTTAATTTCTTATGTTTAAGCCTAATAAAATTTTATTACTTCTTTTTTTTACTTCTTTCAAATAAAAAACTGCTGTAAAAGTTTATCCACAAAGGAGCAAATTTGAAAAATACCTGGTCAAACATAGAGGCAAATAAGTACATAAAAAAGTATGAAAAACTTGGTCATTCAAAAGATCTCGCTATACGTGTTTATACAACTAGATTATTGGGAAGAAACAGTGAGTTAGTTTTGCATGGCGGTGGAAATACATCTGTTAAAACCACAATCAAAGATATTGATGGTAAAAATTATGATGTTTTGTGTGTTAAGGGAAGTGGGTGGGATATGGCTGAAATAGAACCTGCTGGACTACCAGCTGTAAAATTACAACCTTTATTAGCTTTAAAAAATAAAAAATATTTATCTGATGAAGATATGGTTGCGTACCAAAAAAGAAACTTAATAAATATAAAATCTCCCAATCCATCAGTTGAAACTTTTTTACATGCTTTTTTACCCTTCAAGTTTGTGGATCATACACATTCAGATGCAATCATGAACGTTACTAATCGTCCTGATGGATTAAAATTTTGTAAAAAAATATTTGGAAATAAAATAAGTATAGTTCCTTATGTTATGCCAGGATTTGGATTGGCAAAAAAAATTAATGAGATTTACTTAAAAAATCCCAAAATTAACTGCTTAATTTTATTAAACCATGGAATATTCACTTTTGCAGAAGATGCCAAAGAAGCTTATAGTTTAATGATAAAATACGTTTCACAAGCTGAAAAAGCTATTAAAAAACTTAAGATAAAAAAAATTAAACAAATAAATAATTATTCCACAAAATTTACAATTAGTGAGGTTGCACCAATAATTAGAGGTCTTTTATCTGAAAATAAGGATCAAAAATTTATAGTAAATTATAGATTAAATAAAAATTTAAAATATTTTATTAATGGAAAAAATATAAAGATTTACTCTACCAAAGGTACTGCAACACCAGATCATGTAATAAGAGTAAAACCATTTCCATTAATAATTACACCAAAAAAAAATTCTACGATTAAAGATTTTGAAGTAGCTGCAAAAAAATCTTTTGTTGAGTATAGAAAAAAATATATCAAATATTTCAATATTAATAAGAATAAAGTTAAAGAAAAAAAAGTAATGCTAGATACTTCACCAAGAGTTATTTTAGTACAAAATGTAGGTTTGTTTACTGTAGGAGATAGTTTAAATGCAGCTAAAATTGCTGGTGATCTTACTGAAACAAACGCAAGAGTGATTTCATCTGTTGAAGAAACGTCAAATTATAAATTTATTCCTGAAAAAGATATTTTTGATGTTGAATATTGGTCTTTAGAACAAGCCAAAATTCAAAAAGTAAAAAAGATACTTCAAGGTAATGTTGTTGTGATTACAGGTAGTGCGGGAGCAATAGGATTTGAAACTTACAAATTATTTAAAAGTTACGGAGCAGAAGTGGTATTACTTGATTATAATTTGCAAAAAATAAAAGAAATGCAATCCAAAATAACTGATCTTTGCATACATTGTGATGTTACAAATAAAAATAGTGTCAAAAAAGCTTTTAAAATAATTTGTGAAAATTTTGGTGGTATAGATATTTTAATCTCTAATGCAGGAACTGCAATTAGTGGTTCTATTGCGGAAGTAGATGACAAGATACTTAGACAAAGTTTTGAAGAAAATTTCTTTTCTCACCAAAATTGTGCTTCAGAAGCTATAAAGATAATGAAAAAACAAAATATTAATGGATGCTTGTTATTTAATATTTCTAAACAATCTGTAAACCCTGGTAAAAATTTTGGCCCATATGGTCTACCTAAGTCAGCTTTATTAAGTTTATGTAAACAATATGCTGTTGATTATGGTGCACTTGGTATCAGATCAAATGGGGTTAATGCAGATAGAATAAGAAGTGGCTTATTAAATGACAAAATGATTAAAAATAGAGCTAAAGCAAGGGAGGTTACAACTGGAGATTATATGAAAGGAAACTTATTATTGAAAGAAGTAAAAGCAACAGATGTTGCAAAAGCTTTTTTTCACCTTGCTGTTTCAAAGAAAACTACTGGTGCTGTTCTTACTGTTGATGGTGGAAATATAGCTGCTTCCCTAAGATAATACTTTTAATTTTTATTTTTTTTTATTTGTTCTTCACAAAATATTTTAGCTTCTTTAAGATCTGTTATCTTAGATTTGGATAGTTTTTGACTCCCAGCTAAACAAGCATCAACTGCTCTTTTTAGATTGTAATCACTAAAGTTTAAAATAACAAACATTGCAAGTGCTATAAATGTAAATATTAAAATATTTTTTATCATTTGAATAATTCTTTTAATCCTTCAGTAGATGCTTCACAAACACCTTTTTCTGTTATTAAACCAGTAACATACTTTGCGGGTGTCACATCAAAAGCTAGATTCATGGATTTACTTTTTTTAGGGTAAATTAACACCTTTTTAAGGTTTCCACTTTCATCTAAACCTTCTACATGAGATAATTCTTCTGAATTTCTTTCTTCAATTGGAATGTCTTTAAAATCTTTTATATTCCAATCTATTGTTGAGCTTGGTAAGGCCACAAAAAAAGGAACATTGTTATCATGTGCCGCCAATGCCTTAAGATAGGTTCCAATTTTATTACAAACATCTCCTGATGCTAACGTTCTATCGGTCCCAACAATGCACATATCAACTTCTCCTCGTTGCATTAATATCCCGCCAGTATTATCTGCTATAATTGTATTTGGTATTTCTTCTTCATTTAATTCATATGATGTTAAATTGGCTCCTTGATTTCTTGGTCTTGTCTCATCAACCCAAACATGAACAGGAATGTCTTTTTGACGTGCATGATAAATTGGTGAAGTAGCTGTTCCCCAGTTAATTGTTGCAAGCCAACCTGCGTTGCAATGAGTTAAAATATTTACTGTATCCTTTTTTTTATTATAAATTTCTTCAATAATTTTTAGTCCATTTAATCCAATATTTTTACAAGACATAACGTCCTCTTCGCATACTGTTTTTGCTTCATCTAAAGCTACTTTCAAAACTTCATTATTATTAATACCTAATAATTTTTTCATCATACGATCTACTGCCCACTTTAAATTAATAGCTGTAGGTCTTGATTGAATTAAATCTTCTGAACTTTGCTTAATAAAATTAAGATCATTATTTTCCATAATAGCTAAAACTATTCCATAAGCTGCTGTTCCACCTATCAGTGGTGCTCCTCTAACCTCCATAATTTTAATAGCATTAATTGCATCTTTTACAGTTTTAAGATCTTTAATTATAAATTTATGTGGAAGTTTTGTTTGATCAATTATTTTAACAACTTGATTTTTTTCATCAAACCAAATCGTGCGATATTCTTTTCCTTCTATCTTCATTTATTTAAAACTCTTCCCGCTACTGTTTTGAGTTTATCAATTGTTTTTTGAGTTCTTTTCTCTGGAGCTGTAATGATTGCTACATCTAAACAATTATTAGTTGGATCTTTAAGGTCAATATGATTTTCAAAATTATCAATTAAATTTTTAATCATATTTTTTGCTTTTGTAGCATTCCCCAAAAGTATTTTGATTACTTGTTGAACATCTACGTTTTCATGATCTGGATGCCAACAATCATAATCTGTCACCATTGAAACTGAAGCGTATCTAATTTCAGCTTCTCTTGCTAATTTTGCTTCTGGCATATTTGTCATCCCAATAACGTCTGCTTTCCAAGATCTATATAAATTTGATTCAGCCAATGTTGAAAACTGAGGTCCTTCCATTGCCACATAAGTTCCTCCTCTTTGATACTCTATATTCTCTTTTTTAATAGAATCCTCACATGCATTCATAAGACCATTTGAAGTTGGATGGGCCATGGAGACATGAGCCACTATATCATCATCAAAAAATGTTTTGTTTCGTGCAAAAGTTCGATCAATAAATTGATCAACAATAACAAATTTTCCTGGTGGCAAATCCTCTTTTAAAGATCCAACAGCTGAAATTGATACTATATCTGTTACACCCAATTGTTTTAATGCGTCAATATTAGCTCTAAAATTTATTTTAGATGGAGAAATGACGTGACCTCGGCCATGTCTTGGTAAAAAATATACTTCTTTGCTATTAAATTTAGTTTTTAGAATTTCATCCGAGGGTTTTCCCCATGGGGTATTAAGTTTAATTAATTCTCGATCTTTAAATTCCTCAACATCATAAAGACCACTTCCACCAATAATTGCTAATTTATTATTTGCCATATCAAAAAAATTCTTTAAGATTTATATATTATTATCAAAAAAAATGAATTTAAAAGACCACATAAGATCCATTAAAGATTATCCTAAAAAAGGAATATTATTTAGAGATATCACTACTTTAATAAAAAATAATGACGCTTTTACTCATACAATAGATTTAATGGTGGAAAGCTCTAAAAATTTTAATATTGATAAAATAGCAGCAATGGAGTCTAGAGGATTTGTTTTTGCATCTGCTTTATCTTACATTTTAAAAAAACCTTTTATTTTACTTAGAAAAAAAAATAAATTACCTGCTGAAACTCACTCTGTAGATTTTAAACTTGAGTATGGAACCGCAACAATGGAAGTGCATAAAGATTCTATTAGTAAAAATGACAATGTTCTACTAATAGACGATTTAATAGCAACGGGTGGCACTGCTGAGGCTGCTGCAAAATTGGTTGAAATTTCTAAAGGCAAAGTTTCAGGTTTTATATTTGTAATTAACTTATTTGATCTAGGTGGATCTGATAATTTAATTAAAAAAGGTTACAACGTTAAAAGTCTAATTAAATTTCCAGGCCATTAATCATCAAGATTAGGTCTATACCAGGATGATTTTCCAATAAGTGCATTAAAAAAACCTGATGCTCTATTGAAGTATATATCTTTTTTAACTTTATTATTTATTATTAAATAAAATATATATTTCAATATTGATAAAATAAAATTTGGAAAACCTTCTAAAAAAGCTTTTAAAAATCCAAAATGCTTTTTTTTAAAATAAAATTTAGACCATATCCAATGCCAGTTTCTTGATAATTCAATTTCTTTATTATATTTTTTATCAACTGCCTTTGCTCCAAAATGATTTATTTTAGCTTTAGGTGCTACAAAAATACTTTCTCCTTTTTCAATTAATCTTTTACATAAATCATTATTCTCTAAATACATAAAAAAACTTTCATCAAAATAATTATTTTTGAGATTTGATGATTCATTTAAAATCATAAGATCAATCTTTTTTTTATTAAAAAGCATAGCGTAACCATCAACGATATTAACATTAAAAGGTAAATTTTCATTTTTCATTTTTTTTTGTTTTTCATCAAGATCATAGTTCGGATAGTCAATGTTTGATGAGATTGGAGATAATATAGAAAAATCAGAAATATTTTCAGATGCAACAATTAACTCATCAATAGTGTTGTTTTTCAAAACTACATCTGGATTAATTATAAAAACATAATCTGTTTTAGCCTCCTTTATTCCTAAGTTATTACCACTACCCATTCCAAGATTCTCTTTTGAGAGAACACATCGAATATTTTTATATTTTTTTTCTAAATAGTTTGTAAATTTAGAATTATTTGAATTTTCAACAATTATAATTGGTAAATCTTGATTGATTGATTCAATGCATTGATCAATTACACCTTCACTTTTTATGGTTACTATTACTATTGATAAATTTTGCCTAGATATTGACATACTATAATGAATATTTAGTAATTAAAATAACAATATACTAATAGTTTTTACTACTGTATTAAATAAAAATATGCAAAGAATTATTATTACTGGTGGCTTAGGTTTCATTGGCAGTAACCTTATTAGTTTATTACTTAAAAAAAGATTTTACGTAATAAATTTAGATAAAATTAGTTATTCTTCTAACTTTTACAATACTAAAGAATTTAAAAAAAATAAAAACTACAAATTCATTAAATGTAATATTAATTATAAAAATCTTAAAAATATTTTTCTTAAATATAAACCTGCATGCATTTTTAACCTAGCAGCGGAAACACATGTGGATAGATCAATTGATGGACCAAAAGATTTTATTGATACAAATATAGTGGGCACTTTTAACCTACTTGAAAATTTTAAACAATTTTCCAGTAAATATAAAAAAACAAGACTAGTACATATATCTACAGATGAAGTTTATGGAGATATTTTATCAGGTAGATCAAATGAAAATTATCCTTACAAACCAAGCTCTCCCTACGCAGCAAGTAAAGCATCTTCTGATCATTTAGTTTATTCTTATATCAGAACATATAAAATACCTGCGTTAGTTACCAACTGTTCAAATAATTACGGACCAAAGCAACATCCTGAAAAACTTATACCTAAATTAATTTATAATATTTTGAATAATAAAAATCTGCCTATTTATGGAAAAGGTTTAAATTCAAGAGAGTGGATATATGTTGATGATCACTGTGAAGCTTTATTTAAAATATTTAAAAAAGGAAAAATTGGGGAGTTTTATAATATTGGTTCAAATAAAAATTTGAATAATATAGAAATAACTAAAGCTTTAATTAAAGCTAGTAAAAATTATCTAAAAATAGGCTCTAATGTAAAAATTAAATATGTAAAAGATAGACCTGGTCACGATATAAGATATGCATTAGACAGTAATAAAATAAAAAAACAATTAAAATGGTCAGCTAAAACAAAATTCAACGATGGTCTTAAGAAAACTTTTTTATGGTATTTTGAAAATAGTAAATATTTTAATTCTTTATCTAAAAAAGATATAATCAATAGATTGGGAACTAAGAAATGATTAAAAAAGGTATAATACTGGCAGGTGGTATGGGTACAAGAATGAGCCCATTAACAAAAGCAGTAAACAAACAGCTGTTACCTATTTATGATAAACCACTTATTTTTTATCCGCTATCAATATTAATGCTGGCTAAAATTAAAGATATTTTAATAATTGTAAATAAAGGTCAACTAAATCAATTTAAAAAAATATTACCCAATGGAAAAAACCTTGGTATTAAAATTAGTTATGCAGAACAAGAAAAACCAAAGGGTTTGCCTGATGCTTTTATAGTTGGTGAGAAATTTATAGGAAAGGAAAATGTAGCATTAATTCTTGGGGATAATTTTTTTTATGGGCAAAGTCTTGTTGAACAATTAAAAAAAAATGCAAGGCTTTCAAATGGAGCTAGTATTTTTGTGCATAGTGTTGCAAAACCTGAATTATATGGTGTTGCAAAATTAAATAAAAATAAAAAAATTATCCAAATTAAAGAGAAGCCTAAAAAATTTATCTCTGATTATGCAATTACAGGACTTTATTTTTTTGATAATAAAGTTATAAATTTTTCCAAAAAACTAAAGCCTTCTAAAAGAGGAGAAATAGAAATTGTTGATTTATTAAATGAATATAAAAAAAGAAATATTTTACATGCAGATTTTATTGGACGTGGTGGTGCTTGGTTGGATACAGGTTCAATAGAAGATTTTTATAAAACTACAGCATTTGTTTCTTCGATAGAAAATAGACAGGGCTTCAAAATTGCTTGTTTGGAAGAAATAGCATATAATTATAATTGGATTAATAAATCACATTTAAAAAATTCAATTAAATTCTATGGGAATTGTGATTATTCAAAATACTTATTAAAACTAATTAAAAATTAAATGAAGAAAATAAAAACAAATTTTAAAGGCTTGTTCATTATAAAAGGTAAAAAGTTTTTAGATAAAAGAGGATTCTTTCGAGAACTTTTAACTGAAAAAATTATCAAAAAAAAATTAGTGTTTCATGTTGTTTCAAAAACAAAAAAAAATTTTCTAAGGGGGCTCCACTTACAGTTAAACAAAGGTCAAGGTAAATATATATCTGTTGTTAAAGGAAAAATTTTTGATGTTGCTGTTGATTGCAGAAAAAAATCTGTAACATATGGAAAATATTATAAAGTTATTTTAAGTGAAAAAAACTGCACTTCGATATATATGCCTCCTGGTTTTGCGCACGGTTTTGTGGGACTTGATAGTGAAAATATAGTTGTCTATCATTGTACTAATTACAGAGATAAAAAAAGTGAAACTGGTATTAAATGGAATGACAAAGAAATAAATATCAAATGGCCAGTAAAAAAACCAAAAATCTCTATTAAAGACAGTAAAAATATAAGTTTTAAAAATTTTACTAATCTTTAAATAATTATGAAAAATCTAGATATGTTTTGTATTTGTTTAGATGATAATTTACTAAATAGAGTTACTAAATTAAAATATATACCAGTAGGTGTAGGTCCTGAAAAATTTTCTCAAGAATGGCTTTTAGATAATACTGGAGAAAATATATCTCATAAAAATAAATTTTATGGAGAATATACATTTCATTTTTGGTTTTGGAAAAATATGTTGGATAAAATTCCAGATAATCAATGGATTGGTTTTTGTGCATATAGAAGATTTTGGTCTAACAAAGAGAATAATAAAAATTCTCAAAATATTTATGAAACTGCACTAAACAACGTGCCCGATGAGTGGAATGATTATGATGCGATAATTGGTGATCACACACATTTGGATTACATTAAATGGATGAAAGTATTCAAATATGGAAAAATTGCTTTTTTGCGCAATCCTTTAGTCTTATTTAAAAATAAACGAAATATTAGATTTCAATTTGATATGTTTCATGGGAATGGTGTATTGGACAAAGCAGTTGAACTGTTGGGTGATAAAGATAAAAAAGATTTTAAAAATTATATTCTTAGCAATACTTCGTATAATCAGGGAAATATGTTTATTTGTAAATCTAAAGAAATTATAAATGAATATTATAAAACAATTTTTAACTGGTTAAATGAGTGTGAAAAAATATTTGGTTTTAATTTAGATGGATATGGTAAAATTAGAGTTTATGCTTTTTTAGCTGAACGCTTCCTTCCTTATTGGTTTAACAAATATGTAAAAACTTTAGAATGGCCAATAATTTTTAATGATTTAAAATCTGAGATCAATAAATGAAAAATATATTTATTAATTTTTTAAATTTAGGAATGCAACCTTTGGCTAACTCTTATGTTGAGCATAAAAACATAAATAAAAAAGAGAAGAAATACAGATTAATAATCCGCTTTAACAAAAATAATAAACTAGTTTCAATAAAGAACACTTTTTCTAGTAAGGATATGTTTAATGATAAATATCCATATAGATCCTCTATATCCAAAACAATGAGTCTTCACTTAAAAAAATTAGCTCAAAATATAAAAAAGACAAAACCTAAAAAAATATTAGAAATTGGGAGTAATGATGGATGCTTTATAAGAAACTTTGATAGAAAAAAAACGATAGGCATAGAGCCATGTTCCAATGTTGAAAAAATTACACAAAAACAAAAATATAATACCTATCCAGAGTACTGGTCACCAAAATTAGCTACAAAAGTTTTAAAAAAACATAAGAAAGTTAATATAATTTTTTCTTCAAATACAATTAGTCATATAAAAAATTTAGATGAAGTGTTTAAAGGAATAAACATAATTCTTGATGATAAAGGTGTATTTATAATTGAAGATCCTTCATTATTAGAGTGTTTAAAAAAAAATACTTATGATCAATTCTATAATGAACATATATATATTTTTTCATATCTATCTCTTAGCAACGTTTTAAAAAAACACAATCTTGAAATTTTTAAAATTGAAGAATTAAAAATTCATGGTGGCTCCAATAGATATTTTATAAAAAAAATTAAAAATAATATCAAATTACATAAATCTGTTAATTTACAAAAGTATAAAGAAGAAAAATATGGCCTTAGTAATCTAAAACCTTATTTCAATTTTGCAAAAAGAGTAAAAAAATCAAAAAATAAATTATTATCTATTTTTAAAAATTGTAAAAAAAATAATAAAAAAGTTATTGGTTATGGCGCAACAGCAAAATCAGTCACAATCTTAAACTACTGTAATATCAATAATTCTATGATTGATTATTTTGTTGATACAACTCTTGATAAACAAAATAAATATACACCAGGAACAAAAATACTAATAAAAAAATATTCAGATTTGATTAATGATAAAGTTGATTATGTTTTTTTAGGTGCTTGGAATTTTAAAAAGGAAATTTTTAGTAAAGAAAAGAAATATATAAAGAACGGTGGTAAATTTATTATTCATACTCCTTATCCTAAAATTATATCAAAATAATGAATTTAATTAAAAAGAGAATAGTTTTTAGTGGTGGCAATGGAAGATTTGCTAAAATTTTTAAGCAAACAAATAGTAAATATAAAATATTTTATCCTTCTAAATCAGAGCTTAATATAACAAAAATTAATTCAATTAGATCATATCTAAAAAAAATTAAGCCTAAATATTTTATGCATTCTGCCGCATTATCAAGACCAATGAAAATTCATTACCAGGATATAAAAAAAAGTATTGATATAAATATAATTGGAACATGCAATGTAGTAAAAATCTGCCAAGAATATCAAATAAAATTAATTTTTTTTTCTACCAACTATGTTTATCCAGGTTTTAAAGGTAGCTATTCAGAGGAAAGCCCCCTACTACCTTTTAATAATTATGGATGGTCAAAACTTGGAGGTGAATCAGCTGTTCAAATGTATCCAAACTCACTAATTTTAAGAATATGTATGACTGAAAAACCATTTATTCATAAACAGGCATTTACAGACTTAAAAACAAACTTTATGTTTCACGATGATCTATCAAAAAATTTACTTAAGCTCATAAATAAAAAGGGAATTTTAAATATTGGAGGTAAAATACAAACGGTTTATCATTTTGCAAAAAAAATTAATAAAAATATTAAGAAAATATCTGCTAAAAAGTTATATGGTAAAAAATACCCATTGAATCAATCAATGAATGTACTTAAGTATACAAAAATAAACAAAAATAAAAATTAATTTAAATGTTACCAATAGAATTTAAGCCACAGCATGAATATGAGTTAATTAGATTAGGTCAGGATAATGATGGTGGTTATTTAGTTGATGAGAAATCAATTTATGATTCTAAAAGTCTTCTTACTCTTGGATTGGGTTTTGATTGGACTTTTGAAAAAAACTATTATGACTTAATGGATCAACCTGTTTATTGCTATGACCATTCAGTTAACTACTCAACAATTAAAAAACGTTGCAGAAAATTCCTATTTAGTTACCTTTTAAGAATATTTAAACCTAAATATTTTTTCCAAAAAAATTTTTTTAAATTTCTATTAAGAGATATTTTTTTATATCAAAATTACAAAAAATTTTTTAAAAATAAAAATGTTGATCACAAAAAAGACCGAATTGGTACTGGAGATCAATGTGTTAAATTAAAAAAAATTTTAGATGAAAGAAAATCAGATCTTCCTGCATTTATAAAAATTGATATAGAAGGTTCAGAGTATAGAATTTTTGATGAAATATTGTTACATCAAAAAAATTTTACTGGCATTGGTATTGAATTACATGATGTTGATATTCATATAGACAAAATAAAAAACTTTATTAATAACTTGGATATGAAATTGGTTCATATACACGGACAAAACCCAGCACATATTGCTGAAAATGATATACCCACACAAATTGAACTTACATTTGCTCAAAATCCAAAAATAATTAGCCCTGTTGTTAAACTTCCTCACACATTAGATCAACCAGCTAACCCATCTTTAAAAGAAGTAGAATTAATTTTTGAAAAATAATAATAGACAATTCATCAAATTCTAAGATTAATAATGAGCCATTATAAATACAAAGAGAATATATTTATTTTTTTATTAATAGTTTTATCTGTTTTTGTAACTTCTATATTATGGTCCAAAATTAATTTACCTTATACAAACAAATATAATGTAATTGGAATATATTCGAGTCTAAATCACTCATCACATAATGACGTGATTAGATATATTTTTTTTATTACCTTTCCAATTTTAACTTTTTTAACTTCCTTATATTTACTTAAAAAAAAAAATTTCATTAATTTGAAAGATTTAATTTCAATAAAAAATAATAAATTTAATTATAACAAGGAATCTAAAGAGATAGTTTTTTTTTATTATTTGGGATTTTTATTTTTAATTATTATTCAATTTCTTTCTTTAAATATGCCAGACTTTAAAATTGACTATTGGCATGATGGTGATTTTTTAACAGCCGCTAAGAATTACTCTTTAACAAATAAGATTTGGGGATCTTCTTATTCAGTACATGGTGCTTCGATGTCATTATATCCAAATTTAATATGGAAAATATTTGGGATTGAATCAATCGGTGCTTACAGACTTTTTCCATGGTTTTTGATAATTCTAGTTAAATTTACAAGTTTATATTTTGCCTATCAGCTATCAAAAATATGTTCTTTAGATAAAAATTTTAGAAATATTTTTTTTATTTTATTTAGTTTTTTAATTCTAAGTATGAGTGATTTTGGATCTCTAGCTTTTGGTTATAATTTAATAGCATTTAGAGATTTCTATTTATATTTATATATAGTTATTTTATTCAATATAATTATTTTAAATAAAATTAGTTTTTTAAATATTTTTTTTATTACAATCATTCCTTCATTTACAATTTTGTTTCATATTGACATTGGATTATATTTAAATTTTTCACTCATTTTCTTAATTTTTTACTTCTATTTTATTAATGAAAAAAAAATAATTTTAACTATTACATCAATATTTTTATCTTTTTGGACAATAGCAATTCTGTTTATAGGACATGAAGAATTTTTGTTATATATTAAAAATATACCTATTATGGTATCGTCTATAGACTATCTGCATGGAATGGTTCATCCTGAACCCTTTTTTGATATTGGTGAAACAAAACATGGCTCAAGAGCTACAAAAGGATTGCTAATTCAACTTTTTGCAGGATTAATCGTCACTTACAAAGTATTTATAAAAAATGATAACTTTGTAAATAGAAAAAAAATATTTTTCTTATTTCTTTTTTTACTAAGTTTTATTTTCTACAGAACGGCACTGGGTAGGTCAGATGTATTTCATATAAGGATGTCTGGTGATCTGCCTTTAATTATAACTAGTTTTTTTTGTCTAGAATACATTTTATTTAATTTAGGAAAATTAAATATTTTTTCTAATAAAAAAATTATTAGCTATTTTACAATTATTTTTTTTACTTTTTCAATTTTCTATTTAACTAAAGCTGAATTTAATTACTCCAATATTAAAAATATCAAAAATAGGTATTTAAAATTTGTTCAATTAAATGATGAATATTTTATGCATAAAGATACAATTAACTTAATT
>Ga0209709_10002747_pt1 | contig 15028 bp, 6 predicted proteins | sample ArcticOcean_MG_C_2_FD_187435 | JGI IMG/M metagenome (GOLD analysis project Ga0209709, IMG submission 187435) | Marine microbial communities from western Arctic Ocean - ArcticOcean_MG_CB4_136 (SPAdes) (version 2) | ecosystem: Environmental > Aquatic > Marine > Oceanic | place: Arctic Ocean... | reverse complement strand
CCGAGAGCGAAAATGACTGCTTCATGCACACGCGCGTCGAGATCGATGCGAAAATACTGGGCGTTGGTGGGCTGATTGAACGGCAGCTCGAGCGACAACTGAGTGCGAGCCACGCGGCCTTCCCCGAACACGCGTACGCGTTTCTGGCCACGTTGCCCGCGCCTTCCGCGCCCACACCCGTGCTCACACCCGTGCCCACACCCGTGCCCACACCGCCCGAATGCTGCGGCTCGTCGAGGCCTACGCTGGGCCAATGGTGGCTGGTCGGTGACGCCATCGCGCGCGGGGTGCAGCGCGCCGTCACAGGGAGCACGGGTCGTCGGCACGCGGTGCTGCGCAGCACGGGCGCGTTGCCTGGAAACACCGTGCCCTTGCGTGTGGAGCGACGTACAGCGCGCGTGTTGCTACTGTGTGGGTGTGCGAGTTCTATTGTGGATTCGGATGAAATAATCGAATAAAACCTACGACACGGCGCGCTAAGAACCCCGTGTCTGCAAGCAAGTAATGCAGCCCGGTTCCGTTTTTTTAACGGTGTGCTCGATTCGATGCGGGAGGTTGTGCACGGCGGGGGTCGGCCTCCGCCGCCCCCGCCTCCGCCGCCCTCGCCAACCCCACCGCCGTCGCCACCCGAGGACGTTGCAGACGAACCGCCGACGGTGCGGGCGCACAGCGGAGGCAGCATGCTAGTCATCGACCTTCCGACGGACGTGCTTTGCAAGTTGTACGAATTTGTCGCGTTGCCGTTCGTTCTGAAGCTCGTTTCCCGCACGTTGCGCGTAGCGGGCCCAAAGACCACGGAGACCCGCTTGAGCGAGGTTGTGCGGACATCGTGGCGGTTTCGGTGGGCCTACCGCGTGGGGTGCCCTTTTGAATGGAACGCCCAGCTGGCGTCGAAGATGGCACGGCACGGCGCGCTCGGAGCGCTCTTGTGGGCACACAGGAACGGCATGCCCTGGGATCACCGCACCTGCGAACAGGCGGGCAAATTCGGGCACCTGGAGACGCTCAAGGTCGCGGCCATCAACGGTTGCGACATGGACGTGCCGGCGGTCGCCAATTGCGCCGCTTGCCACGGACAGATCCACGTGCTCGAATGGGTACGCGACAACTACAAAACGCCGTTGAACGAGTGGACGTGCATCGGCGCGGCGCGCTACGGCCAGCTGGCGACCTTGAAGTGGCTGCGCGCGCATTCCTGCGAGTGGAACGTTTGGTGCATCGTGAACGCGGCTATTGGTGGCCATTTGAAATTAATCCAATGGGCGCGAGCGAATGGGTGCAAATGGAACCGCATGGCGGTGATGTGGGCGGCGCGGAACGGCCACATGGACGTCCTCGTCTGGCTGTGTGAAAGTGGGTGCAACTGGGACGAGCGGGCGTGCATGTATGCGGCGCGTGGTGGACACCTGGAAGTGTTGGAGTGGCTGCGCGGCGGGCCTTGTGGCGTTTGCCCCTGGAAGAGCGAGACGTGCTGGGCGGCCGCCATGTCGGGGCACTTAAACGTCCTTAAGTGGCTCATTGCAAACGATTGTCCCACGTGCTGGACGACGTGGGCAGGCGCGGCGCTTGCGGGCCACGTGCACGTGTTACGCTGGCTGCGCTCGCAAGGGTGGAGCCGGGACGACGCCATTAATTACTGTAGCTATGCAAAGGCCCACCCGAAGACGATGCGGTGGATAAAAACGATGCACCGCTGGGACCTTGTGCGTTCAGAAGTAACCTCTTGGAAGTCTACCTAAAAAAACAAACAAACAAACCCACACGCGCCTACGACACTGCACGCTCGAATTTCTCAAGTACGTAACGGAGCGCCTCCTCTTCATCGACCGCACACAGCGCTTGCAAACGCCAGTTTTCCATGACCAGCTCGTCGACGGTGCGCGAGAGCTCGCCGATGTTGTCCTCGAGCATTGCGATGTACTCGCACTTGGTTCGCCGGCTCTTGGCCGCAGATTCTCGATTTCGACGCACTCGCTTCTCGTGGTCGCTCTCGGGCAAGTCGCTCGCGGTCAACTCCGGCGGCGGTGATGGAGGTTCCGGCTGCGATAGCTTCATGACGACGGAAGGGACCAGCACATCGCACACGACGGGGAGATCCGCGTCCACGACGGGGAGATCCTCGACCGCGGGGAGCTCCTCGACCACAACCGAGTCGTCGCCGCGCGGCAAGAGCGGCTTCAGGTGTGGATATTGGAGCGTTTTAACTGGCACAGCGGTGCCCTTGGAAACACACATTTGCAAGTAGCCGTCACCTGACCGCAGGTTCTCCGGTAGCTGCGGCCATTCTACGTGCTTCGGTGGCTCGTCTTCGAAGACGATTATGAGCGGCAGTGTGCAGCCGTTGGTATTGTTGATGATGCGGTACCGGAACGAGTCACCCCCCACCGACGCTTGCGTCCAAAATCCACTCGCGTGGTTGTTCCGAAACCGCGCTTCCAGATCGTCGTCGAGGCATCGCACACGCCGCTCCGGCACAATCATCGACGCCTTACACCGCGTGCAAAACTTACTTTTAAAGTGACGACCACCGTTGACGTGACCACGAGTGCATCCAGCGGTTGTCGTGCCCATTAATTGCGCTCCCCAGCACGACGAGCGCGAGTACGGGTGCTGGTGCCTTACCATCACGCACACGCGCGCACACGCAACTGGTTATACCAGTTCCAAATTAGCGTGCGCAATTATTTGCGCTGGCCAAGCTTGCGACTGGTGAGCTTGGCGTGGGTGCGCGAGCAACGACGACGCCATGACCAAGCGTCGCAAGCAAGAAGACAAGACGAAGAGTGAGCCACTTGCCGCGCTTCCCGCGCTCCCCGCGCTTCCAGCCGATCTTTGGTCAGATATCGCAATTCTGGTTGCAGACACCTTGCAAAACGCCGGCACGGCGCGCTTGTTGAACAGGGGTTTTTCGGAGGCGCTCTGTCGCACGCAGTTGCGCCACGCCATGAAGGTGATCGACGACGGGCGCAAGGCGCGCCGCGACCAGCTCGAGCAGCAGGACATTACCAACGGCATCAATGAAGAAGAGCGCGCGAATCGTATGCTTGTGCGCGCGGTCGAGCACATCGGCGATTCGCGTCTCCACGTCTTCTTCACCGTGCTCTTGGGGTTTGTCGACAAGAGGTGGCAGTGCGAGATGCGACGTCTTGGACTGAAAGCTTTGCGCAAAACAGAGGCTATGTTTGAGCCGCTCAATGTGCAATGAAAAAAGACGACTCGCTTGAAAAAAAATGTTAACGTTAAGAAAAGAATTGCTCCCCAAAGCAAAAAATTACTTGCTCTTCCTAGCAAATTTAATTGCTCCCTTGAGCAATCTGTTACGCCCCCTACGCCGCCGTGAGCCACGCGGGCCACGCCGCGGGCAGATCAAAGATCGCTCCGCGCGTCTGGTTCCGGATCGCTGGCTCCTGCATGTCGTCGCCTGCGAGATTGGCGCTGTTTTGGAGCTCGTCCAGCATGCGTTGTTCGAGCTTCTGCTTTGGAGGACAGCACGCAATGGCCTTGCAGATCCGCAAGATGGTGTAGCTTGTGATGTAGACCACGACGTCCAAGTGGCGGCCCTTGAAGCGGCCACCGAGCGTGTAGGTGGCGACCATCGAGATCTGTCCGGTGACGGTTGGGCGCAGCGTCAGCACGACCGGGGCGCGGCGCACGAGCTCGACGAGCGCGTCCACCCTGTCGACGGGGCCCTCGAGGAACGCGGGCGGAAAGTTGCGCATAAGTTTGAGCATCACGTCGCGTTCGGTGGTCCTGTGCTTGTAGTGTTTTGTTGGGCAGTCCGTGCGGGAGAAGCCCGTGTGCAGCACTTGCGCGACCGCCGCGACGCGCTGCACCGAGGCGGTGAGCTCGTCTTGATCCATTTCTAGCATGTGGTACCGCGCCATGCGCCAATCGTTTGGGAGGGCGCCAGCGCCCTCGTACCGGCGGAACATCCACCGCGCGTCGAAGGCGCGCGCGGTCGTGCACAGGTCGATGGCCTGAACCCATCCCTCAAAGTGTCCCGCTCGGACAACGAGCGCGACCTGCTTGCACGCCGCCTCGTGTGTGCGCATCAGCCGCGCCAGCGCTCCGCGCTTTTGGGCGGCCTGCGCGCGCACGGCGCGCAGCCGCTTGGCGTGCCGCTGAGCCTCGTCGCGCACATCTTCGCTGTTGCGGACGCCCATCAGCGCACTGAATGTGAACTCCTGTGGCAGCCCCTTGGGCAGCGTATGCCACAGGTCTATGAACCATGGCGCGTCTCGCATGCTGTGGCTGCTGTTCCAGTAGCACATGCCCAGCTCTTTTGTGAGGCCAATGTAATGGACGCGCTTGCCCAGATTTGCCGGCCGTAAGCGTGCCGTCTGCTTCGCGCACATGCGCTTGCGGTGCGCCGACTGCTTGCTGAGCAGCGCGCGTGCGTAGTTGTTTCCGTCCTTCTCGGTCGGATCGATGTGGACTTTGAGCAGCTGCGAGGTGTCGTCGGCGTACTCAAGCGTCAGTTCAACGCAGCTCTTCGCCTTGCACTTTTCGCACGCGGCGAGCATGACCGGGCCATCGCGGAAAACGTAGTAGCCCATCTGCGCAAGGCGTCCTTGGGGGTTTCCGCAAAGCTCGCAGCCGTTCTCCAGGTGGCCGAAGAGTGACCGACTGTCGTGGAACCACGTGCGGTCGGCAAAGAGCAGGAGCTTTATCCGACGCGCGATTGGGATGCCCACCGACTGCATGTGCCGGTCGTGGGCCTCGTGCAGCCGCCTCACCTCCTCCCGGCTATGTGCACTGACGACCCTGTGGGTGGCGTTCCTACATTTGCAGTTGTGCCACTCCCGCTCCTTTCGCGCGAGGGCGAGCGCGGTGGCATTCTTCTGCAGCTGTCCGCGCACCTGGTCGCACGTCGAGGCGACGGCCGACGCGCAGAGGCGGTTGACGAGCGCGAGGGTCTTGATCGTGCGCACACGGTCGTCGTCGCCCGATCCCATGAGCGCCTCGACGATCACCGTGACAACGTCGGTGCTCAGGTCGAGCGGCTCCGACATCCACGTCGGTGGCCGCATGTACCCCATGAGGCTTTGTGCCTGCCCCTTGCGCGCGGAGGCGCGCTTGTCGTTGCTGCAGACCGTGCACCACCGCTTCTTTGGGTTCTGGACGCGGTTGCCGGGGTAGTTCATGAGCTCATCAAACGCGTTCATGGTGCGCCGCGTCCGTGCTTACAAGTGCTTTTACAGACCAAGACACAAGTCGCACCTTGCGACTACCGACGCACACAAGAGGGATACACAAGTCGCAAGGCGCGCCTGTCAATTCACAAGATTCCCAAAAAGAATGCAGAACGACACCGACCGTGCGGCCTCAGCGCGTCGCCCCATTGGCAGCGTACTTGGCGTCCGCGAAGGCCGCGTTCATTTCCTCCAGCATGGTGTACCACTCGGAGTTGTGGCCGCATCCGACCGTCTTCGCGTGGGCGAGCTCGTGAATGATGTCGCTCTCGAATTCGCCGAGCGTCGTGTGTCCAATGGCGAGGTTGATCAGCACGAGCTTCTCCTTTTCCAGAAAGAGGCCGTGCCAGTTGGCACCGGGCGACCAGGAGGCGACCACCTTGGCTGTGCCGAAGCCGAGGAGCCGGACGAGCTGCTTGCGCGCCTTGGAGTAGACTGCGTAAACCTTGCGGAATCGGAGCTCCGGCACATTGGTGGCGTCGTGGGCCTGTGGCACGTAGACCGTTTCGCCGTGCAGAACCGCAATCTTCTGGTTGACGTAGGTGAGCTCCTCTGGCTTGTCCGGGAGCGGCTCCTCTTGCGTAAACTTGTCCGATGCGTGGAGCACGACGCTGTTGCTGAGGGATGCCTTCTCGTTCTTGAGCACGTCGGTACCCGGCTCGGTCTTGTACTTGTCGAGCCGCTGCTTCTTGTCACGCGGCTCGTCATCGCTGTCGCTGTCGTTGTCCGCGCTCACCTCGCTCACGTCGTCGTCGTCGTCGTCCGAGTCCGCGTCCTCGTTGTCGCTGTCCGCGCTCACGTCGTCGTCGTCGTCCGAGGCAGCGTCCGCCATCGCGGCCTCGGGTGCGGGCGCGGGCGCGGGCGCGGGCGCGGGTGCGGGCACGGGCGCGGGCGGCGACATCGCGTCCTCGCCGTCCTCGCTCTCGTTGTCCGTACCGCCGCCGCCGCCGCCGCCGCCGCTCTCGTTATCGCTCTCGTTCTCGCTCTCGCTCTCGTTGTCCGAGGTGCCGGTGGCGGCGCACATGTCGTCGTCGTCGTCGTCGTCGTCGGCGGCGGCGGCGTCGGCTGCATCGTCCACGCCCGCACGCAGGAGCTCGAGGATCTTAAAGCACATGGCAGTCGCGTCGAGGCCCGCGCACTCGGGCGAGTTGAGCGCCTCGAGCACCGCGTGCGAGCGATCGACTTGCTGCTTCACCCCAGTGACACGAAGCGTGCAGACCTCCTTGATCTGTGCCAATGGGTCGCCGGCCCGCTCCCACAGGACGGCCATGTGCACGTTCTTGGCGTCGTCGTCGGTGCGGAAGGGAACGGCGGCGTCGCGCAGGTGCGAATCCTCGGGGAGCGGCAAAAGCCGCAGCGTTGTTTCGGCGCCGAGCACGTACTCGGCCATCTCCTTGAGGCCCTCCGGCAGTTTTTCGTCGGGGTAGGTCTTGTGCACGGCCTCCGCCGCGCGGCGCTCGGCGGCTTGCATGTTGGTCGTCTCGTAGAGGAGCGGGTGCACCTTGGAAGGGTCAACGTACAGCTGCAGCGTCCCCACCAGGTGCGCGTGCAGGGTTGCGCGCCCCACGTTGCCCGAGTGCACGAGCGGGTTCCGGGAGAGCTTCGCCTCAAAGTCCTCCTCCGAGAGCCCCACCGCCTGCGGCAAGCCACGCAGCTGCTCGCGCACCAGCAGGTTGCGCAGCAAGTCGATGTTGCCTTTGATATGCGCATCGCCCATGAGCGTCGTGATCAGCTGGCCGCGCACGGCGCCGAAGACGGGCGACTCGCCGCCCATGAGCAGCGGCATCAGCTGCGTGGCCAGCTCCTTGCGCATCGCGAGATCCCCCCCCGTCGCGTCGGAAACGACGCCCGCAAGCTTGATGATGAAAATGATGATCTGGGCCAGGAGACGAGTGAACGTGTGAAGGGTGATCTGTCGAGATTGGTCAGAGAAGGCGCGGTAGGGGTCTTCCGGGCTGCAGCCCATGCCCTTGCCCTTCAAGGACACGACGAGGTTGCCGAGACCATCGGTGTACTCCTTGGGCAGCTTCTCGCCCGACGAAAGCGAGACCGGATAGAAGCGCTCGCCCACGAGGACCAGTGGGCCCGGCGGCAGCACGAGCTGATGCTTACCAAAGGCGGGGAGGAGCAGCGTGAAGCAGTCGCGGTGCATGACCTTGGCACCGAGCATTCCGAGCATCACTGGCCCCGCCGTCTCGTCGCGCTTGTAGAGGCGCGCATAGGTGGAGAGCGCGTGGGCAAAGCGCCCATGCAGCGTCTCAACGAAGCCGTCCTTCGGCTTCGTGCCCTTCCACACCCGCTCTGTGAGCGTCTGCACGAGGATGGGCACGTTGCACTGCTGCACACCCTCCTTCTTGGGGTCTTGGATAAACTTGATGTCGTGCGGCTCCTTGGGGTCGGGCTTCCAGTCGTAGGTATACTTGTGGCGAGGGTGCTTTTCATCATAACCATAGAAGGAAAACTGCAGCTTGGTGTTATCCGCTTCGAAATTCTGGACGGCTTGCTTGAGTCCGCAGTTGAAGCCGCCCGTGCCCCCATGTTGGTTCAGCTTGGGACGTGTCCTCCCGCCGCGCAGAAAGGCGGCCGGGCAAAACGGCGTCGAGAGGTTCCAGATCACAACGCCAGCTTTGGTGGGCGCAAAGCCGGCGAATCCCTCACCGTCGCCTCGCGTGAGCGAGACGGTGCCGTCCTTGGCGTCGGTCACAAAGGTAATGTCCCCGTCGAGCACGCCCGCTTGGGTGGTGACGTCGAGCACGTTGGCGGTGAGCTCGCTGGCCGAGAAGTGGATGGCCGCCTCCTCGTCGTAGGATTCCGGCACCGTATCGAGTTTGAAGCGCTCTTCGAAAGCCAGCGCCTGGCACATGCTCTTGGTGGATTTGCCAGGCGTTTTGCCGTCGCGCTTCGTGTTGATGTGCATCTCGCTACGCTGAGTCTCAAAGGTCCGCGCCATGTCCTTGACAATCTTGGGGCCGGGAAATAAAAAATTGCAGCCGCCCATTTCTGCTTTCGTAGGGCAGCGCAGCTTGTTGGGCGTGGTGTCCGGCGGTGGTGGCATCGTGGTACCTGGTTGGGGTTGAGGTGGTGGGGGGTGCAACTTTCAAAATCCTGTGGTTTCGGTTGCAACCTAGGGTGCAGGGGTTTGAGGAGAGCAATCGGGTGCACCGCTTGCGGTTGCACGGGTGCGTTGCTGTGGTAATATTTACTAGTTGCGTGTCCACTACACCCTAAAAGCAAATATTTGCTCGACAAGTCTGCGACTCGTGGGAGCCGTATAGGTCACGAGCAACGAGTACCAAGACCGACACGTCTGTGCAGGTGCACGTTGCTCCCCCACTCACCCGGATACCTAGATCCACAACCGAAACCACAACTTTCGAATTGCACCTCCCCAACCTTTAACCCCTAACAGCAACTCACCAAGCAACTTCTTCTTCTTAGAGTGCGCGTTGCTCCCTCATTTGCACGTAGAGAAATGTGCAACCGAAACCACAGATTTTATTGCACCTAACCCTAACCTTAACCCTAACCCTAACCAGCGATGCGGCACTCTACTCCGACATTCAACCTCAACCAAGCTCTTGCGCGTTGCCCCAAGGTAATGGCACGCGCCATTGACGACGCAATGACGTCGTTGGTAATGCTCACTGCCGCAATGCCAAGCATGCTTACAACCGCGGCCGCGGGAACGACCACCAACCTGGCACGCGTGGCCAAGTGGCGCTTCAGACTTGAGGCGCACAAGGCCATGGGCCAGAAGATAACGTGCCCTCCCACAGAGGACGGTGCCAAGACCGTTGCCTTCTTTGTCCAAGTCAACAAGAAGCACTACTGCTTCAGCTGCCCCGATAGCACGACCATTGGGCAAGTCAAGGCTCTCGCATTCTTCAAGCAAGGTAAAGATGCCATGCGCGAGCTTGACACCAACGTGCGCCACTGGTTTGGCCAGTTTGCGCTGCAGCGCCACACGGGTGCCCACCTCAGCGACGAACGCACGCTGCAGAGCTGTGGCATCCAACCCAACCAGACCCTGGTGATGACCGGCAAGGCGCCTGGCGGGGCTGGTGGGGCAACAAGCCTCGCGAACGAGATTACCGCGCAAGAAAACTTAATGTTCACGCTCAAGAGTACCTTGGACATGCCTGGCTTGCAAGACCTCGTGCGTGTGGGGATGGTCGCTTTCTACAACAAGCACGCTGAAGTGCTGCACGCGCTTTACAAGGAGGCGGGGTGTGACCCTGAAGAGCGCGAGGAGCGCGATGGCGCCATTGTGAACCCCAGTCCGGTTGCCCTCCAAGAGGAATCGGGCGAGGGCAGCCGGCCCGAGGACTGGATTGAAACGCCCTGCAACGACTCGGAGGATGACATGGACGTGGACAACGACAGCCAGGCCGACTCGCAAGTGCCCACTGCTGTGCCGTGTGTGGACTCTGAGATGTGGCGCCGCGCCAAGAAGCACCCGGCACACGACCCGCGCATCAAGAAGCCGGGCATGCAGTGGATTCCGGATCGCGTTCTGGAGACCGTGATCCGCGAGTCTGACAAGAACCCCAACGGCAAGGGCAAGCCCTACACGCTCTGCGGCACCGACAAGGAGCGTTTCATGGGGGGCCGCAAGATTGACCACAGCCTTTCGGGCCTGGTTGGTGACGATTGGCAAGCGCTGGTGCGCGAGATCGGCATAAAGTTTCATTGTGGCTCAAAGCAGCCCGACGTCATCCGCCCCAACCTGGATGGCATGATCACGCGCGTGATGTCTTGCATCATCAACTCCAAGCCGCTGCAGTGCGCCAAGACCGTGGTACAGAACGTGATCAAGGGTGATCCGCAGGGTGGCAAGACGCGCGAGGCTATCCTCGACTGCTGGGCCAAGTACTTTGTCCACGCATGCCTTCCAATCTACTACGTGCGCAACATGGGCGGCCTCAACGACTGCAACGAGATCTGCAAGGACTTTGAAAACTTCAACCAAGAGATCCGCGCCTACTGCCACACTCTCCAGCGTGAGCAGCCTGGTCGTTTTGGTTGGCTCAACGACGAGCAAATCTCCAAGGTGTTGCTGGCTCCCAAGCTCATGTCCGACAGCAAAGCCAACTACGACAAGCGGCGCGTTGGCCTTGAGGTTAAGGTGGTTGACCTTGCCGAGATTGACGGCGATTGGGCGGCGGACGCGGACCAGGAGAACAGCGGCTCGCACAAGGCCGTGTGCCTGACACGCCCTCAGGTTGTGATTGGTCTCATGAACCCCACCTCCATCAACAAGTTCATGCACACCGGGTGCGTCCTTCCCGAGGGGTACCAGATTGACCTCGATGGCGCGGGCTACAAGGTCAACCGCGCCGAGCTGTCCAAGGTCTTTACCGGCTCCAAGAAGGACGGCAAGATGCGCCCGGCCACCATCACACCATTCTCGCTCTTCTTTGGCACCCACAACGTACCCGTCAAGTTCCAGCCACATGGCAAGCGCGCGGTTTCGGCCTCGGCCTCGTCCGCAACGCATCCGGGCCAGGCAATGATGCACTCCGCCTACGGCCCGTGCTGCTGGGACACGTCGCAGCCCTACGACCAGGCCACCAACTGCAAGCGGGGCCGCATTGCTCGACTTGTGGACGAGATTGATACCACTACGAGCGAGACCAAGAAACACGTGATTGGCGATTTGAACCACGACTCGGCTGAGATTGCCAAGATGGCCAACGCGGCGCTCGACAAGCCCGCGCACGACAAGTGCTTAAAGGCACACCAGAAGGCAAACGACAATGAGAGCCAGCTCAAGCGCCTGCAGAAACTTCACAAGGCCGCTTCCGACGACTTGACGATCCTCAAGAATGGCGGCACGCTTGAGGAGTCGGGCGACGATGCGCGTGAGCGGGCCAACACTCAACGCGAGGCGCGGCGGGCGTCCCGCGAGGCAGGCGGCGGCGCTTCCTCCTCTACCAACCGCCCCAACTACGCCGAACCTGATTCGGATGACGAGTCGTGGTATACCGACGGCGAAGATGACAAGTGCGGTGGCGGTAGCAGCAACGACGACGACGACGACGACGACGACGACGACGACGACGACGACGACGACGACGATGGCAACGATGGCAACGACCGCGACCACAAGTCCGGGGGTGACTCTGACTCAAAACAGGCGCTTGAAGCTGCGCGCCAGCAAAAGCGCGTTGAGGACAAGGAGCTTGAGGTTGAGTCGTTGCGGAACGAGATGGAGGCGCTTGCCGAGAGCTGTGAGTTCTTCAAGAATGCGGAGACCAAGGCGATGGCGAAATGTGCCAACCACATCAACGGTATGGTGGCCTCCGCAATGTACAACGTGGGTATCACCGCCACCATCTTTGGCTGCGTTCAGCCCATCATGGAGGGTCGCGTGCGCATGAGCACGCGCCTTGACAACATGCCCACGCCTGACGCCTACAACACTTTGGCCCGGTACGACGCGGTTGCTGGAGAATGGCGCATCCTTAACCAGCCGGGCAAGAGGGCCAAGAAGGGATCCATCAAGATTAAGGAGGCGGCAGTCAAGCGCCTCGGGTTTTTTGACATGACCTCGGCCCGCAACAAGAACCTTTTCTTTGAGCACTGGATGCTAAGCCACAACGGCCCTGACGGGCGTAAGCTGGCCACGACTTGCGCCGAAACCGGCAAGCTTATTCCCGCCTGTCCCGTTCAGCCAGCCAACAAGACCGGCTCTTACACCATCCGCCCGGACTGGTACGAGCACAGCCCAGACAAGGGCGAGCGTCCCGAGTACCCGTGGGTTGCCGAGATGATGAACGATTACCTCAAAGCCAAGAAGATGCAGACGCGCCGCATGCACAACTCCTGGGACCGCAACGCGAACATGTTCACCTTGGCGCTTAAGGAGCTGCAGTCGCAGCGAGAGGGTCTCAAGAAGTCTCGACGTGGCGCTCAAGGCCTGATCATCAGCGGGGAGACGCGCTTCACCACAAGCAAGGACCACCTCATTAGCGACCTCTTTGTCCGCTGTGGTAACGCACCCGGCGAGGACATGCACGAAGTGTGCGCATACAACTACGCCGGCGAGCGGCTCAGCCTCTACTTCCGCTCCGATAGCGACATCGAGCGCCTGCTTGAGAACATCATTGAAGAGCCCGACTCCTTTCTGCCCGTGCTGAAAGAGTACCTGAAAGGCGACAAGACGATGCACTACACTTACACGGATCCGGTGACTGGTGAGGTCAAGGACAAGCTGTGCGATGCGTGGCTACGCCGCCACTACATCCAGCCCATTCGCGAGGAGCTGAAGCGCTGCGCGCTGCGCCAGGGTGTGAGCAAAGAGCAGGCGGCGGCGTACGACGAGCAAGTGCGTGCTGCCAACGCGCTTGGCCAGGAGGAGCCGCGGTACCCGCAAGGGCGCATCGTGTTTCGCAAGGAGATCAAGCGGGCCAAGGACGCGATGACCGACCAGCACGTGGGCAAAGCCGTTGAGCTGACGTGCGTGGACTTTTCGAAGCCGACGCCGCAGCCGCGCCTCATGGCCACCCTGTTCACGCTCATTGACGCGCAGCGGCACGCCCAAGACGCCACCTCGCTGCCCATGCCGTACGTTGGCATGACGAAGACCGCCGGTGGCCGCGCGCAGCGCTACATGTGCCACGGCCACCGGTCGCGCATCCAGGTCATGGTGCACACCTTCGACATCTTCCCCAACAAGCGGCTTGGGTTGGCGATGTGCGATGCCATTCAAGAGGGCTTCCGCGCCGCCGGCTACGACGAGTACGAGCGATTCGGCACGGACGCCGACCGCGCCCGCTCTGGTTGTGAGGGCGAGTGGATGGAGGACTGGGTTGACCAGGTCTACATTTCCACCAAGGACTTTGTGCCTCTGCTGCAGAACGCGCTCATGTCCATGGACGAGTGGGTCCGCCTTCTGCGCAAGGAGCAGGGCGACCCGATGCGCTTTGGCGAGTCCGAAGAGCAGTACGATGCGCGCCTCAAGGAGCAGCCGTCAGAGGCGCTCACGCGCGTCGTCGGCGGTGAGGTGGTTGAGTACTTCCGCAAAGCATTCCAAGTGTGGGATGAATCTTCCCGCGTTCCCACCAGCGACGACATGCCTCACACCGAATACCCGCACCTGCACAAGTGGCTGATGGCGCACGTCAACCGCGCGCCGAACGTCTCCGTGCGCATGCTGCGCCACAGCAACCAGACCAAGAGTGAGGACAAGCTTCGCAACTGCATCACGGACATGGCCACTGGCTTGCTGAACGCCGAAGTGAACGCCTACCAGAACGGCGAGGGGACCGACAGCAACATGGCCAGTCGGTTTGAGATGGAGGTCGACAAGCTTGACGCGCAGATTGGCGCGGACTACGCTACGGAGGAGACGCGCGCCGAGAACGAGAAGGCCGTCACGGCCACGTTCCTTGGTAAGATTCCACTGCCGCGCTACAGCGCGGCGCACGCCCCCGGTGGCGATCTTGAGACGCGCGACATTGCCGAGCAATCTCACTACCACGAGGCGCTTCGCGAGCTGCTTGCTGGCCGCGATCTCATCTCCGAGCAGTACAACCGCCTTCACGGCAACGGCTACGCATTCATCCACAACAGGAAAGCGAAGGACGGCAAAGAAGCTAAGCTCATCGCTGGCGCGAATCGCATGCACGGCGAGGGAGTGCCAACCGACGAGGGGCCCGACAAGTACTTGAACTACAAGCGCCAGACCATCGGGGAGTGGCTCAAGAACAATACCCAGGCAGGCGGTGGCCACTCCCGCAAGCGCAAGACATTTGCCGGTCGCAAGAAGGATGAGAGCGAGAGGGGTGAGGCAACCGACGTTGCGCGACTGACCGAGTTCATGAAGCTTGCTGTACACGCCCTTGAGGAGGGCAGCGTCATCACGATCGTTGCGTCCACGAACGGGTCGAAGGGGGGTGAGAACATCAAAAGGAAGATCTCCACGCGGCAGAATCTCGAACGCCATTGTCGGCGCATTACGCAGCTTCTTGATGTAAAAACTCCGGGCGGCCAAGAGGTGTTGACGCATGTGAGCGAGCTTCCAAGTGACGAGTGGGAGTTCCATCATATGACCGACACGCTCCAGACCGCCTTTGCGGGCGTGGTCAAGGACGGGTCGAGTACGGCTGCCTCCTTTGGCACCGCCTTCAGGTGGGCTGCTGTGGCGCTTGGCCTTACCGACTACCCGGAAGGCCACGACCGCCGCTTTAACCTTAAGCGCTTCGTGGAGGAGCTGGACACTCCCGCCATCAGGGCTGCGCAAGCTCAGGTCGATGCAAATCCCGACGCACTTGCGCGCATCAGCGACCGCAAAAGCAAGCGCGTGACACGCAGCAAGACGACCACTGCCTCCGTCACTCCGGAGCGCACGGAACATGAGCAAGCCCCTAAGCGCCGCAAGAACGCGCGCAGGGTCGACGACAGCGACGACGACGACGACGACGACGACGACGCGATGGCATGAGTGTGCGTGTGTGCGAGGAGCTACATCTTGCGGGTGCTGACTGTTGCCTGCTGCCTGTTGCCTGCAGCGCAACCACTTGCGCACGTTGTGGCGTGTGTGTTGGGAAAAAGAGGTCGCTGATTGAGGGTGCTGACCGTTGCCGGTACTGCAACCACCCGGACTTGTCGTGGTTTGTGTAAGCGCAGCCTTGCGCTAGAAAACGCCGCGTGGTTGAGTTGTGGCAGTGTGTGATTGTTCTTGGTACCAAAAAAGCCACTCCGCACTCTAAAGCGTATGCGCCAACCATCCCTCCAAGAGGTTTTGGGCCTCGGTTGCACGCGGGCCATTGCCCGCGTGCCGGAGGTCTACGATTTTTTTGCGGGCGCAGGCGGATTCTCAGAAGGAGCGCGCC
>Ga0209709_10002745_pt1 | contig 15030 bp, 17 predicted proteins | sample ArcticOcean_MG_C_2_FD_187435 | JGI IMG/M metagenome (GOLD analysis project Ga0209709, IMG submission 187435) | Marine microbial communities from western Arctic Ocean - ArcticOcean_MG_CB4_136 (SPAdes) (version 2) | ecosystem: Environmental > Aquatic > Marine > Oceanic | place: Arctic Ocean... | reverse complement strand
AAAAAGATAGTTATTTAAAAAATTTAGCAAAAAAACTTAAAGCAGAAATTATTGAACATAAAAATTTTATTGGTGGAAGATATTCCGTTTTATCAGAAGTTGGTATGTTACCAGCAGAATTAATGGGACTAAATGAAAGAAAATTTAAACAATTAAATAATTTAATAAAAAATAAAAACTTTATAAATAATTTAGTAAAAAATGTTGGATCTACTATAAGCTTGTTAAAAAAGGGTAGATTGAATTCAATAATTTTAAATTATGATGAGCAATCAGAAAATTTTTTTAAATGGTATCAGCAATTAGTTGCCGAAAGTCTAGGAAAAAAATCAAAAGGAATTTTACCAATTATATCTACTATGCCAAAAGATAATCATAGCTTAATGCAACTTTATTTAGATGGACCAAAAAATAATTTTTTTACTTTCTTTAATGTAAAAAATAAAAAAAATTATAAAATTAAAAGTGATACAATACTCACTAGTCACAAATATCTAAGAAATAAAGATATTGGAAAAATAATAGAAGCTCAAAAATTAGCTACAGAAAAAGTATTTGCTAAAAAAAAAATACCCTTCAGAAGCTTTGAAATCCTGAATAGGAATGAGGAAACATTGGGAGAATTATTTTGTTTTTTCATATTAGAAACTATTTTAATGGGAAGATTACTAAAAGTTAATCCATTTGATCAACCATCTGTAGAATTAATTAAAGAAGAAACAAAAAAAATTTTAATTTAAAACCCAGTCCCAAAAATAATTTTAGAAATTCCATATGATTTTTCTTTTAAAATTTTAAAATTGTTTGGAAAAATATCTTCTTCTTTATTATGTCTATGAATTATAAAAACTCCTTCTTTTTCTAATAAATTTAAATGAATCAATTTTTCCACTAAATCAGGAAGTTTCTTTTCTTTATATGGTGGATCTATAAAAATAATATCAAATTTTTTTTTTAAATGATTTAATGATGGTTCGTCAAATAAATTTATTTCCAATATTTCAGAATTTCCATTAAAGTTTAAATTATCTATATTTTTTTTTAAAATTGGTAATACTTTGTTGTAATTTTCTACAAATACTACTGACGAAGCACCTCTTGATAAACATTCAAGACCAAATGAGCCCACGCCTGAAAATAAATCGAGCATATTGGAATCTTTAATCTTTGATTCAAATAAATTTGAATGCTCTATTATGTTAAATATAGATTCTTTAGTTAGATCTTTAAGTGGTCTTGTTAGTTGATCATCTGGCAGAAGAATCTTTTTTCCTTTGGCAGTTCCAGATATTATTCTCATTCATCTATTACTTTGTAGCCAATGTCTTTTCGAAAGAAACCACCAGGCCAATTTAATAATTCAATCGAGTTAATTATTATATCTCTACTTTTTTTAAAACTATCAGACAAACATATAAAATTTAAAACTCTCCCACCATTTGAATATACCTTGTCTTCATTTATTTTTGTTCCTGCATGATAAATATGCTCATTTTCTTTTAAATTAATTTTGTCTATATTTTCTATTAGTAAATTTTTTTCATACTCATCAGGATAGCCTGTTGCGCACACAACTACACACAAACTTTTTTTATCATGCCAACTAATTTCTATATTAGCTAGGTTTTGTTCACAACATGCAATTATCAAGTCTAGTAAGTCTGATTTTAATTTTGGTAAAATGGTCTGGCACTCAGGGTCACCCATTCTGACATTATACTCGATTAAATAAGGTTCATTATTAATAATCATTAGACCTGCATACAAAAATCCCTTATAGCTACAACCCATATCTCCCAGACCTTTTATTGTAGGATTAATTATTTTATCTAATATTTTTTTTTCTAAATTTTTATTAATTAGCCTAGAAGGAGAGTATGCTCCCATGCCACCAGTATTCTTTCCTTTATCCTCTTCTAAAACTCTTTTGTGATCTTGTGCCGTTTGAAAAGTTTTTATAGTTTTTCCATCACTTATAATAAAATAACTCATTTCTTCACCTTTAAGGAACTCTTCAATTAATATATTTTTTGTGGGACCAAATTTACCACCAAAAATTTCTTTAATAGACTCTTTGCCATGATTTAAATTTTCACATATATAAACTCCTTTGCCTGCGGCTAGTCCATCAGCTTTAATTACTAAAGGAAACTTAGAGCTATCAAGAAATATATTAGCTTCTGCTATTGTTTTAAAAATTCCAAATTTTGCGGTAGGAATATTGTATTTTTGGCACAATTTTTTAGTAAATATTTTTGATCCCTCAAGCTGTGAAGCAACTTTATTAGGACCAAAAACCTTAATATCAATTTTTTCAAAAAAATCCACTATACCTTCTACTAGAGGCTTTTCTGGACCTACCACTAATAAATTTATCTTTTTTTCTAATATAAAATTTTTAAGTTCATTAAAATTATCAACATCTATATTAACATTTGTTCCTATTTTAGCTGTACCGGCATTACCTGGAAAACAATAAATTTTGTTTGTTTTTTTTGATTTATTTAAAGAATGACATATAGCATGTTCTCTTCCCCCGCTTCCTATAACTCCTATAATCATATATATTTAATGTATATCTTAATTATGAAAAATAAATTAGCCAAATTAGAATATTTACCAAATGATTTTAAGGTAATAAAAGATGGAGATCATGTAATATGTGCTGTATCTGGTAAGCAAATAAACCTTGATGAACTCGCTTATTGGAATGTTGATTTGCAAGAAGCATACTTTTCTTACAATGAAGCGTTTATAAAAAACGAATCTATTTTAAAAAATAAATAAACTATTTCCATCTATCGTGAGACCAAATCCATTGACTAGGGTTTTTACGAATCATTTTTTCAAGCCAATTATTCAAATCTGCTGTAATGCTTTCAATGGTAGACGTTTGATTGAATGATATAGGATTGTTTACAAACATCTTATAATTAATTTTATTAATACGCTCGATATAGATTGGAACAACCTTACAATTATACTTCTTTACTAGTTGAGCAGGAATTGTTGTGGTAAAAGCAGGCCTTCCATAAAAATTTAGTTTAATACCCTCACTTACTCTTTGATCAATCATAAGTGCTATAGAATAGTTTTTTTTAAAGTATTGAAGTAACTCTCTAGTTCCACTTAGTCCTTTTTTAATTTGGTTTTTACAAATATATTTAATTCTGATATTTTCCATTATTTTGTTTAAAAAAATATTATTTAGAGGTCTATAAATGGCCGCAACATCGATACCAGATTTTTCAATTTGCATGGCCATTAATTCAAAATTATTAAAATGACCAGAAATAAAAATTACTGGTTCATTAGTTTTTTTAATTTTATTTAATATATCCAAACCTTCAACAGTTAAAAAGCTATTAAGATTTGAATTTCTAAAATCTTTTATAAAAACATAGTCAGATAGAATTCTCCCATAGTTTGACCACATTTTATTTAGAATATTTTTTGCCTCATTTTCATTAACATCTTTTAAAGATTTAATAATATTTGAAAGCATTCTTTTTTTTGGTCTAAATAGTGGGCCGAATAATCTACTTATTTTGGCACCTAGATTTGAGGCTAATTTATATCCCAGAATCTTAAAAATAAGAAAAAATATGAAAATAAAAATAAACTCAAAAAAATATTTTATGATTTTTCTAATCTTCATAACTTTTTTTGTAAAAAATTAATAAGTTCATTCTCATCTTGAATATTTAGCTTAACTTTAAAAAAATCTATATCTTCAGTATTTGATTTATTAAGACGTAAATAATCTTTCTCAGTAGTCAAAATTTTAGTATTTAATTTTTTTGCTTTTAATTTAATTTTTTCAATATCACTATTAGTATAATTGTAATGATCAGGAAACTTTAAAAATTCTACAATATTAATGTTATTAGCTATTAAAGTTTTTTTAAAAGTTTCAGGATTTCCAATGCCTGAAAATATCAAATAATTATGTTTTTTGTTAAGTGTGTTTAAATTTAAAGGAACATAATTAGCTATGAAAATTTTTATAGTTGGATTGAGATTTGTAATAATATTTTTAATATTTTCACAATTTTCATTATTTCCATTTAAAAAAACACCATCATAATTCTTTAAATTCTTTAAATTTTCTCTTAAAGGACCAGCTGGCAATAAAAAACCATTTCCTATCCAGTTTTGTACATTAAAACAAACAAAAGCAAGATCATACCCTAGGCTACCATCCTGAAGGCCATCATCAAAAATAGCAAGATTAAGATTCTCATTTATGGCTCTATTTAATGCATGAATTCTTTTTTTTTCACAAAAAAGCTTACCATTCATAGCTAGTATTTTTTGTTCATCAGTTTGATTTTTATAGTATTTTTTAATAAAGCAAGTTTTATAATTCAAATTTTGAAGAAGTTTATTAAGCTCAATTGTTATTGGGGTTTTGCCAGTACCACCAATATAAATATTTCCAACACAAATTGTTTTAATATTGGGGTATTTATTTATAGCTCTCTTTTTAGTATTACTAATTAACTTTGTAATAAGAGACAGTGGAAATAAAAGATAAGAAAAAAAAGAAGGATTTTTTCTATCCCAAAAAAAAGGTTTTTTAAATCTCATGTTTTTTAAATATAATTTTTGATTTCATCAAAATTTTTTCTAAGGATTGTAATTCCTATTCTTTTTAATTTATTAACTTGTTTTGAGGAATTATTTTTTTTAATTAATGACAGATCTACTTTTTTAATTAATTGTGCTGTATTTTTAATTTTAGTAGATAAGTTAATTTTTTGTAATAGTTTATAGATTTCTTTAAAATTACTAATATTGGGGCCATGGATTACTTCACACCCATATCTTGCAGCCTCTAAAGGATTTTGTCCACCATGTTTAATTATTGAGCCACCTAAAAAAACAGTTTTGCAAATTTGAAAAAATTTTTTGGTTTCACCATAGGTATCAACTAAATAAATTTCAGTATTATCTTCAATTTTTTTTTTTGAACTATGTAAATGAAAATTTATGTCCATATTTTTAAATTGTTTCTTAATCTTATGTATTCGCTGTATATGTCTTGGAATAATGATTGTTAATAAATTTTTATATTTTAGTTTAAGTTTTTGATGAGTTAATGCACAAATTGTTTCTTCAGTATTATGTGTACTTGATGCACACCATATTTTTTTTTTATTAAAGTATTTTTTTAAGTTTTTTTTAAATTCGTTTTTATTATTTAACTCTGGCTCAGAAAATTTTAAATTTCCTAATATTTTAATCTTTTTAGCTCCAAGTGAATAAAGGTGTTTTTGGGTTTCAAAATTTTGAGGAAAACATATATTAAAAATTTTAAATAATTCAGATGAAAATGAAATTTTTTTCCATCTTTTAAATGATTTTTTTGTTATTCTTGCATTTAATAAAATTAATGGAATAGATTTTTTTTTTATATTTATCATCATATTAGGCCAAATTTCAGACTCGATAAATACTGCTAATGATGGTTTCCAATAATCTAAAAATCTTTTAGTTAAAAAACTTGTATCAACAGGGAAGAATTGATGAACTGCTTTTTTAAAATTAAATCTATCTAATATTTTGGATGAGCTAAGAGTAGATGATGTAATTAAGATAGTTTCTATTGCTGGATCATTTTCCAGTTTTTCTACCAAGGGAATAATGCTTACTATTTCACCAACACTAGACCCATGAAACCATATCAATTTACCTTTTTTTCTTTTTAAAGAAAAAAAACAAAGCTTTTCTTTAAATCTTTTTTTATCCTCTTTATTTTTAATAATTCTAATTAAAATTATTAGCGGAGAAATTATTATAATTAGATTTATTAATACCCTATAAACAAACAACATTAATTTTGTTTGATTTGCTTTTTATAAAAATTTTCATAGATTTTAGAATTAATTAATAGTTCTTCGTGTTTACCCTCAGCTACCACTAAACCACTATCAATAACATAAATTTTATCAGAATTTAAAATTGTTGATAATCTATGTGCAATTACCACTGTTGTTCTATTTTTTGTAAGGTAATTTATGGCATTTTGAATTTTATCTTCTGTTTCTGCATCAAGAGAAGATGTTGCTTCATCAAGAAGTATAATTTGACTTTTCTTTAACATTGCCCTTGCTATTGAAAGTCTTTGCTTTTCCCCACCAGATAATCTCACTCCATTTTCACCAATCATTGTATTAAATTTATTAGGCAATTTTTCTATAAAATCTAAAGCAAAAGATAATTTAGTAGCCTCGCGAACATCTTCTTTTGTAGCGTTTAAATTAGCATATAAAATATTATTATAGATAGTATCATCAAATAAAGTTGTATCTTGACTTACTAAGGATATATGTTTTCTAAGAGTTGATAACTTAACTTCTTGTATTGACTGTTCATCAATAAAAATTTGACCTGAACTGGGATTATAAAATCTAGGGATTAAATTTAAAATTGTAGATTTTCCAGCTCCACTATGGCCTACTAAAGAAGTCATTTTACCACTTTGAATTTTAAGGTTTATATTATTTAGTACGTTGTTTTTAGTTTCAACTTTAGTTTTAGTAAATCCTATTTCTTCTTCGAATTCGTACTTAAAGGAAATATTTTTAAATTCTATATTTCCATTAGGAATTTTAAGAGATAAACCATTTTCATTTTCCCCTACTTTATTTTTAATATCTATTATAGGTAAAATTCTTTCTGCGGCCGCTAATCCTTGGTTGAGAGAAATGTTTAAAGTAGCAAGGGATCGTACTGGTTGATATGCAAGCATCATGGCCGCGAGGAATGAAAAAAAATTATTGACTTCTATCTCACCACTCACAATAAGCTTTCCAGATGCATAAATTAAAACAGCTATCATTATTCCCGTAAGCACTTCCATTATAGGTGTTGCTCTGACAAAAATTGTAGCTAATTTTATAGCCTTTTCCTTAAGGTTATAAAAAAATCCATCAGCTCGAATATTTTCATACCCTTCATTTTGAAAAGTTTTTGTTAATTTATGATTTTTAAACAATTCTACTAAAAATCTTGTTAGATCTTCTGCTAATTGCATACTTTCTGTTGTTACTTTTGCCACTCTTTTTCCTAATGCCCTTGCAGCAAAAGAAGCTAAAGGTATCATTATAATAGATATTAAAGATAACTTCCAGTTTTGGTAAAACATAACAGTAAGTAGACCTATTAAAGTTATAGAGTCCTTAAATAAATTTAACAATGCTGTACTTACCATATTAACTATCATTGCCACATCATTAGTTAAACGAGCTAAAAATCCACCCGTATGATGATTATCTATATAATCCGTGTCAGCACTTACTAATGCTTTCAGCATATCCATTTGAATACTTTTTCTTACATCTTCACCAACTCTAATCATGATTGTTTTGGCAAAATAAATAGATAACCCTTTGGAGGCAAAGGCAACCACTATAGCGAAGGGAATTAAAAAAATTAATGTTTGATCTTTATCAATAAAAATTTTTTTTATGGCGGGGTCTAACAACCAAGCAATTGAAGAAATGCTTGCGGCAATAACAAAAGAAAAAGCAAATGCAATTAGGATTCTTTTTATAAATACCTTGGTATAATTGTTGTAAAGTCTAATTAATGTTTTAGTTCTATTCATGCTTATAAAATTTTACCTATAGTAATATTAAAAAGTATAATTAAGCCTAATATATTATTAGATTTAAATATTTTCAAACAATTCACTGAATTTTTTATTTCAATATTTTTAATTTGAAAAAAAAATAGATGAAAAAATGGAATAATTAATGATAAAAAATATAGTTTATTAAAATTCATAAGTATGCCTAAAATAATCAATGATATAAATAAAATTGAATAACACAAAAAAAGAAATATGTTTGGATTATTTTTAAATTTAATAGAAGTTGATTTTAAACCTATAATTTCATCATCTTTTATATCTTGGAAGCCATAAATTGTGTCGTAACCAAGTGTCCAAAATATGGCTCCCATATAAAGAATAATTGGTATAATACCCAAATTCTCATTTATAGATGTCCATCCCAATATTAGACCGTAGTTGAAAGTAATTCCTAAAAATAATTGTGGCCAATAAGTATATCTCTTCATCAAGGGATAAGTAAAAGCCAGAGGCATTGATCCTATGGCTAAAAAAATTGTAAAAGAATTAAAATTAATTAAAACTAAAAAAGCTAACATGCAAAGTATTGATGTATAAATTAAACTTATTTTGATCGAAATTTTACCTGAGGCTATAGGTCTATTTTTTGTTCTTTCAACTTTTTTATCAAACTCTTTGTCGATTATATCGTTCACAATACATCCCGCAGATCTCATTAAAACAGATCCTAAAAAAAATAATATTAAATAAAAAATATATAAGTTAATATTGTTAGAAAAGTCATAACCAAGAGTTAGACCCCACGCGCATGGCCAAAACAAGAGCATAAAACCAATTGGCTTTTTAAGTCTTGTGAGATCAATAAAAAGATTTATTTTTTCCATCAGAATTTACTTGTAAATAGCAAAGGCTAGTTTCATAATCAAATTGATTCGTATGAATATAGATTACACAGTAACAGCACTAATGTTTCCAGCAATTCCCTTGCTAATGAATATTTATAGCAATAGGTTTCATTCTCTCAGTAAGCTTATTAGGCAGCTTCATGATGAACATGTATATGAAAATCATGTTCCACCTGAGTGGAAGAAGCAGTTTATTAATTTAAATGGCAGAATTACACTACTAAAGTGGACGATCATGTTTGCTGCATTTGGTCTTTTATTTAATTTGCTCACAGTTTTTGCACTTTATTTGAATGAAATTTTTGTAGCTAGAATAATTTTTGGCTCTTGCTGTATATCAATGATGGTTTCAATTGTTATTTTTGTTAGAGAGCTCCAAGTATCAACAAATGCTCTTAAGCTGCATATGTCAGATATGGATGTTGATTTAGATTAAGGAATAATTACAGCTGGCCCCGTTAACAATCTCGCTTCTAATTCTTCATGAGCTTTCCTTGCTTCACTTAATGAATATTTTTTAGAAATTTCAATTTTTATTTTACCTGACAAAATTGCATCAAAAACCTTTGCTGCAGAATCTTCTAATTCTTTTCTTGTTACAGTGTAATGAGCTATTGAAGGTCTTGTAAAAAAAAGTCCTTTAGTATTAATATGTTTTTTAATATCCAAAGTGTCAACATAACCAGAAGCATTTCCAAAAGCTACCATCATGCCTCTTATTTTTAAACACTCAATTGAACCTTCAAAAGTTTTTGTTCCAACGCCATCGTAAACAACATCAATTCCATTTTTGCCCACAATTTTTTCAACTTCTTCAACAAAATTATCATCTGTATAATTGATAACGTGATGACATCCATTTTTTTTAGCAATAGCTTCCTTTTCTTTTGAGCCAACAGTTCCAATTACGGTACATCCAATTGCATTAGCCCACTGACATAAAATTTGTCCAACTCCACCAGCCGCTGCATGAAATAATATTTTGTCTCCTTTTTTGGCAGCATAACTTCGATGAAGTAAATACTCAGCTGTAATTCCCTTTAATACTATGCAAGAAGCTATTTCATTTGAAATTCCTTCTGGAATTATGACTAATTTTTCTTGAGGCATTATTTGTTTTTCAGAGTATCCGCCAATAGGCATTGATGCATGACTAACTCTATCTCCAACTTTAAATAGATCTACTTCAGGACCGATTTCTTCAATTATTCCACATGCCTCCAAACCAATACCACTTGGTAGAGGAATAGGGTATAAGCCTGTTCTATGATAAACATCAATATAGTTAATAGCGATAGATAGATTTTTTATTAAAACTTCTTTAGGACCTGGCTTTCCAATTTCAATATCTTTTAATTTTAAAACTTCTGGACCACCAAATTTTTGAATTTGAATTGCTTTCATTATTTTACAAATGTACCATTATGATAGTCTTGTACTGCTTGCAAGATTTCAGCTTTAGTATTCATAACAAATGGACCACCTCTTGCAATAGGTTCTCCAATTGGCTTCCCTGATATTAATAAAAATTTGGCTTTAGTAAAGCTAGAAACTTTTAATTTTTCACCTCTGGTCAAAATAATTAAGGTAGAATTTTTAGCTTGGTCATGGTTTTGATCTCCAACCTTAATTTCTCCATCAATTAAGTAGATTAATGAATTATGAGTTGAGGGTAAATCAAAATTAAACTCTTTACCTTCTTCAATCTGCACGTCAAAGTAAACTGGCTCAACGTTATGGCCCTTAACAGGTCCTTCTGCATTTTCAAATTTTCCAGCAATTACTTTAACTGTTTTATCGTCATCTTTATGAGTGCTCATTTTATCTGCATCAATATAAATGTATTCAGGTTTATTCATTTTTAATTTTGCCGGCATATTTACCCATAATTGAAACCCATGCAGTTTACCCTCTGTCATTGCTGGCATTTCAGAGTGAATTATTCCACCTCCAGTTTTCATCCATTGAACATCTCCTGAAGACATTCTACCTTTAGCACCAGTGCTATCTTCATGCTCAAATTCACCACTTAACATGTAAGTAACGGTTTCAATTCCTCTGTGAGGGTGGGGAGGAAAGCCTCCAATGTAATCATCTTTATTTTCAGAACCAAACTCATCTAACATTAAAAAAGGATCATGGTAATCAATAAGATGAGTACCAATACTTCTCTTTAGTTTAACCCCGGCACCATCTGATGCTGCAACAGGTTCTATTATTTTTTCTACTTCGATTTGAATCATATTTATGTTCGATTGCCTTTAATTAAAAAATAAATTCCACCAATTAAAAGAAATATTTGCTCGCTAGTAAATAGTTTTGTTGTGATGAACCAGTCCTGGTGTGCAATAGCAAATATATTAATCATCATAATAACAATCACAAATCCAGCTACTCTTGTTAGAAAGTTTCCAATAGGGTTTTTAATAAAGCCACTAATGATTAATATTACCCCTGCTAATAATTCTGATAAAGCAACAAAAGATGCTAGTGTAGGTGACAAGTCAAAATATTCAATTAATCCTTGAGGAGGTAAAGGAAACTTACCTAGACCATGAATTACAAAAGCTACCCCAATTCCGAACCTAAGAATTAAAGAAGCCAATGCATCTATATTTGAAAAAAAATTGTTAACTTTATTGTTTAAATTTTGCATTTTTTTCTTTGTTATTTATTGTGTGAGCCATCACAAAATGGTGGATTGTTAGTTTGTTTGCAAGCACAAAAAAACATTTTTTTAGTTTCTTTAGCCTTGTATGCCATTGGAGTAAATTCTGTCCCTTTATGTGATCCATCACAAAATGGTTGATTTTTTGATTTACCACATGAGCACCAATAATAAGATTTATCTTTTTCAACTTCAACTGCGATTGGTCCGTCACCTGCTTTTTGTCCTTTAGTCATTTTTATCCTCTCAATTTGTTTGACTTGTATTTAGTGCTTTGTTATAGATAATGCAATAACGCAAAATAATCATACCAGTATACAAAATCATACCATGAAAAACTTAATAGATTGTCCAGCAGAAAGAGCAGTTTACTTTCTTGGAGGTAAATGGAAAATTAGAATTTTGTTTAGCTTACTCCAGAGCAAAAAAATTAGATTTGGTGAGCTTAAAAAAAGATTAAAAACAATCACACAACAAATGTTATCGAAGCAGCTTAAGGAATTAGAGGCAGATGGAATAGTTAATAGAGAGGTTATTCAAATAATGCCACCAAAAGTTGAGTATTCACTTACTGAATTTGGCCTTTCAGTTATGCCAATATTAAGATCTTTTTCAGAATGGAATAAAAGAAACACACGTACAATTTCATTAAAATTAAATAAAAACTTTGAAGAAAATAGGATTAGATAACTTTTATTATTTGACAGTCATAATTAATTATGGTTATGTATTTTAGCGCTGATTTAAATTAAATTGCGGAGCGCTTTAAAAATCCTGCTAAAGCACATATGCCATCGCTTTAGTCGGTGGTTTTTTTTTGAAACATTTCTCAAATTAAAATCGGGTATTTGAACCATATTGTGCACCCAGCGTTAGCTAAAGCACTAAAAAGGAGAAAAGGTGACTGCTTTATATTTAACACCCTCTGTTAAATATCTTGGGTAACAAGTCTCCTTCTCTCCATTAATTTGGAGAAAAAAATGACAAAAAATAAATTAACAGAAAGATTAAATAAAGGCCCTGTAATTTGCGCAGAAGGTTTTTTATTTGAAATAGAAAGAAGAGGATACATGTCTGCAGGTGAGTTTGTTCCGATGGTTTCATTAGAGCATCCTGAAGCACTAGAAAATTTGCATAGAGACTTTCAGCATGCAGGCTCAGATATTGTTCAAGCTTTTACCTATAATGGTCATAGAGAGAAAATGCGAGTTATTGGTAAAGAGGATTTATTAGAACCTCTTAATAGAGAAGCATTAAAAATTGCGAAAAAAGTTGCTACTACCTCAACAGGAAAAGAACCCAACTTAATGGCTGGCAATATTTCCAATTCAAATATCTGGAACAATAAAGATAAATCTGCAAACCCTGAAGTTGAAAAAATGTTCCAAGAAATGGTTGGATGGGCAGTTGATGAAGGTGCTGATATTTTAATTGGTGAAACTTTTTATTATGCTGAAGAAGCTTACCTAGCTTTAAAAGTGATGAAAGAAACTGGACTCCCTTCTGTTATCACAATAGCCCCTATGGCAGAAAATATTATGAGAGATGGTGTTTCAATTGTAGATACCTGTAAAGAACTTGAACAACTCGGTGGCGATGTCGTTGGCATGAATTGCTTCAGGGGCCCAAGTACTATGATGCCTTATCTTAAAGAAATTAGAAAAGCTTTAAAATGTCATGTTGCTGCTTTGCCGATTAGTTTTCGAACAACAAAAGAGCATCCAACATTTTTTAATCTACCGGATAACAACGGATGTCAATGTCATACACCACATAAAACACCGTTTCCTACCGCACTAGATCCCATGCAATGTAATAGGTATGAAATAAAAAAATTTGCAAAAGAAGCATTTGAGCTTGGTATTAATTATTTGGGAGTTTGCTGTGGTGCAAATCCAATGTTAATTAGAGAGGTTGCTGAGGCAGTTGGGTTAACAGTGCATGCCAGCAAATATAAAGAAAATATGACTAATCATTTTATGTATGGAAACAATAAAAGAATTCCACAACATTCGAAAGATTATCAAGATAAAGCGTAAATTTATTTAGTTTTATATAAGGGTAAATATTTGTTTTAGGTTGGTTATTTGGTTTTTTGGTTTGTAATCAAGATTATCAAAAATATTATTATTCCTATTTACCCAAATAGAATTATAACCATAATTTCCACCACCAGACACATCCCAAGTATTTGCACTTAAAAATGCAACTTCATCTTTTTGTATTTTATATTCTTTAATTGGTATGTCGTAAACTTTTGAATCTGGTTTATAAATTCCAACTTCTTCAATTGAAAAAATATTGTCAAATATATTATCTAAATTATTACTTTTAACTAATTCATTAAGAAGAGCAGGTGTTCCATTTGAAAGAATTCCTAGTTTATAATTTTTTTCTTTAAGGCCTTTTAAAACTTCTTTTGCCTCTGGAAAAGTAGGTAGTATTTTATAAAGATCTAATAATTCATTTCTCATTGAAGAATCTATTTTAAAAGCTTTCATTGATTTATCCAAACTGTCCTCTGTAACTTGCCAAAAGTCTTTATGTCTATTCATTAAACTTCTGAGCCAAGTATATTCCAATTGAGTTGTTCGCCAGTAATTTGCAAAACCTTCCCACTTATCACCAATTTTGTCTTTACATTTTGCAGCCGCTGAATTGACGTCAAATAAAGTGCCGTACGCATCAAAAATTATTGCTTTAATATTTTTCATAAATTAACTTCACAATTATGAGTAATATTAGATTATTTTTTCCAAAAAGTTTATCAATTAATTTAACTGCTAAACTTGATAAATCACAATCTCATTATGTAAATAAAGTAATGAGAATTAAAGTGGATATGGTTTTTTCTTTATTTAACAGCAGCGGTGAATGGGAAGCAAAAATTTTAGATATATCAAAAAATATAGTTGAATTTAATATTATAAAACAATTAAGACAGAAAGAAAATATTAAAGAACTGTGGCTAGCTTTTTCGCCTATTAAATCTAATTATTTCAATTTTATGATTCAAAAAGCAACAGAGCTTGGGGTAACTAAATTTTTACCTATTATTTTTGATCGAACAGTTGTTAGAAAAATAAATAAAGAAAGAATTGAAAAAATAATTATAGAAGCAGCAGAACAATCTAACAGAATTAATGTACCATTTATTGAAGAACCTCAAAATTTAAAAAGTTTTTTTGATAATAATATGGATTTAATATTTACAGATTTAAACTCTAAAAATAAGAAATTAGATTTAAAAAAATTAACAAAGAATCCTACGTGTATAATCATTGGGCCAGAGGGTGATTTTTCAGAAGGTGAGAGAGAGCAAATTCTTTCTTTTAAAGGTGTTCAGTCTATAAAAATTAATGAAAATATTTTAAGATCAGAAACAGCTGTAATTTCTGCAATTTCTATAATTAATTATTGTTTAGATTTATAAATATTTCTTAATTATCTTAAAAATATTATCTAGATTTTCATGATGACTAATACGATCAATATATTTTCCATTATTAAGTAGAAGTATTGATGAACTGTGGTTAATTAAGTAAGTACCATCTTCATTAAAAATTTTTTCACTTAAAACACCCCAGGATTTTGAAAGTAAAAATATTTTCTCAGGCTCTCCTGTTATTCCATAAATTTTATTTTTAAATGAACTTAAATAATCTTTAATTATTTCAGGACTATCTCTTTGAGGATCAATACTTACAAAAAAAACTTTTAATTTTTTATTTTTAGTATCATCTAATTTTTCCATAACTTGATCTATATTTGCCAAGGTCAATGGACATACATCAGGACAATTTGTAAAACCAAAAAAAACTGCAGTTAGTGGCCCTTGAAAAGATTTTTCAGTTATTGGT
>Ga0209709_10002744_pt1 | contig 15045 bp, 14 predicted proteins | sample ArcticOcean_MG_C_2_FD_187435 | JGI IMG/M metagenome (GOLD analysis project Ga0209709, IMG submission 187435) | Marine microbial communities from western Arctic Ocean - ArcticOcean_MG_CB4_136 (SPAdes) (version 2) | ecosystem: Environmental > Aquatic > Marine > Oceanic | place: Arctic Ocean... | reverse complement strand
TTACTTGGTTAGATTCTATGTTGAATGCAGTTGAACACATGAACTTCTTTGAAGGTCGTTCTACTGAATATTCTAAAGCATCAACACAAGGAACTTGGACAGAAGCTTTTAGTTAATTTAAGTGGATAATTTTGGTTTAGTTGTAATTGGTGCACATTCTGGCGGTTGGTTAAAATCATTATTTGACGAGTATCAAAACCAAAATATCCTTTTAGTTGAGCCTGTGCCTTATAATATTGACTTATTAAAAGTGAATACGGCTAAATACAGAAATATTAGTATTGAGACTTCAGCAGTATCTGAGAAAAATCAAATAAAGAAATTTTATTACGTCAAACCTGATGCTGTTAAGAAACTGGGTAAACACTGGGCCAGTGGTATAGGATCTTTTGATAAACAGCACATATTAAATCACAAAAATAAAAGATTTTTAGTAAGCGATACTGATATTGAACAAATTGACATTCAATATTTAACCTTCTCAAATTTGATAGAAAAATATTCTATTTCTTCAATTGACCTCCTTCAAATTGATGTTGAAGGAGCAGAGTTTGAGATATTAAGCTCAATTGATTTTGAGAAAATTGAAATTAAAAAAATTATTTTTGAATTTAAACATTTTGATGGAACATTTAAAGAGGGGCCTAAACTTAAATCAATTAAAGAAATGCTAATTAAATTTAATTACCAATTAAAAGAAATTGATAAAGAGAATATTTTAGCTGAAAAAAATTAACTATCTTTGATTTAATTGTATAACTTTTCTGTGGGAACTACCCTTGTAACTTGCAAGAGGTCTAATTAATTTATTAGCAGCATGTTGCTCCATAATATGAGCTGACCAACCTGTAATTCTCGAAATTACAAATATAGGTGTAAAGAAATCAGTATCAAAACCCATTAAATGGTAAGTAGGCCCTGTTGGGTAATCAACATTAGGATAAATATTTTTCTCTTTGATCATTACCTTTTCAACAATGTCATAAATTTTTTCAAATGTTTTGTCTTTTTTAATGATTGCTACTCTTTTAAAGTATTCTCTCATTGTTGGAACTCTTGAGTCTCCACTTTTATAAACTCTATGGCCAAATCCCATAATAACATCTTTATTCTTTAGAGCTTTAGTAATCCATTTTAAAGCGTTCTCAGGCTTTTTAATTTTTTTCATCATGTGCATTACTTCTTCGTTAGCACCACCATGAAGAGGACCTTTTAAACTTGCAATAGCACCTGTTATTGCTCCATGAATGTCAGATAAGCTACTTGTAATAGTTCTTGCAGTAAAAGTTGATACGTTAAAACTATGTTCAGCATACAGAATTAATGAGACATCAAAGGCTTTAACAATTTCTTTATTAGGAACTTTACCAAAACACATATGGAAAAAGTTTTCAGAAAAACCAAATTTTTTCTTTGGTGCTATGATTTTTTTTCCTTTTCTAAGTCTATAAAAAGATGCCAATGCAGTTGGAGTTTTTGCAAGAATTCTAATTGCTTTTCTTAAATTTGCTTTTGGTGAGTTATCTCTAGTCTCTTTGTCTTCAAGACCCATAACACTGACGACAGTTCTTGCAACATCCATAGGATGAGAATTTTTGGGAACTTGTTTTAAAATATTTATTAAATTTTTTGACAAAGTTATTTCTTTAGATAATTCTTTTTTAAATTTTTTTAGTTGTTTTTTATTAGGTAATTCTTTATTTAAAATTAAATAAGCAACTTCTTCAAAATCACATCTTGCACATAAATCTTGAGCCGCATAACCTCTATAAGTAAGAGAGTTGATTTCTGGCATAACTTTTGAAATTTCAGTTTCATCAACAACTATCCCCAGTAAACCTTTTTTAATATCATCACTCATTACTCATGTCCTTCCGTACTAAAGTTATAAATTTTTTCATCTAACGAATTGTACTTTTCATACTCAACTAACTCGTAAAGTCTTTTCCTAGTTTGCATTTTATCAATAATATTGTTCTGATGTCCATTCACAAAAATGTCTCTAAGGCCGTCTTCTACATTTTTCATAGCTAATCTCTGTGTAGTTACTGGATAAATCACAATATTGTATCCAAAATTTTCTAATTCTTTGTAATTGAATAACTTAGATTTTCCAAACTCAGTCATATTAGCTAATAAATAACACGACAATTCTTTTCTAACTTTTTCAAAATCTTTTTCATCATGTAAAGCTTCTGGAAAGATAATTTCTGCTCCAGCATCAACATAAGCTTTGCATCTATCAATCATTTTATCTATTCCCTCAACACCTTTAGCATCAGACCTTGCTATAATTTTAAAATTTTCATCTTGTTTAGCAGCAACACATTCTTTTATTTTCTTAACCATTGCTTCGGTTGAGATTAATTCTTTGTTATCAAGATGACCACATCTTTTACGCTCTACTTGATCTTCTAGATGAACAGCAGCCACTCCAAACTCCTCAAAAGTTTTGATAGTTTCTTCACAAGATTTGAAGCCAGTATCTATATCAACAATTGTAGGAAGACTTGTAACTCTTGATATTAGGTAAGATCTTGTGCTTACATCTTGCAATGTTGTTAAACCAATATCAGGAAATCCTAAGTCGTTTGCCATAACACCACCAGACACATAAACTGCATCATAACCAATTTCTTCAATTAATTTTGCTGTTAAAGGGTTGTAAGCCCCAGGAACTCTTAAAATTTTATTAGTTTTAAGTTTATTCGCAAAGTCAGCTCTTTTTTGACTCGGTTCTCTATCGACAAAGTGCATTAAAAAATTCCTTTTTTTGTATTTTTTATTATTTGACTTCGTTTTACCCAAATATTCAATTTATTTAGTTCACCAGATTTTAAATTTTTCAGATTTTGAACAGTTTTTAGAAATCTTGAGCTTTCTTTTTTATCTAAAATACCATCCGTAAGTGTTAAAAACTTTTGTATGTAATTTTGTCTTTTAAATGGACGAGCACCATAAGGGTGAGCATCGGCTCTATCAAGTTGTTCTATTACTTTTTTACCATTATTTAATGTAACAACTACTTTAGCTCCAAATGATTTATTTTTTGGATTAGGGTCGTGATATTTTTTAGTCCATGCCTTGTCTTCATGAGTTGTAATTGATTTCCAGATCTTAATAGTACTTTTTTTGTTAGCTCTTTGTTTTGTATAAGATTTAACATGATGCCAATTTGCATCCTCTAGAGCAACGGCAAAAATATACATAATAGAATGGTCTAAAGTTTCTCTACTCGCATTAGGATCCATTTTTTGGGGGTCATTGGCACCTGTACCAATTACATTATGTGTATGATGACTAGTGTATAAATCAATTTTTTTAATTTGATTAAGATTTGATATCTTTTTATTTAATTTTTTAGCAATATCAATCAATGCTTGAGCTTGGTACTCAGCAGAATATTCTTTCGTATACGTTTCTAGAATAGCTTTTTTGCTTTCACCTTTCTTTGGTAAGGGAACACTGTATAAAGCTTTTTTACCATCTAAGATTCTAGCGATAACACTATCTTCTCCTTCATAGATTGGACTTGGTGCGCCTTCTCCTCGCATTGATCTATCGACCGCTTCAATGGCAAGTTTGCCGGCATGAGCTGGGGCAAAAGCTTTCCAGCTAGAAATTTCACCTTTTCGTGATTGTCTAGTTGATATGGTTGTATGTAAAGCTTGTTGAACAGATTGGTATATTGTTTCGGTATTTAATCTAAGCATTGCACCTAGGCCAGCAGCAACACTGGGTCCTAAATGAGCAATATGGTCAATTCTATGTTCATGAAGACAAATACCTTTTACTAAATTTACTTGAACTTCATATGCTGTAATAATTCCTTTTAAAAGATCCAAACCATTTTTTTTAGTTTGTTGAGCAACACTTAGTAAAGGTGGAATATTATCTCCTGGGTGACTGTAATCTGCTGCTAAAAAAGTATCATGAAAGTCAAGCTCTCTAACAGCAGTTCCATTAGACCAAGCAGCCCACTCACAATCAAATTTTAATTTTGAATCAATACCAAATAGAGTTGCACCATTTTTTCTTGGATGTTTTAGAGCCATTTCTCTTGAAGAGATAACCGCCCTTCTATTTAAAGAAGCAATTGCTACAGAAGCATTATCAATTATTCTATTGATAACCATTTCAACTGAATCTTTATCCAACTTTGAGTTGTCTGATGCAATTTCAGCAATCTTCCAAGCTAATTGATTTTTTTTAGGTAAATGAATTCTAGACGGGTAAACTTTAACTTTATGTGAAATCAGAACTTCTCCATGTTTTTCTATGGGGTATTAATAATAAGAAAAAAAACTAAATCAATCTTTTAAGTAGGTAGAAATGATTTTTTCTACACCAATAAAGTCTTTTATTAGATGATTATGATAAATTTCATGAGCATTTTTTTCTGTATAGCCATTTTCCAGCAGAATCACAGGAACTGAGGCTGCTCTAGCAGCGTTTGCATCAGTTTCACTATCACCAATCATCAAAGATTTTTTAATATCTCCACCTAAGATTTCAATAATATTTGTTATGTGCCTTGGATCTGGCTTACAATAATCAAATGTATTAGAGCCAGCTACATATTCAAAGTAATCATAGATACCTATCTTTTTTAAAAGATCAATTGCCAAGTGTTCTTGTTTGTTAGTGCACACAGCCATAGAAATTTTTTTTTCTTTGCACCATTGTAAAAATTCTTTTACTCCATTTATGAGAGTACTTTGTTTGATAATATTCTTTCCATAATAGTCAACAAAGTCCTTAGACATTTTATCTTTAATTTCTTGGTCAGTTACGCTTTGGTATTCTTTTTTTGCTTGACCCCATATAGATCTTCCAATTAATGCACCTGCACCTTGACCCACTAAGTTTCTAATTTCTTCTGTGGATTTAGTTGGAAAACCATATTTTTTCATTACGTAATTGTGTGCACCCATTAAATCAGGCGCTGTATCAACTAAAGTACCATCTAGGTCAAATAAAATTGTATATTTTTGAGTCATTTATAAAGTATTTTTAAGAAATATTTTGTGAATTAAGATAACCTAATTCTTACTATAAAGATTTTTTTAAATGAAACAAATAAATTCACAAAAAATTCAAATAAAGTTGCGTAATAAATTTATTAAATCTGGAGTTAAAATGATTGGTCCAGAAACAATTTTTTTTTCAGAAGACACTAAAGTAGGTAATAATGTTGTGATTAATCCTTATGTAGTTATAGGCAAGAAAGTAAAAATTGGAAACAATGTAACAATAAATTCTTTTTCACATTTAGAAGATTGTAAAATAGAAAATAATGTTGATGTAGGACCTTATGCGAGAATACGACCTGGTGTTATATTGAGAGAAAATTCAAAAGTTGGTAATTTTGTTGAAATTAAAAAAAGTACTATTGGGAAAAAATCTAAAGTTAGTCATTTATCTTATATTGGAGATAGTGAAATAGGTGATGGTGTTAATATTGGAGCTGGAACTATAACTTGTAATTATGATGGAATTAAAAAAAGTAAAACTAAAATTAAAGATAACGTTTTTATTGGGTCTAATTCATCATTAGTTGCTCCAATAACAATAAATAAAAATAGTATTGTTGGCGCTGGATCGGTAATAACAAAAAATGTCAAACAAGATAGTTTAGCATTGACTAGGCCTTTACAAACAGAGGTTAAACATTACAAAAGAAAACAAAAAAAATAATGTGTGGAATTATAGGCATCACTAGCAGTAAACCAGTTTCATCTGCGATTATAAATTCACTTAGAAAATTAGAGTATAGGGGTTATGACTCTGCTGGAATTGCAACTTTATCAGATGGAGTAATTAACGAAGTTAAATCTGAAGGTAGAGTTGAAAACTTAGAAAAAAATTTAGCTATTAAAGGTATGTTGGGTTCTGTTGGCATAGGCCATGTTAGGTGGGCAACTCATGGAATACCTAATACTGTTAATGCACACCCTCATTCATCTAAAACAGTTTCTGTTGTTCACAATGGAATTATAGAAAACTCTACAATTCTCAAGAAATATTTAATTAGCAAGGGGCATAAATTTAAATCACAAACAGATACAGAGGTAATAGTTCATTTGATTACCGAATATTTGAAAGAACATGATTTAAAAAATTCTATTTTAAAGATGCTTAAACAACTTCATGGAAGCTTTGCTTTAGGGATAATCTTTAAAGATCAACCAGATCTAATTGTTGGTGCTAGAAGGGGCTCTCCACTAGCAGTTGGGTATGGACCTAATGAAAATTATTTAGGTTCAGACTCATATGCTTTAAAAGCCATGACAAATAAGATCTCATACTTAAATGATGGTGAGTTTTGCATTATTAAAAAGGATCAAGTTGAATTTTTTGATGAAGAGGGATCAAAAGTTAATAAAAAAATTTTAGAATTATCTAGTGATGAGCAAAATTATGAAAAAGGTGATTTTAAATATTTTATGGCAAAAGAAATTGAAGAACAACCGACTACATTAAAAAATTGCATTAAGGAATATATTGATACCATTAATAACGATATCAATATTTATAATTTTCCTTGGGATCTAAAAGAAATTTCTTCCATAACTTTAATAGGATGTGGGACAGCATACCATTCTTGCTTAATGGGAAAGTATTGGTTTGAAGAATTAACAAAATTAGATGTTACAATTGATATTGCTTCAGAGTTTAGATATCGAAATAATAGATTTAAAAAAGATAATTTATATATTTTTGTTTCTCAATCTGGTGAAACAGCAGATACATATGCTGCTTTAGACTTATGTAACAAAAATGATATGAAAACTTGTAGCGTAGTTAATGTTATTGAAAGTTCAATAGCAAGAGATTCTAACTTTGTATTACCAATTCATTGTGGGCCAGAAATTGGGGTAGCCTCAACAAAAGCCTTCTCGGGACAAATGCTGGTTCTATATATTTTAGTACTAAAATTAGCTTCTTTGAGAAAAGATTTAGATAAAAATAAATATATAAATAAAATTAAAGATTTAAAGTTATTACCAAAACTAGTCGCAGAAACTTTGTTGACTGAAAATAAGATTCGAACAGTTTCAAGCACATTTACTGATGCCAAAGGGTCAATGTTTCTAGGCAGAGGATTTTCTTATCCGATAGCCTTAGAGGGTGCTCTTAAATTAAAAGAATTAGCCTATGTTCATGCAGAAGGATATCCAGCAGGTGAAATGAAACATGGCCCATTAGCTTTAATAGAAGATGGAATGCCAGTAGTAGTTTTAGCTCCAACAGATAGTTATTATCCAAAAACAATTTCAAATATGCAAGAAGTTATAGCAAGAGGTGCAAAAGTTTTATTGATTACTAACAAAAGTAAGGACGAAGTTGTGTCAGAGAATATTTGGGAAACCATCGAGGTTGAAAATACTAATGCTGACTTACTACCATTTTTATTAACAATTCCCTTACAAAAGCTAGCCTACTATTCAGCACTTAAAAAGGGATATGATATTGATAAACCAAGAAATCTGGCAAAATCAGTTACGGTTGAGTGAGTTTGAATAAAGAATTATTAAAACTTTTAAGAAATTCAAAAAAAACATATGATAATTACATTGTTAATGGGAAAATTTTTTTATATGCAAAAAAATTAAGACTAGTAAATCAAGAAATTCTTAATTTTTTTAAAAAAAACAATTTTGAAAAAGATAATGAATTAAAAAAACCTGCTATAGACTTAAAAAAACACATAGAGGATTGGGTTATTATTTGGGATAGAGAGAAATTAATAAGAAATCCCAAAGATAACGATGTATTTATTTTTACTGGTTATAGAAAGTACCCCAAAGATTTAGAATTATTATTAATTAATCGCTTTAAATAATCAAATTGAGATAGTTGAATAATCACTAAACTCTGCTAGAACACTCCTAGGTTGAATATGAAAAATTGGAAAATAAATAGTTGGAGAAACTACCCTGTAAAACATATTCCGGAGTATCCGGATAAAAAAGACTTAGACGATGTTCTGGGTAAAATTAAAAATTTTCCACCATTAGTTTTTGCAGGTGAAACAAGACATTTAAAAGAGCAGCTTGCCCAAGTCGTTGATGGAAAAGCATTTTTATTACAAGGTGGAGATTGTGCTGAAAGTTTTGCTGAGTTTCATCCTGATAATATTAGAGATACATTTAAATTGATACTTCAAATGTCCTTAGTGCTCACTTACTCAGCATCTGTTCCTGTAATTAAATTAGGAAGAATAGCGGGACAATTTTCAAAGCCAAGAAGTTCGCCAATTGAGAATATTGATGGCATTGAATTACCTAGTTATCTAGGAGATAATATTAATGGAATGGAGTTCACTGAAAAATCAAGAATACCAGATCCTAAAAGATTATTTAAAGCCTATTCACAATCGGCATCAACACTTAACCTTATAAGAGCTTTTTCTCATGGTGGATTTGCTGATCTTAAAAAAGTTCATACTTGGAACTTAAGTTTTATTAAGAACACTCCAACAGCTAAAAAATTTAAAGAATTAGAGGATAGAATTACTGACGCCTTAGCATTTATGGATGCGTGTGGTATTAATTCAGATTTTAACAGAAGATTAAAAACAGTAAACTTTTGGACCTCTCATGAAGCTTTACTACTTCCATTTGAGCAAGCAATGACAAGAGTAGATTCTACAACTGGAGAATATCACGATACTTCATCGCACTTTGTTTGGATTGGAGATAGAACAAGACAGTTGGATGGTGGACATGTCGAATTTTGTAGAGGAATTGAAAATCCTATTGGAATCAAATGTGGCCCAACATTAAAGAGTGAAGATTTAATCGACCTATGTAATAGAATTAACCCTAATAATGAAAAAGGTAAAATAACTTTAATTTCAAGATTTGGTCATGAAAATGTTGAAAAGCATCTACCAAAATTAATTAGAGCTATAAAAAAAGAAGGACTAAATGTAATTTGGTCATGCGACCCTTGCCATGGAAATACAATCAAATCAACAACAGGTTATAAAACAAGACCATTTAATAGTGTGGTCAATGAAGTAAAAAATGTTTTTGAATGTCATCAAAGCGAAGGAAGTTATGCTGGCGGCTTGCATATCGAAATGACAGGTCAAGATGTAACGGAGTGTACTGGTGGTGCTCAAAAGATATCTGATCAAGATTTGTCTAGTAGATATCATACACATTGTGACCCAAGACTGAATGCCAATCAAGCATTAGAATTAGCATTCTTAATTTCTGATGAAATTAAAAAAAATGCAGCATATGTGAGTAAAAATATTAAAGCGGCATCTTAATCGATTGTATTAAATACAATTTTGTTTAAATTTTAGAAAAATGAAACCTTTAGAAAAAGCACAATTCATAAGCAATTGGATTAAAAATTATACAGAGGTTATGCCAAGTAAGGCGCAATCTTTGGTGATAGGGATTTCTGGTGGAATAGACTCATCTGTTTCAAGCACATTAAGTGCAATGACGGGTATAAAAACAATTGTTTTATCAATGCCAATCAAACAAAAATCATCTCAACATGATTTAAGTTTAAAACATCAAGAGTGGCTTATTAAAAATTTTAAAAATGTTGAGTCACACACATTAAATTTAGATAAGTTGTTTGAAGCATTTGAAAATACTTTATCTAATTTTGATAGTGAGCATGGAATGGCAAATTCTAGAGCAAGAATTAGAATGACTACTCTTTATCAAGTAGCTGCTGCAAATAAAGGAATTGTAGTTGGCACTGGAAATAAAGTTGAGGATTTTGGAGTGGGATTTTACACAAAATATGGAGATGGTGGGGTGGACATTTCCCCTATTGCAGATTGTAATAAATCGGAAGTATGGGAAATAGGTAAATCCCTTAATATATTACAAGAGATAATTGAAGCAGCTCCAACAGATGGACTATGGGATGATGGCAGAACTGACGAAGGTCAATTAGGTCTTAAATATGAAGAATTAGAAGAAGCAATGAATAACGCTAACTCAATAAATCGTGAGAAATACGAAAAAATAAGAAAGATGAACCTGCATAAAATGGAGCCAATTCCAGTTTGCAAGATTCCAAACTAATCTTATAGATTCCCAAAACTATAATTAAAGTATAATTTTAAGATAATGAAAAAGGATATTTATTTAACAAATAATCTAAGTAACAAAAAAGAAAAATTTGTTCCATTAGATAAAGAAAACATAGGCATGTACGTTTGTGGCCCAACTGTTTATGATAATCCTCATATTGGTAACGCAAGACCTCTTGTTATTTTTGATATCTTGTACAAAGTTTTAAAATCAAAATATGGATATGATAAAATATGTTATGTGAGAAATATTACCGATGTTGATGATAAGATTATTAAATCATCAAAAGAGAAAAATATTACAATATCTGAATTAACCAATAATATTATTAAAGATTTTAATGATGATTGTAATTATTTACATTTAGAGAATCCAACAGAACAACCCAAGGCAACAGATCATATTGATCTTATGATTGAGATGATATCGTCTTTAATAAAGAAGGATTTTGCTTATGAGGTAAATAATCATGTTTATTTTGAAGTCAGTAAATTTGAGGATTATGGAAAACTGTCGAATAAAAAATTAGAAAATTTAATTGCAGGATCTAGAGTTGAAGTTTCAGAAAATAAAAAAAAATCAGAAGATTTTGTTTTATGGAAGCCATCTAAAGATGACGAACCTTCCTGGGGTTCGCCTTGGGGAAAAGGAAGACCTGGTTGGCATTTAGAATGTTCTGCAATGTCTAAGAAATATTTAGGAGATGTATTTGATATTCATGGAGGTGGAATTGATTTGATTTTTCCTCATCATGAAAATGAAATTGCACAATCAAGATGTGTCAATGATACTAAAGTTTTTGCTAATTATTGGATCCATAACGCATTTATCACTATGTCTAATGAAAAAATGGCTAAATCAACTGGCAACATATTAAAGATTAAAGATTTCAAAGAAAAGATTGATGGACAAGTTTTAAAACTTGCTCTTATGAGTGCCCATTATAAGCAACCACTAGACTGGAATGAAAAGCTCTTAGAGGACTGCAAAAATACTATTGATAAATGGTATGAAGTTTATTTACCTGTGAGTGATAAAACAGTTTTAGATGAAGATATTTTATCTCCATTATATGATGATTTGAATACACCAGGCTATATAGCAAATCTCCACCAACTTTATGACAAAGCTCAAAAGGGAAGTGATAATGATAAAGATTTATTCGTTTCTGCTTGTAATTTTGTAGGTATTTTAAATAAAACAAAAGAAGAGTGGATTGAATTTAAAAAGAAAAAATCATCTATTGATGAAGAGGATATTTTAGAAATGGTTGCACTTCGAAATAAAGCAAGACAAGACAAGAATTATAAAGAGGCTGATATTATTAGAGATAAGCTTTTAGATAAAGGTGTTTTAATAGAAGATAAAGATGGTAAAACAATTTGGAAACTTAAATGAGCAAAGAACGACTATACATATTTGATACCACATTAAGAGATGGTGCACAAACTCAAGGTGTAGATTTCTCAGTAGATGATAAGTTAAAAATTGCCTCTGCTTTAGATAACTTAGGTGTTGATTATATTGAAGGTGGCTGGCCTGGAGCAAATCCTACTGATACTGAATTCTTTCAAAAAAAACACTCATTTATTAATGCAAAATTAACGTCGTTTGGCATGACCAAAAGAACTGGTCGTAGTGCTGACAATGACCCCGGTTTATCAGCTTTATTGAATGCAAATACACCCGCAGTTTGCTTGGTTGGTAAATCTTGGGATTTTCACGTTGATATTGCGCTAGGTATATCCAATGAAGAAAACTTAGAAAATATAACGGAGAGCGCTAAACACTTTGTTAAAGAAAAAAAAGAATTTATGTTTGATGCGGAACACTTTTTTGATGGATATAAAACAAATTCTAAATATGCAATATCTTGCCTTAAGGCGGCATTTGATGAGGGAGCTAGATGGATTGTATTATGTGATACCAATGGTGGGACACTTCCACATGAAATTGCTAAAATTGTATTAGAAGTTGCCAAAGTTATACCTGGTAAAAATTTAGGAATACATGCTCATAATGATACAGGTAATGCTGTAGCTAATTCATTAGCAGCAGTTTGGGCAGGTGTAAGACAAGTTCAAGGAACTATAAATGGTTTAGGTGAAAGATGTGGAAATGCAAATTTAATGAGTTTAATTCCTACCTTTTTTTTAAAAAAAGATTTTGCTTATAAATTTGAATTACAAATTAAGCCTGAAAATATTAAAAATTTAACGGAGTGCTCCAGACTATTAGATGAAATATTGAATAGAAAACCAAATAAACATTTACCTTATGTAGGTGCTGCAGCATTTTCCCATAAAGGTGGTTTGCATGTTTCTGCAGTACAAAAGGACCCAAAGACTTATGAACATATAGATCCAGAAGAAGTTGGAAATTCAAGAAATATTGTGGTTTCAGATCAATCAGGTAAATCAAACATCATTTCAAGATTAAAAACTATTGGAATTGAGATAGAAGAAAAAGATCCTAAAATTAAAAAGCTTTTAGATGAAGTAAAAGACAGGGAATTTATTGGATATAGTTATGATGGAGCTGACGCCTCTTTTGAATTATTAGCAAGAAGAATTATAAGTGAAATACCAAGATACATATTAATTCAGGAATATGATGTGTCTGTTAAAAAAAATTCATCTGGAAAAATAATTTCTTCAGCAAAAGCACATTTAGAAGTAGATGGTGAAAAAATTATTTGCCAAGGTGAAGGAAATGGACCTGTAAACGCATTAGATAATGCTATTAGACAAAATGTAGATAGACTAAATAAATACTCAAAATATTTGAAAGATCTTAAGTTAGTTGATTATAAAGTTAGAATTTTAAATACTGGAACTGAGGCAATAACTAGAGTTTCAATAGAAAGCACAGACTCAAAGGGGAAAAATTGGTTTACCATAGGCGTTTCAGCAAACATTATTGACGCTTCATTTAAAGCATTGGTAGATAGTTTAGATTATAAATTATTTAAAGATAAGGCTCCAGCAAGTAAATAATTATGAAGATAAAAATATATTCTACAGCTCCTATGGATGCTAAAAACAGAATGAACGTTAAGCCTATTATATGTTACCCAATAGATAGTTTAAAGGAGACCAATTTATCTATACTACACAATGCTAGAAAAAACTTAAAAAACATCAGTGAAATAACCATACCACCAAGAGATGCAAAAACTTTTGTTGTAAAAAAGGGTCAGTTTTTCAGAATTGAAAGTGTGGAGGGACCCCAAGTGGGCGATTTAAATATTTTTCAAGAAAATAATTTAGAAGAGAATTTTTATTCTGGTAAGACTAGAGCTCTTTATGGAACTCATCTTTCAACGGGAGATAAAATGCTAAGTAGCTTTCCTTACTTAAGATCATTAGCCACAATTACTTGGGATACTTTAGACTGGTACGGATATGATAAAGATGGAGGGTCTGTTCATGATGTTATAGGAACACGTTGTGATCCATACACATCAAAGCTACTTTCAAATAGTGAGTATCATTATTGTTGCCATTCAAATTTAACAAGAGCTCTGGTTAATGAAAAAGGAATTAAAATAGCTGAAGCTGAAAAATTAATTCATGATGTTTTAAATGTTTTTATGTGCACTGGCTTTACTAATGATACTAAACAATATTTTATGAAACCAAGCCCAGTTAGACCAGGTGATTATTTGGAATTCTTTGCTGAAACAGATTTGCTTGGTGTCTTGTCAACTTGTCCTGGGGGTGATTGTGGATCCGAACATTCTTCAGATAATGTTAAGTGCTATCCATTAAAAGTTTCAATCTGGTCTGCACCACAAGATCTTCTTAAAAATTTAACTATTTCTAAAATATCAAGTTATAACAGAAGTCACGGATTAGATTAATTTAACTGGTAATGTCCTTTAATAATATTTCATTTATTTTACACCAGCCACAATTATCCGAAAATATAGGCGCTTGTGCTAGAGCGATAAAAAATTTTAACTTTAAAAAGTTATTGATTGTAAAACCAAAGCCAATTTTCCCAAATGATAAAATTTTAGCAACATCTGTTGGTGCTAAAGATCTAATTGTTAATACAAAAATACATGCAACTTTAGAATCTGCAGTAAAAAAAGTAGATTATGTTATTGCAACCTCAGCAAGGTTTAGAAACAAAAACATTAAACATATAAAATTAGAAGATTTAAAAAAAATTGATTTTAGTAAAAAGATAGCTTTTTTATTTGGTTCAGAAGCATCTGGTTTATCTAATAATGAGATTAGTTATGCAAATTATACTATGCAAATACCAACCAACCCTGATTTTAAATCATTAAATTTATCTCATAGTGTTATTATTATTGCCCATACAGTAGCTAACATTATCAATTTTAAGGGTGCTAAATACTTGAAATCAAAAAAGGTAACTTTAGCCAGTAAGAAGGATGTGCAAGCAATGACCAATTTATGTATTAGTAAGTTAGAGGAAAAGAGCTTTTTTAAACCTCTAGAGAAGAGGCCTATTATGCTTGAAAACTTAAGAAGTATTTTTTCAAAAATGGAGCTATCTAAGAAAGAAACACGTATTTTATCAAGTGTATTTGCTAGTTTAGTCAAAAAAGGTTGATTGACAAAATAATGAGTAAGTTTATAACCCCAACTATCAAATGACAAAAAGAATAAGTTCTAAACACAAAATAGACAGAAGGTTAAAGATAAACTTATGGGGTAGACCCAAGAGTCCTTTCAATAAAAGAGATTATGGACCTGGACAACATGGTCAAGGAAGAAAAGGAAAACCATCTGATTACGGAATTCAGTTACAAGCTAAACAAAAATTAAAAGGTTACTACGGTAACATTAATGAAAGACAATTCAGAAATATTTATAAAAAAGCCGCTATGCAAAAAGGTGATACAGGTGAGAATTTAGTAGGATTACTTGAGAGAAGACTTGATTCAGTTGTATACAGAGCAAGATTTTCAACAACAGTATTTTCAGCTAGACAACTTATT
>Ga0209709_10002743_pt1 | contig 15046 bp, 13 predicted proteins | sample ArcticOcean_MG_C_2_FD_187435 | JGI IMG/M metagenome (GOLD analysis project Ga0209709, IMG submission 187435) | Marine microbial communities from western Arctic Ocean - ArcticOcean_MG_CB4_136 (SPAdes) (version 2) | ecosystem: Environmental > Aquatic > Marine > Oceanic | place: Arctic Ocean... | reverse complement strand
GGCGACATGGTTGCAGATTAAATCTACAATCTTTAAATCTTTAATGTTAGTCGTATCTCCACTTCCCACAAAGAAATGAGGAGCGTTCATGAATTGGGAGCCAAACTCAGGATTGTTGCCCCTATTAGAAAGCCCGTCAGTTGTGACAATTACAGCAGCAATATTTTTATGAGAAAAAAGATCTCGAACCCCTTCAATCGCCCCAGCTATATCGGTTCTTGGAGAATCAAACACAAGCGAGTCCTCGTTGATAGATACTGAAGTGAGACTCTGAAGTTGAGCCCCGAAAACAAAACTCTTGGTTTCTATTCCTTGTGTGTTAAAAAACTCTGGGAGTTCTTTAATCCACTTCTGTAATTCAAGTTTCTTAGCCGTGCTATCTTTCCCCATCCATTGAGAAGAAGTGCCGTCGTGAACTAAAATTATTTTTGAAGATTCTACTTCTTGACTTAGAGATTTTATCAAAGGCTCTAGCAGCAGAAAGCACAGCGTTCCTAGAATAACAAATCTCAGTGCCCCTAATCCCCAACGCAACCATGATTGTGATGGTCTGTCAGACCCCATGGCGTAACGGAGTAAAGCAAGACCTAATGCAACACACCCTCCTAGAATCCATTTCCAGAGTGGAGCGTTTACCTGAATATCAGTCAATAAATCTTGCATCAAAAATCCTTACGCAGTGATCATTCCGCCACAAACATTCAACGTTTGTCCTGTGACATACGAAGACATGTCGCTGGCTAAGAAAATGCATGCATTCGCAATATCTTCAGGTGTTCCTCCTCTTTTCAAAGGGATAGCATTGCGCCAACCTTGAACAGTGTCCGGGTCTAATTTCGCAGTCATTTCTGTTTCGATAAATCCAGGTGCTATAGCGTTACAACGAATGTTGCGCGAGCCGAGCTCAAGAGCAATAGATTTGGTAAAACCAAGTATGCCGGCTTTGGATGCGGCGTAGTTAGCTTGGCCTGCATTGCCTTGAACGCCTACAACCGAACTTATGTTTATGATAGAGCCAAATCGAGCTTTTAACATCGTTTTGAGAACGGCTTTCGTGAGGTTAAAGCAGCTCTTGAGGTTTACGTTAATAACGCGATCCCATTGTTCTTCTGACATCCTAATTAGTAAAGTGTCATCCGTAATGCCTGCGTTATTTACGACAATGTCTATTGTGCCGAAGGCCTCTAAAACATCTTTTACGAGAGATTCAGCATCTGCCATCTTCGAAGCGTCAGATTTGAATCCCTTCGCCTTTCCACCATTTAGAGTAAGTTCTTTTTCAAGCTCTATAGCCTTCTCCTCTGAGCTGCGGTATGTAAACGCTACGGTAGCTCCTTGAGCTATGAATGACTTAGCTATAGATTTACCTATACCTCTGGAAGCTCCAGTAATTATTGCGATTTTGCCTTGTAATAACATGTTTATTCTGGTAAAATATTTGCTGCCTGAGCGATCATCTCTGCGATGTCTTTTACATCAATTGTATTTGATTTTTCTGCGGACTTCACCCCATCTGTCATCATGGTGTTGCAGAATGGACATCCAGTAGCAACTACGCTTGCTTTTGTCTCGAGAACATCTTCAGTACGTTCGTCGTTGATTTCCTTGTTTCCCTTTTCTGCTTCCTTGAACATTTGTGCTCCACCTGCTCCACAGCATAGGCCTTTTGATTTACAGCGTTTCATCTCCACGAGCTCAGCATCGAGTGCTTCGATCACAGAGCGGGGAGCATCGTACTCACCATTTCCTCTCCCTAAATAGCATGGGTCGTGGAACGTTATTCGCTTTCCTTTAAATGGGTGGTCGTCAGCAAGAGTTAGTTTTCCGTCAGCAATTAATGTTGCGATAAACTGACTGTGATGCATTACTTCATATTTACCTCCGAGCTCAGGGTACTCATTCTTCATGATGTTAAAGCAGTGAGGGCAGCCCGTAACGATTTTTTTGATTCCGTAGCCGTTTAGGACGGAAATGTTTGCTGCAGCTTGCATTTGGAATAGAAATTCATTTCCGGCACGCTTTGCAGGATCACCTGTACAGCTTTCCTCGGCACCGAGTACAGCAAAACTTATTTCAGTATGATGTAATATTCTAGCAATTGCTTTGGTGATGCTTTTTGCTCGGTCATCAAAACTACCAGCACAGCCAACCCAGAAAAGAACATCAGGAGCTTTTCCCTCGGCGGTCATTTCCGCCATTGTAGGAACTTTAAAAGTATTCATTGTTTATGCGTCTTTAATCCAATCTCCTCTGCTCGCTGCTGGGAAAGCCCACGGAGCACCGTTATTTTCAATATTGTTAAACATAGTAGTTATGGGTTCAGGAGATTTGCTGTCCTCCATAATGAGGCTTCGGCGCATATCTAAGATGATTCCCATGGGACTGATATTTATAGGGCAGGCATCCACACATGCTTGGCATGAGGTACAAGCCCAAAGTTCTTCTTCAGAAATATAGTCCCCCAATAATTTCTTCCCATCTTCTTTAAACTCACCGGAATTGGCATCTCTATTTTCTCCGATCTCATCCATTCTGTCTCTACAATCCATCATGATCTTCCTAGGCGACAATTCTTTCCCTGTATTGCTGGCAGGACAAACAGACGTGCACCTCCCACACTCAGTGCATGAGTAGGACTCCATAATCTGTTTCCAGCTTAGATCTGCGCCGTCTTTTACTCCAAAACAAGGAGGATCCTCAACGTCCCCTTCAGGCAATGGGGCAGGAGTAGCGTATGGATCGGCAGTGGGGTCCATCATAAGATCTACCTCCTTTTTCACAGACGCCATGTTGTCCATCTTCGCGCTTACGCCAAGATTCGAATAATAGGTATTCGGGAAAGCGAGTAAAATATGGAAGTGTTTCGAGTAGGGAACGTACACCAGAAATGATAGAACTCCAGCAATGTGGAACCACCAAAAACCACGTTCAGCTAACACCAATCCCACATCGCTAAGACCAACATAAAGAGGGGTGAGGTATTGGCTTATCGGAAAGCTACCTGCTACACCGTAGTGATCAAGTCCTCTTTCCATTGCAATTGCGTCTGTAGCATTCATGCTGAGAAATGCGAACATGAGTAAAATCTCTGCAACCAAGATGATGTTCGCATCGAGAGAAGGCCAACCACCCATCTCCTTTGATTTAAATCGAGCCAAACCGATCACGTTTCTTCGTATTAAAAATATAGCACAGGCCACAAGAACTCCCAAAGCAAGAAACTCAAATGCCCCAATTAACAAATCGTAAACAGGTCCCAGAAATGAAAATATACGATGTGTCCCAAGTATTCCATCGATCACAATCTCGAGCATTTCGAGATTTATGATCACGAATCCAACATAGACAAATATGTGAAGGATACCTGCTACGGGTCGAGCGACCATCTTGCTTTGGCCTAGAGCGACAAGTGCCATTGTCTTCCAGCGCTCAGATTTACGATCAGATAAGTCAATATTTCGCCCCATATTAATGTTGCGGCGGACAAACGCAATGCGTCGTGCGAAAAGAGAAATTCCCAGCCCCAACATCAAGACAAAAATAAACTGTGAAATCATCCTGTTCTCAGCCTTTTATTGTTGTTTCTCAATTTCCTCACGAATCGTCTTCTCCATTCGTTTGAGATCTCCTTTAGACATTTTCGCATCTTGTTTTCTGCCGAAAAGGCTCACACGAACATACTTCCAAGGGTTTAGCTGTAAATCGTCTAAAAGCTCTTGTATTTCAATATTAGATTCGACCAACCCATTGTAAAGTGAGTCATCAACCATTAATTTACCCAAGGTTCCTTCACCATTGTTAACTCGTTTTGTCATTACAGTGATTTCTTCCATAGCTCTGTCAGCTTTAGCCATTGTTGTAGCAATATCTACCTCAACTAAGGAGTCACTTAGGTCAGAAAAATTAGAAATTATGTTTGTAATCTTCTTATTGTTGTTGCTTAAGTTAAGAGCTAAATCATCAACATTGGACATTACTCTAGTAAAGATAATTCGATTCTCATCAACAAGACCGTCAAGATTTTCAGCTGTGTTTTCGAGAGTTCTGAGTGTTCGTTGCATGCTTTCAAATGCAGATGGGAGGCCCTGTGTTGCATCGTCTTCAAAGACGGCTTTCATATTCAAAAGAATATCGTCAACACCTTTAATCAGCTCTTCAGTTTTACGCCTAAGTGGTTCTAATTCTTTTCTTACGGCGGCAGTTATATCCATCTCAACTGAAGAAAGCAGAGTGTCTCCATCTTGAATATATAATTCTGTAATGCCAGGCTCAATCTTGATAGCCTTTGTGCCAAAAAGGTCCGATGAGTAAATTTTTGCATCAGAGTCAATCGGTATTTTAAGTTTAGATTTTTCAATCATAAACTCTACAAGTAGAGCACCATTTCCATTCTCTAGAAAATGAACATCCGTAACCTGTCCAACTTTAAAACCATTCACTAAAACGGGATTCGAGACTGCAAGACCCTCAATCTCATCGTAAACCGCAAATAAATGAATTTGTTTACTCAGTGGATTAAATCCTTTTAGGTAGTTCAGTCCTGTTATAAGTAGAACTACTCCTAAGATCATTAGGGTACCAATTTTAAATTCTTGTGAAACTATATTTCGTTTTACGTTTTTACTCAAGGTGTTAATTTTCAGTGCTTACACTAGACATCGGGACTCGAGATCCGTTTTTGAAAGCTGCTACAAAAGCTCCGTTAAAACCTTGCTCTCGCAGTTCTCGTTTTTTATTGTGAGCTTCTTCAGTTCGTCTAAATTTCCCTACTGTGTATTTATATAAATCACCACTAAGATACATGTCCACGTCGTGAAGACCTCTAAAAACTGAAGCAGATTTCTCAAGTTGAGTGGGGGAAGATGCTATCTGCACTTTAAACCACACTCCATCAGTTACTTCGTCGTTGTTATTTGGATCTATACTCTCCTCAACAAGCCCTGTTCCTAAACCCTGAGCGACGCGGTAATCTCTAAAGGCTCTGAATAGAGCAGAGGTCATATATTCTTGGCCCTCTATGCTGATTAAGAACTCCTCCTCATCGGGGTTGGTTAAAAACCCAAGTTCTACAAGAACGCTAGGCATAGTGGTGAAGGAAATCACGTAGTATCCTGCTTGTCTAACCCCCCTGTCTTTTCTTCCAACTCTTTCACGAAATTGATTTTGAATGAGTGACCCGAGTAAGAGGGAGTTGTCTAAAAAAATATTTTGGCGCAAAGAAAGAGCAATGTATGTGTCCGGGTCATTCGGGTCAAACCCCGCGTAATCTTCCTCATAATTATCCTCTTTGTAAATACTAGCATTCTCTCGCATAGCACTTTTAAGACTAGCTTCAGTTTTATGCATGCCCATTACATAAGTGCCACATCCAAGGGCAGTGGATGATGAAAATGCATCGCAATGAATGGAGATAAAAACATCAGCCTCCGAGTTGTTCGCAATTTTTACTCGTGTTGAGAGTTTGGGGAATGAATCGTCTTTTCTTGTTAGGATCACTTTCACATCGGGCATCTTTTCACCGATATAAGCCGCAAGTTTATTTGATACAGCTAACGTAATGTCTTTTTCAGTCGTAGAATATCTGCCCGTGCCTAAATTACCGGGATCTTTCCCCCCATGGCCCGCATCAATAACCACTACCATAGTTGGTTTAATGGGTGTAAAAGCTGCGATTGCAAAAACTGCGACAATTGCTAACGCAAGAGCCGCGGGTTTAAGTAGCTTTGAGTGTTGTTTTAGATGCTTCATGGCTTACCCCGAAATTAAAGGAAATACACGTGGATATAGGTTAGGAATGTTCTTCCTTTTCCTGATTGCTGTGTTGAAAAATGAGACCTTGTTGGGACAGGATGAATCTATGACATATTCTGCTTCAGATAGCATCGTTATGATCGTGGATAGCAACCTGGTATTGTTGTTTGGGGATGTGATTATTAAGAGTGGAGATGTTGAGTTGACGGCTGACAGGGTGGTTTACAAGACTGATATAAGAGAAGCTTGTGCATTTGGAACGAAAGATTCACTGGGAAATTGGATAGGTCGACCAGTTTTTAAGCAGGGTTCATCAGTTTTCACCCAAGATCAGTTGTGCTACAACTTCAATACAGAAAAAGGATTTAGTCATCACGCTGTAACCACTGAAGGAGAACTGGTTTTTCATGCAGAAAATTCTAAACGCCTGCCTGGAGATGCAATCCATGTTCAAGATGGAAAGTTCACAACATGTAACGCAGACAACCCACATTTCCATTTCCATTTATCGCGCGCGATTCTCTACCCCGACGAAAAAGTAATCTCCGGACCGCTATATATGAAATTCAGGAAAATACCCACACCACTTGCTCTGCCCTTCGCATGGTTTCCTTTAAATCAAGAAAAGAGATCGCATGGACTCCTTCTTCCCAGTTACGGAGATGGTGGCACGTTGGGTTTTTTCCTCAAGGATTTGGGGTACTATTTGCCCTTGGGAGAGCATTGGGATACAAGACTTCTCTTTGATATATACTCGGGTGGGACATGGGCTATGAAGAATGTATCACAATACAATTACAGGTATAAATCTAACGGAAATTTTACGCTTAGCTACAACAAAAGGAAGTCCGGGTTTGAAGGTTTACCAGGATTTGCAAAAGAAAATAACTTCTTTGTGAGGTGGACTCATACACAAGACCCAAGGTCAAGACCCAACCAAAGATTTTCGGCATCACTAAATTTCGGCTCTTCAGACATATTCCAAGAAAACCTAAACTCCAGTATGGAAGATTTTCTTTCTAACACCTTCCAGTCCAGTTTACAATGGAGTTACACCTCTCCTAGATCACCATTCTCACTTACAACAAGCGCCAGACATTCACAAAACTCACTTACTGGCAATGTGTCCATGACTTTGCCTTCTGCAACTCTTACCATGAGTCGAAGGTCGATAAGTGATCTATTAAATTTAGATAAAGGCAGGAGTAAGGTGTTAGATGGAATTTCTATGAGCTATAACTCTCGTTTCGAAAATGTAGCCCAAATCCCCGATTCCTCCCTTGCATCTTTAGATTTTTCGTCTTTGGAAATTAAGAGCGGCCTTAAGCATAGTATTTCTGCTTCGTCGAGTGGTTCACTTGGTTTTATCACCTTTGCTCCATCATTTAAGTATGATGAGTTTATGGGGTTTTCAGAGCTTTCTAAATCGCTTCTATATGATGTCGAAGGTAATTTAATTGAGCAGATAGATACAATTTCCGGAATCATAACGGACAGGAATTGGAGCGCTTCGTTAAGTGCAAACACAAGATTTTATGGAATGTATACTTTTGCAGAAAAGCGTCGGTTAAAAGCCTTGAGACACGTCTTGTCTCCAAGTATTTCGATGAGCTACACCCCTGAGCGCACTCGTTCTCAAGTCGCTGTGTTAAATGATGAGTCGCTTTCTTGGAACCCTTGGGAGCTCAATCGGTTTGCACCTACAGACATTCGTGAATCGGGTGCTGTTAACTTTTCTTTAGGCCAAAACTTAGAAGCTAAAATCTGGGATCCATCATTAGAAAAAGTAAAGAAGGTGAAAATTATTGACAACTTTTCTTCTTCGATGAGTTACAATTTCTTAGCCGATTCGCTCCAACTTTCAGACATCACTTCAAGAGGCTTTACAAGCTTGTTTAACAAGGTTAATCTAAATTTCACCTCGACACACTCAGCTTATGCACAAGACACAACAACTGGAGCTACAGTTTCAACATTCTTAGCTTCGAGTGGTTCTGGTGCAGATGTGCTTAGACTCAAAAGAGCAACTGCGGCTGTGGGGACTTCCTTCGATGGAGGAACTGAAGGTGGTTACCCTTGGAATGCACGATTTGATTACACCATGAATCTCTCGAAACTTTTTGATACGGATCAGCAATCTGATACATCAGCGATAACTCATGGGATAGCTATGAGAGGAGGTGTGAAATTGTTTTCAAAGTGGACATTTGATGTCACTACAGGATACGATTTGAAATACAAAGAATTCACGCCAACGGCTATAAATGTCCATTGGGATTTACATTGTTGGGAACTTACATTTAATTGGATCCCTATAGGAGTAAGGAAAAGTTTTGCGATTAGGCTCAATATAAAATCACCTCTTTTAAAAGATATTAAATTTGAAGCCAGAGGAGGTAATGGTGAGTTTTTATTCTAATTTTGATAACAAGATTCTATTTTTACGATCGCGTTTTTGCGATCACTGAAATTTCTACTCGCGCATTTTTAGGAAGAGCTTTTACAAATACAGCTTCTCTCGCAGGATATGGTTGAGGTATCATTTGTGAGTAGGTTAAGTCCATTCCAGAATAATCCTCGGTATTTATCATAAAGATTGATGCCTTTACGATATCTCCCAAATGGAGTCCAACTCCTTTTAGAATTTGCTTTACATTTTCAAGACATTGTTCAGTGGCTTCTTCAATATTAGATTCAACTAAGTTTCCCGTTGCTGGATTTATAGGTATGCACCCACTTACAAAGATGAGTTCTCCAGCTTTTACGGCTTGAGAATAAGATGCTACCGGCTTTGCTGCGTCGTCTGTGTGAAGATGTTGTGACATTGAAATGAATTTAAAGATATCTTTACCGCTAATTTGCAGCAATTTCTACAAAATGCACGTTTTACTCTTCGATAATCACGATTCTTTCTCATGGAATCTTTCTCATGACCTTGAGAGAGCAGGAGCAAATGTTGTGGTTGTAAGACCAGAGGAGCTTAAAATTGAAATTGATAAAGTGCTTGAGCCTTTCGATGCAATCGTGTTATCTCCAGGTCCAGGTATGCCTTCTGATGCTCCGGGTTTAATGGATGTGTTAGCATCCGCAGTTAAATTAGATAAACCAATCTTAGGGGTGTGTTTAGGGCTTCAGGCAATTGTAGAATTTTTTGGAGGAGAGTTAGAGAACATGAATGAAGTCCTTCATGGTCGAGTGGGAGTATTGGAAATCGTTGAACCCTGTGATATTTTCGAAAACATTCATTCTGGTTGTGAAGTAGGGCATTACCACAGTTGGTGTGCTGTAGAAGCGAGTCTTCCATCTGATTTATCTGTGCTTGCGAGGAGTAATACAAAAATCATCCTCGCTATTTCACACAAATCTAGACCCATTGTGGGTTTACAATTCCATCCCGAATCTATACTCACCACTGAAGGGAGATTGATGTTGAAGAATTGGGTGAATAGTATTTAATCAGTTTTAAGTTTATATCATAAAAAAACCCCCAATGAATTCGTTGGGGGTTTTCGTTTTAAAACTTAGTAAAATTTAAAACTTAGTTCATGTTTTAAGACGCTTTAGTAGGTTAGTTCAGTTTATTCATCTCCGCTTCAAAAGTTTCCTTAAAGTTTTCGTAGTTGTATTCAGCCATGATGCGTTCGTCTTTAGCAAGACGTTCGTTATATGCTTGAGCTATTCCTTCTCCACTGAGCTCGATAGCGATGTAGCTAACAAAAGAGCCGTCCACCTTTTGAGTTAGTTTTTCGCAGATGATAATAGCTCCTCTGAGTTCCTGCTCTACCACTGTTCGGGCCATGTCATTGAATGTCTCTGTCACCTCTTCTTTGTTGTTAAAACTTGTAGAGTTTACATAGTTGTCAGTAACGATAGAAAGTGTTGCAGAGATAGATCTTGCTAAACGATTTTCCACATTTGACCGAGACATTTTCTTTGCCGTTTCACGGCTTAAGCTCTCCCCTGTTGCAGTCGCTCTAAAATGCTTGCTGTCTGAATTGTATTCTGACCCTGTACAATACTCTATTATTTCAACCTCCCCATTTTGAGTAGGTGTAATAGCTTGGTTTCCTTTGCAACCTGCAAGGCTAAAGATGATCGCAGAAGCTGCGACACATAAGGTTTTGATATTATTCATAATGTTCTTTTTTTTAATATTTTACATAGACTGTGCCAAACTACAATCTATTCATATAGCGCACCAACAAATTTACTTGTAAATCTACCTTTTATTTCAATAGCAGCCTTTCTGTATGATTCTTGTCCAGCTTTTATCTTATCTAATTGAACGCCTTTAATTCGCTCAAGGTTTTTTTGCATGATCAACTTTCCATTTCCGTCTGTGAGCTCTATTGTCGCATTAAGGTATGCTGTAAAAAAGCCAGAACCACCTCCACCAGCTTGTGTGTCGGCATTTACAGTTAGCGTTAGCCCTTTTGAAGTAGCATGATCTACAACCTCTACTCCCTCTTCTATTAATGCAGCTCTTAGAGCTGGAATTAACGCTCCCTGAGAAATCGTTCGTTGGTACATCTTTTCAGTACCCACAACAAAAACTTTTGGCCGTTCAAGGACAATTGGAATCCTTAAAGGTGTAGACGTTAGACCTTCGAGTAATGGTTTAAGTGGACTTAGTATGTTTAGGACTTTTGAGAACGATAAAATGTCAACTTCAACGACAAGTTCGCTTCGAGTTGTCCCAGGAGTGAATCCGTTAAGGGGGATTTCTACAATTCCATTTCCAGAAGTTTTTGTGGTACCTCTAACCGGTATTGCTCCTCTGTTGTATGAATATTTTAACGGAATTCCAAAAACGCTATTGTTGTTGAATAATGATGAGATAGATACTTTGTCAGTATACCTGTTATTAAGTAAAAGCTTAATTTCTTCTTTGTCGTGTGACAATACAAGTCCGCTTATGGCATCTGACATTCCATTGAGTAATGCCCTATCTAGATCGAAAGGGATCCCATCTTCATCCGTATAAGGATTTAATTCTCCGAGGTATTTACTCATGACGTCAAGCCCCATTAAATACCTCTCGATTGCTCCAGAAATTGCTCCTTCAGAGATTTTCCTTTCGGCATCTAAGTAATGTCCGTATGCTGATCCCAAAGCCACTTGTTTACGTTCAGCTAAAATCCTTGCGTACTCAGATTTAGAGAGTCTGTAATAGACAAAGACTTCCGAAGGGCTCTCATACGAGTCTATTAAATTAAATCCCTCTAAATCTTCAACAACTGTGGATTCTATGTTTGAAACGAAGCTCTCCTCTACCCAACTGTTTACTTGAAGGGTTGACAATAATGATGACGATGAGACCTTAACTCTAATTTCTCTTGCAAGTGAGTTGAGAGCGTTTTCTCGTGCAATTTCTGCTGCATTATATGGAAATTCTTCTTTAGAAACACCTGCGATTCCTATATAGTAACTTGAGTTTATAGGTCTTTCTGTAGCCCAAACAGGTTTTTCCATATCCACCTTACTCAAACTCGCACAACCTTGTAACCCCAAGATAATAAAAGAGCCAAAGATTAGAATGCTGAGTGAGTGTAGTCGTTGCTTCAAATTCCTTTCCTTTACTTTACTTGTTCTTGAATAATACTCTCTATTTCGCGTTGGATTTTAGCGGCTAAATTCTGGGTGATGTCATCAACCATTATATTGTCGTTTTTTAAATCTTCTCTTTCTCCAATTAGACCTAGTAGTCTATTATGTCCGCTACTTGAACCGTTAACTGAACCATTAGATTTTGCGGGGTAAAGCATTCTAGCATTACCTCCGTATTTTAAGTATCGAACATCGTCAGAAGAGTAAGATTCCATTGTTTTGCTAGATAATATAGCTCCTGTTTCCATTGAAACGAGCTTGAGGGTGAATGACATTGCAACCTCAGAGGATTGGTAAAATTCAGTGTATCCAACGGAGCGATATTTCGTTTCGTAGTGCTTTTTCCCCTCGGAATCGATAGTTTCTACTCTATATTTTTCGTATCCGCGTTTGTTGTCGCGTCGGAGCGGCGTTGTTGAGACAGAACATTCTGTGACAGTCCCCTTTAACATCGCCTTAACACCAAGTAGTGAACCTATTTCTAGTTCTGCTCCAGATGTAAGCCCACTGAGCTCTAGTTGTTGTTCTTGAAGTATTAAGTCAATCGATTCTCGATCTACAACGACAAGGAAAGGGTCGTTAGACCCCATGAGGTTTTGTTCTACATAAGAGCTAAGCTTAGTATTGATATTACGTCTGTTAGAACCGTTCTTGAAAGACATTAGAGCAATCGTGAAGCGCCCAAGTTCTAGAGTTTCGTCAAGTCTTTCAGAAGCGTCTTTAAATGTTGCATCGCGGTGAACTACATCTGAGAAAGATTCATATGCAGAACGAAATAGTTTATCGTCCATTGAAGTCATCGCTAAATCGTAAGCTGGTGTGCAAAAGGCGTAATCAGCAAGTGAAGCTGCATCTTTAAAGCCAGGTACGAGAGATGTAATTTCCTCTAACAGTTTGAGCGCTTGGTTGTATTCTAACTTTTCAAGGTGCGAGGTCGCAATCGTGTAAAGATCTTTAACATGGTCGTTTTTCACAGCTTCGTATTGAGCTTTTTTTGAGTCAGGAAAGTTGAGAGTTACACCTAAAGCTTGTACCTTGTCATAGAACGATTCAGCATTCTTGAAGTTTCGAATTGCAGACTCCTTTTCGCTGCGTAGGATAGCTTCTTCGAACAAGGCGAGGTGTCGGGATAGTATTATTTGGCCTGTACGATTGAGACCAGATAGAGCATCTAAGTTTGCTGGTTTTTTCTTGAGAGCAGTGAAGTAAAAGTCTGCGGCTTGGTCGATCATTCCGGCTGCTTCCATCTTAGCTCCTCGCTTGACGTATGACTTAGCTCCTTTACAGCTATTTAGTGAAGCGCAAAGGGTAATAGCAGTAAGTACTATTATGAAAGGTGAAATAAATTTTTTCATCTAGGCTAATTTTACTTGCAAGGTATGCTTTTGTAGGTTTTGTATTGATTTTAGGTAAAAACAATTTGCGTGCCATATCTTGCTGAGTTAAATATTGATAATTAAAGTTTAGATGAAGTCTATTTTAGTTTTAGGAGCAGGAAGGTCTTGTAGTACATTAATCAAGAGGCTTTTAGACAGGTCTGAGGCGTGTGGTTGGAAGGTAGTGGTTGGAGATATTGATCTGTCTGTAGCTCAACAAAAAGTGAGCGGTCATGAGAGGGGAGAAGCTTTTCAATTGTCTGCACTCGATAATATTGAGAGAGATAAGAGAATAGGAGAGGCAGATCTTGTGATGAGTATGGTCCCAGCATTTTTGCATGCAAGTGTTGCTAAAGTTGCTATTGCTTCTGGAGTGCCTGTGATTACTCCAAGTTATTTGAACGATGACATGATGGCCCTCGATGAAGCCGCTAAGGAGGCTGGTGTTCTCGTTCTGAATGAGATCGGACTCGATCCGGGAATTGATCACATGAGTGCCATGAAGGTTATAGATGAGATTAAGTCTGAGGGGGGAGTAATGAAGGGATTTGAATCGTATTGTGGTGGTCTTGTCGCTGAGGAGTCGGACAACAATCCTTGGCATTACAAGATTTCGTGGAACCCGAGGAATATTGTGCTTGCTGGTCAGGGTGGCTCAGCAACCTTTAAGGATGCAGGGAGAGTGAAACTCGAACCTCCGCACAGAGTGTTTCGCAGACTTAGGGCGATTGAAGTTGAGGGTCAGCTCTATAAAGGTTATCCCAATCGTGACTCTCTTGCATACGAAGAGATTTACAATCTACCTGATATGGAGACCTTGATCAGAGGAACTCTGAGAGTGGATGGATTTTGTAGGTCGTGGGATATTTTAGTTCAGCTAGGTATGGTGAGGGATGATGCGAAGCTGGTTTGGTCTAAAGGTATATCATGGAGTGAGTGGACGAGATCGTTTTTACCTTCTAAAACTGCGGGAATGACGGTTTCAGAAGCCATTAATGCAACTGTGATAAGCGACCACGAAACGAACGAACGGTTAGAGTGGTTAGGTCTTTTTGATACGGAAGTGGGTCCTGAAATTACCGAAGGAACACCTGCAGAAATAATCGAGGCACTCCTTGTAAAAAAGTGGGCCCTAGAGGATGGTGATAGGGATATGATTGTGATGTGGCATCGATTCGAGTTCGAGAAAGACGGCAAACGATACGCTAGAACTTCTGAGTTTTTCTTAGAAGGTCGCGGCTCTATGTATACTGCTATGTCTGACACCGTAGGTTTACCGATGGCAATTGCAGCGGAACATATGATGGTAGGTGGAGGATTCGGGAGTGTGGGGGTACAAATTCCAGTAACACCTAACTACTATGATGTGGTTCTTCCTAAATTAGAGGAATTTGGGGTGGTATTTAAAGAGTCTCAAATAGAACTTTACTGATGATGTTTTCTGCTATATCTGTATCGCCTTGGTGGTGTTTTGCTTGCCTCGTTTGTGGGGGTGCGCCGGATTGGCCAGACAACGGATTGGCGACACGAGAGTGGGTGGAAGATGCTTTAGAGTGGAGGCTAGACAGAGGAGCTGGGGCTTGTGAGGAGTATATGCCGGCAATAGATGCTTGGACTTTAGAATGGATTGCAGAGAGTGATGAGATTAGGGTAGAGATAAACACGGAGGAGTGGCCAGTTTTTACATCTGAGCCAATGTTACAAGGCACGCTTATTCAAATTATGGCACTTGAACAATTACAGGGTTTAGATTTCAACGATGAACGTATTTTGAGAAAGTTGAAAAGGGTTGCTCGCAGAAGTGAAGGTGGTATATCGGAAGAGTTGGCGTTGGTGTTCAAGGAGAATAAGAATTTACAAGGAGATTAAACAGTCTTGATGGATTTTATTTAGTTCGTTAGCAATGGTAGGGTTTTAGAATTAATTTCGCGGTATGCGCAGTTTCGATATACCAGATCATTTTAGAAGTCCCATCATTAGTATGGTGAAGGCGAGGAGGAAAGAGTTGGATGCGAGAAAAGTAGATTTTACGCCAACTTTGCTGGATTTCGGAAATGTAAAAATTCAACTGGCAAGACATTTCGGATTTTGTTTTGGAGTGGAAAATGCGATTGAAATTGCCTACAAAGCGATCGTAGAAAATCCAGACAAACAGATTTTTATTTTAAGCCAAATGATTCACAATCCTGAAGTGAATGAAGATCTAGAGAGTAGAGGAGTGAAGTTTCTGATGGATACAAAGGGCCGAGAAATGACTCCTATAAGCCAAGTTACAGCAGATGATGTTGTGATCATTCCGGCTTTCGGCACGA
>Ga0209709_10002742_pt1 | contig 15049 bp, 11 predicted proteins | sample ArcticOcean_MG_C_2_FD_187435 | JGI IMG/M metagenome (GOLD analysis project Ga0209709, IMG submission 187435) | Marine microbial communities from western Arctic Ocean - ArcticOcean_MG_CB4_136 (SPAdes) (version 2) | ecosystem: Environmental > Aquatic > Marine > Oceanic | place: Arctic Ocean... | reverse complement strand
CAAGGTTTACCTGTGGGTGGTGAAATAGAAAGTTTAGATGATGGAACTTTATATTCAGCTTTTAAAAACAGAACTAGAATTAAAACTAATTCTGATTAATCTTTCTTAATCAATCTATTCAAATGAAGAAGTGGTTCAGTATAGCCAGAAGGTTGAGATCTACCGTGAAATATTAAATCACAGGCTGCCTTGAAAGCTACTGACTTATCAAAACTTGGAGACATGTTTTGATATAATTTGTCACTTTTATTTTGTTCATCAACAATTTTTGCCATTTTTTTCATAATTTCTAAAACTTGTTTACTTGTACAAATTCCATGATGTATCCAATTAGCGATATGTTGAGAAGAAATTCTTAAAGTAGCTCTATCCTCCATTAAACCAACATTATTAATATCTGGTACTTTAGAGCAGCCCACACCTTGATCAATCCATCTTACCACGTATCCCAAAAGTGTTTGTGCAGAGTTAGAAATTTCTGAGTTAATTTCTTCAATAGACCAATTAGGTCTGTCAGCAACAGGTATAGTTAAAAGATCATCTAATTTTGCTGGTACTCTGTTTTGTAATTCTTTTTGTTTCTCAAAAATATTTATTTCATGGTAGTGAAGAGCATGAAGTGCAGCTGCAGTAGGCGAAGGTACCCAGGCACAATTTGCTCCAGCTTTCAAGTGGCCAGTTTTTTGTTCCATCATTTCTTTCATTTTGTCAGGCATAGCCCACATTCCTTTACCAATTTGAGCCTTACCAGAAAAGCCACATTGAAGGCCTACATCGACGTTATTATTTTCATATGCTCCAATCCATTTAGAAGATTTCATATCCCCCTTTTTAATCATGGGACCAGCTTCCATTGAAGTGTGCATTTCATCTCCTGTTCGGTCTAGAAATCCAGTATTAATAAAAAATACTCTATTTTCAAGTGTTCTAATACACTCTTTTAAGTTTGAGGAAGTTCTTCTTTCTTCGTCCATAATACCAATTTTACAAGTATATTTTTTTAACCCTAAAACTTCTTCAACTTTAGTAAAAATTAAATCTGTAAATGAAGTTTCATCAGGACCATGCATTTTTGGTTTAACAATATAAATCGATCCACTTCTTGAGTTACCTTTTCTCTTTATATCATGAAGACATGCTGCTGAAGTTATAAAAGCATCCATAATTCCTTCTGGTATTTCAGAGCCATCTTTTAAAGTGATTGCTGGGTTAGTCATAAGGTGCCCAACATTTCTTACTAATAACAAACTTCTCCCATGTAATTTTAATCCTTTGCCATCTTTGGAAACGTAACTTCTATCTGGATTTAATTTGCGCTCATAGGTTTTTCCATTTTTTTCAAATGTTGATTTTAAATTACCTTTCATCAAACCTAGCCAATTCCGATAACAAATAACTTTATCATCAGCATCAACTGCAGCAACACTATCCTCATTATCACAAATAGTTGAAACTGCCGCTTCAACAATAATATCACTAATTTTAGCAGAATCTTGTTGGGCGCTAAAAGCATTTGGATTTATAATTATCTCTATATGAAGGTTGTTATTTTTTAGAATTATTGCAGAAGGATTATTAGCTTCCCCTCTATGACCAATAAATTTATCTTTATTTTTTAGTGATGTTTCAACATCATCTTTTAATATAATTAAGGAGCCATCATTAATTTTAAATCCTGTAATATTATGCCATTCTAAATTTTCTAAAGAAAAATGTTTTTCTAAAAAGTCTCTTCCATATTTTATGACCATTTCACCTCTTAAAGGATCATATCTCTGAGAAGTACTATCTTCAGATTGTTCAATTATATCTGTGCCATATAAACTATCATATAAACTCATCCATCTTGCATTTGCAGCATTCAGCGCATACCTTTCATTCATGATTGGGACTACTAATTGTGGTCCAGCTATACTGGTTATTTCTTCATCGACATTACTTGTTTTGATTTTAAAATCAGGGCCTACTTTTTTTAGATAATTAATTTCTTTTAAAAATTTTTTATATTCCTCTAGATTAATTTCATTGCCTTTATTTGCAATATGCCAATTATCAATTTTTTTTTGTAAATCTTCTCTTATTTTTAGTAGCTCTTTATTTTTTGGAGTTAATTCATGAACCGTTCTATCAAAACCTTCCCAAAATTTTTCTGAAGAAATACTTATATCTTTAAGCAATTCTTCATTAATGAAGTTAAGCAATTTATTAGAAACTGATAGATTGTGTATTTTTGTATATTGTTCTTTCATAGCACCCAATTTACCCCATCTGTATATTTGCCTGAGAGTTTTGCTCCTACGGCGAGATTAAATCTCTTTCCAGAGTGTTATGTTTATTATCGGTCCTTTTGCCTGAGAGTTTCCGGGGTGGTTGCTCCTTCGGCGCTAATATGCTTAGTCTCTCCCGATATTTAATAAGATTACTTCTTAATATAATTAAGTCAAATATTAATTATTTAAAACATTTTATTGCCTTTTTTGTTAATTAATTAATAATTAAATTACTTATATGAAAAATTATTTAAATTTTGAAGCAGATATTAAAAATTTAGAATTCGAAATAGAAAAACTAAAAGACCCATATAATCAAGAGGGACTTTCAAAGGTAGATACAAAAAAAATTTCTGATTCTCAAGCTGAGATAGATAAAAAATTAAAAGAGATTTACTCTAAACTTGATCCATGGCAAACAACCTTAGTTGCAAGACATGAGGACAGGCCTAAAGCTAAGTTTTTTATAGATAACCTATTTGAAGATTTTATCCCATTATCCGGAGATAGGTTTTATGGAGAAGATAAGTCTGTACTAGCTGGGTTTGCAAAATTTAATGAAAAATCGGTTTTAGTTATAGGCCAAGAAAAAGGTGATAGCCTTGAAACTAGAATTGAAAGAAATTTTGGAATGATGAGACCTGAGGGTTATAGAAAAACTATTAGATTAATGAAACTTGCAAATAAATTTAATATTCCCATAATTTCTTTTATAGATACTCCAGGTGCATACCCAGGTGTTGGAGCTGAGGAAAGAGGTCAAGCAGAAGCAATTGCAAAATCAATAGAATGTTGCATGTCATTAAGTGTGCCAACATTTGCAATCATCATCGGAGAGGGTGGCTCAGGTGGAGCGATAGCATTAGCCTCATCCAATAAAGTTATCATGTTAGAAAATGCAATCTATTCAGTAATATCTCCTGAAGGATGTGCAACCATTTTATGGAGAGATCCTAAAAAAACACTTGATGCAGCAAAAGCAATGAAACTATCTTCAAAAGATCTTTTAGAATTAAAAGTAATTGATGAAATTATTCCAGAACCGGTCGGTGGAGCTCATAGAGATAGAGATTTAATTTTAGGCAATGTAAGAAAGTCTGTTGAAAGTAACTTAAATGAGTTTCTTAATATGACTAGAGATGAAGTTTTAAGTCATAGAAAAAACAAATTTTTAACCATTGGGAGATCAAAAGGATTTGTTAGTCAATTAGATGATTTGAGTACGCTAAGTATGAAAAAAAATAAGATCAATATAGTTATTGAAAATTTTGTTAAATCTAAAATTTATTTGGGAATTTCTTTTATAGCAATAATTTTGATGGGCTATTTTATATTTTTTTTATAAAGCACCACAACATTTTTTATATTTTTTACCAGATCCACATAAGCAAGGTTCATTTCTGCTCATTTTTTTTCCAATATATTTTGGATCCATCGCAGTAGGTTTAAAAATCGCTTTTTCTTGAGTAGGAGTTTCTTGAACCATCTTTAAATTAATTAAAATTGTTACAAAATCAATTTTTAATTTATTTAACAAACCTTCAAAAAGATGAAAAGCTTCTTTTTTATATTCAACTAACGGATCTCTCTGACCATAAGATCTAAGTCCTATAACCTGTCTTAATTGTTCAAGATATTGAATGTGAGATTTCCAGCTTAAATCAATGCATTGAAGAAAGATTCTTTTTTCAATTTCTTTTGCTTTTTCCTCATCTAACATTTTAATTCTTTCATTTCTTGAGTCTAAAAATTTAGAATTAATTTTTTTTGTAAAATCTTGATCTTTTAGATTAATCAAATTTTCAAACTCGTTATCATCAATACTTTTTCCAAGTAAAACCTTTAGCTGATTGTTGAATTCAATATTTTTTGTTTTTGATAATTTTTGAGTTTTTAAACTAATTAAATGACCTGTAATTTCTGATAAAAATTCATTTGAATAATCAAAGACTTTTTCACTATTCATTACATTATTTCTTTGAGAAAATATTACATGCCTTTGGTCATTTAAAACATCATCAAATTTCAGTAAATTTTTTCTTATGTCAAAGTTTCGGGCCTCTACTTTTTGCTGCGCTCTTTCAAGTGCTTTATTAATCCAAGGATGATCAATGCTTTCTCCATCCTTTAGCCCAAGTTTTTGAAGAATGTTATTCATGGATTCTGAACCAAAAATTCTCATTAAATCATCTTCTAAACTAACATAAAAAATAGAACTTCCTTCATCACCTTGACGACCTGCCCTTCCCCTTGCTTGGTTATCAACCCTTCTTGATTCCATTCTTTCAGTGCCAATTACAAACAGCCCACCTAGTAATTTTATTTTATCCTTATTAATCAAAAGTTCCTTATCAGGCTGACTACCCTTTTTACCACCCAATTGAATATCAACCCCTCTTCCAGAAATACTAGTTGTAATTATCACAGAGTTAATTTTCCCAGCATTAGCTATAATCTCTGCTTCGTTTTCATGGTTTTTTGCATTTAAAACTACATGTTTTACTTTTACCTCATTAAGTAGTTTTGAATAAACTTCAGATTTATTAATACTTGAAGTAAAAATTAAAATTGGCTGACCTATTTTTTGACATTCTAAAACTTTTTTAATTATAGCTTTATTTTTTTCTTCCTCAGTTCTGAAAATTTGATCATTCCAATCGTTTCTGATCATTTTCTTATTTGTGGGAATTATAACTACAATCAAGCTATATATTTCATAAAATTCTGCAGCCTCTGTAGCGGCTGTTCCGGTACATCCTGAAATTTTATTATAAAGTTTGAAGTAATTTTGATAAGTTATAGAGGCAAGCGTTTGATTTTCAGCCTGCACATCTATTCGTTCTTTAGCTTCCAGTGCCTGGTGAAGGCCATCTCCAAATCTTCTTCCTTCTAAAATTCTACCAGTAAGTTCATCAATAATTTTTAAAGTTCCCTCTTTAACAATATAATCTTTACCTTTTTCAAATAAGTGATTTGCCTTTAATGACTGATTAACATGATGAACAAGGCTTAAGTTTTCAGGATCATAAAAATTATTATTTTTTAGAACACCAGCGTTAGAAAGCATTTTTTCTACATTATTAATTCCTTCATTTGTAAGTAAAATATTTTTATCTTTTTCATCAATTTCATAATGCTCTGATTTTAACAATCTAACTAATTTATCAATTGCAAGATATTGATCAGTTTTATCCTCGGCCCCACCAGAAATTACTAGCGGCGTTCTAGCCTCATCAATTAAGCAAGAATCTATTTCATCAACAATTGTGAAGACATGCCCTCTTTGAACCATTTGTTCTCTAGAGAGCTTCATGTTATCTCTTAAGTAGTCAAAACCAAGCTCACTGTTAGTTGCATAAGTGATGTCAAAGTTATAATTTTTCTTTCTCTCGTAGTCATCTTGGTCATTATTTATGTATCCAGAAGTTAGCCCTAAAAATTTATAAATCTCACCCATTTCCTGAGAATCTCTTCTAGCTAAATAATCATTAACAGTAACAACGTGCACACCTTTCCCAACTAAGGCATTTAAATAAGCTGCAAGACAAATAGTTAAAGTTTTTCCTTCTCCAGTTCTCATTTCTGCAATCTTTCCTTCATGCAAAACAACACCACCTATTATTTGAACATCATAGTGTCTTTCATTCCTAGACCTATTAGATGCCTCTCTTACAAGGGCAAAAGCCTCTGGTAACAAGATGTTAATATCAGTTCCCTGGGCAATTTGACTCTTCAACTCAAGAGTTTTTTTTGGAAAATCTTCATTTGAAAGAGTCTTAATCTTGTCCTCAAACGAGTTAACTTTTTCAACAATCTTTCCAATTCTATCAAGCTCTTTTTGATTACTTGATTTAATGAGCTTTGAGAGGAAATTTAAAGGATTAAGCATCTGATTAATTTGATATATGATTTAATTATAACTTTTAATATAAGTATGAAACAAATATTTTAAATAGCATGGCAATTAATTTTAAAGATTTTATAAATTTTCAACCATCTAAGTCAAAAATGAGCGACTTTCAGGATTTAGATCATTTAGATGGGGTTTCAATTTCAACTACGTGTGCAAATTTGTATAATAAACCAAGAGATGATTTGGTTATGTTTTATTTTAGAGATGGAGCAAATTATGCTTCTGTTTACACACAATCAAAAATAGTTTCAGAAAATATCAAATGGAATTTAAGTGTAAAAAGTAAAAAAATAAAATCTCTAATCATTAACACAAGGAACGCCAATGCATTTACTGGCCCAGATGGCTATAAAGGTTTAAAAGAAATAGCAGAAGAAGCATCATTGCATCTTTCTAAAAAACAAAAAGAAGATGAGGATCATCCAAAAAATATATTACCGAATGAAATTCTTTTTGGTTGTACAGGCACAATTGGTGAAAAATACCCTACTAAAAAAATTAAAAAAAGTATTTCAAGCTTAATTAATAAAATTAAGTACACACAAAGTAAACTAATTTGGATGAAGGCTGCATTAGGTATAATGACGACTGATTTAAAACCAAAACTTGCGATGGAAGAATGCAATATTGGGAGTAAAAAAGTAAAAATTTATGGCATTGCAAAAGGGTCAGGAATGATTTTTCCAAATATGGCAACAACATTGGGTTATGTTTTTACCGATGCCGATCTTTCAAATGATATTTTAAATGAATTACTCAAAAATAATATTGAAACAACTTTTAATGCAATTACTTGTGATGGGGATACGAGTACAAATGACATGGTTTCAATTTTTTCTACTGGGAAAATTAAAAACTCAAAAATAAACAACATAAATGATAAAAAAATAAAATTTTTTAATGAAGCACTTCATTCAGTATTATTAAATTTATCAAAAAGAATAGTTGCTGATGGAGAAGGTGCTAGTAAATTTATAAAAGTAAATATTGTGAAATCAAAAAATGAAAAAGATGCAAAAAAAATTGCTTTTTCAATTGCTAATTCACCTCTTGTTAAAACTGCTATTGCAGGTGAAGATCCTAATTGGGGCAGAATAATAATGGCCATAGGTAAGTCTGGAGTAAGTATAAATTTAAAAAAACTGTCAATCAATTTTGGAAATATTAAAGTTATAGACAAAGGACAACTTGTGAACAATTACAAAGAAAGTGAAGTTGCAAACTATATGAAGGATGATGTAATAGAAATTTCAATAAATCTTAATATGGGTTTAAAAAAATTTACAGCGTACACGATGGATTTAACTAAAAAATATATAGAAATTAATGCTGACTATAGAAGTTAGTAGATTATTGAACTAATTTAATTATTAATAAATGTAACAAATGATTTTATATAAGCTTATTTGTAAAGATTGTGAAGTTTCTTTTGATAGTTGGTTTTCATCTTCTGGAGAGTATGAGAAATTGAAAAAGCAAAAATTTCTTAACTGCCATGCTTGTGATTCATTAAATGTTCAAAAAACTTTAATGTCACCAAGCATTTTTAGATCTAAAAATAATACCAAAATTGATAATCAGGAATTAAAAGCCAGAGAAATAAAAAAGATAACTTCAGAATATAAAAATTTTATTAAAAAAAACTTTGATTATGTGGGTGAAAATTTTTCTTACGAAGCAAGATCTAAACATTATGAAAATAAAAAAACCTCTAGAGGAATTTATGGTACAGTTACCAAAGATGATCTCAAAGAGTTAAATGATGAAGGTATAAAAGTAGAGACAATGCCTTTGGTAAAAAATATTTTAAATTAACTTTTTAAAAACTTAGTTATATAATTAATAGAAGTATCGTCACTTACTTTCCAGCTATTATCTAATATATTAAACTTCATGCCATCTAATTTTTTGAATATTAAATTATTTTTTTTTGAAATATTTATTAAATCATTAGGTCTTACAAATTTTTCCCAATCGTGAGTTCCAATTGGTAGCCATTTTAGAATATATTCGGCACCAATAATTCCAAAAACATACGATCTTAAAGTCTTATTCAAAGTTGCAATAAACATAACACCATTTTTTCTTAGTAATTTTGAACTTTCTTTAATAAAAAAATTTATGTCCTCGACATGTTCAACTATTTCCATATTTAAAACCACATCAAATTTTAACTTAGTTTTTAGTCTTTCAGGTGAGGCCACTTTGTAATCTATTTTAAGCTTACTTTTTTTTGCATGAAATTTTGCAACTTCAATGTTTTTTTTAGATGCATCTATTCCAACCACACTAGCACCCAGTCTACACATAGGCTCAGACAGTAAACCACCGCCACACCCAATATCTAGTATTTTAATATTTTTAAATGGCTTATCTGAAGATTTAATATTGAAATCTTTGACTATATTTTCTTTTATATATTTAATTCTTATAGGGTTAAAGTTATGCAAAGGCTTAAATTTTCCATTAGGATTCCACCATTCATCAGCAATTCTAGAAAATTTTTCTATTTCTTTTTTATTTATTGAATTCATAATAGTTCTCTTGTGGACATAACAATTAAGATGTATTTTATCAAATATAAATTAATTATTATTATCAATGAAAACCGTTGTTTTAAAGTTTGGTGGAACTTCCGTAGGAAATATAGACAGAATTAAAAAAGCTGCCCATATAATTGGCTCTTATAAAAAGAAAAATATTGGAGTAATCGTGGTTTCCTCAGCAATGAGTGGGGCTACCAACGACTTAATAAAAAAAACAAAAGAATTAAGTAATAATTTTGATCCTGCAGAATATGATACTTTGCTGTCTTCGGGCGAGCAAGTAGCGTGTGCACTAATAGCGGGCAGATTGAAACATCTTGGATATCAAGCAAGGTCTTGGATGTCTTGGCAACTCCCCATTCTTACGGATGGTCCCTATGGAGCAGCAAGGATAAGCAAAATAGGTAAAAACAACATATCAAAATTTATTAATATGGGTGGAGTACCTATCATATCTGGCTTTCAAGGAGTTAACCAGGATAATAGAATTACGACGCTGGGCAGAGGTGGAACCGATGCATCGGCGATAATGCTGGCAAAGTTTTTTAATGCTAGTGAGTGTGTTATATATACTGATGTAGACGGAGTATACACTACAGATCCAAGAGATCATTTAAAAGCAAAAAAAATTAATAAAATCTCTTATGATGAAATGTTGGAAATGGCTTCGCTTGGTGCAAAAGTTATGCAACCTACTTCGGTTCAAGATGCCAAACTAAACAATATAAGCTTTTCAGTTAAATCTTCATTTACAAAAAAGAAAGGCACTTTAATAACAAGTAATAAAAAAGCTTTCAGCGATCAAATTATTACAGGTATTACCTCAACAAAAAATGATGCCAAAGTTACCATGGTGGGAGTTAGGGATAAGCCTGGTGTTGCAGCTTCTATTTTTAAACCATTATCACTTAATCAAATTAATGTAGATATGGTCGTACAAAACATCTCTTTAAATAGCAAAGAAACAGATATGACGTTTACTATTAAGTCTGAAGATTTAAAAAAAACAGAAAAAATAATAAAACAAAATAAAAGAATCTCTTTTAGAAAATTCACACACGATAGCAATGTATCAAAAGTATCAATTATAGGAGTGGGAATGATCACGACACCTGGAATTACTTACAGAATGTTTCAAGCATTAGCTGCAAAAAAAATTAACATTATGGTTATCTCAACCTCAGAAATAAAAATTTCTGTTTTAATCTCAAGTAAACACGTAAAAAAAGCTATTGCAGCTCTTCATAAAGAATTTAAACTAGACTAAATCATGAACTTAAGACCATTTAGAGATATTCATAGAAAAAAAACAAAAGTTATAAATGTTGGAAACGTAAAAATAGGTGGTGATAATCCTATTTCTGTTCAGTCAATGACAAATACATTAACCACAGATGTTCAAGCAACTATTAAACAAATTAATGATATTCATGAAGAGGGAGCTGACCTTGTCAGAGTATCTTGCCCAGATGAAGAATCTTCATTAGCACTCAAGGAAATTACTAAGAATGTTTCTGTACCAATAATTGCTGATATTCATTTTCATTATAAAAGAGCTATTGAGGCTGCTGAAAATGGTGCAAAATGTTTAAGAATTAATCCAGGTAACATAGGTGATAAATCAAAAATACATGATGTATTAAGCGCAGCAAAAAATAATGGCTGTTCTATAAGAATAGGGGTCAATGCAGGATCACTCGAAAAAGATATCTTAGAAAAATATAAAGAGCCATGTCCAGAGGCTTTAGTTGAAAGCGCACAAAGAAATATCAAAATTCTCGAAGAGCAAGATTTCTATAATTTTAAAATTAGCGTTAAGTCTTCAGATGTTTTTTTATCTATGGCTGCATATCGCCAACTTTCAAAAGTGACGGATTATCCACTACATTTAGGAGTTACAGAAGCGGGCAGTTTTATTTCAGGGAGTATTAAATCTTCGATAGGTCTAGGATCACTTTTAATGGATGGAATAGGTGACACAATAAGAATTTCACTATCAGATGATCCTGTTAAAGAGATTAAAATAGGTAATGAAATATTAAAATCACTTAATTTAAGAAATAGAGGTGTTAAAATTATATCTTGCCCATCATGTGCACGGCAAGCCTTTCAGGTTATAGATACAGTTAAAACATTAGAAGAAAAACTTTCTCATATAAAAACTCCAATAACATTATCAATTATTGGATGTGTGGTGAATGGACCAGGAGAAGCTGCTATGACCGACATAGGTATTACTGGAGGTGGTAAAGGTAATAATATGCTTTATTTATCTGGCATTCAAAGCCAAAAAGTTTTATCAGAAGACATAATATCAAAAGTAGTAAGTGAAGTTGAAAAAAAAGCTGCAGAGTTTGATGAAAAATTAAAATGATACCTCTAAAAACCATTGAAGAATTAATATCTAAACATTCCTTGTTAGAGAAGGAGCTATCAACAGGCGACGTAGATAAAAATTTTTTTGCAGAAAAATCAAAAGAATACTCAGATTTAAATGACATAATTAGTGATGCTAAAAAATATTTTTCATACGAGGGAGAGAAAAAAGATTTAGAAAAATTTTTAAATGACTCTGGTAGTGATGATGAGTTTAAAACAATGGCTGAAACTGAATTAAAAGATCTTCAATTGGAAAATGAAACAATAGAAAAAAAATTAAAATTATTCTTATTACCTAAAGATGATGCGGATAAGAAAAATGCAATTATAGAAATTAGAGCTGGCACGGGTGGTTTAGAAGCAAGCTTGTTTGCTTCAGATCTTTTTAAAATGTACGAAAAAGTTAGTCATCAAAAAAAATGGGAATTGGAATTAATAAGTATGTCCCAGAGTGAGGCAGGTGGGCTCAAAGAGGTCATCGCATCAATTAGAGGAAAAAATATTTATTCAACCTTGAAGTATGAAAGTGGAGTTCATCGTGTTCAGCGGGTTCCAGATACAGAAACACAAGGAAGAATTCACACTTCCGCAGCAACAGTAGCCGTTCTGCCAGAAGCAGAAGAGGTCGATATAAAAATAAATGACTCAGATCTAAGAATTGATGTATTTAGAGCTGGTGGCCCAGGAGGACAGTCTGTAAATACAACGGACAGTGCTGTAAGAATTACTCACATTCCAACTGGATTATCTGTGTCTCAGCAAGATCAAAAATCACAACATAAGAATAAAGCTAAAGGAATGTTAATTTTAAGATCAAGGCTTTATGAATTGGAAAGATCAAGAATAGAAAGTGAAAGATCACAGGATAGGAAAAGTAAAATAGGAACTGGGGATCGTTCTGAGAGAATTAGAACATATAATTTTCCACAAGGAAGAGTAACGGATCATCGCATTAACCTAACATTACATAAGCTTGAGGCTTTTTTAGAAGGTGAGGCATTTGATGAAATGGTAGAAAGCTTAACACTACAAGCACAAGAAGAGAAGCTAAGTAACCTTAATTAAAATGAATATAGAAAATATCCTAAACGAGGGAACAAACAGCTTACAAAAAAGCAAAGTACCCAACCCTCAACTTGATAGTGAGATATTATTATCCAGCTCAATCAAAAAAGATAAAAAACATATAATCTTAAATCCTAAAGAACTTTTAAGCTTAGAACAATCAGAGAAATTTAAAGCTTTAATTGAAAGAAGAAAAAAAGGGGAACCAATTGCTTATATAATAAATAAAAAAGATTTTTGGAAAGATGAATTTTTTGTTAATAAAGATGTATTAATTCCAAGGCCAGATACTGAATTAATAATAGAACAAGTCTTAAAAATCTCTTCAAAGGAGCAGCAATTGCAAATTCTAGATATTGGAATTGGATCGGGATGTATACTTTTATCCATACTAAAAGAGAGACCAAATTTTTATGGCACCGGAATGGACATATCTAAAAAAAGTATTAATGTAAGTAAATTCAATGCAAAACAACTCAACTTAATAAATAGAGTAAAGTTTTTTCATTCTAGTGTTGACAACTTTACAATTGGGAAATATGATATAGTTGTTTCGAACCCTCCTTATATTGAATTGTTAAATATAAAATATTTGGAAAAAGATGTTGTTAACTTCGAACCAAAGTTAGCTTTGAGTGGTGGGCTTGATGGATTTTCAAAAATCAGAAAAGTTATTAACAAAACACGAGCTCTGATTAAGAAAAATGGTAAATTTATTTTAGAGATTGGGTTTAATCAAAAAAATAAAGTTAAGAAAATGTTAAAAGAAGAAGGTTTTTACGTAAACAAATCCATAAAAGATTATGGAAATAATGATCGCTGCATAATCAGCACTAAAATTTAAATTAAAAAATAAAAAATAAAAATATGGTAACATTTAGAAATAATAATAATAATAGAAGACCTCCATTTAGAAGTAATAATAATAGAAGACCTCCCTTTAGAAGTAATAACGAAGGTTCAAAATTTTCTAATAATAATAACTTTCAAAGAAGTATTCCAGGTAGAAATAATCACAATGCTGTTAAGTTAATTGAAAAGTATAATGATTTAGCAAGAGAGGCTCTCGCAAGCGAAGATAAAATCTTATCTGAAAACTATTTTCAACATGCCGATCACTTTACTAGAGTTCAAAATGAACAGGAAAGTATTAGAGTTTCTAGAATAAACTCATCATCAATTGAACCAGTAAAACCAATTAAAGACGTAATTGAGAATGAAAAATCTATTATAACTGAAAAAGAAAAGATAAAAAAAATTCAAACAGAGCCAGAGATAGATAAAAAAGTCTTAAAAACTATAGAAAAAAAATCCGCAACAAAAGCTAATTGAGCCCAATAATTAATTCTGATCTCAAAACATCTATCTTAATTCTATTAACTTCAAATAACTTTCTTTCATTACCCTTAAGAATCTTTCCAGAAGGTAATTTCAATTTTTGAGAATTAATTTTTTTTCCATTTTTTACCACCTCATAATGCAAATGTGGTCCTGTGGAATTTCCAGTTGAACCAACATAACCAATTATTTGGCCTTGTTTAACTCTTATTCCTTCTCTTATGCCACGACCAAAATTTTTCATATGTGCATAGATTGTTTCAAAAGTTGAATTATGTTTTATTTTAACACAATTACCCCCACCCCCACACCAGCGCGCTCTTGTTATGACGCCATCCCCAGAAGCCATAATGGGTGTACCCATCGGAGCAGCGAAGTCTGTTCCTCTGTGCATTTTATTGTAACCATCAATTGGATGTTTTCTCATTCCAAAAGAAGAAGATAGTCTTGCTCCATTAATGGGTGTTTTCATTAAAGCTTTTTTGACACTCTTACCATTTTCATCATAATGTCCTTTATTATTTTTTTCAGAAAAATAATATAATAGATTATTTATTTCACTTAACTTTAGATTTGCAAAAATAATATTCCCAGTTTCAAAGACTTTACCATTATCATCTTCAAAAACCTCATACATGATTTGAAAATTATCATTTTTTCTAATATCTCTTTGAAAATCAACTTGGAATCCATAGATTCCCGCAAAATCAATAATTATTCCTGGTTGAATATTTAAATCAACAGCAGTTTTATATAAACTTTGTAAAATTTTTGCTTCTTTAAAAATAATTCTTTTATTTAAATTTGTTATAATAATTTTTTTTTCAAATAAACCAGTATCTAAATTTCTAGTTAATTGAATCTTTTCGGTTCTAGATTTTGGAAATATAAGTTGGGTAATTTTTCTGTTACTTGATTGATCTATTATAAATTCTATATTAAGATTAGTTTTAAGATTATTTAAATTATAATCAGACTTTAATTCATTTATGATTTCTTCAATTTCGTCACTTGAAATTAAATGATTATTTAGTATTTTGTAAAATGTTTCATCAGAAGAAATTTTGTGATTTATACTTTTGTATCTTGGTGTTAAATTATTAAAAATATAATTAATACTTTTTTGAAAATAAATATTACTTACTACATCTTTATAATTTTTATTAATTTTCTCTTTTTTATCATTATAGAGTACGGTACTATAAATACTGATTATCAATAATAATAAAACTGATAAAACTTCAGTATTATTTTTAACCAATTTTAACATCTTATTTGAACTAAATAACATCATGAATTTTCAATTATTAATTTAGTAATGGATAAAAATCAAAAAAAAACGCCGTATTTGCTGAAGTATTTGATTATTTATTTAAATGCTAAATGCTTGATTTACTTTTATTTTAGCTTATAAGCACCACACTTTCTCAATAAAATTATTGTTTAAACAATAGATTAGTGAGGATTATTGGGCGTTTTAGACCCAATTAGCTATTTAAAAAGTAAAAATTTAAGAAGAGAAGTGTGGACGGTTAAGG
>Ga0209709_10002739_pt1 | contig 15063 bp, 15 predicted proteins | sample ArcticOcean_MG_C_2_FD_187435 | JGI IMG/M metagenome (GOLD analysis project Ga0209709, IMG submission 187435) | Marine microbial communities from western Arctic Ocean - ArcticOcean_MG_CB4_136 (SPAdes) (version 2) | ecosystem: Environmental > Aquatic > Marine > Oceanic | place: Arctic Ocean... | reverse complement strand
GTAGGGGGAGTAATCATTGTCTTCTATCAACCACAACATTCTTTGTATAAGCACTCTTGTTTTACCACTTCCAGCGCCGGCTATTACTAAGCTGTTTTGAGACAGATTGCACACAGCATCACGTTGTGCTTCATTTAAATTATTAAGAGTATAGTTTAAGCTCATTATTATTGAATTATTTCAAATAAAATCATTACAAAAAGGAGTATAAATAATATCATATTTTTAAGCTGGGAATTTCGTATATTAGATTTTAATTCTTCTAATTTTTTTATCTCACTATTATCTTCTAATTTTTTTCTAATCAAAGATAATGTTGCCGGAAACTCTGTTAACTCATTTATAAATTTTGGGCTATTTTTTGATATTTTTTTTATCACAGAAGATAGACTCATATTATCTTTTGCCCATTTCTCAAAAAAAGGCTTGGCGGTAACCCACAGATCAAGATCTGGATATAAATCTCTTCCTAGGCCCTCAATATTCAATAAAGTTTTTTGGAGAAGAACTAATTGAGGTTGCACTGTCATATCATATTGCCTTGCTACAGAAAATAATTGAAGTATCACATTACCAAATGATATGTCTTTTAAAGGTTTTTCGAATATGGGCTCACATACACTTCTTATTGAATTTTCAAATTCATCAATTCTAGTATTTTCGCCCACCCACCCAGAATCAACGTGAAGCTCAGCAACTTTTTTATAGTCTCTTTGAAAAAAAGCCTGAAAATTTAAAGCTAAATATTTTTGATCACTTTCTGTCAGCGAGCCCATAATGCCAAAGTCTACAGCACAGTATTTTGGGTTGTCTGGATTCTCATAAGAGACAAATATATTTCCAGGATGCATATCTGCGTGAAAAAAGTTATGTTGAAAAACCTGAGTAAAGAATATTTCAACACCTTTTTCCGCTAATCTTTTAATGTTTATATTATTCTTATTTAATTCTTCTGTATTGCTAATTTGGATTCCAAAAATTCTCTCCATAACTAATACATTTTTTCTTGTGTAATCAAAATATATTTCCGGTACGTATAGATAATCAGAATCAGTGAAATTTCTTTTTAGTAAATTTGCATTTGAAGCTTCCTGAACTAGATCTAATTCACCAAATATTACTTTTTCATATTCTCCAACTATCTCTAAAGGTTTTAATCTTTTTGACTCAGCCCAAAACCTATCTATGTTTTTAGCGATAAAGTACATTAAGTTAATATCTCTTCTAATTAGACTCTCTATACCAGGCCTTAAAACCTTTATTATTACATGCTTTTTATCCAATTTTGCAGTATGGACTTGCGCTACGGATGCTGACGCAAGAGGATTTATATCAAAATCCTCAAATATATTATCCACCTTGTCTCCCAGAGCTTTTTCTATTGCGTCTTGTGCCTCTATACCAGGAAAAGGAGTTACTCTATCCTGTAACTTCACTAATTCTTCTGCTATGTCTGCTGGGAGCAGATCTTTTCTTGTTGAGATTGTTTGCCCTAATTTTATAAATATTGGCCCTAATTCTTCGAATGTATTTTTTATTCTCACTCCTCTAGGAAGAGAACTGCTTCTAAACCACAAATTAGGGAAAAATATTCTAAGAAATTTCATCAACCACAAATATTTAAAATTAAATAAATCGACGTCTAATGAGTTTCTCATTATTATGATATAAATTTTTATTAATCTTGTTATCTGTCTCATAATTACTTTATTTTTTTTAATTTTGCATCAACTAGCTCAATTTTATTTCTCAAGCTATCAACATCTTCAATATAATTGTTAATTGATTCTTTTGAAGGAATTATATCTGTTTCATCTCGAACGTATTCTTTAGCATTTCTCAAAAGGCTTTCTTCTATTTCTATTTTTTTATGATTAAAAAAATTATAAATTTTAGCTGAATAAAACCCTACGCTATCGCTAGTGTATTCTGCAACAATCTGCTCCCAATCAACATTAATTTTGGACATGATGCTTGAAAAATTTTCTGCAAGCGCTGCTTTTCCAGATATCTTGATTGAATGATCTTCGCCAATATTATTAATATAATTTAGAAAACCTATGGGGCTTCCTTCTAATATTAAATCAGACTCTACACCTGTATCCTCAATAAGAATAAAAGTGTTCTCTGAAATAGTTAGATTTATTACAGTACTTGTATTACTTAATATAATTGATATATATTTTCCACGTAGTGGAGAAAATTCACTTTTGTCTAAATTACTATTTTCTATTGCTAAAGAAATAAATTGATTTACTTTTTCTATAAACATTTATAATTTATAACCTTTGTGAATTGAAACTACTCCTAGCGAAAGATTATTGTATTTACAGTTTTGAAAATTATTCTCTTGCATAATTTCCATTAACTCTATTTGCGATGGGTGCATCTTAATTGACTCTGCTAAATACTTGTAGCTCTCTTCATCTCTTGCTACATGCTTACCTAGGAATGGTATGAAATTATTTAAAAATAAGCTATATGGTTTTTCTATAATCTTTTCTGCTTTTGAAAATTCTAAAACTTGAAGAGATCCACCTGGCTTTAGTGCTCTATATATTGATTTTAGTGCCTTACTGATATTTGCAGTATTTCTTAGGCCGAAAGCCATAGTTACATGATTAAAGCTGTTTTCTTCAAATGATAAAGATTGCGCGTCTGACTGAACATATAATACATTGTCTAATACCCCCTTATCAATAAGATTATCTCTTCCCTGACTTAGCATCGAGTAATTTATATCGCATGAAACTACTTTACCGCTATCTCCAACTGTATTGCTAATTAATCTTGTTATGTCACCAGTACCTGCTGCCAAATCCAAAACTTTATCACCCTTTTTAATTTGTGAGCACAATAAAAAATATCTTTTCCAGGATCGATGTAGGCCAAATGACATTAAATCATTCATTAAATCATAATTTTTTGTCACTGATGTAAAAACGTTATTGACTAAAGAAACTTTTTCAGTTTCTGTAACTTTTTTAAATCCGAAACTGGCGCTATTTTTGTTATTGTTTAACTCGCTCATAACCAGCTTCCTTTAGCTTTTGTAGGTAACTACCCCATCTTTCAGCATGTTCGCAACCTAATTCATATAAGTATTCCCATGAGTAGATTCCCGTATCATGGCCATCATCATATACTATTTGCACGGCGTAATTTCCAACGGGCACTATACTTTGTATAGATACATTTTCTTTTCCTATCTGCAATTTCTCTTGTCCTGGCCCATGACCAGTCACTTCTGCTGAAGGAGAATACACTCTTAAATATTCGGCTGATAAGTCATAAGATGCCTCAGGGTACTTAAGTGTCAAGTAAGCGGATTGCTGGTGTAGATTTATTTCTTCAGGTATCTTTGTCGCCATATTTTAGTCCTTTTTCAATATTTTCTTAGATCTTGGATGTACTTTATCATAAACAGTCATTAGATACTGGTTATCTAAATGTGTATATATTTGTGTCGTACTTATATTTTCATGCCCAAGGAATTCTTGTACTGCCCTTATATTTCCCGAAGATTCTAACAAATGGGTGGCAACTGTATGTCTTAATTTATGAGGATATAACTTTTGCTGCAAGCCAGATGCTTTAGCTAAAATGCCCATTCTCAGCTGTATATTTCTTGGTGATAATTGCTTACCTCTGAGTCCTATAAATAATGAGTCTAAGGGTTCTTGGATATAATTTCCCCTCACTTCCATCCATAGTCTTATGGCTTTAATAGCTTTTGATCCTACAGGCACCAATCGTGTTTTTCTTCCCTTGCCTAGAACTCGAAGCATTGAATCATTAAAATTTATATTTGAAAGCTTAATACTAGCAAGCTCACTTAGTCTTAAGCCAGAAGAATAAAATAACTCGAATATTGCAGTATCTCGAATTAATAAATCATTATTTTTGTAATAACCCTCTTCTTTCGTATTATTGCTAGCTAATAGATCAATATCCTTGTGTTGCAAGATCTCTGGTAAAAGCTTTTCGGTCTTTGGTGCCTTAATATTCTCAGCAAAATTTCTTTTTATTATTTTATTTTTTAACATAAAATTAAATAAACCTCTCAAGCTTGAGAGATGTCTTTTAATGGATTTAGAGCCCATTCCATTTCTGTATAAATGAGAGGAAAAATCTCTGACAACTTTCTCATCGATAGCTTTAATATTATATATTTTTATTTTAATACAAAAAGATGTGAATGAATTAATATCTCTCTTGTAGGAGCTAACTGTATGAGGGGAATAATTAAGAATTTTTTCAATATGAAAAATATAGTCCGATGAAAAATTCTCTAGCTTATTTTCTGTCATTATTTCTGAATATACTGCTCCAATGAATAAGAAATTGTTTCTGCTAATGAGTTTAGCAGATCAAACTGAAGGTCAATACCCATCATTTCACTTTTGTACCCCACAAGGATAAATCCTATTGGATACTCAATACCTAATGGACTTACTACAACAGAGCCTTGGTTTTTTAAAATTTCATCTAATGAATATTTAGAAATTATTTCTTTGGACGCAAGAATTGTTTTTTTTTGTAAAAACGCACTATTAATTAAATCAATTAATTTTCCTTTAGCAAAATATTTTTTGTTAACGCTATCAAAACCATTAAACTTTATTAGTTTTAGATTGATTTTTAAATCCGGGAATTCTTTTCCTACAAAATCTTCTACGTAATTTATTAGTAATTCAATATCTCTAAAAGATATAACTTCATTCGAAAATTTAGAAAGCTTTTCCTGTATTTTATTATTAGATTTTGCAGCCTGAATTATATCTTCCAACTTATTCTTTAAAAGATTATTTTCATTTATTAATGATTTTATTCTTATGTCCTCAAAGGATATTATATTTCCTTTATTTTTATCAAGAGAAAATAATTTATTAAACAAATCAATATTATGGTTAATTAGGTTTGGATTTTTAACTAAATACTCCAAAATATTTTTCTCTGAAAATATTTCTTTCTTTTCATTTTTTTTATCTTTTTTATCTTTTTTATCTTTAGCTGTCATAATTTTTATATTTATATATTGTAGGTTCCATTAAACACATACGAAGCAGTCCCTAGTAGGTATACTGACTCTAATTTCTTTCCTGACCATTTTACTTGGGCTTTACCTCCCTGCATATGTATATAATTATTCTTTGATTGTGTATTTTTGAAAAATTTTAGACATGCTGATATAGCGCATGCAGCTGAGCCACATGCTTTTGTTTCTCCTGACCCTCTCTCATATATTCTTGCTAGCCAGTGATTTTTTTTTATATTTTCAACTATACTTATGTTTACACCTTTTAGAAAAATATTTTGTTTATTAAAATTCATGGAAAAATCTTCTAAATTTACTCTCTCTATTCCTTTACACATAAATACGGCGTGCGGATTTCCTACTGATACTAATTTATAATGATACTTCTTACCTTTATAATTAAAATGATTATTTATATCTGAGTTTTCTTTAAATTGATAATTTTTTTCATTTATATTTAAATCTTTATGTTTAAAGCTAGGAACGCCCATGTCTACTTCATACAAATTTTCCTTTATAAAATTAAGACTCATTTTATTTGTTATAGTCTCTATCTGTATATTTTTTTTACGTTTTCCGTATGTGTCGAAATAGTATTTCGCTATACATTTTGCTCCATTACCACACTGACCTGACTCAGACCCATCCTTGTTGTATATCTTATACTTAAAGAAAATATCTTTTTTATTTGATTTTTCTAATATTAAAACTTGATCGCACCCGATTCCATAATTTCTATCACTGATTTTCTTTATTAATTTTTTACTTAACTGAGTTGTACTTTTTATTTGATCTATTACTACAAAATCATTTCCTAAACTTTGCATTTTTGTGAAGTTTATTTTCTTCATGCTATGATTTCTCTTGCATATAGATCTTCTATATCTTCTTTTCTACTAATTAATTTTATATTTTTATTCTGCACCATTACTTCTGGTGGTTTTGGTCTAGAATTATAATTACTTGCCATTGAAGATGCGTAAGCACCACATGAACTAATTATTATAATATCGTCTTGTTTTACAGATAAAGTCCTATCTTTTCCTAGAAAATCTGCGCATTCGCAAACTGGCCCAACTACATCACATAATATCTCTTTTTCTTTATGATTATTATTGGCACAGATTATATTATGGTACGAACCATACAATGCTGGCCTTATTAAATTATCCATCCCAGCATTCACTATCACATAATTTTTTTTACTGTCTTTTTTTACATACTCTACCTTAGTTAGTAAATATCCAGCATTCCCTATTATGCTTCTACCAAGTTCTAGTATTAAATTATATTCGCTTAAATTATTATCTTTTATAGCCTGATTTATAGCTTCCCCATATTCGGTCATTGTTGGGACTGGATTATTTTCATAGCTTATTCCTAATCCTCCGCCCATATCAATTACTTCGATATTTATTTTTTTTGATTTTAATTGCTCCACTATTTTCGCAACTGAAAATATAGCTTCTATAAAGGGTTCAAGAGTTTCTATCTGAGAACCAATATGATAATCAATTCCTAATAATTTTATATATTTTTCTTTATCTGCATATATAAATGCTTCCATCATATTTTTTAAATTAATACCAAATTTTGTAGACTCTAGACCTGTTGAGATATATTCATGCGATCCTGAGTCTATATTAGGATTTACTCTAATCGCGACAGATACTTGGGTTTCTAATTCTGTAGCAATTCTATTTATTCTTTCTAACTCTGGAAAAGATTCAACATTAATACAATATATTCCCGCCTCTATAGATTGCCTGATATCACTTTCAGATTTACCTACTCCAGAATAAATAATTTTTTTAGGGTCCGCTCCTATTTTTAATACTCTCTTGAGCTCACCGATTGAAACAATATCAAATCCAGAGCCCATATCTGATAGCAACTTTAAAATACTAAGATTTGAATTTGCTTTAACAGAATAAAAAACATTTCTCTTATCGCTGCAAAAGATATCTTGTATTTCCTTGAAATTTTCAATTATTGATTTTTCTGAGTAAACAAAGCAAGGTGTGCCAAAATCATCAGCTATTTCCTGAACAGAAATACCATCAATTTTACATAATTCGTTTCTATTCTCTATATTCATATTTTTCAATTAAATTATTAACTTCTTTGGGTATATATAAATCGCCTGTTTGCCCACACCCTAATAATATTACTAGACTCAAAGAGCAGCCTGCTAGGCGTATAAAATGATTAATTTTTTTCATATTCTTTAATAATATTCTTTGCTTTTTTTATTTGATTATTAACTTCATCAACAGATGTTCCGCCAATAGTTTTTTTACTATCTACCGATCCCTCGATATTTAAAAAATCAAATATATCATTCTCAACTATTGGTGACATGGATTGAAAATCTTCTATAGTTAGCTCATCCAGGTCTAATTTTTTACTTAAGGCATACCCTACTGTTTTTCCAACAATCTCATGGGCATCTCTAAATGGCACATCCTTTTTAACTAGGTAATCTGCGAAATCTGTGGCTGTCGAATAACCTTTCTTTGCAGAAGATTTTGCCACATCCTCATTTAAAGTTAAATTCTCAAGGCAAATGCTCATTGCTTGCACGCTCATTAAAACTGTATCTACGCAACTAAATAAGGCAGGCTTATCTTCCTGATTATCTCTATTGTAAGCAAATGGCTGGGCCTTCATAATAGTTAAAATATTCATTAACTGACCATAAACTGAGCCAGTTTTTCCTCTAATTAATTCTAAGACATCTGGATTTTTTTTCTGAGGCATAATTGATGATCCTGTGCAAACTTTATCGTCTAAATCTACAAAGTTATACATAGAAGAGCACCATATTATAATTTCTTCAGAGAATCTTGATAGGTGCGACATTAGCAAAGAAGAGTTCCCTATAAACTCTATTATAAAATCTCTATCACTGACGCTGTCTAACGCATTATCAGTGACCTCATCAAACCCTAATAATTCTGCTACATATTTTCTGTCTAGCTTGTGAGAAGTTCCAGACAAAGCGCCTGCACCTAATGGAGAAATATTAACTCTTTTGTAGCTGTCTATAAATCTTGATTTATCTCTTTCAAGCATAAAAAACCACGCCATCATAATGAACCCAAAAGTTACTGGCTGCGCTATTTGTAGGTGGGTAAACCCAGGAATAATGCTACCTGAATATTTATCTGCTAGCTTAATTAGAGATTTTTGTAAAATAATAATATTTTCATGCACATTTATAATTTCATCTCTTACATATAATCTAATATCTGTAGCTACCTGGTCATTTCTAGATCTGCCGGTATGGATTTTTTTAGCAGTGTCTCCAATTAACTCTATAAGCTCATGCTCTATATGCATATGGATATCTTCTAAGGAGTCTTTCCATTCTACTTTTCCGTTATCAATTTTTTTCTTTACCTCTTCTAAAGCAGATAGAATCTCCTGAAGCTCATTATCAGTTAAAACACCTATTGAGTTAAGCATCTTAGAATGCGCAACAGAACCCTGAATATCATATTCATAGAGCCTTTTGTCAAAATCAATTGATGAGGTGAAGTTTTCTACGAACTTATCAGTTTCCCCAGAAAATCTTCCCTGCCAAGGTTTTTTTGTATTCTTTGTCATTGTGAAATACTATCTAATATAATTATGAATAAGTATAACATTAAGTTAACAATATGGACGAAAGTTTAATGCCAAAAATTATAAGAATTGCTACCAGAAAAAGCCCTTTAGCATTATGGCAAGCAGAAAAAGTAAGGGAATTAATACAAAATATTGATGATTCTATTGAAATAGAATTAATTAAAATAACTACTACAGGCGATAAAATACAAGATAAACCTCTCTATGAAATTGGAGGAAAATCCTTATTTTTAAAAGAACTTGAGCAAGCTTTACTAGAAAATGATTGCGATATAGCTGTTCATTCTATGAAAGACATGCCAGCAGAGCTTCATGAGGACTTGGTTATAAGCGCTATATTGGAGAGAGAAGATGACAGAGATGTTCTAATCTCTAATAAATATAATTCTCTTGCTGAGTTTACTACAGATTCTTCAATTGGCACTTCGAGTGTCAGAAGGATCTGCAACCTTAAATATGAATATCCAAATATTAAGATATCTGATATGCGTGGGAATATTGATACTAGAATTAATAAAATTGTAAATAATGAAATTGAAGGAATAATATTAGCTGCGGCTGGAGTAAAGAGGCTGGGTTTAAAAAAATATATCACAGCTTATATGGATAAAAATACGTGGGTTCCTGCCATTGGTCAAGGCGCCATAGGTATAGAAACAAGAAAAAATAACAAAGAAGTTAATAGCTTAATAAATAAGCTAGATCATAAACTTACGAGTTTGTGTGTTAACGCAGAAAGAGAGATCAGTAAGTTTTTTGAAGCTAGCTGCAGTATGCCCATAGCAGCAAATGCTACAATTGTTAATAATAGTATCTCTATATCCTCTATGGTTGGCAGTCTTGATGGGAGTAAAAAAATATACCATATAGAAAATGGCTCTGTAAAAGAGCATAAAAAAATTGCTGAAACAGTCGCTATTGCGTTAGAGAAAAAAGGCGCTAGAAAATTATTATAATATGTTTATATTAATTACACGACAATTAGAGCAATCAGAAAAATTTGCAGCTATTCTAAATAAAAAAAACATAAAAAACGTCATACTTCCTGTTATTCAGATTAAAAAAATTAAACTAAAAACTATAGATCTAGAGAATATCAAGAACTCAAATTTTGTAATATTTACTAGTCAAAATTCTGCGACATTATTAATTCAACAACTAGATATTAAAAATTTAATTGGTAAAAAAATAGCAGCTATTGGTGTCTCTACAAAAAAAAAATTGAATGACTTAGGTGTTCATGTTGACATATTCCCAGAATCAGATTTTACAAGCGAATCCCTTTTTGAGGAAATAGAAAGTAATAATATAGTTAATAGAAAAATTATTATTGTAAAAGGAGTTGGTGGTAGAAATTATTTACATAAAAAATTATCAAAAGATAATCATATGCTCGATGCACTTGACATATATGAAAGAGAATTGCCTTCTAATATTAGTTATTTAACAATGCCTATTTTTTCAAGTGTTACTCATATTTGTATTACCAGTATTGCAGTTCTTGATAATTTTATAAAAATTTCTAATATTTTGAAATTTAAGATATCAGAAAATGTTACTTTTGTTGCTGGAAATGAAAGGATTGCTCAGGTTGTAAAAGAATTTTTCCCGAGAAATAAAATCATAGTTTCTCTAAATCCTAGTAATATGGAAATGCTAAATACTCTCTTAGACTAAAAGATATTTAAGCCTTGCCTATCTCTATTTCTTCAGTAATCCATCTTTTAGCAAGTAACTCTGAGGCCCTATCTGAAATAATTTCAGAGCATTCTTTTGTGTCTTTTATATACTTATAGTCTCTAGTTATATTTGCGATTTTAAAATTTATATCGCCTTTCTGTTTTTTACCAAGTATTTCTCCAGGGCCTCTTATTTCTAAATCTTCTTTTGCAATTTCAAATCCATTATTAGATTTTCTTAATATATTAATCCTGTTTTTTGCTATTTCACTCAACCCTTCTTTATACACCAAAATACATGTACTTTTTTTCTCACCTCTTCCTACTCTCCCTCTTAATTGGTGGAGTTGAGATAATCCCATTCTCTCTGAGTTCTCTATTATCATAACCGTTGCATTAGGTACATCGAGCCCCACTTCTATTATTGTTGTGGCTACTAAAACATCTATATCGTGGTTTCTAAATTCATTCATAACTTTTTCTTTTTCATGTATTTTCATCCTTCCATGAATAAGCCCTAATTTAACACCCCGCAGTTTTCCCTCTAATTCTTTTTGAGTATTGATTGCAGATTTACATTCTAGTGCTTCTGACTCATCTATTAGCGGACAAACCCAGTACACCTGATTTCCTTCTTTACATTGTATGATAATTTTTTCGAAAATTTCACTTCTACGATTTTCAGGCAAAGCTATTGTATTTATTTCTTGTCTTCCTTTTGGCATTTCGTCTATAACGGAATAATTTAAATTTCCATATAAAGTCATAGCTAGTGTTCTAGGAATTGGTGTCGCTGTTAGAATTAATTGATGAGGATATGTTTCTAAATTTTTTCCTTTTGTTGTTAATGTCATTCTTTGATGAACACCAAATTTATGCTGCTCGTCAATTATCACTAGTGCTAAATTGAAAAATTGGATTTGGTTTTGAATTAAAGCGTGTGTGCCAATAATTAAATCAATATTGCCTAGTCTAATGTCTTCTATAATTATTTCTTTTTCTTTTCGCTTTATACCTCCATACAATAAAGCTATCTTTATATTAAAATCTTTTAACATTATTTTTATACTTTGAAAATGTTGGTGTGAAAGAATTTCTGTTGGAGCCATAAAAGCTACTTGATAACCATTACTTATAGCGTGGAGCGCACCAAATAATGCTACAAGGGTTTTACCTGAGCCTACATCTCCTTGAACAAGCCTCATCATTGGCGTTTCATTCTGCATATCCTTTATAATTTCTTCCATTACGATATTCTGTGATTTTGTTGGTAAAAATGGTAAATTTGCAGTGAGTTTTTTTATTGGTTTATTATTATTATCTAACTGAAATGAGTTTAATTTTTTATTAAAATTTCTAATTCTTTTAAATATTAGCTGATGGGCAAGAAGCTCCTCGAAAACTAATCTTTTTTTATTTTTATTATCTGAGCTAATTAAATCTTCATAACTAATATCTTTATTTGGCTCATGAATATTTAATAATGCTGAATTTATGTCTACTAGGTCATATTTTTCTAAAATTTTTTTAGGGAGAATTTCTGGAAAAAATATTTTTTTAGATTTCAGAAGTTCTAAGGTTTGCTTTATAAAATTTCTAATACTAGATTGATAAAGACCTTCTGTAGTCGGGTAGATTGGTGTTAAATATCTATCTAGTGGTGGCACGTTATCACGATCAAAAAAATTACACTCTGGGTGCACTATTTCTTTCATTTGATTATTATTTCTTATCTCGCCAAAACATCTTACAGACCTTCCAAGTGAGAAGTTTGTCATCTGACTTTTATTAAAATAAAAAAATCTTAGTTGAATAGAACCTGTTTCATCAGAAACCCTAACCACGAACATTCTTTTTTTATAGAAAAATATATTTGCTTTCTCTACTATACCCTCAATTAGATAATTCTTGCCTTCCTCTAAATCAGTGATTTTTGTGATTTTTGTCTTATCTTGATATCTTATTGGCAAATGAAATAATAAATCTTCAGCAGAGCTTACACCTATTTTTTCTAATTTTGTAAGCCCTTTTTCTCCTACTCCTTTAAGTTCTAAGAGGCTAATAGTCACTATGTATTACTTTACAGATGCTATTGCATCGATCTCTATTAACGAATCTTTAGGAAGACTATTTATTCCTATTGCTGCCCTAGCCGGATAGGGCTTATTAAAAATTTTTTCCATATGCTCGTTTACTTTTGTAAAGTTTTCTAAATTTGTCAAATATACATTTAGTTTTAATATATTTTCTAGAGAGGACCCAGACGCTTCTAAAACATATGTTAAGTTTATAAATACTTGTTTTATTTGCATATCTATATCGTCTGAGACCAATGTCATTTGTTCTGGATCCAAGGGGATTTGTCCTGATAGAAAAATCATATCGCCATATTTTACTGCTTGCGAGTACGCCCCTATAGCTGACGGCGCTTTTTCTGTATGTATATATTCTTTGATCATTATCCAGTTGTCCTCATTACTTTGTTTATGTTTTTTAATTTTTTAAGTTCTTTTATTACATCTGCTAACTGCTTTCTATTTCTAACATCTATTGTAAATACAAATGATGCGTACGGATTCTGCACCTCATCAAATTTTACATTTTCTATATTACATGAAAGACGAGAAATTATACCAGCAACATTTGCAAGAACACCTCTTTGTTTTTCTGAATATAACCTAATTTGAGTTTCGTATTCACCAGTAACCTTATCTGCCCATTCTATATATATCTTTTTCGTCGTTGTCTTTTTGATATTTTTACAATTTGTTCTGTGTACTAGGAAGCCATTGCCTCTTGATGTTACCCCAATTATTTCATCTCCAGGTATTGGTCGACAACATTTTGCATAATTCAACACTAATCCTTCAGTGCCCTTTATTGCTATATTATCTGTTTTTTTCGTTCTTAAAACTTTTGAAAATAAATTCCTATATTTTTCTTTAACAAAGCTTTTTTTGTTAGTGATTTTTTGAGCAACCAAGTGAGGCACTATATTTCCAAGGCCTATTTCTACAAATAAGGTATTTTCATCCTCTAAATTATATTCATTTAGTAGTTTTCTTATTGATGAATATGGTGTTTCTGTAAATGATGTGCCGTAATCGTTAAGAGCTTTATCTAATATTCTTAAGCCTAAATCTAATGCTTGTGAAGTTTGTAATTTTTTTAAGTAGTTTTTAATATTGGTTCTTGCCTTCACTGTAACTATAAATTCTAACCATTCAGGATTTGGCCTGCCTAGTTGTGTGGTTGTTATTTCAACTGTCTGGCCTGAAGATAACGGGGTGCTTAGTGGCACATCTATCCCATCAATTGTTGCAGCACTACACTTATTCCCGACATCTGAATGAATAGAATACGCATAATCTATTACAGTACTTCTATCAGGAAGAGATTTTATTTCACCTTTTGGCGTAAACACATATATTTCGTCTGGAAACAGATCCACTTTAATATTTTCTAGTAGATCAAGGGAGTTAGAAGAATTTTCTCTCATTTCTAGTATATTTTTCAACCAATCTCTAGCATATGCTTGCGCTGACGAGTGCCCTCCAGTCTTATACTGCCAATGTGATGCTATGCCTGATTCTGCGAATTGGTCCATTTCTTTAGTTCTTATTTGTATTTCTATTGGTATCGCATTAGGGCCAAATAAGACTGTATGCAATGCTTGGTATCCATTAGATTTTGGTATTGCTATGTAATCTTTAAATTTACCTGGTACAGGTTTAAATAAATTATGGGTCGCGCCAAAGATCCTATAACAATTGTCGATTTTATTTGTTACTACCCGTAATCCATAGATATCGAATACTGCGTTAAAACTTAATTTTTTAAGCTTCATTTTTTTATAAATACTATAGACATTTTTCTGTCTTCCAAAAATTTCCGCCTCTATATTCAAATCACTAAGCCTTTCGTAAACTTTGCTGCTAATATCATCTAGGAATTTTCTTTTATTACCCTTATGATTCTCTACTGCTTTTACCAGTATTTTATATCTAAGGGGATTTAATGTTTTAAAAGAGATCTCTTCTAATTCTAGCCTCAGTTTATTCATTCCAAGTCTTAAAGCAATTGGCACATAAATTTCTAAAGTCTCTTTAGCTATCCTAAATTTTTTTTCTTTCGATAGGCAGTCTAATGTGCGCATATTATGTAATCTATCGGCTAGCTTGACTAAAATAACCCTTAAATCATCTGACATAACAAGCATCATTTTACTAAAATTTTCTGCCTGCGCCTCATCTCTTGATAAAAGTTTAATATTATTAATCTTACTCAGACCATCTACTAGATTAGATATTTCAGCACCAAATTTTTTTTTAATTTCCTCTTGGCCTACGGATGTATCTTCTACAACGTCATGTAAAATTGCAGCTCCTATGCTTACAGCATCCATTCCCATTTCAGCTAATATATAGGCTACTGATAAAGGATGATTTATATAAGGCTCGCCGCTTTTTCTTAATTGTCCTTGGTGGCTTGCGTAACTGAAGACATATGCTCTTTTGATAAGAGCAACTTGATCTTTATCTAAATACAATTTAGATTTTTTCAAAAGGCTATTTAGCGCGGGATTAGACGTACTTTGCTGACTCAAATTAGTTGTTTTTAAATTTGAAGTGTCAGCCATATCATATAGTTATCCAAAATTATAATGTCTCTGTATTCTCTTGAGCTTCCGGCTGCTCGCTTAACTCATCTTTATTT
>Ga0209709_10002737_pt1 | contig 15067 bp, 16 predicted proteins | sample ArcticOcean_MG_C_2_FD_187435 | JGI IMG/M metagenome (GOLD analysis project Ga0209709, IMG submission 187435) | Marine microbial communities from western Arctic Ocean - ArcticOcean_MG_CB4_136 (SPAdes) (version 2) | ecosystem: Environmental > Aquatic > Marine > Oceanic | place: Arctic Ocean... | reverse complement strand
GCCACTGGATTAAGAGATGATCATAATTTTGCTAATCTTTTATTACTAAATAAATATTCATCGCAGCTGAGTATTATGTATGTCACAAATTACTATAAGATTATTGTAAATAAAGGGAAAAATATTTATCCCTCAGTTCCATCGCAGCAGATTTCGATACTTGCATTAAAAAAAATTAATATGGTTACGACGCATGGACTAGAATATGAATTAAATAAAGTTTCATTGGAACCAGATAGTAGGGGTATAAGTAATATAGCCCTAAATAACGAATTTATGATTGAAACCTCTGAAAATGCATTCATTTTTTTAGAATTATAGTTAGATGAATTATACTCATCATATTGGTATTATTGGCGCTGGAATATCGGGGTTAACTCTTGCTTGTGCACTAAAAAAGTTCGGTATTGAAACAATTATATTCGAAAAATCAAAAAACATAAGTCAATACGGCGCTGGTATTTCTATTTCTAGAAATGGATTAGGGATATTAAAACGCTTAGATATAATTGAATCATTTAAAGAAAATTCATATCAACCTAAACTAGTATCTTGGAACTATAAAAATAGAGAATTTCATAATGATACCGCTGACGTATTTACTGCCAGCAGAAAAATATTGATTCAGACTCTTTATGAGAAATATAATAGTTTGGGCGGCGAAGTATTATTCGATCATGAAGTTTCAGATATTAAAGACAGTGGAAAAGTGATTAATTTTATTAATAAAAAAAGCTACAATATTAAACATATTGCTGTTTGTGATGGAATAAAATCTTCAATAAGAGACAATTATTTTCTTGAGACAAGCGATATAAGATATAGTGGATTTAATGCATGGAGAGGTATTGGAAAATCCCAAAATAGAAATGTTGAGTTTCATTTTGGAAAAAATTCTCACTTAGTTAGATATCCAATAAACAATAATTTAGATCAGAGCTTTGTTGGTGTTATTAAAGATAAAAAATGGAATAAAGAATCTTGGAAGCACGAAGGTTCAATAAAAGATTTTTTGAGCGACTTTAAAAGCAATGATAATGACATTGAGTCTACTTTATTAGAAAATCAAAAAATATTTAAATGGGGAATCTTTATAAGACCACCTATCAAAAAAATATTTAAAGACAGTGTAACCTTATTTGGCGATGCTGCTCACCCAATGGTTCCATTTATGGGTCAGGGTGCATGTATGGCAATAGAGGATGCATATACTTTTGCTCTACTCTTAAAGAGATTAAATATGAATTTTGAAACAACACAAAAAATTTATAATAAGATTAGAGTTGTTAGGAATGACAAAATACAAAAAATGTCTATGCAGCAAGCAAAGTTAAATCATATTAAAAACCACTTTATTGCATCAGTAAGAAACTTTATTATGAAAAAAACAAATGTAGTTTCAAATAGAACTAATATTATTTGGGCTTATGATGCACATGATCATATTGAATCTGAACTAAGAAAATTATAGTCATAAATGAATGACTAATATATAAATATCTCATGATCAATTTTCCAAAAACTGAAAGAATTTTTGTAGATCTTACTGATGATTGGCTCACACTTTCTTTTAATCATTTAGAATCTCGAAATGCGCTGACCGAGCAACTTACTAATGAAATTAGATCAATTGTTGCAATTATCAAAAAAGATAAATCTATCAGAGGTGTTACATTTCGTGGAGAAGGAGGTATATTTTGTTCGGGAGGAGATTTAAAAAGTTTTAAATCTGGATTTCATGGTGATAAGAATAATATTTCTGATGTAATCAAATTGAGTGAAGACACAGGTGAATTTTTTGAACTTATTAATACAATACCAAAACCAGTTATTATGTTGGCAGAAGGCGCCGCCATGGCTGGCGGTCTTGGAATGCTTTGTGCGGCCGATATCGTAATTGTTACTTCAGATTGTAAATTTGCTCTTACCGAGACAACTCTCGGAATAGTTCCAGCTCAAATAGCACCTTACATAGTTAATCGAGTGGGACTCTCCAAAGCTAGAAGATTAATGTTAACAGCTTCACGCTTTACAGGAAAAGAAGCTGCTGAGTATGGTATTGCAGATTTTGTTGCTGATAGCCCAGAAGATTTAAGGCGTATTGAGTCCGAAATTAAAAAAAATATATTAAGATGTGCCCCTGGTGCAAACTCTATAACTAAAGAAATAGTTTTAGCTTCAAGAAATTTAGACAAGGATGCTTTAGTTAGCTTTGCAGCTAAAGGCTTTGCCGAATCAATGATGAGTGAAGAAGGAAAAGAAGGTATAGCAGCCTTTATTGAAAAAAGAAAACCCAAGTGGTCAGTGTAATTTATGTTAGATCAAGCAATAGATTTTAAAAATGAAAGTGACGCGCTTTACGATATTATTAAATCATTATCAGATGAAGAGTTAAAACAAAAAACTGGTTTTAAAGAATGGTCTATCAATAATATTATAGGTCATTTGCATACTTGGAACATTGCAGCTAATCGAAGTTTAACTAGCGATGATGAATTTGCAAAGTACGTATCATTATTTAACATTGAATATAGTAAGCGTCAAAAGATGAGCGATTTTGAAAGTATTTTTTTACAAGGACGAGAAGGTGCTGAATTAGTTGAGTATTGGTATGAGTTTTACCCCAAAATGTCTGAGACATTTAAAGATGCTGATCCTAAAAAAAGAGTTAAATGGATGGGCCCTGATATGAGTGTAAAATCTTCAATTACTGCTCGTTTAATGGAAACTTGGGCGCATGGACAAGCTATATATGATATACTTGGTATTGTTAGAGTAAATCAAGATCATATTAAAAATATAACTGTTTTAGGAAACAATACTTTTAAATGGTGCTACACGGTTCATGGTAAGAAGATTCCAGACTTTATACCCCATTTAAAACTGAAGGCTCCATCAGGTGAAATATGGACATTTAATGATGTTTCTGAGGATAACTTAATAGAGGGAAATGCAGAAGATTTTTGCCAAGTTGTTACACAAGTAAGAAATATTACCGATGTTAATTTAAATCTTGTAGGAAAAGTTGCAAAAGAATGGATGTCAATTGCACAATGTTTTGCAGGACCAGCTGAACAGCCACCAAATCCAGGCGCTAGATTTACTACCTTTAAATAATAGAACCTATTTTATAGTCAGATAGTAAGTGTGGAATTGAATTATCACATTCTTCCAAATCATCGTAATTGCCCTTTTCTAAATCAGCATTAAGATCATCTGTGTCTAATAACTTACATGCATAATCAACATAAAGATTACTTAGTAAGTGTCTAAACTCATGTTGAAAGATTACTGCCGCCATACCATCAAGTTTACCAGTTATTTTGTTTAAATTTTCATCAAGAGCCTCATATAAAATAGATTTATAGGTCGAAACTTGTCCACGAAATTGACCTTTAGCACTTAAACATCCATGCCAAAAATTAGTTAGTTCTTTTGATACAGATTTAATTTTAGGATTAATAAAAACTTGCCTCTTAACCTCAAGAAGGTCCTTGTATCTTGGTTCAGAATCTTCATGATTAGATTCAATTATAAATATTTGTAATTTTAAACCGACTTGATTTGCAGCAATTCCAATTCCATGTTCCTTCACCATAGTTTTATACATTATATCTATAGTGTCATTTAAATTGGGAGAGTGAAACTCAGTTACAGGAAGACACCTCTCATAAAGTACATTATTTTCTCTTGATGCATTTCCAAACAGACCTTGTAAAATTGGCGCTTGTTCTTTGTCTTTGTATTTTTTGATAAAGTTATTTAGATCAGTTGACATAATGCTATTTTATTTAATTTATGAAATTTATATATAGCTAATAGGTTATGATTTAAGAAAAACCATTTATATAATTACGTAAAGCATCATTTTCGACTTCATACTTATGAATAATATGATTAACAACATCACCAATTGATACAATCCCAATTAATTTACTATTATCAATAATTGGCATATGTCGTATTTTTTGATTTGTCATTGTTTCCATTAAATCAGAAACAGAAATTTCTAAGTCGCAAGAGATAATATTCTTACTCATTATTTTAGAAACACTTTCACTTAAATTAAAATTATCAGTGGATACATACCTTGAAACATCTCTTTCTGAAACAATACCAACCACATCACTTTTATTATCAACCACTGGCATTACACCAATGTTGTGCTCTGTAAGTTTGTTAGCGGTGTCTTGAATGCTGGCCGATAATTCTATTGTATAACATTTGCGTTGTGACAACGATTTAACTAATACACCAGCCATCAGTTATTATAGCAAAAATCGATTATTAATCTAAAAAATAGTATTTATATATATTACAGACACTTAAAATTGTTTATGCAGATAAAGATTTAAGTCTGACATTAATTATTTCCATGGCATCACTCATAATTTGATTAATTAATTCTTCGCATGTAGGAATGTCATTTATCAATCCAGCCACCATACCGCAACTCCAAGCTCCAGCTTCCATAGTACCTTCTTGCATAACCTTAGGATAAACTCCAGCGACTTCATCCATTATATCTTGAATTTGAATCTTATCACCAAGATCTTTTTCTTTTTGAAGAATTCTATCAACTGCAACATTGCTTAGAACGCGCTCAGTATTTTTTAATGATCTCATGATTAATTTTGTATCAAGCTCACTAGCTTTAAGTATTGCATCTTTTACATTTTGATGCACCGGCGCTTCTTTTGTGGCAATAAATCTTGTACCCATATTGATGCCATCCGCACCAAGTGCTAGAGCAGCAACTAATTGTTGGCCATTACCTATGCCACCAGATGCAACAAAAGGGATTTTTAGTTCCTCTGCTGCGCGAGGCAATAAAATCATATTCGGTATGTCATCTTCACCAGGATGTCCACCACATTCAAATCCATCAACACTTGCGGCATCACAACCAATTTTTTCAGCTTTTAAAGCATGACGCACAGAGGTACATTTATGTATAACCTTAATACCTGCATCTTTAAGACTTCCCATATATTTTTCTGGACTTCTCCCAGCAGTTTCAACAATTTTAATTCCGCCTTTGATTATTGATTCTATATAGCCAGGATAATCTGGTTCAATAAACCCAGGAAGAAAAGTCAAGTTAACACCAAATGGTTTATCAGTTAAGCCATGGCATTTTGCAATTTCATTCGCAAGATCAGCTGGTGACTTTTGAGTCAGACCAGTAATAATACCAAGCCCACCAGCGTTCGAAACTGGAGCAGCCATTTCAGCAAAGCCCACGTAGTGCATTCCACCTTGTATTATTGGGTGTTTAATATTGAATAATTCTGTAATTCTAGTTTTAAGCATTCTGACAATTTATATATTATATTAGAAGATATCTATCTAAAAATACTATTAATATTAATTATTTCTTTAATTCTAAGAGCGAATCATTATGCTGTTATTATTAAGTAATAGAGGAGAGATCGTTATGTTTAAAACTGATGATAAACTCATACAAATTTGCCTTGCTGTGTCTTATGCAATTCTAGCTTTGTATGGAATAATAAATTATTTCAATCCTGAGTACATTATTAACCAATATAATTCATTAGAATCAAATGATACAAATAGATTCTTTTTAGGCTGGTATGGTATGATGAATTTAGGTGCTGTAGCAGGACTCATTTATATGGGCTACAAAGGACTGGATCGTGCTTATTTTGCTTATGCTATTCCTCTAGCAGCCTTATTTACAATTTGGGCATATATGGGCCAATCTGCTTTACCCGAAGACCAACAAAATTGGACGGCTATGGGACTTTTTGTAGTAAACTTAGTTGTGTTACTTATTGCTCGCATTCGAGGACTTGGAGGTCTTGATTTTACTAAAGCTGTAAATATGTGGGGAACTAGTGACAAACTTTGTCAGATAATTTTTACAATTGGATTAATTGGACAAGCGTTATTTGTGGTTCAATATATTTTTGCACCAAGTTCTTTCATTGATCAAACCCCAGGTCTTGAGGCTTCTGATGTTGCTCAAAGATTTGTGATGGGCTTAATGTTCTTTTCTTTAGCATGGACTATTGCTTTATTATATCAGTTACGAACTGGTTATAGCATGTCACTAATTGTTACATCATTAGTAATTTCAACGATGTTTATGTGTACGATGCTAAACTTTTATGCATCTGGCTCAGTGCAAGATGGTGGCAACACTTTTCTGTCAATTAACATCCTAGGGAACTTTATTGGATCTTTGATCGTGTTCTTTAGATTACAAAGCCAACATTAATTAGGAGGATATTAATATGATTAAATTAGAAGATAGAATATCGGTAATAATATTATGCTTAATAACTTTTATGGGTACTTTTTATGCCCTCATGATGGTTAATGCTAATTTTGCAACTGCTTTCTTAGAATCTCTTGGAAGACCAATACCAAATGAAGACACATTGTTTTGGATGGGATGGTGGGGCTATATCTACCTAGGTTTGGGCATAGGAAATATAATGGCCATACTTTCTCCTGCAAGTGATAGTCGAGTTTTCTTTAGAGCTATGACTATGGTAGCTATGATTTCTCTAATAAGAGTACTTGGAAATCAACTAGCGGCAGACGATTTAAGTATTACTCCAACTCTAATTGCACAATTTTTAGTTTTAATAGGTTATTCAGTAGTCTTAACTAGAACTAATTCTCGATTAGGTAAGCACTTTGGTTGGTTATAATAGCAATTAATCAATGTTTAAAAAATTACCTTCGTATGATTTAACTGTACGAGGGTTTTTTTGATTTAAATTTAAAACATTAAGTTTATAGTTCTATTTATGAGCGATATCTTGCGAACACCAGAGGATCAGTTTTTAAATCTCAAAGACTATTCTTTTCAGGCTAATTACATTGAATTTAAAATAGAGCAAGAAGATACAAGTGAATATGTATCTGTTAGAATGCACTATATTGATGAAAATCAAGAATCTGACGATGTAGTTTTACTTTTACATGGTGAACCTACTTGGTCTTATCTTTATAGACACATGATACCTATATTAGTTAAGGCGGGTAAACGTGTTATTGCTCCAGACTTAATTGGTTTTGGTAAATCTGATAAATTACCTAAGCGTGAAAACTATACTTATGAAAATCATGTTAGTTGGACTTCAAATATTATCGAAAAGTTAAATCTAAAAAACATCACTTTTTTTGGTCAAGACTGGGGTGGGCTAATTGGATTAAGGCTTGTGGCAAATAATTCTGAGTTATTTAAAGGAATGCTATTGGCAAATACCTCTCTGCCAATAGGCAAGGGATCAAGCCTAGGATTTGAGGCTTGGAAAAAATACAGTCAAACTGTAGAGGTGTTTAATAGCGGCAAGATAATTCAAGGTGCGACGTTAAAAAAACTTACAGATGATGAAGTTGATGCATATAACGCACCATTTCCAAATGATACTTATTTAGCTTGCGCTAGACAGTTTCCAACCCTAGTTCCAATGAACGCAGATGACCCTAGTGTTCTAGAAAACATTGCTGCTTGGGAAATTTTAAAAGATTTCAATAAACCAGTGCTGACAATATTTGGCTCTAAAGATCCAGTTATGCTTGGACAAGAAAAATACTTTCAAAAAAATATACCTGGAGCGAATGGAATGAAGCATCAAATAGTTGAAGCTGCTCATTTTATTCAAGAAGATCAGCCTGAACTTTTAGCAAATTCAATTATTAGTTTATATAATTAATTATTAGTTTTTTATTAGTTATATAAATTCAAATAGAAATATTAAGCTACCCCAAGATATAAGACTAATACCAAATAGCTTACTTACAACATTTCCATAAGGAAAAACTTTTTCTGCTAATACTGCTATAGCGATTACTAAAACCCATAATAAATTCATAACACCGTTTACAAATAATAGTAACATTAGAACCCAACAGCAACCGATGCAAAAAAGTCCATTAGAGATTCCAATACTAATAATATCTTTAAAATTATTAATCTTAGTGCCCATGATGTAAGACAGTGGGTTACGGCATTTCTCTAAACATACACTTTTTAAATCTGTAAATTGATAAATTCCAGCAAGTAAAATCAAAGTTGCCGCAATATGATTGTTATTGATGGTTCCCATCATATTAATCAAACTCATATTATGTAATATATATTGTAAAATGACTGCCATTATTGAAAATACAATCCAGAGTAGAAAATATGTAATTGTAAGAGTAGCGAGCTCTATTCTTGGGCTATGAACATTTTGCATGTTCATTCGCATTTTATTGAAAATAAATAGGAAGTTAAAAGTCGATGGCATCATCATAGCAAACATCATAACTATCCACATCAAGGTCATGACAATAAAATCATTAAATGTCCAAGTCTGTGTCATGGGCATTGCAAATATACTAAAAACTGCTTGAAGGTTCATTTGTTGCATATACATCGAGTTCAAATAAACCCAAGCAACAACAATCATAATAATTATCGGTATAGTTACTATTAAATAATCTTTTGAAAACTTTAGCATATAGATTTTTTATCAAAAAAAGAGCAGCAATTAAAGATTAATATTAAGAGTTGCTAGAAATATTATTTATCAATAACATAATTAATATGGATGATAAAAAGAAAGAACCAATTCAACCAGTAAGTGGAAAATTAGTTCCACGATACGCTGGACCTTCTACGTTTGCTAGAATTCCTGAATTAAGAGACGTTGAATATTGTGATGTTGCTATTATCGGTGTTCCATTTGATGCTGGTACTAGTTATCGACCAGGAGCTAGATTTGGTCCACAAGCAGTTCGACAAGCCTCAAGACAATTAAGAACTAACTATCATCCAAATTATGATGTTGAGCCATTTAAAGTACAACAAGTTGCTGACGCTGGAGATATTACTTGTAACCCCTTTAATATAGATGAGGCGATTAAACAAATAGAGGATGGTGCAACTGAGCTTTTAAACAAAGTTGGAAGTATTGTAACTATTGGTGGTGACCATACTATTGCTCTTCCATTACTTAGAGCGGTGAATAAAAAATGTGGGCAACCAGTAGCTCTTGTTCATTTTGATGCTCACCTTGATACTTGGGATACTTATTTTGGTGCTCCTTATACACATGGAACGCCGTTTAGAAGAGCTAGAGAAGAAGGTTTATTTTTAGATGATGCTTCTATGCATGTTGGGATTCGAGGGCCACTGTACAGTAGAGATGATTTAAAGGAAGACGAAGAGCTAGGGTTTAAAATTATTCACTGCGATGATTTTCAAACACAAAGTATTGATCAAATTGTCAAAAGGATTCGTGATCGAGTGGGTGATAATCCACTTTATCTGTCTATTGATATTGATGTGTTGGATCCGGCACATGCTCCAGGAACAGGTACACCAGAAATTGCAGGCATGACGAGTAGGGAAATGCTTAATGTATTAAGAGGCTTATCTGGAATGAATTTAGTTTCAGCTGATGTAGTTGAAGTAGCTCCAGCTTATGATCATGCTGAATTAACCTCTACTGCAGCAGCTACAATTGTCTACGAGTTGATAAATATTATTGCTAACAATCCAAAATAGACTATAACTCCATTATCTTACTTTATAATAAGAATGATAATCATTATCATTGAAATTGACATTATTAAATAAAATCGATAGTAAAATAATATGAACGAGTTAATTGCATCAATTATAGAAAAACGAACTTTAATGTTTGCCAATGAAGGACGTTTGCTTAAAAAATGTTTCTTGGGAATTGTAATTTTAGCTTTAGCATTTCAGCAAGGTGGATTGGGTGAGGTCGTTAGGGCATCAATGGTAGATGCTTACCTTCAAGTTTCTGTCTTTGTGGGTTTTACACTTTTTATTTTTATTGGGCTAGACTCTCTTACAAATTTTGACATAGAGAAATTTTTAGCTAAATCTAAAAACATACATGTTCCAATTGCTGCATTATTAGGTGCGCTTCCTGGTTGTGGTGGTGCAATCATTGTAGTAACTCAGTATATTCAAGGAAGAATTAGTTTTGGATCTTTAGTTGCGGTATTAACTGCTACTATGGGAGATGCTGCATTTCTTTTACTGGCATCAGAACCTTTAACTGGTCTTTTCATTTTTGCTTTAGGGGGTACTGTAGGTATAATTACAGGTTATATTGTTGATGCTATTCATTCAGTTGATTACTTACAAAACGAATCTAAGATTGATTTTGAATTTGAGCCAATTGAAAAAACTTTTGTTTCTAAATTTAACTTATTCTGGTGTTTAATTTTTGCACCTGGTTTTATTCTTGGTTTATTTGTAGCCTTTCAATTTGATATAGATCTTTATTTAAATCTTCCAAAAGACCTTAGTATTGTAGCTATAGTAGGATCGGTCGGAGCATTTTTATCTATATTTATGTGGTCATTAAACCCTCTTAGTGACTTTCAATGTTCTACAGACCGCACACGTAATTATGTTTCCAGAGTAGTAGACACAACAAATTTTGTTTCTACTTGGGTAATTTGTGGTTTTTTAGCTTTTGAAGTTTTTATGTTTTTTACCTCAATTGATTTAAAAGATTTATTTAGCACTTGGTTGCTATTTGTTCCTTTAATAGCAATTTTATTTGGATTCTTACCTGGCTGTGGACCACAAATTGTCGTTACTACATTTTATCTAAATGGCTACATTCCTCTTTCTGCAGAGATGGGTAATGCTATATCTAATGATGGGGACGCTCTATTTCCAGCAATAGCTTTGGCTCCAAAAGCCGCTATTATTGCCACTTTATATAGTGCAATTCCTGCAATTATAGTTGCGTATGGTTATATGTATTTATTTGAATAAAAAATCCTATATTTCGTGAAGAAAATAGTTCCCTTTATCACGTGAAGCGGTTAGAAGAGGCTCACATAATACAATTTCACACAAAATGACTGTCGAATTAAGAAATATTGCAATTATTGCACACGTTGACCACGGTAAAACAACTTTGATTGATTCTATCATGAAGCAAACAGGTATGTTTCGAGATAACCAGCAAGTTGATGAAAGACTAATGGATTCGGGTGATCTTGAGAAAGAACGTGGTATTACAATTCTTGCTAAACCAACGTCAATTATGTGGAAAGATGTGCGCATCAATATCATTGATACTCCTGGCCATGCTGATTTTGGCGGTGAAGTTGAGCGTGTTCTTCAAATGGCTGATGGTGTTATTCTTTTAACAGATGCAGCTGAAGGTCCAATGCCGCAAACAAAATTTGTTTTAGGTAAGGCGTTGGCACTAGGGCTTAAACCAATTGTAATCATCAATAAAATAGATAGACCGGACGGTAGACCAACAGAAGTAGTTGATGAAGTTTTTGATTTATTTGTAGCTTTAGACGCAAATGATAAACAATTAGATTTTCCAATATTATATGCAGCGGGTAGAGACGGCTGGTGTGTAAAGGAATTAGAAGATGAAAGAGTTAATCTTCATCCATTGCTTGATGTTGTCTTAGAGCATGTTGAACAACCACAAGTTGAACATGATAAGCCGTTCGCAATGCTGGCTACTTTATTAGACTCTGATCCATATTTAGGCAGGTGTTTAATTGGTCGTGTTGCACAAGGTAGTGCGAAAGTTAACGATTCAGTAAAAGCAATTAACCTAGAAGGAAAAAGTATTGAAACTGGACGCTTAACAAAACTACTAACCTTTAAAGGTACGGAGCGGGTAATAGTTGATGAGGTTCAAGCTGGAGATATTATTTGCATTGCGGGTTTAACTAAAACGTCTGTTGCAGATACTATTTGCGATCTATCTGTAACTGAACCGCTTGCTTCAACCCCAATTGACCCACCTACGATGTCAGTAACCATTACAGTAAATGATTCTCCATTTGGTGGCCGTGAAGGTAAAAAAGTTACATCAACCGCTATTAGAGAAAGATTGTTGGCTGAGGCTGAAACAAATGTTGCAATTACATTTGCTGAAAATGATCAAAAAGATGCATTTGAAATCGGTGGTCGTGGTGAATTACAAATTGGTGTTTTAATTGAAACCATGCGTCGTGAAGGTTTTGAGTTGATTGTATCTAGACCGAGAGTTTTATATAAGAAAGATGATAAAGGTAATCGACTTGAACCAATTGAAGAAGTTATTATTGATGTTGACGAAGAGTATGTTAGTGCGGTTGTTGACGGCATGAATCAAAGAAAAGGTTCGATGTTAGATATGAGAGCTGCTGGTGCAGGTAAAACAAGAATAATATTTCATGCACCTTCCAGAGGCCTTATTGGTTATCAAAATAGATTCTTAACTGAAACTCGTGGCACCGGCGTAATGAATAGATTGTTTCATTCTTATGATGTCTATAAAGGTGATGTTTCAGGCAGAAAAAGTGGGGCACTTATTTCAACCGACACTGGAACTGCAGTTGCCTATGCTATATTTAACCTACAAGATCGTGGTACTATGTTTATTTCACATCAGACTCCAGTTTATCAAGGAATGATAGTAGGTGAGCATACACGTGATAATGATTTAGAAATTAATGTTTTAAAGGGTAAGCAATTAACAAACGTCCGTGCTTCAGGTACAGATGAAGCAGTTAAACTGGTTACACCTAGAGTTATGTCACTTGAACAAATGATGGCTTATATTAATGAGGATGAATTACTTGAAGTAACACCTCAAAGTTTAAGATTAAGAAAAAAATATCTTGATCCAGTTGAACGGAAAAGACACCGCAAATCTATTTAATTCATAAATGGAACTTATTTTTTCTTTAGAAACATTTACCTTCTTATTTTTAGTGGCTATTACAGCTGGCGTTGTTGATACATTAGCTGGTGTAGGTGGTTTAATAGTATTACCAGCTCTTATATTGATTGGCTTACCACCTTTAACAGCATTGGGTACTAATAAAGCTCAGTCATTTGCTGGCACTGGAACTGCTTCTTACATGATGTTGATCTACAAAAAGATAACGATAAAACAAATGAAGCCATTAATGATTTTTGCATTTATTGGTTCATTTATTGGAACTGTGATGGTTCAATTTATTGATAATGACTCACTTTCAATTATCATCCCTATCGTACTAATGATCATTGTTTTATATTTTATTGTATCACCTCGAATGAAGGAAATTTCTAGTGAGGCAAGAATATCAGATAATCTGTATAAATATACATTTGCACCTATCATTGGTTTCTACGATGGAATGTTTGGCCCAGGAACAGGATCTTTTTTTACCGTCAGTAGTGTAGCCTTAAGAGGAAAAAGCTTAATAGACGCTACAGCAAATGCTAAGGCACTTAATTTTGCAACCAACGTTGGATCATTGATTGTTTTTCTATATCTTGGTGTTGTTATATTTCCTATAGCCATAGTGATGATCGTTGGTCAATTCATTGGTGCACGAATTGGTTCAAAATTTTTGATTGATATCAACCCAACTTTTTTAAGATACTTTGTAATATTGTTATGTATAGCAATGCTTGGTCGATATTTTAATTTAATCTAAACTCATAAACAAAATTTTCTTGTGCTTCTGTTTCAATTGAACCCGGTCGATTATTTCTTATAATTTCTATTGATTGTTTTATCTGTAAACCTAGTTTGATTAAAATTAAAGCAGCTAACATTCCGGTTCTACCAAGACCAGCCATACAATGAATATAAACATTTTCACCGTTTAAAATTCTTTGATTAATAGTCTTTATATGTGAATTTAATTCATCATCTTGGTTTAAGGTAGGTATGCCAAAATTTTTTATTTCAAAATGAATCCATTTAATTTTATTTTGATCTAGTTCTTTAAACAGGTTTTTTGCACCGAAGTGATTAAGTTCATCTTTTTCCATTAGACTGATTAAACATTTAATATTTAAATCTTTTATGATCTGTACATCACCAAGTAGATCCTTACCCATCCCAGGACAGCTAGAGAGAAATAAATCACCAAACACATGAGCATTTGGTGACTTATTAAAATTATTTATTAGCTGGTTAGTCCTAATACGAGAGTAATTAAGCAAAACTAATTTATAGTCTTAACCATGCTAGAGATAAGTTTATATCCTCATATCCACCAGGTATAATTACATAATGTATGGCAAGTACAATTGCGACTGAAACTAGTAGTCCCATTATCATTTTTAAGAAGTCTTTGCCAATAATTGGAAAGACATAGCCCAACTTGTAGTCACTTACGACTGTAGCTATTGCTAGTTCTCTACCACAAAGTAATCCAACAAAAACCCACGTTGTCGACATAGGGATATCATTATAGAACTTAAAATAAAGTAAAATGAAAGCATAAACACCATCAATAATAGTTGCTGAGCGAACAAATCGAGTTCCAGTTTTTTCTAAAACTATTTTTTGAATACGCCCACCTTTTTCATAAAAAATATAAAAAAGTAAAAATGTTAACAGCCCCATAACTGCAAGTAACATTACAAAAGGAAGGTCTCTTGGTAAAAATACAGCTATATTAGCCATGTCATGTGATAGCCATGTGTACCAAAGAAATCCAGTTGTAAGCCATTGAAATACACGCCAACGTGCAGGATTTTTAACCTCATCAAATTTTTCATTAATATATCTAGAGATTACGATCCATAGTACGTATGCAATAACTGCAGCCAATGCATAGCCAATAACAGACTTAATAAGTACTTTTTCCAAAACAACCGTAGAGGCAAATGCCGATAAAACAAGAAATGTAGTAGAAACTGGTATTCCGAATCTTGTAAGTAAAAGTAAGAAACCTGGAGCGGCCGCGTGATACCATTTAATTTCTTGGAACGGTATCTTGTTTAATCTTCCATATGAAATATCGCCGTGGAAATACCAACCATTAAGCAGGGTGAGGCACAAGACTAAAGAAGCTGCTCCAGCCAATATGTACCATTTAAATTTATCTGAGTTTGAAGCTATGAATGTCCCCAGAGTTTGAACACTGTCGTTTGCCACAACAGAATATGCTGCAAGCGTAAATCCTATGACCATGTAAATATAAGTAAGTTCCATTATAATTATTTTCCTTTCAAGAGTGGAATTGTTTTATATAAATTAAGATTTTTTATTATTTGGAAGTAAACAATAGATAATGAATGCTTTAGAGGCAGGCA
>Ga0209709_10002735_pt1 | contig 15081 bp, 9 predicted proteins | sample ArcticOcean_MG_C_2_FD_187435 | JGI IMG/M metagenome (GOLD analysis project Ga0209709, IMG submission 187435) | Marine microbial communities from western Arctic Ocean - ArcticOcean_MG_CB4_136 (SPAdes) (version 2) | ecosystem: Environmental > Aquatic > Marine > Oceanic | place: Arctic Ocean... | reverse complement strand
ACACGCTGAATATCTTCTGGAAGATTATTAAAATCTACCTCATTACCAAAGACATGCACAGCTTCATAGTAATGCTTGTGAAAATCTTGTTCATAATATTTATCTACAACTTCTTGTGATACAGGCGTACCAATTTCCCAGTCGTATTCTTCATCATTTGGTTGACATAGGTGACCAACTCCTAGAGTCTTATAACCTAAACTGTCGTTATAAATCTCTAGGACTTCGCCCTCGTGTCTTTTAATTTCCCATTTGCATAAGTCTATGTTCATTTTTTAAATCCTAATATATCCATTTGTTCTTGATACGGCTCACCACCTAAGTCATCACTAGCTCTGTCTTTAGGGTCTTTCTTAGCAAAAGCTACAGGAAACTCGTCACTAACAACGCCACCCTCTTCAAAGTTTTTTCTTAAGTTTTCTTTAATTTCGTCAATGTCTGATTGCTGTCCCTTGTAATTTTCAGGGTCAAAGATGACAGGAAGATTACTTAGTTCAGCATCAATAGCTCTAATGTCCATTAGTACTTTAACAAAATCTTCAGAGTTTTCAGTCTTGTCTAATAATTCTGTTTTTAATGTGTCTGTTACGCCTAACGGAGTATAAGTTCTTTGTGTACCAATAAAATTAATTATATCTCCTCTTGGCATCCCAGCTTTTTTTAATAAAGGAATAGTATTTAAATTTAATTTATCTGCAGACTGTGTCATTTTTTGAAACTTTGCAAAGTCTTTGTAGTATAATAAATTTTCTTCTAAATATTTATTTGCAAATTTATCTATGTTTAATTTATCTCCAAGCCCATCAAATAAACGTCTTCGTCTATTACTTTTACGCTTCATTAAATCACTAGCTTTGTATTCATAAATATTTTGTAAATATTCTTTGTTCATTGGCTGCATTCCGTAGCCTGTTAAAAATTTTACAAAGGATTCAGCTGGATAGATGTCTTGGTCAAACGATGTTTGTTCTTCTCCAATAGTATCAATCCATTTTGCACCTCTAGTTATAGTTCCCGGTGTAATTGATTCCATTAGGTTACCCATAAAAATTGTAAGGTTTTCTTTTTTAAAAATGTTTTCAATGTATTCTCCAGAATCATCAAATCGAGAAGTTTTATCAAATGGATTTCTCATAAGTCTTCCATTAATATCCCTACCATTTCTACCAATATAATTACTAATTTGTTCTTGCACAATAGACTCACCTAAAAAGGGAGATACCATTTCTTTTGTAAGCGTACTTAAAATTTCTTTAGCTAAGCCTTCTTCATCTGCATCCGGGTCACTAAACGCTTTGTTAATTATAACTTGTATTGGTTTTTTAGGAAAGTCATACGCATCCCATGAACTTAAGTTACCTATCATTGGTGTTCCGTCTGGAGCAACTGCTATAGTTACATTAGAGTTTTGCATATAATCAGCAGACATATCTTTGTAAGCTTCAACATCGTCTTTACCTAGACCTGATATATAACTAGATGTTACTTCAGCTCCTTTGGCTGTTGCTCCTGCTACAGTTGTAAAAGCTGCTAGTCTTAAAGTTCCTCTATCTCTTACAAGTTTTCCAGCTTCTTCAGCCCCTTCATTTTTTAAATGGTTTCCAAATTTAACTTCTTTAATTCCTCTTGTAATACTATTAGAAGCAATTCTTACAGACTCTGCCATAAAAGAAAAGAATCTTCCAAAGAAAGGAGTACGTCTTAAATCTTTTAACATTTCAGGAACTAAATCATAGTTTGGTAAAACATCTCTAGTTATTAAAGCTGCTTCATCCTTTACAGTTTCTTCTGTAAAACGATAAAAATCAAATTTAGAATCTTCTGGTAAAGCTTTATTAACTTGATTTAAATAATCTTGTTCTCTAATATACATGTTAATTTTAAAAAAGTCATCTTGAGCAATATATTTTTCTTGAGCTGCTCCAGCAATTCCTTTAGGAGAAGTTACTTGAAACTTTCCATTTTTAAAAGAATAGTATGGCACAGGCATTTTTTCTAATAGCCAATCAATTTTACCAACAACAGCTCCTTTTTTAATTTTAGCTACATCGCTTGCTAAACCTTGTAAATCTCTAGCTACTACACCTTTATTTAAAAGACCTCTTCCAGATAATTCTTCATGGAAAGCTTGCAACTCTTTATCATTACTTGTTTTTGCATTAAGAACTGCTCGTATTCTTTTTGTCATACCTATATCAAAAACATTTATACCATTTGCTAATGACATTTGAACTCCACCAGCAATATTTTTAATATGAGTAGCATGACTCCATACAGTTTTAGCAGCTTGAGACAAACCTTTTAATAATAATGTATTTCGATATAACAGTCCTACGCCAAACTTTTCGTCTTCTAATAAAGTTTGACTAAATTTTTTATAGTCTGAAAAATATTTTAAAAGGTCTGGGCTTGTATAAGTACCACTTAGTTTACCATAGCCAGCAGGAATTTCTTCTCTAAAAATACCTTCTTGTCCTTCTCTAAAATAAATCCCTAGTCCATTATCAAATGATTCGTCATAAAATTTTGCATCTTCAAGAAGCTTACTTAATTTAGTTGTTGAATGTATAATACTTTGAACAGGGTTATCAATTTCTCCCATTAAATTTCTTAACACAGGAGGTATATCTTTTCTACCGTTTAAAATACTTTTGCGAATCATGTCAAACTTTTCTAAGTTAGCACCAAAATCTGCGGAGTTAGTATTGTTTCTTAGTATTAGATTCATATCTGCATTAACTTGCAACAATAATTCATCATCTGTAATGTTTGGATTTTGTAATTTTTTTTGTTGAATTAAAAAATTTTCTGCTTCTTTAAAAGCTTTAGCAGTCGGTACATAATTTGGGTCTTCAAATAATTTGTAAGACCTTCTAACGTAAAAACCTATACCATCATTATAAATTTCTTTTTGTGTCGGTGTAAGATAATTTGTTTCTAGCATTAATTTACTTAAATTATCTTGTAAATTTCTAACATCTCTAACTGGCTGTCGTAAATTTTCTGGTAATTTTTTTAAAGCTTTTTCAAATTCATCGGCTTGTTTAGTTCCAAGACTAATGCCTTTGCTTGTTACAAGTGTTGGACTTCTTCTATCCCAAAATAATACTTTATTTAATTGAGCTAAAACATCTTCTTTATCCGGACCTATAGTTTTAACTATATCATCAATAGATGATTCTAAATTGTAAGCAAGATTGTTTATATTGTCAGACCATTTTTCTTTTAAATTTTCTGTTCTTAAAAACTTTTCGTGAAGCCCTCTAGATTTACCACCTCTAGTACTAAACAATTTTGTTCTAAAATTTTCTAATCCTCTTAGAATAGAATTTTCACTAAACTGTAAATTAATATCAGAAATCCATTTACTAATTGGACCGGGTTCTAATGCTTGACTGTCTCCCATATCAACAACTTTACCATTTTGTATATTTTTATTTCTATGGCTTAACGCTGTGCGTTTTTGAGCTTTATCTATTTTACCAACTGTTGATATTTTTTCAATAAAAGTATCTACAGCTTCTTGTCCTTTTGAAGAAATGTTATTTAAATATGTAGTAAATTGTTTTCTAAATTCTGTCTTATCTAATTTTCCTTTTCCATAATTATATCCACCTTTAAGAACTGCTCCTCCAGCTTGAAATATAGTAGCAAATAAAATACCATCAGCTAATTCATCTACTCTATTTTGCAATTGACTTTTTGTTTGAGGGTCAGCTTCTAAATAAGTTTTTAAATCTCCTTGCAGTCCATCATCTTCAGTAAGCATGCTTGCAATAAAAGCTGGAATAATTTTTTCATCGTTATAAGGATTAACAACTCCTTGATAGCCTATTTCTCCAACAGCTGTACCTTTTAAAAACTTCTGTGTTTTTGTTACAGCTTCTACTCCTTTAGCATATTTACTAGCTACACCTATGCCTGCAGCAATTTCTCCTATATCACTAATAATGTCAAGTGTAGGGCTAACAGGGTCTTTAATTTGAGATGTAGTATATTCTCCTCGTGCAGTTCTTTCAACATTATCAGCACCAACTAAAGCTGAATAAACTCTATCAATAACTTCTTCTGTTTTTTCTATGCCCTCTAAACGTTTAGCTTTTTTTTCTTCTAAAGAACCTTTAGGTATATTGACTCCTCCTCCTCTTGTGCTACTAACAGCTAAGCCTTCTCTTGGCTCTGTAATCATACGATAAATTTCAAGACCTCCTCGAAGACCAGACGTACCTATTTTGCTACCAAAACGTTTATAATCATCTTTAGTTTGGTCGGTTAAAGTTTTGTATAGATTGCTTCTAAGTCCTCCAAGAGGTCCAATATTGCTTCCTAAAACAATGTCTGTATAACTTGTATTATTATCTTCTGTTTCTTTACTTGCCATATACTTTAAAATATAGATTCATACATGTTTAAAAATTCATTTAATTTAGTTCTAGCATACTCTTCGGGGTCCAAATTTTCTTTCTTTAAAAATGCTGAACTAATAGGGTCTGCAAGTTCTGCGACAACTGTATTAAATAATGTTAACGTTACTTTATCAATACCAGCTAATTTAATTTGAGATTCTAAAGCTTTTCTTACAGGGTCTTTTTCATTAACTCCTTTTTTCTTCATGTTTTCTAATTCGTAAATCTTTTTACGTAACTCAACAGTGTCCTTATCGCCTGTACCAGTTCGTTCTTCTACAAAATTAGTTTTCTGCAGTGTATACGAAATGTAATCCTCAGTACCTGCTTCAGGAATAATACCTTTGTTATCTTTTTTCCACAGCACTTCAAAGGTGTTTTGAGCTTGTGTATATTTTTCAATTAACGGGTCAAAGTCTGTTGAGCCAACTATCATTGCTGCTTTAAGTTCATTTGGTGTATAAGAATCTTTAGCTCCTAATCCTCGAATTAAACTTCTTTGTAAGTCTGGGTCTTTAACTGTTTCAACAATTCTAAACTGAGCTTCAGTTTTAGTTAAACTAAATGCATTAGGGTCTCTGTATAACTCTATAACAGCATCTCCTGTAACTTCAGTAGGATTTAACAAGTAACCAAATGAACCTTGTAGTGCTGTATTTCTTTCAGTTTCTAATTGAGCAGCACTTGGAGCTTTGTTATTTTTACCGGTTAACATATCCCAACCTTTATGAACTAGGCTTAGTTCTTTAGGAGCTGCAATAGCTTGTTGTTTAGAAACATAATAATCTTCATATGGTTTATAGAATTCTTCTTTGGTCATACGTTTAGTTAATCCTTTAAAAGCAGGATTATTAATATTTTGTAAATGAGTTGTCTCATCATTTGCTGCCCAGTCTTTAATTTCTTGGTTTCTTTTATCTCTTGCACTTTGAAGACTTAAATCAAAATTAGGATTTAATCTACTAAACTCTGCTTCGCCTTTAAGCATAAAATGATTTTTATCTTTTTTGTAAGCTTCGTCTGTTGTCATTAATGTATCATAAGCAGCATATGTTTGTGCAACTTTTGCTTGGTCAAATACTTTTTGTCTTTCAGACTCTTTTAAATTTTGGATAGCGTTTGATTTCATTTTAGATTCGCTTAAACCCACAATAACATTGAGTCCCATTAAATTACGAAATCTGTTTCCTCCTTTAGCAGAAGAAGATGCATACATCTGAGCCATGTCTTGCCATGAACTATTTCCAGAAGAACTTTTGTCTAATAAATTTTGTAATATATTCTTTGCCATGCTATACCTCTTTACTCAATAAACTGTTATTTGATTCTTCTTTAACTTTTTCTAATAAACTTGGTGAAATTTGAACTTGGTCAATAATTTCTTTAATTTCTGTAGGTACAGATTGAGGACTAACTCTAGATGCAGCAAGTTTTCTCATTTCTTCTAAATCACTAACGCCTTTTTCCATTGTGTTTATTTGAGACTCTGGGCTCATTTCTCTAGGAGCTTCATCGTCTCCTGCTTCTAATGAATATTCAATATCTGCTTTTTCAGCCAGTGCCATAATCATATACATGGTAGGTTCCATAAGCAATAACATTGTATCTGGATTCCATTTACCTTCTAAAAATCCTGAGTATAAAGTTATTGAAGCAATATCAATTACGCCTACACCATTACTAATAGATAATAAAATATTAGCTGTTGTCTCAGGTACAGTTAAAGTTTCAAAAACATACATCATTGCTTCGTTTGGATTTGAATGTTCAGCTGGTCTTTCCCAATTGTAAGGCTGGTCTGGAGAGTTCGTTAACGATTGTCCAGCTATAGCTTTTCCTTTAGCTAGACTAGACCCCATAAAGTTTGTTGCTTTTTCTGAAATTGCCATTTGTAGTTTATCCGAATTGAGTTATAAATTGTGGAGACAAAGTGCCAAACATTAAATTTTGACTTAGTTGTTGAAAATTTGTAGCTTGAAGATTAGGCATGTCTGTATTAATTTTTGACATGTACGCATCAACAGGTGCTGCATCAGGAGCTCTTTGTGCTACTTGACCAAAACCACCAGTATCCATTTCTTGTTCGCCTTGTAAAGCATTAAGTGTTAAACCGGTTAGCGTTCCTTTTGTTACATCTGGAATAATATCACCTGAAGGTTTTAAAAAATCTACAGTTTCAACTCCAACCTTTGCAAGTTTTTGTGCTGGGTTTAAATCTGCAAAAGCAGACTCATTTAAACCTTGATAGCTAAATGATTTAGAGCCTTCTATTCCAGCTTCTAACCCAACTTGAGTTGAACTTTTTAGTCCTGCTAGTGCATCGTTTTTTATTGCTTCTTTAGCAGATATTGTTCCAGCAGATGTTACAGTTTCTCCTGCTATAGCTGCACTGCCATCAATAGCAGCTGCTGTTCCTGCTCCTGCTTCTACTGCTGTTGCTGTTTCTGTTACAGTACCAACTGCTGTAGTTACATCTTTTGCTGCAAATGGGTTCATCTTACTTATATTTGTTTTCATCGCCTGAAACCATTTTGTGTTACCAAACATAGCACTTGCTCCAGTATAAAACATCATAGCTAATCCTATGCCACCAATAATTTTACCAAACTTAGAACCAAACAATTTGTTCATTCCTCGTTTAACTTTTCTACCTACTTTTCTTAAAAATCCCATATTATTATCCGTAAATTCCATTTCTAAAAGACTTACCTAATGTGTCTACAAGACCAGTTAAGTAGTCATCATATTTTTCTCCAGACTTACCTTCATTTGCAATAGCTGTAGATACAATCTGTGCTTGTCTATTCTGTTCATTTTCTGCACCTCTAAAATCAAAGTCAGCTTGGTCTCTAAGTTCTTGCCACATAAAAGATAGTGACTGAGAACTTAAACCAAACGCATTCATAGCGTTTTGCATATTAATTTGATTCTGAGCAGCAGTATTAATTGTGTTTGACTGTCTTCTCCATTGAACATTAGAAGCTTCAACAGCTGCAGAGTTTTGTGCATTCCATTGGTTTCTTCCAAAATCTTGTTGGGAATTAAACTGGTCGACTTGTGCAACTAACTGAGCATTAAACTTATTTAAATCTGCTTCTCTACCAACTCTTCGAGCTTCTGCAGAATTTGTTTGTGAAGTATTAAACTGAGCCATAGCATTTGTTTGCGAAGCATTATATTGACTTGTTTGAGCTTCAAGGCTAGACATAAATTGTTGTGTTTGATTTTGACTAGCTGCATTAAATTGTTTTGAAGCATTTGTTGCAGATTGATTGCTTAATAAACGTTGTTGATTTTGCTGTGATTCTAAAACATTAGATTGTTGTTCATTATTTAAATTAGTTAAATCCATTTGTAAAAAAGCATTAGCATTATTAATTTGAGTTTTTTGAAAAAAATCTGCTTCAGCTAAATTAGCTTGAGACATAAGCATTGCATTTTGAATTGTAGCTTGTTGTTTCATGTTAGCTTCAGTAAGCCCTACAGTTTGTAAAAACTTACTGTTAGACAATGCTGTTTGTTGGTCAGCACTAAACTGAGCCATGTCCATTTGAAAAACAGTACTAGCATTTGATAGTGCTGTTTGTTGCCCTCTAGCTGCGTTAGCTTCTGATTCTTGAGCTTCAATAGATTTTTGTTGTCCTACACTAGCTTGAATAGCTTGAGCATTTGACTGAGCAATTGGCATTGCTGATTGTATAATAGTATTGAGCAAAGCATCTCTTCCTACTGTTGAGGCTTCCATACCACGCTTAGCTAACATCGCTTCTACGGATGCTACAGCAGGTTTAGCCCACACAGGAATTTCACCTTCTTCAATACCTTTTAATAATCCATCTATCTGATTAGAAACTAATGCTTCTTCTGGAAGCCCAGCAATAATATTACGCTCAGCTTCACTAAAGTCCATAAGTCTTGCTTCAAGAGCTTCAGGGTCATTGCCTAGCTCTGCTATATCTGCTTCACTTAAACCAGCATTTGCTAATTGTTTTTTAGCTCGTGTAACTTTTGCTAAAGAACTACCTACATTTTCTACAATAGGTGCTAAAGCATCAGCACTAATTTTTCCAATTACTCTTTCTGTTAAAGCACCGGGAATAATTTGAACTTGTTCAGCTGTTATTGGAGCAACACGCTCTACTCCAGCAGCTGTAGCTAAAGCATCATCAGAAATATTTCCAACAGCTACATCAACAGCTGCCTTTTCTGTAATTTTATCGGCTGTAAATGTTTTAGCTGTAAGAGGAGCCCCTACAACAGCTTTTCCCATTTCATCAGAAGTAACAGTATCAACTGCTTCTACAGTAGTTACTGGTTGTGCTTCTTTAGCTATAACTTTTGTAGGTTCTGCCATCGGTGTAGCTGTTTGTTTTGGAAGAGCTTGTCCTGTTTCAGGGTCAACACCAACTTGAACAGCATCCTTTATAATAGCAGTTGCAGGTACTTCTCCTCTTGCAGCTGCTTCAACTGCAGGACCTACAGCTTCAATTCTTTTGCCTCTAGCAGTTGTTGCAGGAGCATTTTTTGCATCTTCGTTATCTTGATTTATTTTGTCCATATATCTTTTGGCTGCTGCTTTTTGTTCTGGAGTTATTGTATTGCTACCGCTTATTTGGTCAGCTTCACTTTTACCTCTACCAACACTATTATCACTACTAACTTCGTAATCTTCAGCTATTGTGTCTGCTAGTTGAGTTGGTGCTGGTGTAGGTGCTGGTGTTGGAGCAGGTGTTGGTGTTCCCACAGGAAGTGTAGTAGGCATATCAGGTGCAGAAGTTGCAGTCGATGGTGGAGCCGATGACGGTGCTGGCACACGTTCTACAGGTGTTGCTGCTCTTCGTTTAAGAGTTGGTGTAAAGTTTTCTATAACCTCGCCAGTTTCTTTATCTACCATTCCCCTTCGAGCATACCCAACTCGACCACCCTTAGTATAATCTTGTCTTTCAGATTTAACTGTAGCTTTATACTTCTTGTTTCTTTTTTTTGTCATTGTTATATACCTATTTTACTTAACTTCAAAGAGTTTGTCAAGCTTTTCACCAATCTTTTCTATCCTGTCCATGATTAATCCCATGTCATCTCGAAGTTCTGTTTTTGTTACGTATTCTTTTGCAATCTCTTCCCGTGTTTTATTTAACAGGATGTCTTGTCTTCTTAGTTCTGTTGTGTTTTGTCTAATAGAATAAAAGACAGGAGCAATGATAAGAGTTATTAAGACGTTCCAAATAACGTATGCGGAGACTTCCATGTTAAGCTCCTAAGACTGGGAAGTCACCTAGTGGTCTAGTAAATGCTGATGTTAAATCATCTGGGTCAGCATAGGTGTAGGCGTATAGAGCTGCTAAAGCATCTACGTCTGCAGCACCGTCTATCTGTACCTGCATAGCGTTAGCTTTAGTTCTTACTGCAGCTCTCCAAGTTGTAATGTCGCTAGGCACGGCTGTACCACCTTCTGCAGCTCTCACCACCATCCAGTCAGTGTCTTGTAATAAGCCACCGGCTTGTTGGTTGATAATATCTTTATAGCCCTTGCGGATTCCCGGTTGTTTAACTTCACCTTCAACACCTAACTCATCTGTCTCGTCTTGAGCCGTGAAGAGTATATCGTCTATAGCTTTTGCTGTAGCTGTACCATAAGATGCTGTGACTGTACCATCTGCAAACGCAAAAGACTGGTCAGTATTTATGTAATACTCTTGGTCTTTTAAGTTTGAGTTGTCTATGACAATCTCATAAATCCCTATGGCTTCTAGCTCAGAGCTAGTCCAAAGCATAAAGATATTACTAGGGTAATTAACCTCACCTATTGTTAAACCTTTGGGTCTTGTATAGACCTGTGTTACGTTATCTGATTCTACTAAAGCCCACATAATTTACCTCGCTGTTGTTGGGATTCCTGTTGATGTTGTGAATGGATTTTCTGCAAATGCCATGTAGATGTATGATGCACCACTTATATTTTGGTCGCCACTTGCTGTTCTGTTTTTAAAACCATTACTCAATAAATCTATTTGGTCACCTGCTGCATCTTCTGCGTTGGCTAAGTTAGGATAAAGTTGTGAAGTATCAGCATTAAATCCACTTCGTTTGCTGTCAAACAGTCTCCAGTTAGTTACACCATCTGACCTTTTTATTAGCACCCAAGCAGGTTTGAAGCCTAAATAGACAAAAGCACCATCTGCATTTCCATTACCGACATAATTGCCAAACTTGCTGTAGCCTTGTTTTCCTGCGAAGGCGTAACACATTACTGTTGTTGTATTATTACCAATAAAACCAGGTGCCATTGTAATTAATGTGCTTGTAGGTGCTGCTCCCCAAGAAAGAGTACCTACTGCTTGAGTGACATTTAATCCTAAATATTTATCAGATTGATTGGCTAAACCTTTATGGTTTAACCACCAACCTGCATTACTTATATAAGCTAATACAATAAATACATCAGGCGTTACTCCTAAACCATGTCCTATGGTTGTATTTCCTGAACTAGCAGATGTAAATTTTGAAATACTAATTCCTGCGTCTTGATTCACTTGCAAAGTATTTGTTACGTTGCCTTCTGTGTTAGAACTAGTAGTTCCTGAATTAACGTGCCATTGCCAAGCTACATAAGTAGTATTACCACAAATAATATTGAATTGATTGTTACCTGTGCTAAAGCCATCTGAATTAAAAGAGGTTAAATCATAGCCTGAATCTGAAGTAATTATAGCAGCAGTTGTATTTGTAATAGCATATTCTCTTACACCTTGAGTTGAACTATATAGTGCGTTGTTATGAGCTGCTCCTCTTGCTTTAGACCAAAGCAAATCAGGTTGTAAATCTGAGTTTCCATCGTTTGTAATTGTTGCAGCGTTTGCAGAGCTGTGTAACGCAGTCTGAAAGAAAGCACTTGGGTCATCTATATTTGTATAAGCCATTATCCGTACTCCGCTAAGTTTTTAGTGCATAAGGCGTAGTAGCCTGTAGGTGGTGCGTATTCAAAAGTTCCGTAGCCATTGGCATCACTTGCTGCACTTGATGGTGTACCTGATGTATAGCCCCCAAAGTTACATTCAAAAGTCGCTGCACCATAACCACCTACTTTTGGAAAGTAACCATCTTCTTTAGGTGGTAAAAATGCACCTCCTGTTCCCCCAATAGAAAGTCCTGCCATTAAATTACCTAAACTTGAATTGTTTTTATAAACTGTCATAGTCGGTGTTGTGGCATCCATATCTAAAGCAAATGCAATTATATCTCCATTTCCAAATGCTGAACCAAAAGATGAACGACCACTGTTATTGTATCTTACAGGGTCGTTGTTATCATCTAAAAAAATTGTGCCACCCAAAGTATAATCAGTATCCCATATTGAAGGATATGTAATCCCCATATACATAGTATTAGATATAGATGTTGCTTTAACTTCCCAGTACCATTTACCTGATGTAAATCCCATACTAGCAACAGCTAATCTATAAGCATTACCTGCATTAACAAATTTTGTGGCACCTTCATTTATCGTTTGATAATTTGCACTTCCAGAATTAGTAAATATAGGACTAAGCGTAGCAAAATTATTAGTAGGCGTGTCCGTAGCTTGGTCGGCTGCTGCTATGTTGACTAAAGTAAAATCATTGTTTCTTGAACTAATATCATTACCTAAAGAACCTGAATTACTAAAATCTAAATTAAAACCTCCTGCATCAGGCGGGGTTATTTCACTAATATCTTTTGGTATCCAAATTCCTGTATCACTATCTGTTTCTCCAAAGTCTCCTACAACTGGTGGTGTTCCACCTGACCCATAGGCTTGTGCCATATAACCACAAAAATAACTTGTTGCATCTTCAGTTTGCCTTCCAAGAGATTGTTTTAAACTATTATTAAAACCCATAGCTGCACCTGACCCCGGATTGTTAATAGTACCAAAATCTCCGTGGTCAATCATTGAGCCATTAACCCAAATTCTAATTCTATTGTTTGAAACTCCACCCGGGGTTGTTGTATCAAAAAGAAAAAACAAATGATACCAAGCTGATGTATCTCTAAATACTCGGTTTGTTTGTCTCCAAATAATAGAGTTACCATAACAAAATAATCTATTACTAGTATCAAAACCTATTCGCAAATTACTAGTATTAGCTGTTCCATTACCAAACTCCATAATAAGTTGAGCTGTTGATAGTTCAGTTCTTTTTACCCAAACACTAAAAGCCATTCTTTCATAATCTGTTTGACCTGAAGGTGTGTAGTGCATATATTCAGTATTATCAGCTTCAAACTTTAAAGAGTTATCAATATCAAACCCAGTAGATATGCTTCCTCTATTAGCTGCTCGTGCTAGTGTTTCCATAGATTAACTTTGTGCCATGTTTTGTACTCTACCAATTTCTTGCCACTTAGAACCATTGTATCTAAAACTAAAGATGTCGGTCTTAGCATCTGTAGCTGTCATTACTGGAGTTGTACTAGAAGCAAACTCAAAATCTCCATGCCACGCTAATGTGTATGGTCCAGAAGATGCATGTTGTGCTACTTCTATACTAATAATTGCTCCTGCAACTGCGTTAGTTGGTTGACCAATAGTAGTGTTTTCTTCTAAAAGTAAAGTTGCGTTAGCTTTTGCTTTTGCATCCCAAGCTGTAGTTCCGTCTACTAAAGCTACTTCTGTAATGTTTGCTGAACCTAAAGCTGTAACTATGCCATTTGAAAAAACTGCAGTTTTAGTTCCGCCCATATAAACGTCTAAAAGGTCTGTTCCAAAGGAGAGATAAGTATTAGCATCACCATTGTGTGTAATATCGTCTGTAACTAATAAATTAGGTACTGTTACATTTCCATTAAATGTAGCTGCCCCTGCTGCTGACATATCAAGAGTAAGAGCTGTAATAGCAGCACCACCATCGTTACCTTTAAATAAGATATCTCCATCTGAGTTTGTACTTGATATATCATTACCATTAATAGTAATATTATCAACTGTAAGCGTTGTAAGCGTACCAAGACTTGTAATATTTGTCTGTGCTGCAGTTGTTACTGTAGCTGCTGTACCCGTAGTATTTTGGTTACCTGCTGAATTTACACCCGGTAAATCAATATTAGCTGAACCATTAAAACTTACGCCACCAATAGTTCTAGCAGTTGTTAAAGTAGCTGCTGAACCTGTTGTGTTTTGATTAAGCGTACCGACTGTAAAGTCTAGTGTGTTGTCTGCATCTTGGTAAGCAACTGTAATATTTGATTCAGTATTACTCGATACCATAGCTCCAACAGTATCAGAAATAACTTCTGATAAGTCTATGTTAGCAGTACCATCAAAAGAAACACCGTGTATGGTTCTTGCTGTAGCTAAAGCTGTTGCTGTAGCTGCAAGTCCAACTGCAATGTTTGCAGTACCATCAAAAGATGTACCACCAATAGTTCTAGCAGTTGCTAATGCTGTAGCTGTTCCTGCTAAACCTGTCGTATCTTGGTTAAGTGTACCGATTGTAAAGTCTAATGTATTGTCAGCATCTTGATAAGCAACTGTAATGTTTGTTTCGGTGTTGCTTGATACCATTGCACCAACTGTATCAGATATAACCTCAGACAAATCAATATTAGCAGTACCGTCAAACGATACGCCATGAATTGTACGTGCTGTAGCTAACGCTGTAGCTGTAGCTGCTAAACCTGTAGTATCTTGGTTAAGTGTGCCAATTACAAAGTCTAAAGTATTATCAGAGTCTTCATAAGTAACTGTAATGTTTGTTTCAGTGTTAGAGCTAACCATAGCTCCTACAGTATCACTAATTGTTTCAGCTAGTGTTACACCATTAACTGTAATTACATCAGCTTCTAAAGTACCATCAATATCTACGTTTCCTGATATATCTAAACTAGGAGCAACTACTTCATGTGAAAATACAAAGTTATCATTTGAAGCACTCCATGTTATTGATGCATCATTTGAAGCATCGACTGCGTCTTGTATAGTAATACCAGCCCCATCTACTGAACCTGAAGTATCTCCTGCACCTTTGTTAAGTGTTATGTTTTTATCTTCGACATCAAGCGTTGCAGTATTTAAAGTTGTTGTACTTCCGTTTACAGTTAAGTCTCCTGTAACTGTAATATTACCGCCAACTGCTAAATTACTAGCCATGTCAACAGCACCATCAATGTCTACAACATCTAGGTTAGTTGTTCCATCTACATCAATGTCTCCAGAAATGTCTAAGCTTGTACCGGTTAGTACGCCTGTAACACCTAGAGTTCCTGCGATTGTAGCGTTTACATCTACGTCTAGCGTATCAATGTGTGCAGTGCCATCTAAATAAAGGTCACGCCACTCTTGTGAAGCACTACCAAGGTCAAAAGCACTATCAGTATTAGGAATAATATTACTGTTTACATCAGCACCAAAGACTACATTATCAGTAGCTGCATCACCCATAGTGATTGTGCCACCGTTAAAAGTTGTAGTACCTGTAACTGTTAAATTACCACCGACACCTACATTACCTGTAGTAGTGATAGAATCTATGTAGGCATCTTTAAATCTTAAAGCAGTTGTACCTAAGTCAACATCACTGTCTGTTACAGGTATGATAGCACCATCGGCTATGTATAACTGTTGTACAGGGTTGCTTGATACTTGTACATAAAACTCAATAAAGTTATTTGTTGTATCTATTAATACTTTGTTATT
>Ga0209709_10002734_pt1 | contig 15082 bp, 27 predicted proteins | sample ArcticOcean_MG_C_2_FD_187435 | JGI IMG/M metagenome (GOLD analysis project Ga0209709, IMG submission 187435) | Marine microbial communities from western Arctic Ocean - ArcticOcean_MG_CB4_136 (SPAdes) (version 2) | ecosystem: Environmental > Aquatic > Marine > Oceanic | place: Arctic Ocean... | reverse complement strand
TGAGTGTTTTCATCTAAATTACAAATAACTAAATCTGGATTTAAAATTTCAATATCAGTAACAGGAGCGATATCAGACGCCTTAATTTCACCAGGTCCCTTTGCATCTAAAATTAGTTTTTTGGTAGCCTCAGATGAACTTTTTAATGCTAATGATTTAACATTTAAAACAATATCGGTTACATCTTCTCTTACACCCTTAATTGATGTAAATTCATGCAATACACCATCAATTTGAATTGATGTTACTGCAGCACCTCTAATAGATGAAAGTAAAATTCTTCTCAGTGAATTTCCTAGTGTAAGTCCATAACCTTTTTCTAATGGTTCTGCTATGATTTTTGCATGTGATTTATCATCACTAATTATTACATCTAATTGTTCTGGTTTAATTAGTGCTTTCCAATTTTTAGCGTTCACATTTAAACTTTCCATTTATTAAACTCTCCTTTTTTTTGGTGGTCTTACGCCGTTATGTGGCATTGCTGTAGTATCTTTTATTGAAAGAATTTTAAATCCTTTAGCTTGTAAAGCTCTTAAAGCAGTTTCTCTTCCTGATCCAGGACCTTTTACTTCTACTGATAATGTTTTCATTCCGAATTCCAGTGCTTTAGATGCAGCTGAGTCTGCAGCCACTTGTGCAGCATAAGGTGTAGATTTTCTAGAACCTTTAAAGCCTTTTTGGCCGGCAGAAGCCCAAGAAATAACATTTCCATTAGTGTCAGCAATTGAGATTATTGTATTATTAAAAGTTGACTGCACATAAGCAATACCATTAAGAATATTTTTTTTAATTTTTTTCTTTTTAGAGTAAGAACTTTTTTTAGATTTCTTATCTATTTTTTTTTCAACAACAGAATCTTTATTTTCAACTTTATCTACTTTAGTCATAAATTATTTTTTAAGTGGTGTTAATTTTTTTCCAGCGATCGCAATTGCTTTACCTTTTCTAGTTCTAGCATTACATCTTGTTCTTTGTCCTCTAACTGGAAGTTTTTTTCTATGTCTTGACCCTCTGTAACAAGCAAGATCAATTAATCTTTTGATAGTTAAAGAGTAGTCTCTTCTAAGATCACCCTCTACTTTAAAGTTTGCATCAATGTATTCTCTAATTTTTAAAATATCATCGTCAGTTAATTCATTTATTCTTTTTGCTTTGGGAATTTCTAATGATGTACAAATCTGATGTGAAAACTTATCACCTATACCATAAATATATGTTAGTCCTATGTGAACAAGTTTGTTTTGCGGAATGTTTACACCTGATATACGGGCCATATTTTTGAGAATAAATTTAGCCTTTTATATAAGAAGATGTTCTAAAGTCAACGCCTTAAACCTTAAGAATATCATTGATTTTGTTAGTTATAGCTTCAATTTCAGCTGTGCCATCAATTTCAGTAAAATTGGCATTTTTTGAATAAAAATCTAAGACTGCTTTAGTTGTGTTCATATAAGTATCATATCTAGCTATTACTGTTTTAAGATTATCATCTTTTCTTTTAAGAAGAAATTCTTTACCACACGGATGAAGTTCAATTTGTTTTTTATTAAAAAATTCATTCAAAGTCATATCACATTTATCACAAGTCATTCTTCCCATAATGCGTTTTTCAATAATCTCTCTTGAAACATTTAAAAATATTACATGACCTATATTTTGATTAAATCCTTTTAAAATATCTTCTAAATTGATTGCTTGTTGAATATTACGTGGATAACCATCAAAAATAATTCTATCTCTAAATTTTAAATTACTAATAGATTTAGTAAGTAATTTGTCGACAACATGGTCAGAAGCAAATTTTCCTTTTGAAATTAATTGTTCAATTTCTAATCCAAGCGATGTTTTTTTTTTAACTTCATTTCTCAATAAATCACCTGTCGATAATTGAAAAAAGTTATGTTTTTTTACAATAAATTGTGCCTGAGTACCCTTTCCAGCTCCTGGAGGGCCAAATAAAATTATATTCACTTATTATTTACCGAATTTAGTTTTTTTAATTAACTGCTCGTATTGTGAGCTCATTAATCTTGTTTGTATTTGTGTTACAGTATCTATAGCAACAACAACAACAATTAAAATTGATGTGCCTCCTAAATAAAAAGGTATAGGATAATTAGCAATTAAAAATTCAGGCATTAAACAAACTATAGTTAAATAAAGTGCACCTATTGTAGTGAGCTTAATAACAATTTTTTCTATATAGATAGCTGTGTTTTCACCAGGTCTAATCCCAGGCACAAACCCACCATATTTTCTTAAATTATCAGCTGTTTCTTTTGGGTTAAAAGTTATTGATGTATAGAAAAAAGTAAAAAAAATAATTCCAGAAGCATACAAAATCATATAAAGAGGCTGACCTTGTGTAAAGTATGAGCTGATATTTAAAAATGAATCATTGTCAGAAAAGTTAAAATTAGAAAACGTTACAGGCAATAACAGTAATGCTGATGCAAAAATTGCTGGTATCACACCTGCTTGATTTATTTTTAAAGGTAAATGAGATGATTCACCACCATACATTTTGTTACCCATTTGTCTCTTAGGGTAATTTATCAGAATTTTTCTTAAAGCTCTTTCCATAAAAACAATAAATAATATTGTTGCAATTAATAAAACAAAAATTCCTATAATCATAACTGTAGATACGGCACCTGTTCTACCAAGCTCAAAAGTGGTAACTAAAGCCCTTGGAATTTCAGCTACAATTCCTGCAAAAATAATTAGAGAAATACCATTACCAATACCTCTTTGAGTAATTTGCTCACCAAGCCACATCAAAAACATTGTTCCTGCCACTATAGTTGAAACAGTTGTAATTTTAAAAAATAAACCTGGGTTAATCACTAAATTAGCCGAAGATTCCAATCCAACTGATAATCCATAACCTTGGATTGTTGCTAATAAAACTGTTCCATATCTAGTAATTTGAGTAATTTTTGCTCTTCCAGTTTCACCTTGAGATTTTAAATTCTTAAAATAATCTGATACACCAGTTAATAACTGAACGATAATAGATGATGAAATATAAGGCATAATTCCTAATGCAAATATTGCCATCCTACTTACAGCTCCTCCAGCAAAGACATTAAACATCCCTAGTAATCCTTTTTGATTACCACTCATCATTATTTGTAGTTGCTCAGGATCAATTCCTGGAAGTGGAACAAAGGTTCCAAATCTATAAACTGCTAAAATAAATATTGTAAATAATATACGATTTTTAAGATCATTAGTTTGAGAAGATGAACTCATAATAACTTAATTATTTTTTTAACTGTATTGAGCTACCAGCTTTTTCTAATTTGACTACAGCAGATTTTGATATTAGGTCAGCCTCAATACTAACTTTGTCTTTAATATCACCTGTACCAAGTATTTTTAATTTTTGAGAATTTTTATTAATTAATTTTAGCTTTTTAAGTAAAGTAATGTTTATTACGTCGCTAGAATTAATAGTTTTTTCATCAATATAAGATTGAATTTTTTCTAAGTTCATTATTGCAATAATGGTATGATATCTTTTAATAGCATTAAAACCTCTTTTGGGTAATCTTCTGTACAAAGGCATTTGACCACCTTCAAAAGCTTTAATAGACACACCAGATCTAGATTTTTGACCTTTTACACCTCTTCCAGAGGTTTTACCTTTTCCAGATCCAATACCTCTACCGACTCTCATTTTTTTTTTATATAAGATTTTTCCAGTAGTATTTAATGTGCTCATTATCCTCTTTTTTCAATTACATCAGAAATTTTTTTATTTCTAATTATTGATATATATTTGGGTGAATTTTGTTTAGTCAAAGCCTTCATAGTAGCTCTAATCATGTTGTGAGGGTTTGATGTTCCCATTGATTTAGCAACTATATCTTTAATCCCTAAAACTTCGCAGACAGCTCTAACTGGGCCACCAGCAATAATTCCAGTACCCTTAGGTGCTGCTCTTAAAATAATTTTACCTGCACCGTCTTTACCATAAACATCGTGGTGAATAGTTCTCCCTTCTCTTAACGGGATATGAATTAGTTTTCTTCTAGCAGTTTCGTTAGCTTTTTTGATAGCATCAGGAACTTGTTTTGCTTTAGCATGAGCTATTCCAATTTTACCTGCTTGATCACCAACAACCACTAAAGCAGAAAATCCGAACCTACGTCCACCTTTTACTACTTTTGTAATTCTGTTAATGTGAACTAATTTTTCTAAAATACCATCATCTTTTTTATTTTTAAAATCCATAATTAAAATTCCATTCCATTTTTACGTAAAGTTTCAGCAAACGCTTTTACTCTACCATGATATTTATAAACTCCTCTATCAAAATAAACTTTTGTTATCTTTTTCTCTACAGCTTTTTTGGCTAATTTTTCAGCAACAATTTTGGAAACTTCTGTTTTATTAACTTTATTCATTGATTTAATATCTTTTTCTATAGAAGAACATGAAATCAAGGTTACGTTTTTTACGTCGTCAATTATTTGTGCAGATATGTTTTTAGCAGATCTTGAAACACACAATCTAAGTCTATCAGGAGAAGAAACTTTTTTACCTTTATTTCTTATTCTAAATCTTTTTCTTTCTATTGTATTTAATTTCATTATTTTTTCTTTCCTTCTTTTCTTAAGATATACTGGCCTTGTTCTCTTATGCCTTTACCTTTGTAAGGTTCAGGTTTTCTAAAAGATTTAATTTTTGAAACAACCATTCCAACTTGTTGCTTATCCGAGCCACTAACTTTAACTATCGTTTGTTTTTCAACAATTATTTTAATTCCTTCTGGAATATCAAAATTAATATCATGACTATAACCCAATTGTAGATTTAACTGTTTTTCTTTTAATGCAGCTCTATATCCAACTCCTACAAGTTCAAGTATTTTTTCATAACCAGTACTAGAGCCAATTACAGCATTGTTAATTAAACTTCTGTTCATGCCCCAAAGTCTTTTCGAGTCCTTATCCACTTTTTTTGGTTTAATAGATATTTCTTTTCCCTCAGTCACATCAAGATTAAACATATCTAAGTCAATGTTCAGTGATTTTTTACCTAAAGGTCCCTCGATATTTAAAACACTTCCAGACAATACTGCTTTTACTTTTTCTGGAATAGAAATACTTATTTTACCAATTTTAGACATTAAAATACCTTACAAATTATTTCGCCACCAACTTTTTGTTTTCTAGCATTAACATCTGTCATAACACCTTTTGGTGTTGATACGATTGCTATTCCAAGACCACCATTAATTTTTGGTAAACTATCTGCACTTGAAAATATTCTTCTGCCAGGCTTAGAAACTCTTTCAAATGTACTTATAACTGGATTTCCAGAATAATACTTTAAATCAACTGATAGAGTTGGTTTATTAGTTTCATTGTCAATTTTATAATCTTTAATAAAACCTTCACTTTTTAAAATATCAGCAATTTTAACTTTAAAATTTGATGATGGTAATGCTACTTTTTTGTGATTTCTCGCTTGTGCATTCTTAATTCTTGCTATCATATCCCCTATTGGGTCACTTAAACTCATATTTTCCTTTCTACCAACTTGACTTCGTCATACCTGGAATTAATCCATGCAATCCTAAGTCCCTTAAGGCTATTCTTGATATTTTTAATTTTCTATACACACCGTGCGGTCTTCCTGTTATTTGACATCTGTTCATAACTCTATTTTTTGCAGAGTTTCTAGGTAAATTAGATAATTTTTGTTGTGCTTTAAATCTATCTTCTAAAGAGATCTTCTTATCCATTATAATTTTTTTCAAAGCTTGTCGTTTTTTAAAAAGTCTGTCTGAAAGTTTAATTCTTTTGTTGTTTTTATTAACTGCACTTACTTTAGCCATTATTAATTTTCTCCTTTTTTAATGAACGGAAAATTTAACTTTTCCAAGAGAGCTAAACTGTGATCTTTATTCATAGCTGAAATTACAACTACCACATCAAGTCCTCTAATTTTATCTATTCTATCGAAATTTACTTCAGGAAAAATAATATGTTCTTTAATTCCAAAAGTATAATTGCCAAATTTATCAAATCCTTTTGGTGACAAACCTCTAAAGTCTTTAATTCTTGGTAAAGCAATATTAACCAATCTGTCTATAAATTCGAACATTTTATTACCTCTTAGGGTAACCTTTAAACCAGCATTTGTACCTTTTCTTGTCTTAAAGTTTGCAACAGACTTTTTAAACTTGGTAACAGTTGGTTTTTGCCCAGTAATTTTTCCTAAATCTTCTTCAGTAGATTTCATAATTTTTGCATCAGCACCATCTAAACCTAGGCCCATGTTGATAACAACTTTTTCTAGTTTTGGACCCATATATGTATTTTTAAAACCCAACTTTTCCTTAAGTGCTGGCTGGATTTCTTTATAATAAAACTCTTTTAATCTTGGTGTCATTATTTTTTAGCCTCAGTTTTTTTTGCTTTTTCTTTATTCTCGACAAGAGCAAGATTTGAGATGTGAATAAAACTTTCTTTTGATATTATTCCACCTTTTTTCTCTTTTGTTGTCTTTACATGTTTCTTCACAATATTAATACCTTGAACTTTTGCTCTATTGTTAGGTCTGTCAATTTCTATAACTTCACCTTCTTTTTTCTTGTCTCTACCAGTTAATATCTTTACTTTTAATCCTTTTTTAATCATTTTATAAAACCTCTGGAGCCAATGAAATAATTTTCATTTGACCTCTGCTTCTTAATTCTCTTGTTACTGGACCAAAAATTCTTGTTCCAACTGGCTCACCTTTATCATCAACTAAAACTGCAGCGTTATTATCAAATCTTACTTTCGAGCCATCATCTCTGTGAATACCTTTTTTAACTCTGACTACTACTGCTTTGTGTACAGAACCTTTTTTAACCTTTCCCTTAGGTATAGCTTCCTTAACTGCTATAACAATAGTGTCTCCAATACTTGCATATCTTCGTTTAGAACCACCTAAAACTTTAATACATTCTATTCTTTTTGCACCAGTGTTGTCAGCAACTAATAATTCTGTTTGTACTTGTATCATTTAGAACCATCCACTACTTGAAACTTTTTATTTTTAGAGAAAGGTTTACATTCAATTATTGAAACTTTATCTCCAGTTTTAAATTTATTATTTTCATCATGTGCGTTATATTTTTTTCTAACTTTAACAACTTTTTTAAGAACAGGATGTGAATACTTTCTTTCTACTACCACAGTTATAGTTTTATTAGGTTTATCGCTAGTAACCACTCCTGTTAATATTTTTTTAGGCATTTAATTTTCCTTTTAGCATAGTTTTTAATCTTGCTATAGTTTTTTTAGTCTGTCCAATTTTTGACGGGTCTGTAATTTGAGAATTAATTCTTTGAAATCTAAAATTAAATAAATCTTTTTTTAATTTATCTATATTTTTTATAACTTCGTCTTTAGATAATTTTTTAATTTCTTGTTTTTTCATATTATATAGATCTCTTTATAAATTTAGTTTTAATTGGTAATTTTGCAGATGCTTTATAAAGAGCTTCTTTTGCAATTGTCTCTGAAACACCATCAATTTCAAATAAAATTCTTCCTGGCTTAACTCTGCATGCCCAATACTCTGGTGCTCCTTTACCTTTACCCATACGTACTTCAACAGGTTTTTTAGAAACAGGGATATTTGGAAAAATTCTAGTCCAAACACGGCCTTGTCTCTTCATGTGTCTGGTTAAAGCTACTCGAGCCGCTTCAATTTGTTTTCCAATAATACGCTCAGGAGCCATTGCTTTTAATGCAAAAGACCCATAATTAATTTTAGCTGCACGCGTAGCAGTACCATGAATTCTGCCTTTATGTGCTTTTCTATATTTTGTTCTTACTGGCTGTAGCATAATTATATTTTAATTTCTTTAGGTATTATTTTGTTTGTTTCTTGACTAAATTCTTTAGCAAATACTTCACCCTTATAAATCCAGACTTTAATTCCAATAATTCCAAAAGTTGTTAAAGCTTCAGCTTCCGCATAATCAATGTCTGCTCTTAATGTATGTGATGGAATACTGCCATCTCTTAACCACTCAGTTCTTGCAATCTCATTACCACCTAGTCTTCCACTTATTGAAACTTTGATACCTCTTGAACCCAACCTCATACAAGATTGCATAGCTCTCTTCATTGCTCTTCTATAAGATATTCTTTTTATAAGTTGTTGTGCTATATTTTCAGCTACTAAATAAGCATTAGTTTCAGGTTTTTTAACTTCTTTAATGTTTAGTGTTACTTCGTTGTTAGTAAATTTAGACAAATTATTTTTAATTTTATCAATGTCACTACCTTTTTTACCAATAACAAAACCTGGTCTTGAAGTGTAGATTGTAACAAAACACTTATTTGATGTTCTTTCAATCATAACTTTTGACACACCAGAGTTAACTACATTTTTTTTTATATATGCTCTAATTTTAAAATCTTCTATTAAATAATTTCCAAAATCTTTCTTTTTAGCGTACCAAACAGAGTCCCAACCTCTATTTACGCCAAGTCTAAAACCTACTGGATTAACTTTTTGTCCCATGACTCTCCATTTGTTTTGCTTCTGATAAAATAATTGTAATTGTTGAATATGGTTTTAAAATTGGTGAAGCTCTACCCTTAGCTCTAGGTCTAAATCTTTTCATGACAACTTTTTTTCCACAATAAGCTTCTTTTACAATTAATCTATCAATATCATATTGATTATTATTTTCTGCATTAGCTACTGCAGATGAAATAGTTTTTCTAATTTCTTTAGTTATTCTTTTAGCCGAAAATTGTAAATCTCTAATAGCAACCTCAACTTTTTTTCCAACAATAGCCTTAAGAATTGGATTAAGTTTCCTAACGCTAGATCTAATATTATTATTTATAGATCTAACTGTATTTTCTTTTAATTTATTTATTTTTTTTTTCTTACTCATATTTATTTATTCTTCTCTGCAGGTTTAGCTTTTTTATCAGCTGGCGTATGACCAAAAAAGGTTCGTGTTGGTGAAAATTCACCAAGTTTATGACCAACCATGTCCTCAGATATTGTAACAGGTATAAATTTTTTTCCATTATAAATCAAAAAACTAACTCCAATAAATTCAGGAATTATTGTTGATTTTCTTGACCAAGTTTTTATTGGCATTTTTTTTGGATCCAATTTTTGTTTTTCAACTTTTTTAATTAAGCTTTCTTCAACAAAAGGTCCTTTCCAGACTGATCTAGCCATTATTTTTTAGAATCCTTTCTTTTATTTCTTTTTCTAACTATAAACTTATCTGTTCTTGCATTTGTTCTTGTTTTTAATCCTTTTGCAGATTGACCTGTAGGTGATACAGGATGTCTTCCACCAGCAGTTTTACCTTCACCACCTCCGTGTGGGTGATCAACTGGGTTCATCACAACTCCTCTAGTATGTGGTCTTCTACCTAGCCATCTTGATCTTCCAGCTTTACCTATTTTAATATTTTTTTGGTCTGGGTTTGACAAAACACCAATAGTTGCCATTGATCTTGAATCTATTTTTCTAACTTCACCAGAAGTCATTTTAACCAATGAATAATTTCCATCTAAACCACTTATGGTAACTGAAGTACCTGCAGATCTAGCTATCTTTCCACCACCCCCTGGTTGCAGTTCAACATTATGAACATTAACACCGACTGGAATATCTCTTAAAGGCATACAATTTCCAACTTTAATTTCTTTTGCAGATCCATTTTCTACAACGTCACCAACATTAATTTTTTGAGGTGCTAAATAATAAAAGTGAGATCCATCCTCAAATTTAACCAACATAATATAACATGATCTATTTGGATCATATTCAATTCGCTCAACAGTACCTGGCATATCAAATTTTTTTCTATAAAAATCTACAAGTCTATACATTTTTTTATGTCCTCCACCTGACATATTTCTAGATGTAATATGGCCATTGTTATTTCTTCCACGCATTGAATTTTTAGGCTCTACCAATGCTTTAAAGGGCTTTCCTTTCCATAGACCAGCTCTGTCTACAAGAATCGTTCCTCTTGTTGATTTTGTATACGGTTTAAAAGTTTTTAGTGCCATCTTTTTAAATGCCTGTAGTTAGATCTATACTTTGACCTTTTTTTAGTGTTATAATTGCTTTTTTATACCCCTGAACGTTAACTTTTTTTCCTCTTGTAATTTTTGTTCTGTTTTGTTTATTGATTATATTAATTTTTGTTACGTTCACTTTAAAAATTTTTTCAATATTTTTTTTTAAATTAGTTTTATTAGCTGCTCTTGGTACTCTAAAAACAATTTTATTTTGCTCAGAAAGGTTTGTTGTTTTTTCAGTCACCATTGGAGCTAAAATTTTATCATATAAATGTATTTTATCCATTTTAAGAATATCTCTTTTCTAATTCTTTTACAGAGCTTTCAGTAAATACAACTTTTTTAAATTTAATAATATCAAATGCACTGAAATGATTAATGTCAGTAACTTTAACATTTGGAATGTTTCTTGTTGATTTTTCAATTTTATCTTTTGAAGATTTATCTAAAATAATTAATGAATTTGTAATTTCAAATTTTTTAATAATTGAATGCATTATTTTAGTTTTTTTAATTTCACTGTCAAAATCACTAAAAATTATTAAATTATTAAGTTTATTTTTTTCAGTAATTAATGAAGCTATACTTAATTTTTTTTCATTTTTATTTAATTTTCTTTTTTTGTAAGCAAGCTCACCTTTAGGTCCATGTGCAACACCACCACCAACAAATATAGGAGCTTTTCTACTTGCGTGACGAGCTCCACCAGTTCCTTTTTGAGCATAGATTTTAGAGGTAGAACCTGTAATTTCATTTTGTTGCTTAGTTTTTGCATGTCTACCTTTATAATTTGCATTTGTTTTAAACAAAACATTATCAACTAGTCGTTTATTGATTTTGGCTAAAAAAATTTTATCTAAAACTTCGATAGAATCTTTTTTACCATCTAAATTTAATTTATCTATTTTCATTATTTTTTCTTTTTATCTGGTGTTTTCTTTGCTTCTTCAATTGCAACAATTTTTTCATTTATAGTCATTTTATTAATAACTTTAACTGATTTTTTAACTAATATTTCTGTATTCTTTGAACCAGGAATGGATCCTTTTAAATAAAGTAATTCATTTTCTAAATCTGTTTTAATAATTTCTAAGTTTTGCATTGTTCTAACTCTGTCACCCATATGTCCAGCCATTTTTTTTCCTTTAAAAACTTTACCTGGATCTTGTCTTTGACCAGTTGAACCATGTGATCTATGCGAAACTGAAACCCCGTGAGTAGCTCTTAAACCACTAAAGTTATGTCTTTTCATTGCTCCTGCAAACCCTTTACCAATAGTTTTTGAAGTTGTATCAACAAATTTTATTTCATTAAAAATCTCTAAACCAAATTCATTCCCCTCTTTATAATTTTCTGTACTTTCAACTCTAAATTCTTTTAACTTTTTTTTAGCTTCCGTATTTTTCTTTGCATACAAACCCTTCATAGCTTTTGTAAGTTTTGAATTTTTAATATTACCAAAGCCAATCTGAACAGCTTTGTAACCACGTTTATCTTCTTCTATTACACTGACAACTCTCGCTTTTTCAATTTTAATTACAGTAACAGGAACTAAACGGCCAGTTTTGTAAAACTCTCTAGTCATACCTATTTTTTTTCCAATTAGCCCTATTTCGCTCATAATTAAATTTTTATCTCCACATCAACACCTGATGCTAAATCTAGTTTCATTAAAGCTTCTACAGTTTGAGGTGTAGGTTCAATAATATCAATTAATCTTTTGTGCGTTCTTGTTTCGAACTGCTCTCTACTTTTTTTATCAATATGGGGTCCTTTCAAAACTGTGTATTTTTCTATTCTAGTAGGCAATGGTATAGGCCCCTTAACAGTCGCCCCTGTTCTCTTAACAGTATTAACAATCTCTTCAGTAGATGTATCTAAAATCTTATTATCGTAAGCTCTTAATTTAATTCTAATTTTTTGTTTTTCCATAATAATTAACCAGCAATTTTTTTAGTTACTTCATCCTGCACGTTTTGTGGAACTTTAGAATAATGATCAAAGAACATTGAGTATTGAGCTCTTCCTTGAGACATTGATCTTAAATTGTTTATATATCCAAACATATTAGCTAATGGAACCATGGCTGTGATTACAGTTGCATTTCCTCTTTGTTCCTGAGTACTTATTTGACCTCTACGACTGTTTAAGTCACCAATAACATCACCCATATAATCTTCTGGAGTTACTACTTCAACTCTCATAACAGGTTCTAATAATTTCAAAGTTCCTCTTGTGCACGCTTCTTTAAAACATGCTCTTCCAGCTAATTCAAATGCAAGTACACTTGAGTCAACGTCATGATGTAAACCGTCTAGAATTGTAACTTTATAATCAATCAATGGAAAACCAGCTAAAATTCCACCATCAGAAATTGTTTCAATTCCTTTTTCAACACCTGGGATAAATTCTTTAGGAATTGCACCACCTTTAATCTTGCTATCAACCAATCTGCCAGAGCCTGGTTCCTGAGGTTCCACTAAAAGTTTAACTTTAGCAAACTGGCCTGCACCACCACTTTGTTTTTTATGAGTGTATTCAAACTCAGAAGCATTTTGAATAGTTTCTCTGTATGCTACTTGAGGGGCACCAACATTAGCCTCTACATTAAATTCTCTTTTCATTCGATCAACAATAATATCTAAATGTAATTCACCCATACCTTTAATAATTGTTTGACCAGATTCCTCGTCAGATGTAACTCTAAATGAAGGATCTTCTTTTGCTAATCTTCCTAGTGCTTCACCCATTTTTTCTTGGTCAGCTTTTGTTTTAGGTTCAACTGCAATTTCAATTACTGGCTCTGGGAATTCCATTGGCTCCAATAAAACTGGATTTGCCTCATCACAAAGAGTGTGGCCAGTTATTGTGTATTTTAAGCCAGCTAATGCAACAATATCACCTGTATTAGCTTCTTTAATATCTTCTCTAGAGTTTGCATGCATTAAAAGCATTCTTCCAACTCTTTCTTCTTTGTCTTTTGATGTATTATAAACTGCAGTTCCAGTTTTAATTGTTCCTGAATAAATTCTTATAAAAGTTAATGAGCCTACAAAGGGGTCATTAGCAACTTTAAATGCTAAAGCTGAAAAACCTGTTCCATCATCAAATTTCATTTCTACAATATCTTCACTGCCTGGTTTCGTTCCACTAATTGAACCAATATCAATTGGACTTGGTAAATAATCTATTACAGCATCAAGTAATGGCTGCACACCTTTATTTTTAAAAGCTGAACCAGTAGTTATTGGAACAAAACTAAAATTTAAAGTTCCTTTCCTTATGCATTTAACTAAATCTTCCTCTTTAATTTCTTCTCCATTTAAATAGCTCTCCATTAATTTTTCATCTTGTTCAACAGCCATTTCAACTAATTCAGTTCTATATTTTTGAGTAATTTCTTTTAAATCATTAGGGATTTCTTTGTATTCCCATTCAGCACCCAAAGCTTCATTTTTCCAAACTTGTGCTTTCATTTTAACAAGATCAACAACGCCAGATAATGATGCTTCAATACCAATTGGAATTTGTATGGGTAAAGGTTTGCAACCAAGTCTATCCCTAATCATGTCTACACATCTAAAGAAATCAGCACCAGTTCTATCTAATTTATTAACAAAACAAATTCTAGGTACTTTATATTTGTCAGCTTGCCTCCAAACCGTTTCTGACTGGGGTTCAACACCAGCAACACCATCAAATACACATACCGCTCCATCCAGGACTTTTAAAGATCTTTCAACTTCGATAGTAAAATCTACGTGACCAGGGGTATCAATAATATTAATTCTATGGTCATTCCAAAAACAAGTTGTTGCAGCAGAAGTAATTGTAATTCCTCTTTCTTGTTCTTGCTCCATCCAATCCATCGTTGCTGCTCCATCATGAACTTCACCTATTTTGTGGCTTTTTCCTGTATAGTATAAAATTCTTTCAGTAGTAGTAGTTTTACCGGCATCAATGTGAGCCATGATTCCAATATTTCTATATTTATTTAATGCATGCGTTCTAGTCATAATTTTTTACCATCTAAAATGAGCAAAAGCTTTATTGGACTCTGCCATCTTATGTACATCTTCTCTTTTTTTAACTGCTGATCCTTTTTTTTCATAAGCATCATACAGTTCGTTAAAAATTTTATCTGACATATTTTTATCTTTTCTTTTTCTTGAGGCATCAACTAACCATCTAATAGCTAAAGCTTGAGCTCTATTAGACTTTACCTCAACAGGAACTTGATATGTTGCACCACCTACTCTTCTAGATCTAACCTCAACTGTAGGTCTAATATTATTTATTGCTTCATTAAAAACATTTATTGGTTCTTCTTTGGTTTTAGATTTAATTTTTTCGATGGCTTCATAAACTATTTTTTCAGCAACTCCTTTTTTTCCATCATACATTATAGAATTAATTAATTTTGGAATTATAGTTGAGTTAAAAATTGGATCTGGAATAACAACTTTTTTTGGTTGTGTTTTTTTTCTAGACATAATTATTTACCTTTTTTAGTTCCATATAAAGATCTACGTTTTTTTCTATTCGCAACACCTTGAGTATCTAAGTTTCCTCTAAGAATATGATAACGAACACCTGGTAAATCTTTAACACGGCCACCTCTAATTAATACTACAGAGTGCTCTTGAAGATTATGGCCTTCACCACCAATATAAGCTGTAACTTCAAAACCATTCGAAAGTCTAACTCTTGCAACTTTTCTTAATGCTGAGTTGGGCTTTTTTGGAGTTGTTGTATAAACTTTTACACAAACGCCTCTTTTAAGAGGTTGCTTTTGTAAAGCTGGAACTTTGTTTCTAGCTACGGGTTTAATTCTTTTTTTTCTTAACAACTGATTAATAGTTGGCATAAATTTTTTCTAAGTAATTAATTTATTTTTGAATGAAAATAACTGACAGGTTATTTAGTGGCAGCGTTTAGTTCCATTAAGTAGGTACTACATTCCAACCAAAAATACCGCCAAAATACTATGAAATTTTACTTTGTCAAAC
>Ga0209709_10002732_pt1 | contig 15085 bp, 13 predicted proteins | sample ArcticOcean_MG_C_2_FD_187435 | JGI IMG/M metagenome (GOLD analysis project Ga0209709, IMG submission 187435) | Marine microbial communities from western Arctic Ocean - ArcticOcean_MG_CB4_136 (SPAdes) (version 2) | ecosystem: Environmental > Aquatic > Marine > Oceanic | place: Arctic Ocean... | reverse complement strand
TTTGCCGGTTTTCAAGACCGGTGCATTCAACCGCTCTGCCATCTCTCCGTTAGTGAGTGTTTAAGGGAACAATCATAAATTTTCAACTAAAAAACTATTAAAATAACTTTGAGAAACTGATTTGGTACAAGTTTGCTTCTAGTTTCATCCTATAAAATCCCATTTTCATTTGATAGAGTATCTTGATGAAACGCTTACTAACTTATCTATTGATTGTTTTTGTTTTGGGATTGATCAACCATGAAATTGTAGCAGCTGAGTTAAATATAATTAAATTTAAAAAATTAGAAATAAACACGCAAACTCAACAATTCAAAAAATTTGGCAATGATATTAGCGGCACTATTGAGGGGATGAGATATATTAATCGTTTTTATGAATTCTCTGAAGATAATAAGCTAAAAGGTCTAATAGAAGTTTTTGGTTTCGATGTGGTAAGCTACCATGGACGTGCAAATGCATGGTTTAGAAATTTAGTATTTAATCAAAAAAATGAGACTGCTTGTATAAATTCAAACAAAAATATTTTCTTTGAAAAAAATGATAATCACAAAAAGGTATCATGTTTAAACATTCGAATTATTAAAAAAGATGAACTCTCAAGTCCAAACTTTAATCAGCAAGAACATATTCCATTTTTTCAAAGAAAAAGTATTATTAATAAATTTATAAAAAAAAATAATTTATTAGTTTCTGAAGAGATGATACGGGCAGAACACTATTTTTATAATAATGGAACTATAAGATGGTTTTTTTTTACATCTAAAGTGAATATAAATTCTGTAAAAGATGTTAATAAATTTATTGCCTACGCAATAAAAAATCATCAAGAATCTGAAGATAAATTACGCTTAAAGGAAAAGTTTAGTATTGCATTTAAAGATGCTGATAATAAGAAAATTGTAGAAGCAGAAAATAAAAAAACTAAGATTGCTAAGGTAGAACCAGACCAAAGACAAAAGGCAGCAACAGTTGACGTTACTTTAGTTACAAAGAAAGTTAAAGTTACTAAAACAGAAGAACTTAAACCTAAGAAAACTAATCAACAAACTGTAGCAGCAGAAAATAAAAAAACTCTTATTGCTAAAGTAGAAGAACCTAAACAAGAAGAATTTAAACCTAAGAAAACTAATCAACAAACTGTAGCAGCAGAAAATAAAAAAACTCTTATTGCTAAAGTAGAAGAACCTAAACAAGAAGAATTTAAACCTAAAAAAACTAATCAAGATAATGAAGCACCAGTAATAGTGATTGCTGAAACGATTACAGTTAACGATTCAAGCTATGAATTTAAAGGTAAGGTTAATGATAAAGCTAAAACTATATACGTTGAGGTAGATGGTAGATCAGTAGAGGTTAAAAAAGGTCAATTTGTAGTTAAAGGTTACTCTCCAATTGATAAGGAAATATCAATAACTGCTTTTGATCAGTGGGGTAATAGATCAGAAGCCAAAATTGTTAAACTCACAATCGATATTAAAGACACTAGTATTGCTGAAAAATTAGAACCACTAAATCCCTCTAAAATTAAATCTAAATCTTCTAATAATAAAGTGGCCTTGATCATAGGTATCGAAAATTACTTAGAATCTCCGAATGCAACATATGCAAACTTAGATGCTAAATATTTCTTTGACTACGCAAGAAAAGGTTTTGGAGTAAAAAAACAAAATATTAATTTACTTGTTGATGAACAAGCAACGTTTGTTAAGACCAATAAAGTTTTAACTAAATGGTTAAGAAGCAAGATTAAATCAGGTGAAACAGAGTTAATTATATTTTTTGCAGGACATGGTTTAGCTTCAAATGATGGAAAAGAACTATATCTACTTCCTCAAGATAGTGATCCAGATTTACTTGCTAGAACTGCATTATCAAGAACTGAATTGTTTAAAGAAATAATTGCTCTTAATCCTAAAGGTGTGACAATGTTTTTAGATACTTGTTATAGCGGAGTATCAAGAGACGAAAAAACTCTACTAGCATCTGCTAGACCTGTTAGAATTATTGCAGATGAACAAGTCACACCTAACAATTTTACAATCTTTTCAGCATCTCAGTTAGATCAAATTTCATCTGGTTTTAAAGAAGCTAAGCACGGAATATTTTCTTATTACTTAATGAAAGGGCTTGAGGGAAAAGCTGATGCTAATAAAGATAAAGATATTACTAATGGAGAACTACTTGCTTACATGGATGAAAACGTTGCTCAAAAAGCATCAGAGCTAGGCAGACAGCAAAACCCATCTCTTGCAGGCGATCCTGATAAAATATTAATGAGTTATAGATAGTTAGTTTTGTTTCTAGTTTGCTTCTAGTTTCAGAGCTTAGGCTAGTGAATATTAGCTCATTTTTTAAAATTGAAGTTTTAAATTAATAAGTAAAATTGGGAAATGCATGTGTTACGACGTAAAGTGGGTTGGGGATTTTTAGGCTTTCAAGACCGGTACCTTCAACCGCTCTGCCATCATTCCGTTAGTGAGTGTTTAAGGGAACAACACTGAATTTTCAACAAAAAAACTATTAAAATAACTTCATAAAAAGCATTTGGTTCAAGTTTACCTCAGGTTTGATCCTATAAAATCCCAAAATATTCAGTAATGTTTGATAAATTAATTTTAGTGAACTATTAACTTAATTATTAATGTAATGAAAAATAAAAACTTCAATAAAGGTATAACTTTAACCGCTCTTGGATCTTTTTGGTGGGGTGTTATAGGAGTTATATATTTTAAATATATCTCTTTCGCCGGATCAATCGAAGTTGTGATCCATCGATGTGTTTGGACATCTGTAATTTTAATTGTGTCGACATTTTATTTTTCTAAATGGGATATATTTTTTAAAATCTTAGCAAACAAGAACAAACTTATTTGGTTATTTTTTTCAAGTTTATTAATATTCATAAATTGGGCTACCTGGATATATGCACTAGGTACCAATAGAATTATTGATGCAAGTTTTGGATATTTTATAATGCCCATATTAAGTGTTTTTTTGGGATATGTTTTTTATAAAGAAAAAATTAACAAAAAAAGAGCACTTTCTATTTTATTAGTTTTAATCTCTATATTGTTTCTTTTAATTGTTAGTTTTAATTCAATTCCATGGGTTGGAATAATTGTAGCACTAAGTTGGGGCTTTTATAACTTACTAAGAAAAAAAGTTAATGTTGATACAGATGTTGGACTGTTAATTGAGAGTCTTTTTATTTTACCATTTGCTCTATTTTCGTTTTATATTATTTTTCAGAATAATTTAAACGATTTTAGTTTAAATAACCTCTCATTAATGCTTTTACTAATGCTCGCTGGCCCTATGACTGTCATACCACTTTTTTTATATGTTAGGGGTGTTGAGCTTTGTGGTCTCGGACCCACAGGAATGATCTTTTATATAACGCCAACATTTCAATTCATACTTGGATTTTTTTACTACAATGAGGATTTTTCTTTAGAAAAATCATTAAGTTTCATTTTAATATGGATTGCTGTAATTATTTATCTTAAAGATTTGTATGAAAATAATTAAAACTTTTATAACCATTGTTCTGCTCTCTTACCTACCAGTAAATGCCAACGGCTCTGCTTTTGAAGATTGGTTAAAAGATTTTAAAATTTATGCCTTAAAGCAGAAAATATCAGAATCTACATATGATAATGCAATGTCTGATGTTAAATTTTTACCCAAGGTTTTAGAATATGATCGATTTCAACCGGAGTTTTATGAGGATACAAAAACTTATATAACCAAAAGAACCTCCAAGCTTAAAGTTAAACAAGGACTTAGTCTTCATTTTAAAAATATAGATTTTATTAATTCTATAGATAAAAAATTTGCTGTTGAAAAAAGTTTATTGCTTGCATTGATGGGTATCGAGACTAATTTTGGTACTTATGTTGGTAAAATGGATATACTATCTTCATTAGCAACATTAAGTTTTGATAAAAGAAGATCCAAGTTTTTTACTAATGAGTTAATTACAGTACTTCAGCTTGTAGAAGCTGGAACCATAGACCATAAAATTTTATATGGCTCATGGGCAGGTGCTTTTGGTAATTTTCAATTTATGCCCACTACCATAAACAGGTATGCAATTGATTATGATAAAAATAATATTATAGAGTTAAAGTCAATAGAGGACTCTTTCGCATCTGCTGCTAACTATATCAACAAAATTGGGTGGAAAAAGAATGAACCATGCTTCATAAAAGTTAAATTAAAAGCTGATACTCCAAAACGATTGTTAAACACATCAGCAAAAAAATTACATAATAAAAATAATTTTCAAAAATTAAAGAAATATATAATTGATAATAAGGATATTAAAATAGATGACTCTCTTATTGGTGCTATAATAACTCCTGATAAAGATATTATACCAAATTCTCAAAATTTAGAACCCGCGTATATAGTTTTTGAAAATTATGAAAAAATTTTACAATGGAATAGATCATTAAGATTTGGTTTGGCTGTATGCACATTAAAAAAGAAATTTGAAAATGAGTTATAAAAATATTTTATTAACAATTGTTTTATTGTTATTTGCAAACTGTACTGCAAGCAATCTTTCAATAGATAAGAAAAAAATTATTACTAAAAAAGGATTTTCTAACAAGGGTTTTGCACTTATTTTTGAAAAAAAATTATATGAAAATGATTTAATTTCAAGAAAACTTGATGAACGTAGCTTAATAATATTTCAAAAAAATCTAAATTTTAATACACATGTTAAAATTACAAATATGTTAAATAATAAATCCTTAATAGCTAAGGTAGGCAGGGTCTCAAATTACCCAGTATTTAATAATTCAGTAATATCATTAAGAATAGCCAATGAATTAGATTTAGATACTGAAGAACCCTATATAGAATTAGTGGAAATTTTAGAAAACTCAATGTTTATTGCAAAGAAAGCAAAAACATTCGATGAAGAAAAAAATGTTGCAAAGAAAGCACCCATCAAAAAAATTAGTATCAATAATTTAAACAAAACTAGCATAAAGAGTAATAAAAAAATTAAAAAAGATTTTTCTTATAAAATTAGAATTGCAGATTTTTTTTTTAGAGATACCGCAAAAATAATGGTTAATAGAATCATTAATGATACAGATGTAAGAAACCCGAAAATTGAAAAAATTAATGAAGAAAAATATAGAGTATTTCTAGGTCCTTTTGACAACATTAATTCTCTACAAAAATCATTTAATGATGTAAACATACTTGAATTTGAGAATATTGAAATTATACAAAATGATTAAATTAAAATTTTTAACACTAATATCTTTTTTTTTACTATCACTTCATGCAAATGCTGCTTTTGATATAAAAGCTAGAACAGCTATACTTCAGGATTATTTTTCTGGAGAGATTTTATACGAAAAAGAAGCTGATAAGCCTATCTACCCTGCATCTATGACAAAAATCATGACATCTATTGTTGCTTTTGAATTAATTAAAAGTGGAGATTTAGATATGAATGATAAATTTATTGTATCTGAAAATGCTTGGCGACTATCTTCAGCTGGTTATTCTTCAATGTTTATAATGGTTGGTGATGAAGTTAGTGTTGAAGATTTATTAAAAGGAATAATCATTGCATCTGGTAATGATGCTTGTGTAGCTTTAGCTGAAGGAATAGCTGGGACAGAAGAAGAATTTGCACTGTTAATGACAGAAAAAGCAATCGAAATTGGCATGAAAAATACTAATTTTGCTAATGCATCAGGGATAAATAATACAGAAAATAATTCAACTGTAAGAGACATTATGATTATGTCAAAATATCTTATTGAGAACTATCCAAATCAATATGAAATTTTTGCTGAAAAAGAATTTACATGGGATAGAACGGGTGGAGATCCGATAACACAAGGCAATAGAAATCCACTTTTATATAAAAACTTTGGTGTTGATGGCATTAAAACTGGTTATTTAGCTGTAGAAAAATATTCTTTAGCTTCATCTGTATACAGAAATGGGAGAAGGCTTATTGCTGTGGGTAGTGGCTTTGATACAAAAAAAGATAGATCTAGAGAAAGTGCTAAACTTTTAACTTGGGGTTTAACAAATTTTGATTTAATTGAAATAGCAAAATCAAATACTTCAATTGCAAACGCTGAAGTGTGGTTGGGTAAGAAAGATTTTATTGAGACTTATGTAAATGATGACATTTATAAAACGATACCAAAAGCAAAAAAAAAATATTTAAAAACATCTATTATTTATAATGGGCCGATCGAAGCACCAATTAAAAAAGATGATATTTTAGGTAAGCTGAAAATTACTTACAAAGATCAACTTATTGGGGAGTATGATTTACTTGCATTTGAAGATGTTAAAAAATTAAATGTCTTTTCTAGATTACTCAAATCTATTAATTTTTTAATTTGGGGTGATGTCTAAAAAACCACTTATTGTTTTTGAAGGTATTGAGGGTAGTGGTAAATCTCATCACTTAAATAATGTTGCAAAATACTTATCTAGTAAAAAAAAAAAATTTATTAAAATAAGAGAACCAGGTGGAAATAAGAACTCTGAAAAAATTAGAAAACTAATACTTGATAATAAATCAACATTTAACAAAAATACTGATCTATTATTGTATTTATCATCTAGAAGTGAAAATATTGATCTTATAAAAAAAAATTATGGAAAAAAAATTATATTAATTGATAGATTTGTTGATTCTACTATTGCCTATCAACACTATGGAATGGGTATAAAAATTAGTTTTATAAAAATCATTAATGATTTTTTATTAAAAGGCATTAGTATTGATTTTACTTTCTTAAATTTAGTTAGCCAAAAAAATATGAAAAAAAGACTATTTAAAAGAAAAGAACTCAATAGATATGATCAATTTAGTGCAAGTTTTTATAAGAAAGTTCAAGATGGTTTTATCAAAATTTTTAAAAAAGAACCAAAAAAATATATGAAAATAGATTCCAATTTAAATATTAATCATAATCAAGATTTAATAATGAATAAGGTTAAAGAATTAATATAGAAATGTATTTAAAACCATCAAAAAATAAACGTCTACTTGGAATGACTTCATTTTTTAACGAAATTATTAATCTCTATAATAGGGGTAAAATGCCAAATAAAATATTATTATCTGGTAAAAAAGGGCTTGGCAAATCAACATTAGCTTATCATGTAATAAATTATATTTTATCAGAAAAGGAAGATTTCAAATATAAAATTGATGAATTTAATATTAATAATGAAAATAAATCTTATAAATTAATTCAAAATCAAACCCATCCTAATTTTTATTTGATAGATTTGATAGAGGAGAAAAATAGTATCGATGTTGTGCAAATACGAAATATGATAACTTACACGGATAAATCTTCCTTTAACAATATGCCAAGATTTGTTTTAATTGATAATATTGAAAGCTTAAATAAAAATTCTGTAAACGCATTATTAAAGATAATAGAAGAACCTAAAGATGGAACTTTTTTTATCTTAATAAATAATAATGAAAAAAAAATTCTGCCTACATTAAAATCAAGATGTTTAACATTTAAGGTTAACTTAACATTCAATCAATCAATTGAAATTGCCAGTCAATTACTTAACAAAAATGTTCCAGATTATATTAATCATGATATTTTAAATTATTATATTACTCCTGGAGAAATTGTTAATTTATTTAATTTAGCTGATGATAAAAAAATTAATCTTTTGGAATATGATTTAAAGGGTTTATTAAAAATATTAATTGATAATGGTTATTATAAAAAAAATAAAATTGTAAAAATAATAATAATTAATCTTATTGAGCTATTTTTTTTAAAAAAATATAAATTAACTAACACTAAAGATTCTCTACTAATTTTTTATCATAGTTTTCTTAATAAAATTCATGATGTGGAAAAATTTAATTTAGATGAAGAAAGTCTCTTTATTGAGTTTAAATCTAAATTGTTACATGAATAAAAATTATTACATAACAACACCAATATATTATCCCTCAGCAAAGCCACACATGGGTCATGCTTACACAAGTATTATTGCCGATTTTTTTGCAAGGTTTAAACGTATTGATGGTTACGACGTACATTTTCTTACTGGTACAGATGAACATGGCTTAAAAATCCAAAGAGCTTCTGAAAAAAATAAGACTGAACCACTTGTTTTTTGTAATGAGATTAGCCAAACATTCAGAGATTTATCAAAAACATTAAATTTATCTAATACCGACTTTATAAGAACAACAGAAGACAGACACAAAAAAACTGTTCAGTACATCTGGTCTGAATTAGAAAAAAATGATAATATCTACTTATCAAAATACTCTGGTTGGTATTCAGTTTCTGATGAGGCTTTTTACAGTGAAGATGAAATTAGTGAAAAAAATGGAAATAAAATATCGATTTCATCTGGATCAGCAGTTGAATGGATGGAAGAAGAGTCATATTTTTTTAGACTGTCAAAATGGCAAGACAAATTATTAGACTATTATGAAGAGAATCCTGACTTTATTTCTCCAAAATCTAGAAAAAATGAAGTTGTTAATTTTGTAAAAAGTGGTCTTAAAGATTTATCTATTAGCAGACAGGCATTTTCTTGGGGAATAAAAGTTCCTAGTAATCCAGACCATGTTATTTATGTTTGGCTTGATGCTTTAACTAACTATATCAGTGCTTTAAATTATCCTGATATTGATGATGAATTATTCAAAAAATTTTGGCCAGCATCACTACATTTAATTGGAAAAGATATTTTAAGGTTCCATGCTGTTTATTGGCCAGCATTTCTAATGGCTGCTAATATTTCTTTACCCAATAAAGTCTTTGGTCATGGATGGATATTATCAGGCGATGAAAAGATGTCTAAATCTAAGGGTAATATCTTAGATCCCTTGGACATAATTGAAACTTATGGGCTTGATCCTTTAAGATATTACTTAATTAAAGAAGTTTCATTTGGGAATGATGGAAATATATCACAAGATAAGTTAGAGGATTGTATCAATAGTGATCTAGCTAATAATTATGGAAATCTATGTCAAAGAGTCACTGCTTTTGCAGAAAAAAATTGTTCTTTAAAAATTCCAACAAATAAAAATCTTAAAAATGTAGATCTTAAAATATTGAATAAATTTACTGAAAATTTATCAAAATTAAGAAATGAAATTGATAAACAAAATATTAATTTTTATATAGATTTTATCGTTGATGCTCTATTTGCTGCTAATAAATATTTTAATGATCAAGAGCCTTGGAAAAAAAAAGATGATAAGAAAAGATTAGATGCAATTGTTTATACATCACTTGAAATTATTAGAAAAATTTCTTTCATGCTTTATCCAATTATACCTGACTCAATAGAAAAGGCTCTTAAAATTTTTAATCTTAAACCTATTGATATTATTTTTGAAACAATAGCAATACATACATCCTTAAACCCTGGAGATGATATTACTAAAATTGACATCCTATTCAAAAAAATTGAAAAAAAAAATGATTGATTCACATTGTCATTTAGACCATGAGCCTTTATTTGAAAACATTAATGCTGTTATTAAAAGATCTAAAGATATAGGACTTCAAAAATTGCTTACTATTAGTACTACTTTATCTAGTTTTGAAAAGATTAAAGAAATAGTAAATATAGACCCAATGATTTTTGGTACTTTTGGTATTCATCCGCATGAAACTGAAGCTAATCATGTTACTAAAGAAGTTTTAGTTAAAAATATAAACAAATATGAAAAGATAATTGGAGTAGGTGAAACTGGTTTAGATTTTTTTTATAACCACAGTAACAAAAAAAGACAAATTGATAGTTTTAAAGATCATATAGAGGCTTCTATAGAGCTTAAAATACCTATCATAATTCATTCAAGAGATGCTGAAGATGAAACTTTTAATATTCTTAATTCTTATAAAAATAAAGATTTAAAGATATTAATGCATTGTTTCACTGGATCTCTTGAGTTCTCTAAAAAACTACTGACATTAGGCGCTTTTTTTTCTGCCAGTGGAATAATTACATTCAAAAATAGTATTGTTCTACAAAATACATTTAAAGAGATTCCCTTAGATAAACTACTTATTGAAACTGATAGCCCTTTTTTGGCTCCCGTACCAATGCGTGGGAAAAAAAATGAACCTAGTTTTATCAAACACACGTTAGAAAAACTATCTTTAATCAAAGAAAAATCTCAAGAAGAAATGGGTATTTTAACTAGTAATAATTTTAACATATTATTTAACCTTTAAATTTATTTTATGTCTATCAAATTTATTATTTTAGGTAGTGGGAGTTCCATGGGTGTCCCTAGGGCAGATGGTTATTCTGGAGTATGTGACTTAAATAATAAAAAAAATTATAGATCAAGATGTTCTGCATTAATTAAATTTGGTAGTGAAAATTTTTTAATAGATACATCCCCTGATTTAAGACAACAACTGTTAAATAATAAAATTAAATTTATTAACAAAGTTTTTTATACACACTTTCATGCAGATCAAACTCATGGTATAAATGATTTACGACCCTTTTTTTTGATAAATAAAAAACAAATACCTATTTTTGCTGACAAAAAAACAGCTAAGTATTTATATAATACTTTTAAATATTGTTTTAAATCCGCTTATAATTACCCTTCAACATTAAAATTATATAATCTTAAAAAAAGTCATATATTTAGAAATAAAAATAATGAAATTTTAATTGAGTCATTACCTGTCAAACATGGAAATATCGATAGTTTGTGCTATCTAATTAATAAAAGACTTGCATATGCTAGTGACATAAGTTTATTTTATAAAAAAGACCTGAAGAAGTTGATGAACTTAAATTTTCTCATTATAGATTGTCTGCGGTATAAAAATCATACTGCACATTTTAATCTTAATCAGGTTTTGCGTCTTGTTAAAATTTTAACACCAAAAAAAACTATTTTAACTAATATGCATAGTGATTTTGATTATGAAATTCTTAAAAAAAGTTTACCTAGAAATATAGTGCCTGGATACGATGGGATGGTAGTTAACTTATAAAATTAGTTCAATTTCACTAATTATTTTTTTTGAGAGTGGTGTAATAAATGAGTTAAATGTGTCTTGAACTTTTCCACTTTTATTAATTAATATTTTATGAAAATTCCATTTAGGAACAGTAGAACTGCCATAATTCTCTTTTGCCCATGCATATAACTCGTGGGTTTTTTCACCTTTTACATCAACTTTATCTGTCATAGGAAATGTAATGTCAAAATTTGTTTCACAGAAATCTTTAATTTCTTTATTTGATCCAGGCTCCTGTCCTCCAAATTGATTAGACGGAACACCGATTACTACCAGACCTTGTTCTCTATATTTTTCATATAGGGATTGAAGGCCCTTATATTGCTCAGTAAAACCACATTTACTTGCAACATTTACTAAAAGAATTGTTTTTCCTTTAAACTGTCTTAAGTTTAATTCTTCACCATTTAAATTCTTAATGTTCAGTTCAAAAAATAATTTTTCATACTTAGCATCGACTTTATTAAAAAAAGAAAACATAATTGTATATATTATTAGTAATAAAAATTTTTTATTTATCATAAATTACTTTTTTAAGGTAATTGATAGTACAAAATAACCAAATATAGTTGATAAAAAAGATCCTACTAACACACCAATTTTAACACCATCTATATATTGGGTGTTTTCAATAAATGCTAAATTACCTACGAATAAACTCATTGTAAAACCAATCCCTGTTAAAATAGAAACACCATATAAACTAAGCCAATTTGAATTATCAGGCATTTGGGCAAATCCACACATGACTGCAAGATAAGAAAATAACATTACACCAACTTGTTTTCCAATGAATAATCCCAAAAGTATGCCAAGAGGTACTGGCATCATCAGAGAAGATAACGTTAAACCCTCTAAAGAAACACCCGCATTAGCAAAAGCAAATAATGGCATAATAATAAATGCAACATAAGGACTTATTGCATGTTCAATTTTTATTAATAAAGAAAAATCTTTATCTTTAATTCTATGTGGTATTGTCGAAGCGAGTAAAACACCTGCTATTGTTGCATGAATTCCTGATTTATAAGTAAAGAACCACATAAAAGAACCAACTAATAAATAGGGTAGAAATTTTTTAAATCCAAGTTTATTTAATATCAGTAGAAATATATATGATATTAAAATTAAACTTAAATAACTAATACTAAGATCTCCAGAATAGAAAAAAGCGATAATCAATATTGCACCAAGATCATCAATAATTGCCAATGCAGTTAAAAAAATTTTTAAAGAAATGGGGACTCTAGATCCTAGTAATGATAAAATTCCTAAGGAAAATGCAATATCAGTTGCAGATGGAATGGCCCATCCTTGTAATGTGTCCAAATTTCCAAAGTTAATAGCTACATAAAAAAGAGCAGGGACAACCATACCACCGATGGCAGCAATTATTGGCAACATTGCTTTTTTTATATTGGAAAGCTCACCTTGAATAAATTCTCGCTTAATTTCTAAAGTTACAAAAAAAAAAAATACAGCCATAAGCAAATCATTTATCCAATGATGTACAGAAAGTTTTAATCCAAACTCATTTATTCCAACAAAAAAATACCGTTCTAAGGTACTGAAATACAAATCACTAAAATTTGAGTTACTAACAATCAAAGCAATTATAGCGGCAATTAAAAGTACGAGGCCACTAGCGGCTTCTAATTGAAAAAACCATTTAAAAGGTTTGGATAAATTTTTAATCATAAATATAGTTAAATTAAATCATTAACAAATAATCTAATATCTTTAATACTTTCAAATAAATTATAAAGTAAAAACTCAAGATTTGGGACGATTTTACCCAGTGGATACTTAAGCGTGTCTAGCAGTATAATAAACGCTACAAAAGAAATTATAAAAATAATGATTAAATTTAAGAAATTAATGTTTTTTTTAACTTTATCTTTTTTGATATCTACTTTTTCAACTATTTTTTCTGTTACTGTAATAGTTTTTTTTCTTACATTACTTTTTTTACTATTAATTATTGGTATACTTTTAGGGGAAGTATTACTTTCAAAAATTTCAAAACTCTCAAAACTTTCATTTATTATTGGCTCTATTGTTTTAACTGCTATTTCATTTTTGAAAAACCATTTATGACTACAACTGCTACATTGAAGTAATCTACCTTTTTCGGGTATTAAATTTTGATCAATATCAAATTTTTTATTACAATTTTGGCAATCAACGATCATTAAACTTATATAGCATATTCTTTTAAAAAAGCCTTATTTAGATATTCTTTATTTTTTGAAATTAGCAATATCTAATCTATTAGTACCTCAATCGGGGCGTAGCGCAGCCTGGTAGCGCATCTGGTTTGGGACTCTGAGCAAACATATAAATCTACTTTCAAATTTATATTACTATTAAACATTAATTCATCGTTATTAGATCAATTAAATTGTTAGTAAAAAAAGGCCTTGCCCACAAATAGCCCCCAAATATTTAAGGCTTTGTAGACTATAGAATGATGATTTGTTAGGATTGATCTAATGAAACGCTTACTAGCATATCTGCTCATCGTTTTTGGTTTAGGTTTAACATTTAATGTTAACGCTAACTCAAATGAATCTTTGAAATCAGGATTTGAAATAAATAAAAAAAATAAAATTTTATACACTGATTTTAGTAAAGATAGTGCTTTTTGGTATTTCTATCCCTTTAAAATTAATGATTTAAGGGGCGACGGAACTGTTTATTATAAATTTGAGCATGAAACGGGAAATAAAGGTAAATATTACAGAACCAATAAAAATTTCGATATTATTTCAAAGGGAAATTTTAAATATAATAAAGAAAACAAAGTATTTTTATTAACTGAAGACAGTAACAAGTTTTTTTGGAAAATTTCTCCAATAAATGAAATAATAGATATAAAATCAAAATTGTATGATTACGAAGGTTACAGAAGATATCAGATTAAGGAAGCAAGAATTGAAGATCAACAACTATTAAAATCATCAATCAATGATTATGAAGATAGTAAATATATAAAACTAGATTCAAATCAGGATGATCTTTTAAAATCAGGAATTGTGATCAATAAAGATAAAAAAGTTAAATATTTAAAGTCAGCATTAAATATAAGTAAAAAAGAAAAAAAGTCTTTAGAAGATTATATATATAGTGGAACATTTCTTTGGAACTATTCTTTTTTAATTGATGATTTAAGAGGTAACGGACCTGTGTATTACATATTTAATATTGATCAATATCATCGATTAGATGAAAACTTTAATGTCCTATCTAGAGGAACTTTTGTTGAAAACAAAAAAATTTTTGAATTAAAAGAGGATAAACTTAAATTTAAATGGAAAATTTCCTTAGTAGATAAAATTATAGACATTAAATCAAAATTTTATGATTACAAAGGTTTTAAAAGATACGAAATTAAAAAGACAACAGACAATCAAAAAAAACTAGTAAGTCAGTCAGTAATTAACTTTGGAAAAAATAGATATGCACAATATGATGAGAGTGATAACAATCTCAACAGGCTATGGAAATTAATATTAGCAGATAAAGATATTGAAAAAAGATATCTTAAATATTCCAATAAGAAAGCGACATTTAAGGGTAAGCCAATTAGAGCAATGGGACTTGCCGTTTTTATTGATTATAAAAAAGAATTATCAATCTTAACTAAGGATATTTATACAAAAGAAATCTCTTCACCGATTGCTTGGGGATGGGAATATTCATATAAAGATCCAGCGAAAATAAAAGGTTTTGCAAGAAACAAAACAGTTGTTGATGGATTTGAAGCTATTAGAAATTGTTACAAAAGTGTTAGGAAGAAAAAATTAAGTTTAAGAGACGGTGAGTGTATATTAGTCGATGTAAGAAGAATTGTTGGTCAAGAGAATATGGCAGATCAATATCCTGTAATATGGTATAATTATCTAATTGAAACCAAAAAAAATAGAATATTATTGGCAAAAGAGTCAGAAAAATCCAATCAACAAATAGCTTATGAAATAAAGAAAAAAAAAGAAGATCAAAAAAAGAAGCAAGAATTACTCTTAGCTCAAAAAATT
>Ga0209709_10002731_pt1 | contig 15087 bp, 17 predicted proteins | sample ArcticOcean_MG_C_2_FD_187435 | JGI IMG/M metagenome (GOLD analysis project Ga0209709, IMG submission 187435) | Marine microbial communities from western Arctic Ocean - ArcticOcean_MG_CB4_136 (SPAdes) (version 2) | ecosystem: Environmental > Aquatic > Marine > Oceanic | place: Arctic Ocean... | reverse complement strand
TAATAAGAGTGACGAGGTAATTGTATCAAAGTACAGTTTTATTGTTTACAGAATTTATAGTAAAATTAATGATGCAAAAGTAGTTTACGCTAAAGAAAATAACTTTGTTTCTTCAATTAAAAATATTTTATCATGTGTCAGCAAAAAAACAAAGATTGTTTTCTTGGCAAATCCTAATAATCCTACTGGAACTTATATAGAAAAAAAAAGTTTAATTACTTTAAGAAAAAAATTAAGAAGTGATATTTTACTTGTTATCGATGATGCCTATTTTGAATATGTAAAAAAAAATGATTATAAATCAGGGCTAGATTTATTTTTTAAAAGTAAAAATGTAATTGTGACTAGAACATTCTCAAAAATATATGGCTTGGCTGGTCTTAGGGTGGGCTGGGGTTACGCTTCAAGGCAAATTATAAAAAGATTAAATTTAATCAAACCGCCTTTTAATGTAAATAAGCCAGCGTTATTTGCTGCGTCAGCTGCTGTTTTAGATAATAAGTGGTTAACTAAAGAAATTCAGCACATTAAAAAATGGAGAGAAATTATGTTTAAAAATTTTAGTAAGATAAAAATTGCTACAAATAAGGGCGATGCCAATTTTTTATTGATTAATTTTAATAGAGTAAGAATTAGCTCTGAAAAAGTATTTAAACTATTAGCGAAAAAAGGAATTTTAGTTAGACAAATGAATGTCTATGGTATTACTAACTCTTTAAGAGTAACAATAGGTACAGCAAATGAAAATAAAAATATTATCTCGCAATTAGAAAAAATAATAAATGTTTGAACACACAACTATTATTGGATGTGGATTAATTGGATCCTCAATTTTAAGAGCAATAAATAAAAAAAAATTGTCAAAAAAAATTAGTATTTATGACAAATCTAAAGAAGTTTCATTATTTTTAGAAAAAGAAAATTTAAAAGTTAATGTAGCAAATAATATTCACGAAGCTGTTAAAGATGCTCAATTAATAATTATAGCCGCACCTCTAAGCGCATACAAAGAAATATTATTATCAATAAAAGATTATATAAAAAAAAATTCAATTTTAACTGATACTGGTTCTGCAAAAAATGAAATTAACAAAATTGTTGAAGGTTTAAATATGAAAGATATTTCCTGGATAGCATCTCATCCAATAGCAGGAACAGAAGATAGTGGACCACAAGCAGGTTTTGCAGAACTTTTTGAGAAAAGGTGGTGCATTCTTTCTCCTTCAGAAAAATCAAAAAAAGAAGATTTACAAAAAATAAAAACTTTTTGGGAGCTAATGGGTAGTAAAGTTAAGGTGATGTCTTTTGAAGAGCATGACCGTATTTTATCTTTAACAAGCCATTTACCTCATGCAATAGCGTATAACATTGTAAGAACAGCAATAAATGATGAAGATAAATTTAGGCAAGAAGTTATTCAATATAGCGCTGGTGGATTAAGAGATTTTACTAGAATAGCTGCTTCTGATCCAGTTATGTGGAGAGATATTTTTATTGATAACAGCGACAATATATTAAGTGTTTTAAATAATTTTTCTAAAAACTTGGAAGATTTAAAAAAAGCAATTAAAGAAAAAGATGGAGATAAACTTCTCAAAATTTTTTCGTCAACCAAAGAAGTAAGAAAAGAAATTATTAATGCTGGACAAGATACTGAAAAACCAGACTTTGGTAGGAAAAAAATTAATTAAAACTTTCGATCTTGGAATAAATTTTATCTTCTATTTCTTTTATAAATTCACTTTTTTCTTTGCCAGGCATAATTGGCTCTAAAAATGAAACATGAATATCTCCACTATATTTTAAAAAACTATTTTTTGGCCACACTTTTCCAGAGTTTAGGGCAATAGGAATACAAGGTAAATTTAAAGTCTCATATATTCTAGCAGTACCTTTTTTGAAAGGCACTCTTTCACCAAATTTTACACGTGTGCCCTGGGGAAATATTAAAAGTGGTCTACGGTTTTTACTGATAGTTTCTTTAACCTTTTCAAAAAATTTTAAATTATCTTTTGTTATCTTGTCTCTAGTTATTGCAATTGAATCTATTTTTTTTAAATACCATCCAAATAAAGGTATATGTAAGAGTTCTTTTTTAAGTATAAAGACAGGATAATCTAATGGCGCTTGTAAAACGAAAGTTTCAAACATCGATTGGTGAGCCGAAGCAACAAAATATTTATCAACTTTTTTTAAATTTTCTAGACCATGAAAAAAAACCTTGGTATTCAAGATCACTCTAAGTATTAAAATTATATAATGTGCTAAAAATTTACCAAAATATAGGATGAATTTATTAGGTAAAATTAAAGCCGGCACCGCTAAGAGAAAAATAAAAATTATTCCCAAATACAGAAAGATATTGAAAATTAACGATTTTATAAGTTGCATTAAGAATTGATTAATTTAAATAAATCTTGTTTTTTTTTAATTATTTTAAATTTATTTTTATTTACTAAAATTTCTGCAATCAAAGGTTTCGTATTATAATTAGACGATAAAGAAGACCCATAAGCACCAACATCTATTATTGCAACAAAGTCATTCTCCAATATTTTTTGATATTTATAATATTTAGTAAATTTACAAGTAGACTCACAAATAGGGCCAACAAATTCTATTGTTCTGTTGCTTTTCTTACCTGTTCTTTTTATGGGGACAATTTCATGCTCTGCATCATAAAGAGCTGGTCTCATAAAATCATTCATTCCCGCATCCATAATTATGAAATCTTTATTTTGACCTTTTTTTATGTATTGAACTTTACTTACTAAAATTCCTGCGTTTCCTATTAACGACCTGCCAGGTTCAAAAATTATATGACAATTTATTCTTTTTTTAAAGCTAAGAACATGTTTTGAATAGTTTTTTAAATTAATTAGTTTATCTTTTTCTCTATATTTGATTCCGAATCCACCACCTAGATCAACATATTTAAGTTTTATATTTAAATCAGTAATTATTTTAATAAGAACATCTAAAGTTTTCTTGTAGGGTATATCAGACAATATTTGACTTCCGATATGAACGGTAAGTGCCTCTAATTTTAAATTTTTAAATTTTTTAATATTTTTGTAAAATTTTTTAAAATTTTGAATTGAAAGTCCAAATTTATTTTCAGCTTTGCCAGTTGAAATTTTTTTATGTGTTTTTGAATCAACATTTGGATTTAGCCTGAATCCTATGGAGACTTTTTTATTAAGTTTTTTTGCAATTTTATTAATTAATATAGCTTCACTTTCTGATTCTACGTTAATTAATAATATTCTTTTATTTATAGCTAATTTAAGCTCTTCTTCTGTTTTACCTACTCCTGAAAAAACTATCTTATTTGGTTCAATCCCTGCTTTAATAGCCTTTAAGAGCTCGCCTCCAGACACAACATCTGCGCCAGAGCCTAATTTTGCAAGAGTTTTGAGTATTGTTAAATTAGTATTAGCTTTAGCAGCAAAACATATAAGAGGTTTAATATTTTTAAAACTTTTTGAAAAATTTAAATAATTTTCTTTTATTTGTTTTTCTGAATATAGATAGAAAGGAGTTTTATTTTTTTTTACAATATTTAACACTGAGGTATTTTCTACGAAAAATTTTTTTCCAATATATTTAAAATAAGACATATATTTATAAAATTTCTATAATTTCTGTAATTTTTTTGCCTTGATATTTTGGATCTGACTTTTTCCCACAGCTTGATAACACTAAAATACTAATAGTTAATATAAAAAATATTTTCATTTATTTTCCTTTTTGTATTTTTTAATCATTTTCTTTACATTGTTAGCAGATGTTCCTCCATAAGAATTTTTAGAATTCATAGAATTTTTTACATTAAATATTTTTAAAACATTTTTATCTAAATTTTTGTATATTTTTTCTAAATCCTTAAGAGAGATTTCATCTAAAGTTTTATTATTTTTTTCTGCAAAGTTAACCAAAGAAGAAGAAATATTATACGAATCTCTAAAAGTTAATTTCTTTTCTTTAACTAAATAATCAGCGAAATCTGTTGCTGTAGTAAACCCTTTATTTGCCATATTTAACATATTTTTTCTAGATGGATTAAGATTATTAATTAATTCAAGCCCCATAGTTAAGGTATCTTTTAATGTATCGTAGCCATCAAAAACTAGCGATTTATCATCTTGTAAATCTTTAAAGTATGACATGGGCAAACCTTTCATAATCGTCATAATAGAATTTAATTTTCCATAATTTATACCAACTCTCCCTCTAATTAATTCTGCCGGGTCAGGATTTTTTTTTTGAGGCATTATCGAAGATCCTGTTAAAACATTGTCATTAAATTCGATTAACTTATAAGCGTCTGAATTTAGGATAATAAAATCTTCAGCAAGTCTTGATAAATGCATCGCACAGACAGCCGCTGCATACAAAAAATCTATTGCAAAATCTCTATCAGAAACAGCGTCCATGGAATTATCTGTTGGTTTTTTAAAACCAAGTTTTTTTGCTGTATAAAATCTATCTATTTTATATGAAGTACCTGAGAGTGCAGCTGAACCTAACGGACATTCATCTAATAGATTTAAATTATTTTGAAATCTTTTTTTGTCTCTTTTTAACATCTCATAATAAGCTAAAAGGTAGTGGGCGAATGAAACTGGTTGAGCATTCTTTAAATGCGTAAAGCCAGGCATGACAGTTTCAGTATTTTTTTCGGCTTTTTTAATTATTGCTCTCATTACATTAGAAATATCTTTTAAAATATCTTTAGAAGAATTTTTTACCCATATTTTAAAATCTGTAACAACTTGATCATTTCTTGATCTAGCAGTATGCATATAGCCTGCGGCAGGCCCAATAATTTCAAATAGTTTTTTTTCTATATTAAGATGAATATCTTCGAATTCTTCCTTAAAAATAAACTTTCCTTTATCAATTTGTAATTTAATTTTTTTTAATCCATTAATAACTTTTCTGCCTTCTTTAGAAGGAATAATTTTTTGTTTTACAAGCATTTGTGTATGAACAATTGATGCAATTATATCTTCTCTATAAAGTCTTTTATCTACATTTATAGAAGATCCTATTCTTTGAAAAGATTTAGAGGTCTTTCCTTTAAGTCTTTTTGACCACACTGTTTTATTTTTATTTTTCATTTTACTGTGTTAGTTTTAATTTAAATTAATATGAAAATTAGTAAATCTTTTAAAATCTATATACACATAATATTTGCGTTTTTATTATGTCAATATGTTAACGCAGACACTGATTTTTCTAAAAATATAGTTATTCATGATAAACCAAGATCCATCAAGGAATTTAAATTTAAAGATTTTAATCTTCAAGATGTTGATCTAACTAATAAAAAAGGCAATATCATGATCATTAATTTCTGGGCTTCATGGTGTCTGCCATGTAAACGAGAAATGCCCTCACTAGAAAAACTTGCAGCAAATTACCCCGATATAAAAATTTTTCCTATAAATATGGAAAAACCTAACAAACTAAGATCTAGAGATTTTTACAACAGTATTGGTGTAACTGGATTAGATATCTATTTCGATCCTGGATTTAAACTAGTAAAAACATTTAAAATGAGAGGTCTCCCTACAAGTATATTAATAGACAAAAACGGAATGGAATTTGGAAGGATACAAGGAGAAATAGATTTTTACAGTAAAGAATTTTTAAATTTTCTAAAAAAGTATATCTAATCTTTAAAAAAATAAGCCATTAGAACTAAAACTATTACTGCAATAAATTGTAAAAGCACTCTAAGTTGCATTAGTTTATTGGAATATTTTTTACTAGTATTTCCTCCCTTAAATAAAGTATAAATACCCATAACCAATACTATGGCTACAGCACCTAATAAAGTAAAACCAATAAAGTTAAAAATAAATTCTGACATTAGCATCTAACTACCATGGGCCACTCACTAAACACAACAATTTTAAATACTCATTCAAAACAAAAAGCAAAAAATGCTGTTATACTTTGTCACGGTTATGGTGGTGACGGTAAAGATATATCTTTATTAGCTGCTTATTGGAGATCACATTTACCCGACACTATTTTTATTTGTCCTGATGCGCCAGAAAAATGTGCTGTAAGTCCTACTGGTTTTCAATGGTTTGACTTGATGGATCAAACTCAAGATGAAGTGTTAGCAAAATCGTTAATTGCAGAAATTAAACTAAATAATTTAATCGATGAAGTGAAAAATAATAATAATTTAGATTCTAATAAAATTGCAATAGGAGGTTTTAGTCAAGGCTGCATGATAAGTCTGCAAACTGGAATAAAGAGAAAAGATAAAATAAAATGTATTTTAGGGTACTCAGGAAAAATAATAGATATAAACCATCTAAGCAAAAATATAAATTCTATGCCAGAAATATATCTTATGCATGGGGATGTAGACAAAATTGTTCCAGTCAATCATTTGCTTGAAGCTAAAGATTTTTTTATTAAAAATAATTATAAAATCCAAACAAAAATTTTTAAAAATTGTGAACATCGTATTCCAACAAAAGGTTCTAGCTTAGGATTAGAGTTTATTAAAAAAAATTTATATTAAACGTAACAAATTTATAACTTGATAAAAATTATTTATTCAGATAACTTTTGTATATGATCATTTCAAACAGTGAGAAAGTACCATTAGAAAAATGCCCCGCTTTAGTTTTAAACGCTGACTTTAGACCATTAAGCTACTATCCTTTATCTTTATGGTGCTGGCAAGACGCAGTTAAATCAGTTTTTCTTGATAGGGTAAGTATCGTTTCTAATTATAAAAGAAAAATAAGAAGTCCATCATTTGAAATGAATTTACCGAGTGTTATTGCTCTAAAAAGTTTCATTAAACCATCTGAGAATCCGAATTTTACCAGATTTAATGTTTTTTTAAGAGACAAATTTACGTGCCAGTATTGCGGAGATAAAAGCAATTTAACTTTTGACCACCTTCTTCCGAAATCAAAAGGAGGACTAACAGATTGGGAAAATGTTGTTACTGCCTGTTCATGTTGCAACGTCAGAAAGGGAGGTAAGTTATATAAAGATTGTGATCTAAAATTATCTAATAGACCTTTTACACCGTCTGTTGATGACTTACACAAAAATGGTAAAAATTTTCCTCCAAATTTTTTACATGAAAGTTGGATGGACTATTTATATTGGGATATTGAACTTCAACCTTAACTAAATTTTTTCAGAAATTGTAATTGCTATTCGAGATGAAGTTTTGATTACTTTATCTAAAATTCCGTACAACCCATTTTTTGTTGCTCCTCCATTATAAGCTATGTCTTTATGCTCAAGCTCATCCTTTCGAAATTTAATAATCTTTTTTTTAAGTTCTTTTTCATCTTCTTTTAATTTAAAAGTTTGATTTTTATAGTGATCACCAATCACTTCTTCTACAGATGCAGTACAAAGCATAGTTGCTTTTTTTCCAAGCATGGCTGTTCCAAATCCTAAAGTCACACCCAATAGGTCCCAAAGTGGAAGCAATTTAGTTTTTGATATTTTTCTTTTATTTATTTCATTCTCAAAATATTCATAATGTTCTTTTTCATGTTCTTTCATTTCCTCGATCTGTCTTTTTAAGTCCTCATCTTGTTTGAAAGTTTTTAAAGCGAGGAGTTGTCCTTCGTATATTTTAATTGCACCTCTTTCTCCAGCGTGATCAACTCTTATAATTTCTTCTAAATATTTTTTATCTGTTTTTTCCATAATTTTTAAAATTATTAATCATAATAACACTTAATACAAAAGATAAAATTGTATTAAATGTAGCAAGGGAAAACCCAAATACGTTAAAAGTTACGTCTTTACAGCTCACTGTCTCCTTTTCTAATTGCTTCAAAAGATCCTGTTTTGAAATTGTTGTATCATTATTATCTAAATCGCAGACTAAAGATTCGCTGAAAAAACCTTGCTCTATTCCAAAATGATAGAAGGAGACAATTGACCCAAAAATAAAGAATAACCCCACTATCAAAGAAAAAAATTTTTCATATTTATTAAAAATAAAAATTAAAGTAATAAGAATTACAGCGACAAAATAAGGGACACGTTCAATTAAACATAAATTGCATGGCTCATGCCCTAAAATATATTGAATAAAATAAGCAGAAATTAGTGCAGATATACTAAATATTAAAATTATATTTAAAGTAAATTTATTTTTAGTTAAAATCATTGTCTAAATAGTAGATATAAAATTGTTGCCACCATTACAATTACTATTCCACCAATTGTAAACCATAGCGCACCCTTTTTTTCTATAAATTCACCAAATTTGTTTCCAAATAAAAAAGCAAAATAAGCAACAAGAAAAAATCTTAGCCCACGTGTGAAAAGACAAATAAAAAAAAATACAAAAATATTAAAACCTATAATTCCACTTGTGATCGTAAATACTTTGAAAGGTAAGGGAGTAAACCCAGCTAAGAACATGATACCCAACCAAAGAAAAAAACCTCCTTTAGAAGACATTTTATCTTGAACTTCAAATACTTTTTCTTCGTAGCCATAAAATTCAATTACAAACATAGACATATCAAGAAAAAATACGCCAAGCATATATCCAAACAAACCACCAAGAACAGAGAATATTGTAGCGATTAAAAAAATTTTTAAATAATCTTTTTTTTTGGCAACCACCATAGGTATGATCATTAAATCTGGCGGCACTGGAAAGAAGAAACTTTCTATAAAAGCAACAAATCCTAATAAAGGCTTTGAGAATTTATGTCTAGCAAGCTCTACGCATTTATCGTATAAATTTTTTAACATAATGAATTTAAAATGCACAATACTTAAGTATCTGGCAAGTCTAATATTGTCCCCAATGGCAATCTACGCAGTATTAATTGTAGCTAAAATATTTGGCGCTAGTTATGAATTTACACATGGGAAAACATTTATTATTTGGTTGTTAATGGCAATTTTACTTTCTCAAAGCGTTGTATGGAAAAAGTAATTAATGAGTAATCCAATAGATATAAAAACAAAAAAAATTATTTTACAACCTTCTATCGGGATGTTTCAAAAATCCTTAGTGCTTGATGAGTTAGAAAAAGATATTATTAACCACTGGGATCATTGGGGAAGATTTCAACAAATATGGACAAATCAGGCTTACCATACTTTTAAAGATTTTGATAAATATCTTGTCTTAATTTATTTAATACGTGGTTATTTTCAACAACTTTCAAGTAAATTTAATTATTTATCATATGAAGATTTTTATGAATATGACTATATCGTTCTTGATAAATTAAACTTAATAAAAATTTCAAATGACTTAAATATCCCAAAAGAAACTATAAGAAGAAAAATTAATGAGTTACAAAAAGAAAAAATTTTAAGAAGAGAAGGAAAAAATATCATTTTGAATAAAAAATTTGCAACCTTTCAAAAACCAGAATCATCTTTAAAAGCTCTTTCATCCTATTTACACAAAAAATCAAAATTACTTCAAGGAGAAAATTGGTTTGGATCTAAAATAGAAAAAGATGAAATTGAAATATATATAAAAAAATATTTTACTATTCTTTGGTTAAGTTTTCTAGATCTTCAAATTCCTTTTTTATTAAGACATAGAAAGAATTTTAATGATTTAGAAACGTGGATAGTTTGGGGAAATATTGCTCTTCATCAACAACAAACTTTAAGTAAAATAAGGAATGAATCTATTGAACGAACTCATGTTGATTTCAAAAATTACTATAAAAAAATTACTAGTATAAAAATTAAACGTGGTGTTAATGCTTCATCAATTTCTGATATTTCAGGTATACCTAGAGCAACAACTATTAGGAAATTAAGATGGTTAATAAAAGAAGAGGTAATAAAAAAAAATAAAAATTTAGAGTATGTTTTGAAAAGCGGAGGCAAGTTGAATAAAAGAATTGAAGAGACTTTTAAAAACAATCAGGTATATGTAGCTGAATTTTTAACAGATTTTTTTGATTACTATAAAAATTCAAATTTTAAACCTTAATCGTTCTAATATACTTAATAAATTAGTAATTTATGGAAATTGCAACAAAAATAGCCCCGGTGTGCTTGGCTTTAATTATGTTTAGTTTAGGGCTTGGTTTAAAGCTTAGAGACTTTACACGAGTGCTGAGAAGTCCAAAAGATTTTGTTGTTGGTTTTTTATGTCAGGTTGTTTTGCTTCCTATTATAGCTTTCATATTAATTAAGATTATTACTTTACCACCCGAGATAGCTTTAGGTGTTATGGTGATTGCAGCGGCACCAGGCGGGGTAACATCAAATATATTAACTAAATTTGCTGATGGTGATGTGGCTTTATCGGTGACATTAACAGCTGCAACAAGTTTGATTTGCATTTTTACAATTCCTTTAATCATCTATAATGTTGCAGATTTAATAGGCATCTCAATTACTAAAGAGGTTTCTGTACTAAATTTGTCGCTCAAAATGTTTTTTGTAGTAACTGTTCCTGTAATGACCGGAATGATTTTTAGAAGTTTAATGGAAAATTTTGTAGTATCTAAAGCTTTACTTATTTCAAGGGTATCTATTATTTTATTTTTATTTGTATTTATCTCTATTTGGATAGAGGAATGGGAAAAAATAATAAGCTTTATAACTAGAGCTGGATTAATAGCTTTAGTTTTAAATCTTACTATGATTTTCGTCGGTTATTATATTGCAAAATTCTTAGCTTCAGGTGTACCGCAAAGAAAATGTATTTCACTTGAATGTGGCTTACAAAACGGCACATTAGCTCTGTTTGTGGCCACACAATTGTTTGATGAGATTGTATTTATAGTTCCAACGGCTGCATACGTATTAATAATGTTTGTAACATCTATATTTTTTGTTCTCATAGTAAGAAAAATCAATTAGATTATTTAAAAAGGGCGAATGGTGGAACTGGTAGACGCGCCGGACTCAAAATCCGGTGGTAGCAATATCTTGAGAGTTCGAGTCTCTCTTCGCCCACCAAAAAAATATGAAAATTAAAAATTATATATCTAAAAATTATTCAAACTATTTACAGAGTAAATCTAGTATTTTTTATCCAAAAAATAAAAAAGATTTAATAAGAATTATTAAATTTGCAGCAAAAAAGAAACTTAAAATATTAAGCCTGGGATCCTCTCTTAGTTGGTTTGATACTATATTTAATACAAATAATATTATTATAAATTTAAAATATTTTAAAAAAACTTTTAAATTTGATAAAAAAAAAGGAATATTGATACTAAGTGCCTCATATAAAATTTCAGAAATTATGAAATCAATTAACAAGTATGGTTGGACGGTGTGTAGTATTCCTGGAAATTCTGAAGTTACAATCGGGGGATGCATTGGAAATGATGTGCATGGTAAAGATTCATTTAAATACGGTAATTTTGGTGAAAATGTTGAAGAATTAGAAATAATTATGGCGAATAGTAAATTTGTAAAATGTTCCAAACATAAAAAAAAAGAAATTTTTCAATCTACATTGGGAGGACTTGGTCTACTGGGAGTTGTTACTACAATTAAATTAAAATTAAAAAGAAAAAGTGAAAACTATTCTACGACTAATTATATATGCAATAATTATAAAGAATTAATTAAAGAAATTTACAATAAAAAAGAAAATTATGATTATATTTATGGGTGGCTTGACACTTATGCGAAGAAAAAATCCTTAGGTAGAGGTATTATTTTTAAGTCTAAAAGCTTAAATATTAACAATAAATTATCTATAAATAATAAAAATTTTCTAGTAAAAATAAAAAATTTACTTCAGAAAACTATTTTTTCTCTATCAATAAAAAATAATTTAATGAAATATTTAAACTTTCTCTACTTTAAGAGTTTTTTATTTAAGAGAAAAAATTATTTAAATAGTTACAAAGAAATTTCATACCCATTAGATGCAAATGGCATAGATGTGAAAAAACAAATAGCCCCAAAAGCATTCTTAGAAATTCAAGTTATTATCAAAAAGAAAAATTTGCTTAACGGGTTACGTTTGTTTTTAGAAAAGTGTCAAAAACTAAATCTTTACAGCATAATCACCGGAATAAAAGTGCATAAGTCGAACAACAATTTATTATCATTTGCAGATGAAGGCATTAGCATGAACATTGTTCAGGTCCTAAACAAAAATAACCAAAAAAATCTTTTAAATAAGTTTAAAGAATTGCACAAATTTGTCATTAACAAAAATCATAAAATATACATATGTAAGGATTTTTTTTTGAATAATTCAACTCTTCTAAAAAATTATAAATCATCAAAAAATTTTTTTTTAATTAAAAAAAAATATGATCCAAAAGATTTGTTTTGTTCAGACTTCCTAAAAAGAGTTAGAAAATAAATTTTCTCATTTTTTCTATTAACGGGAAAATCTTGATTAAAAATGCTATAAAAGGAGAGGGTTGACAGAAAATATTTATTTTTTTAGAGAATAAATTTTTTATTACTTTTTTAGCTATTAAATCAACACTTTTTTTTTTAATTAATGGCAATCCTTTAACTTCACCATAAAATTTATTTTTTTTATCAAAATTTGAATTAAATAAACCTGGAAAAATATTTTTAGAACAAATATTATTTTTTAAGTTTTCCATGTATATTGATTCTATTAATATTTGCATGGAAGATTTGCCAACAGAATAACTTGACGTGTTTTCAAATCCAAATATTGCTGTTCCAGATGATATATTAATTATATGGCCAAAGTTATCTTTTCTCATTTGTGGGTAAATTTTCTTTATAAGTATTAGGTGTGAGATAAAATTCACATTTATATCCTCTACATAATCTTTTAAAGGTATACTATCAATGGATCCAAAAGATCCTCTTCCTGCATTACATATCAATACATCAATTTTATTTCGAGAATCAATTACAACTTGATCGGCAATTTCTTTAGTTTTTTCTGTATCCTTTAAATCTAAAAGATAAATATTTGTATTTTTATTCTCAGACTTAATTTTATCAAGTTTTTCTTTATTTTTAGAAATTATAAATATTCTGTTATTAGAATCTTTCGATAATTCTTTAAATATACAATATCCTAAACCAGATGTGGCGCCTGTAATTAAAAAATTCACTTTATATATTATTCTATTTGTTAATTAATAAACCAATATACTATAATAATAAAAACAATTATGGACATAAAAAAAGTAAATAGCCTTATAGAATTGTACTTTGAACGGTCAAAAAAAATAAATCCCTCAAAAATTTTTTTAAAGTGGCTCAAATCAAATGATCAACATAATTATAGTTGGGGTGAAACTACTCAAAAAATTTATAAGCTTTCAGAAAAAATAGAAGAATTAATAGAAAGTGGCGACAGATGTTTAATATTTTCAGAAAATAGACCTGAATGGTTAATTTCTGATTTAGCAATTATGAATGCTGGAGGTGTGAGTGTGCCAATTTTTACAACATATTCTTCAGATGATTACGAATATATAATTAACGATTGTAAACCATCAATAATTATTATTTCAAACAATCTACAATTAGAAAAAATTAAAAGATTTATAACCAAAGATATAAAAAAAATTATATCTTTTGAAAAAATTCATATTGAAAGTTTAACTTTTTCAGAAATATTTTCTGCAGAAAAGTATATAAAAAGAATAAATAAAAAATTAACTAGAAATTTACCAGCATGCATAATTTATACTTCAGGGACTTCTGGTAATCCAAAGGGCGTGATATTAAGTCATGGAGGAATCCTTTCTAATTGTGAGGGAGCATTAAATTTATTAGGACCTCTAATTAAAAAACAAAAACCAGTATTTTTAACATGGTTACCTCTATCTCACTCTTACGAACATACAGTACAATTTATTCAGATTTTAGTGGGAGCAAAAATATTCTATGCTGAAAGTTTAGATAAACTCATATCAAATATGAAGGAAGCTAAACCCACCATAATGACAGCTGTACCAAGGTTCTATCAAAATTTATTTAATAAAATAAATATAAGTTTTAACAAACAGTCACCATTAAAGAAAATTTTAGTTTTCAAAACTATTCAACTGGGAAAAAAACTACTAAAAAAAGAAGATCTTAAATTAAAAGATAAAATAATTAATTTTATATGTGAAAATTTCGTAAGAAAAAAAATAAGACAACAGTTTGGTGGTAACCTCCAGGCATTTATTTCTGGAGGTGGAGCCTTGGATCAAGAAATAGGTGAATTTTTAAATGCAATAGGCCTACCAACATTGCAGGGTTATGGATTAACAGAAGCCTCACCTGTTGTCAGTTGCAATTTACCAGATCTAGTTAGAGTCAATACTGTGGGACCTCCATTTAGTACAAATAAGATTAAGATAAATAATGATGGTGAAATTTTGGTCAAGGGAGAAAATGTCATGCTCGGATATTGGAACGATGAAAAAGCGACCAATGAAATTATAAAAGATGGTTGGCTACATACAGGCGACATCGGATTAATAGATTCTAAAGGTTACCTAACAATAACTGATAGGAAAAAAGATATAATTGTTAATTTAGGTGGAGATAATATTTCCCCAAGCAAAGTTGAGAATTTTTTATGTTTGAATGAAAATATTAAACAGGCTTTCGTATATGGAGACAAAAAAAATTATTTAGTAGCTATAATAGTTGTAGAATTAGGGACTATTCACGCAGATATTAAAGAAATTATACAAAATTTAAATAAAAAATTAACATTAATAGAAAAAATAAAAAAATTTATATTTATTGAAAAAGAATTTACAATTGATAATAGAATGTTAACACCAACACTAAAGTTAAAAAGAAAAGAAATTTCTAAAAATTATAAACAGCAACTGGAAAAACTTTATATAAGTTGAATAATCTGCTTAAATAAACACTGCAATTACTAACTTTTTTAAAAAATAATTAAAAACAAAAAAAAAATTTGAAGATTCAATTCTTTTCAAATTTTAGAAAGTTAATTTATTTGACTTGAATCATAAATTACTTAAAGGTTAAGTTAATAAACGAATCATAAAGATTTGTTTTAAACAAAGGGAGATACAGATGGCTAAACGTAGAAAAAAAGCTAAAAAGAAAACTAAAAAGAAAAAAGCTAAGAAAAGAAGAAAAAAAAGATAGTTTACTTTTTAA
>Ga0209709_10002724_pt1 | contig 15119 bp, 15 predicted proteins | sample ArcticOcean_MG_C_2_FD_187435 | JGI IMG/M metagenome (GOLD analysis project Ga0209709, IMG submission 187435) | Marine microbial communities from western Arctic Ocean - ArcticOcean_MG_CB4_136 (SPAdes) (version 2) | ecosystem: Environmental > Aquatic > Marine > Oceanic | place: Arctic Ocean... | reverse complement strand
ATACTGCGGGAGTTCTTATTGAGTCCATTCAGGGAGAGGGCGGTATTAGGGTAATACCTGAGGACTGCTTAAGGGCAATTAGAAAAATATGTACTGAAAAAGGAATTTTATTAATTTTTGATGAAGTGCAGTCAGGAGTATGCAGAACTGGTAAGTTTTTTGGCTATGAGTGGGCATCTGTTAAACCTGATATAGTGACACTAGCTAAAGCCTTAGGCGGTGGCTTTCCCTTGGGTGCAATTCTTACAACCAATGAAGTTGCAAAAAGTATGGTAAATGGTTCTCATGGTTCAACATTTGGGGGTAACCCACTTGCGTGCATGATTGGAGATAAGGTTTTGGAGATAATTGAGAAAGAAAAAATTATTACTAATGTCAGTGTTATTTCAAAAATTCTTTTTGAGGGTTTGTCTGATCTGCTTAAAAAGCATGATAATAAAATATTCGGTATTCGCGGTAAAGGTTTGATGATTGGAATTGAGTGCCTGGAAAAAAACTCACTAATCACTGAGCAAGCGTTTAAAGAGGGTCTCCTGTTAGTTAATGCGGGTGATAATGTTGTTAGAATGCTTCCGCCGCTTAATATTTCTGAATCAGACGCACTGTTAGGAATAGAAAAGCTTGACCAGGCATTATCAAATATAAAATTATAGTATATGGTTTCATATGACTAAAAAAATTAAACATTTTATTGACCTGGACTCCTTTTCAAAAAAAGACTTTAGAGTCCTTTTAGATAAGTGTCATACGCGAAAGAATTCTAAAATTAGAAAGGGTAATGCTGAGCTCGATCTTGATATGTGTGCGGAAGATAAAATACTAGCAATGATCTTTGAAAAACCTTCTACACGAACAAGGTTTTCCTTTGAAACCGCCATGCTCCAATTGGGTGGAAAAACAATTACCGCCAGTTCAAATGATATGCAGTTAAATAGAGGCGAGACTATAGAGGATACAGCGAAGGTTTTATCCCGTTACGTCGATTTAGTTATGCTCAGAACTAATGAGCATTCGACCTTAATTGATTTTGCTTCTGAATCTTCTATTCCCGTTATCAACGGGCTCTCCGACAGGTCTCATCCATGCCAGGTGTTAACTGATTTAATGACATTTGAAGAAAAGAGAGGGAAAATTAATGGAAAAATTGTGACTTGGTTTGGGCCAGGAAACAATATGACCCATAGCTGGATACATGCGGCTTCTTTATTGGATTTTGAGTTAAGAATTTGCGCACCTAAGAAATTTAGTGCTGACAAAAAAATTATAAAAAAAGCTTTAAATGAGGGTGCAAAAATAATTGATAATATTTCTCCAGAGAAAGCGGCTAGACATTCGAACTGTATTGTAACAGATACTTGGTTTTCTATGGGTGATAGAGAGGATGCCTCAAAAAGAGAAATGCTAAAAAGTTATCAGGTAAATAATAAACTAATTAAACTTGCTGAAGATGATGTAATGTTTCTTCATTGCTTGCCTGCTCATCGAGGTGAGGAGGTTACAGCAGAAGTAATTGATGGACCCAATTCACATGTCTGGGATGAAGCAGAGAATAGAGTACATGCCCAAAAAGGAATTATTGACTGGTGCTTGAGTGATTAGAAAATTATTTCCAAAAAGATTTATTAAAAATCACTATTAAGGTTAAAAATTCTAACCTACCTGCCAGCATTCCAATAGATAGTAGCCATTTTCCAGCATCTGAAATTTCATAAAAGTTGTACGAAGGTCCAATCATGCTTCCAAGCCCAGGCCCTACGTTAGAAATTGAAGTAGCAGCAGCTGAAAATGATGTTAAAAGATCAAGTCCTGTGAAGCTTAGCAAAAGTGAAAGCACTACAAATGTTACTATAAAAATAAAAAGAAAAGTTATGACTGATTGAGTTATTTCCGAACTTAAATGTTCACCATTATACTTTTTATTTATGACTCTGTTTGGACTTATTAACTTCCCAATTGTTTCCTTCGAGTTGTAATAAATGATCTGTAGTCTAAAAATTTTAATTCCACATGTTGTTGATCCAGCGCACCCACCAATAAAGGTTATAAATAAAAATATTAATATAATTGGGGTACCCCACATATCATATTCTGCCGTTACAAAACCTGTCCCTGTCAGGATTGATGTAACATTAAATAATGAATATCTAATTGCTTCAAGTGAAGAAAAATTACCTGTTATAATTAGGTAAGACATTACCGTTATTGAGGAAAGTATTAAGATTTGAAAAAATCCCCTTACCTGCTGATCTTTAATAATAACGGATGGTCTTCCTCTGACAGCCTTAAGGTAAAGTACAAAGGGAAGGCTAGATATTATCATAAAAAATACAGCTATAAATTCAAGATTTATATTATTAAAGCTACCAATTGAGCCAGACTTTGAAGAAAATCCACCAGTAGCAATAGTTGACATCGCGTGAACTAATGCATTAAAGGGAGAAAGCCCTATCAGCCAATACGATATTCCGCAAACTACAGATAATGCTATATATAAAACTGAAATTTCTGAAGCAATGCTTGCCGCTCTGGGGAGAAGTTTTTCAGAAGTGTCTGAACTTTCCAGTCTAAATAACTGCATACCGCCGACCCCCAGATTTGGTAAAATAGAAATTGCGCTGACTATTATACCAATTCCACCTAACCATTGGAGGATTGCTCGCCAAAGAATAATTCCCCTAGAAGTATTTTCGATGTCATTAATAATCGTAGAGCCTGTGGTTGTTAGTCCCGACACTGCTTCAAAAAAAGAGTCTGTAATATTTAAGTTACCGGTAGAGGCAATAAAAGGCAGTGATGCAAAAATTGATAAAATTAACCAACTAATCACTACTAAAATAAAGGCACTTTTTAATTCAATTTTTTTATTACTGCCTCTATTAACTAAAATTAGAGAAAAGCCTATAAAAAAAGTAAAAAGGCTGCTGAGAAAGAAACCAGACGAGTTCATATTATTTTCGGCTAAATCTAAAAATCCCGGAATTATCATAGTAAATGATAGACCAATTAAAAAAATTCCTATTATAGAAATTATAGGTTGTATAATATTTGATGCAGTTTTCATTTTTTTATCATATACCTCTTTGATATCATTTCATAAGAACTTATAATCTTCTAAGTAATTATAAAATAGATTATTACGATTTATTTTTTCTTTGGAAACCGAATTATTATGACTAAAAAAAAATCACCAGACCTTTTCCCTGATTCTGAAATTAGCTCAGCTGACCCTGGGCGCGCGCCAGGTCAAAAAATATCTCTTTCGGGAATCCTGCCTGGACAAATTATTCGATCGATGATTGAAAGTGGTGAAATTTGGTCACAAGGCAATATTTCGGAGGAACAGATTCAGCCTGCAAGTTTAGACCTTAGACTTAGTGATATTGCTTATAGAATTAGAGCAAGCTTTTTACCATCTGATGGATCTGTCAAAGATAAGTTATCCGAATTAGCTCTTCATAAAATTGATATATCCGATGGCGCAGTTCTTGAAACTGGATGTGTTTATCTGGTACCGTTGATGGAGGCATTATCACTTCCAGAAAGAATAACCGCTATTTCAAATCCCAAGAGTTCAACGGGCCGAGTAGATGTTTTTACAAGATTAATATGTGATGGTAGCCACGAATTTGATAAAATTCCCGGGGGCTATAAGGGGCACCTTTGGTTAGAAATATCGCCTAGAACATTCCCCGTTATTGTTAGGCAAGGCACGCGGTTAAATCAGATGCGATTTAGAAGGGGAAGACTAACAAGTTCTGATACTGAGTTAAAACGACTACATTCTGAGGAGAGCATTGTCTATAATGGTAAGGCCGATATATCAGAGGGATTAGCAATCTCAGTAAACCTAAATGGTAATAATAAAGAAGAAATCATAGGATATAAGGCCAAGAGACATGCTGGGTTAATAGATTTAGATAAGCCAAATAAATATTCGGTTTCAAAGTTTTGGGACCCTGTTTTACTTAATGATGAAAATAGACTTATACTAGATCCGGGCGAATTTTATATTTTGGCATCTCATGAATCAATTGCTATTCCTCCTAGTCATGCAGCTGAAATGGTTCCTTTTAATCCTTCTATTGGTGAATTTAGAGTCCATTATGCAGGATTCTTTGATCCTGGTTTTGGTCACGGGTCTTCAAATGGTGAAGGATCAAAAGCTGTTTTAGAGGTAAGGGGCTATGATGTTCCTTTTATTTTAGAGCACAATCAAATAGTCGGACGTCTAATGTATGAGAAGCTTACGGAGTTTCCTGAAAAATTTTATGGCTCTTCAATAGGATCAAATTATCAGAAACAAAACCTAAGACTTTCAAAGCATTTTATTCAAGACTAAAGAGATTAAATGTTAATTTTTAAGCTCTGCATATTTCGATCGTATCGTGTGCTTAATTGCTGATATCTCTAAATTATTTAGTTCTAGAGAATCCCCGAGTAATTCTAAAAACCTTACGCTTTCTTCAATAATATTTAGATCAGCCATCATGACCTCTAGGGCTAGAATGTATGCAGTTTTTTTTAAGTCCTTATTTGAGCTTAAACCACTATTAATCAAGTCTAAAATATTTTCAAAATTATTCTCTATCTCAGTCAGCTCCATGCACTCGATCATTTTTTTTGACAAATAATCATTATTTATGTTTTCAAATATTGGCAAAGTGGTAAAAAGAAAATTAATAATGTTTAATTCTTTATCAGAAATGTCACCATCTGTTGCGGCAGACAATGTCATGGTATAAATAAGACTATCAATAGAGCTGAGTGAGTTCATGAATAAATCTTTAATAGCAGATGCAACAGAAAGCAAGTCATGGCCCTTTGAAGAGGCTAGAAAAATTATTAAGCGTCTTGAAAAAAATAAAAGAGATGTAGTATTTGAGACTGGCTATGGGGCCTCTGGTTTGCCTCATATTGGGACCTTTGGAGAAGTTGCCAGAACTTCAATGGTAAGATCTGCTCTAAAAATACTTGATCCCTTAATAAAATCAAAAATAATATGCTTCTCTGATGATATGGATGGATTACGAAAAGTGCCTAATAATATTCCCAATGCAAAAGTACTCGAGGACAATCTTGAAAAACCCCTATCAAGCATTCCGGACCCTTATGGTGAAGCTAAGAGTTATGCTGATCATAATAATACTATCTTGAAGGACTTTCTTAATAAATTTGGTTTTGAATACGAGTTTATGAGCGCAACAGAGCAATACTTAGCTGGAAATTTTGATGATACTCTTAAAAATATTTTGCAAAATTATGATATTGTTTCGAATATAATACTACCAACATTAGGTGTGGAAAGACGTGAAACTTATTCCCCCTTTCTTCCTATTTGTCATGAAACTGGGAAAGTTTTAATGGCGAAGGTTTTGGAGGTCGATAAAGAAAAAAACACTATACTTTATTTCAATCAGCTAAAAAACGAGGAAGTTGAAACCTCTGTGCTTGGAGGAAAATGTAAACTTCAGTGGAAAGTTGACTGGGCTATGAGGTGGGTAGCGCTCGGTGTTGATTATGAAATGTCTGGAAAGGATTTAATTGATTCTGTAAATTTATCTGGAAAAATATGTAGGAAACTAGGGCAAGTTCCACCTGAGGGTTTCAATTATGAACTTTTCTTTGATGAGAATGGTGAAAAAATTTCTAAATCAAAAGGAAACGGTATTACAATTAACGAATGGCTTAAGTATGCAAATCCTGAAAGTCTTTCGTTATATATGTATCAAAAACCAAGACGAGCAAAAAAGCTTTCCTTTGATGTCATACCCAAGGCAGTTGATGAATATCAAACTTTTTTAGAAAAATATTCAAACCAGACTATAGCAGAGCAATTAAATAACCCCGTTTTTCATATTCACAACGGTGAACCAAACTGCTTTAAGGTGCCTGTAACCTTTGCATTGATTCTTAATTTAGTGAATGCATCACAAGCTGACGATAAGACAACTTTATGGGGGTTCATCCGGAGATATATTGGAGATATTCCGAAAGATGCGGAGAATTATATTGATAAATTACTTGATTACGCACTATCTTATTTTAATGATTTTGTTTTACCTACCAAGACTTACAAAGAACCATCTGAAGATGAAATTAACGAATTAAATGAGCTATCATCTCGCTTTGACGGTCTAAAAAGGGATGCTGATGCAGAAACTATCCAAACTATTGTTTATGATATCGGAAAAGAAGCTAAATACGAGAATCTTCGTGATTGGTTTATGGTCCTTTATCAGATTCTTCTAGGCCAAGAACAGGGTCCAAGATTTGGTTCTTTTGTGGCCCTTTATGGAATTGACAAAACCCGTGAGTTAATTAAAAGAGCGATAAATAAAGAATTAATCTAATTCATTAACTGCCTCAGATAAACTTTTTTTTCCAGAACCTGGTTGCAAAGGTTTTTGTTGGCTCTCATGATATTTCCAGCCCATTACCCAAGCAATTTCGAAAGTAGCAAAAATTTTTCCATTCTTTAATCTAAAATTTTGGTTATAAATTTCAATAGATCGTTCTAAAATATCTTTTCTAAGAAATGTTTTCTGCCGCTCATCAAGGATATTGGTTTCTCCCATCAACCTCAAATCATTCATTAATTTTATTGGACTATCATATAAAACCTTCTGGCGATCAATATCTGCAACAGGTAGATTAAAATTTGCTCTCTGTAAAAGGTTCGATAAATCTTGTAGGTCTGCAAAAGGACTTATTCTTGGGCTTATTCCTCCTGATATTTCTTCTTCCGCCTTAGCAAAACAAAATCTTAGCTCCTTAAGGGTGTCTCCAGCAAAAAGACAGCCCATGAATAATCCATTTGGTTTTAGTGACTGATTTATCTGAGATAAAATACCAGGAAGGTCATTTGAAAAATGATGATTAAAGAAACTAATAATTAAATCTAAACTAGATTTTTTTATAGGAAGAAGCTCTTCATCACAAACAAAATCAATGCCGGGATTCATACTAAGCTCTGCAGTCTTGAGGGCAATAATATTCTTTGCTTTTTGAATATTTAGATTCCTAAATCCAAGAGCTAATCCATTTTCAAATTGATTGTTAATAAGCTCAATTCTTTCAAACATTTCCTCTGAATAATCATTGAAAAATAACTTAGAATCGGGACTGTTTCCATAGGATCGCTTTCTCCTTATGCGGCCCATTTTTCGATTATGTATCATTTTTTAAATCTCGTAATTAGGTTAAATACAAATAGTATATAGTCTTATTCATTATAATTTATTATATATCATATAAATTATCAGGAGATTAGATATGAACATAGATATTTATACAGGACCAATGTGCCCTTATTGTAGCAAAGCAAAAGAACTTTTGTCTCATAAAAATCTTGAATACAATGAGCTATACATTGGGAATGATTCTAAAATTATGGAAGAAATGCTTGAGCGATCAGGCGGTAAACGTTCTGTTCCTCAGGTTTTTATTGGTGAAGTGCATGTAGGCGGCTATGATGAATTATATGAATTAGATCGTAATGGCGAGCTAAGTAAATTATTGGAAGGAAACTAGTGTTAGCTAGATATTCCTTAATTCAATTAAGTACTGGGTGTGTCCCAAAGGATTCATATGAATCCTTAAAAAAATATATTGTGAAGTCAGCAAATAATGGTGCAAATCTTATTTCGACGCCTGAAACATCCAATATTATGGAATTAAAAAGTACTAAACTTTTTAAAAATATTTTTGCCGAAGGGGATGACTTATTCTTAAAAAATCTAATGAAATTAGCGAACGATTTAAGTGTTTGGATTAATCTCGGATCTTGGGTGGTAAAGGATTTGAACGGGAAAGCCCTCAATCGAACTATTTTGATTGATTCTGATGGTAAAATAAATAGTAGGTATGATAAAATCCATTTATTTGATGTTGAACTTTCTGAGACGGAGAAATATTTAGAAAGCAAAACTTATAATTCTGGCGACAAGGCAATTATCTCAAAAACCCCTTTTGGAAAAATAGGTTTTACTATCTGCTACGACCTTAGGTTTCCTTACTTATATCGTGATCTTGCAAAATCAGGGGCGGAAATTATATTTGTTCCATCAGCTTTTACCTTTGAGACCGGCAAAGCTCACTGGCATAAGCTTATTCAAGCAAGGGCGATTGAGACTGGGTCTTTTATTGTTGCGCCTGCTCAGTGGGGTCTGCACGAGAATGGAAGAAAGACTTATGGCCATTCTTTAGTCGTCAATCCATGGGGTGAGATTATAGCAGAAAAGGTAAAAGGTATTGGGCTTCTCGAATTCAAAATTAATCTTAATGAGGTAAAGCTAGCGCGTTCAAAAATTCCTTCTTTGAAAAAAAGTCCGGCTTATAGTATTGTGAGTAACTAATTATGATTAAATATTCTTTAAAGTGTAATAAAGATCATGTTTTTGAAGCTTGGTTTTCGGTTTCATCAAGCTTTGAAAAACAAAACAAAAAAAAATTAATTTCCTGCCCTAGTTGTGGCTCCTTAAGGATTGAAAAGTCAATAATGGCTCCTAATATTTCACCTAAAGGACAAAGCTCTAAAGAATCAATTCAAAAAAAAGATAATGTTGAGGTTCTTCTTAATAAGGCTCGTAAAAACATTGAAGCTAACTTTGATTATGTTGGTGATAAATTTGCTGATGAAGCAAGGTCAATGCATTACGGCGAAAAAGATGAAAGAGAAATTTATGGAGAAACGACTATTGAGGATGCTGTTGAGCTAATTGAGGAAGGTATTAATGTTCATCCAGTACCAGGCATTAACCCGAAACTTAAGAACTAATTTTTGTTGAAGAGCCTAGATAGTTTATTGATAAATCCTCTGAAACCTTCCAAGAATCAAAAATCGGATTATATTTAACCCCCTTTATTTCGTCTATTGTCAGCTTATTGCTTTTAAATAAAATTTTTAATTCGTCAGGTGTTATGAATTTATTCCAATCATGCGTTCCTCTTGGAAGCCACCCAAGTATATATTCAGCTCCAATTATTGCCAATCCATAAGACATAATAGTTCTATTTAAACTTGCAAATATCATAATACCATTAGGTGACAATAGGTGGCTGCATGATTTTATAAATAAGCTTGTGTCAGCAACATGCTCAATTACTTCCATATTCAGGATAATGTCATACTTTTTTCTTTTCTTCGCCAAGTCCTCAACCGTACTGACCTGGTAATTAATTGGAAGAGCGTGCTCATTCGCATGTGCCAATGCAGTTTTGATATTTTTTTCTACAACATCAATTCCCGTTACGCTTGCCCCCAATCTTGACATTGGTTCACTTAGTAAACCTCCGCCACAACCAACGTCTAAAAGATTGAGATTATTAAATGGAGTTATGTCTTGGCCATTAATTTTAAAATGGTTAATAATTTTTTCCCTAATAAAAGCTATTCTAGCAGGATTGAATTTATGTAGAGCTTTAAATTTTCCTTTAGGATCCCACCATTCCTCGGCCATCTTATAGAACTTATCGTGTTCCTTTTGGTCAATTGTTGTATTTTTTATTTTTCTTTCTTTCGTCACTATTACTTGCTCCTTCATCGCCTATACACTATCTATATCTCACGCCCAATAAGAAAATTCAAAATTATTATATTTTTTGAATAATTTCAGGTATTTAAATGTTTTGGAGAATAAAATGTCTAGGATAGTAATGAAATTTGGTGGAACTTCGGTTGGTAGCGTCGAACGCATTAATCATGTTGCCGATATTGTTAAGGCTGAGTTAGATTTGGGTAATCAAATTGTAGTAGTTCTATCCGCGATGTCTGGCGAGACAGATAGATTAATAAATTTGACAAAAGACCTTTCTGATAATTTTCCTAGTTCAGAGTATGATGTTGTTATATCTAGCGGCGAACAAACTAGTGCTGGTTTTCTAGCCGGCTTATTAAGCTCTAAAGGTATTAAGGCTCAATCAAGGATGGGATGGCAAATTCCAATTATTACAAATGATGATTTTAGGTCTGCTCGTATCAAAGCGATTCATTCTGAAGAAATATTGAATTTATTAGAATCTAATGAGGTGGTTGTAATACCTGGTTTTCAAGGAATAACCTCCGAAGGCAGAATAACTACTTTAGGGCGAGGGGGATCAGATACTTCAGCTGTGGCTATTGCAGCCGCTATTAAAGCAGATTTTTGTGATATATATACTGATGTTGATGGTGTTTACACATCAGATCCTAATAAAGTGCCAAACGCAAAACGATTAGATAAGATTTCTTATGAAGAGATGCTCGAGATGTCTTCACTTGGCGCAAAAGTATTGCAAACACGCTCTGTGGAAACAGCAATGAATAATAATGTTGTTTTGCGGGTGCTTTCAAGTTTTAGTGATTTAAGTGAAGGTAAGAAAGGTACATTAGTTTGTTCGGAGAATGGAATTTCTGATAAAAAAATTGTAACAGGAGTAACATCTTCATCGACTGATGCAAAACTAACCCTAAAAGGTATTAAAGACAAACCTGGAGTAGCTGCGGAAATACTAGGAGTTCTTGCTGACAATGGTATTAATGTAGACATGATTGTACAAAATATTTCTGATGACCGAAGAACAACTGATTTAACCTACACAGTTCCTGTTGATGAATCTGATAAGGCCAAGAAACTCATGGAAGACCTATCATCAAACCTTTCCTATAAGGATTTAATAGTGGATTCTAATATCTCAAAAATTTCAATAATAGGCGTTGGAATGAGAAGTAATGCAGGTGTTGCGAGTCAAATGTTTAGAGTATTATCTCAAAATAACATAAATATTGATGTTATCTCTACCTCAGAGATTAAAATTTCTGTTTTAATAAGCAGAGATCTTACTGAAAGAGCATTAAATATGCTGCATGAGCACTTTGAGTTAGGAAAAATTACTGAATAAATATCTTAATAGAACATAAAGTGAGTTAATTCATGGAAGAGTATTATTGGAGAAATATTAAAAGGCGGAAAAGCAATATTATTGCCGTCGGATCTTTGAATGTTGGTGGTGATTTCCCTATTTCAGTTCAGTCTATGACTAATACAAATACCTCTGATGTCTCTAAGACGCTAGATCAAATTCGACAAATAGAATCGGCAGGGGCTGACTTAATAAGGATTTCTTGTCCCGACGAGGACTCTACGGCGGCCTTAAAAAAAATTATTCCAGAGTGTAACGTTCCAATAATTGCTGATATCCATTTTCATTACAAAAGAGCAATTGAGGCTGCAAAATCGGGGGCGTCTTGCTTAAGAATTAATCCGGGCAATATAGGGAATATTAACCGAGTAAAGGAAGTGGTTAATGCAGCAAAAGATAATGGGTGTTCTATTCGTATTGGAGTTAATGCGGGATCATTAGAAAAAAAAATATTAGAAAAATACGGAAGCCCTTGTCCAGAAGCCATGGTTGAAAGCGCCTTGATGCATGAGAAAATATTACAAGATCTATACTTTGATCAATATAAAATTTCAGTCAAAGCCTCCGATGCTTTGTTAACTATTGAGGCATACAAACAATTAGCCAAAGTAACAGACGCCCCCCTTCATTTAGGCGTAACTGAGGCGGGGGGTTTAATGGCGGGATCAATAAAATCCTCTATTGGAATCGGACAACTTCTTCTTAATGGTATTGGAGATACAATAAGAGTCTCTTTGTCAGCAGATCCAGTTGAGGAAATTAAGGTAGGCTATAATATTCTTAAAAGTCTTGGCCTAAGGCACAGGGGCGTTACTATAATTTCATGCCCATCTTGTGCGAGACAGGGCTTTAATGTCATTGATACTGTAAAGACTCTAGAAGAGAGGTTATCTCATATTACTCAATCAATAACTCTTTCTGTGATTGGCTGTGTAGTTAATGGCCCGGGCGAGGCTCTTTATACAGATGTTGGTTTCACTGGTGGCGGAAAAGGTAGTGGTATGATTTATATAAGTGGTAAACAATTATCAAAATTAAATAATAGCGAGATGATTGATGAAATCGTTAAGCATGTAGAAAAAAAATCTCAAATAATCATTAATGAGGAAAGAATGTGACAACAATTCCATTGGATAGAATAGAAAGCATCCTTAAGAAAGGCAAGGAACTTGAAGATGAACTAGGTAAAGAGAATACATCTGATAGATTTGTTGAGCTCTCAAAAGAGTATGCTGAGATTCAGTCTTTATATTCAGCTGTAAAGGAGTGGAAAAGTATTTATGAAGAAATTTCTGATTTACAGAATCTATCTGAAGACTCATCTAATGATAGTGAGATGAGAGAATTAGCAAATGAAGAACTGAAGGATTTACAGGCTCGAATTATTAATCTAAATGATGCAATAAAATTATTGTTATTACCAAAGGATAAGGCTGATTCAAGCGATGTAATTTTAGAAATTCGAGCTGGTACAGGTGGCGATGAGGCTGCTCTATTTGCAGGCGACCTATATAGAATGTACCAAAGATTTTCGGATTCAAATGGATGGAAAACTGAAATAATTTCTATTTCTGATGGTGATGTTGGAGGATTTAGAGAGGTCATTCTTTCTATAGCTGGCAAAGGAGTTTTTTCACGATTAAAATTTGAATCTGGCGTTCATAGGGTTCAAAGAGTTCCGACAACTGAATCAAGCGGCCGCGTCCACACATCTGCTGCAACGGTCGCGGTTCTCCCAGAACCTGAAGATGTTGATATTGTGATAGAGGAAAAGGATATTAGGGTTGACGTCTTTAGGGCGAGTGGTCCAGGTGGTCAGTCAGTAAACACAACTGATAGCGCTGTAAGGATTACACATCTTCCATCAGGCCTAGTTGTAAGTCAGCAGGATGAAAAATCTCAACATAAGAATAGGGCAAAGGCCATGAAGGTTTTAAGGGCTAGGTTATATGAAGCAGAAAGGTTTAAACAGCAGCAAGAAAGAGCTGCACATAGAAGTTCTCAAGTTGGATCAGGGGATAGATCCGAAAGAATTAGAACTTATAATTTCCCTCAAGGTAGAGTAACGGATCATAGAATAACACTTACTTTGCATAAATTAGATACAATTCTAGAGGGGCAAGATCTTAATATTTTAATTGATGCTCTAACATCAGAAGAGAAAACTAGACAATTACTCGAGGGATAATTTCTTGTTTTTAGATGACTTACAAAAACTTATCGCCAAGACTTTTCTTGATAATAAAATTACAACTTATTCGCTCGATGCACGGATTGTTTTGCGAGAAGTTTTAAATCTCGATGAAAAAGAGTTTATTCTTCAACCAAAAATCCAAGTATCCTCTGAGAACCTCGGTAAGATTCAAAAAATAGTAGAAAGACGATTAAAGGGAGAACCTATTAGCAAAATTTTTGGGCGAAGGGATTTCTATTCTTCTACATTTCTAATCTCAACTGAAGTTCTTGACCCAAGGCCAGAGTCGGAACTTATTGTTGATATTGCTAATAATTTTATTTTAGATAAAAAATTTAAAAATGTTATAGATTTAGGGACTGGCTCTGGATGTATACTTTTATCCATTCTTAAGGAAAATAAGAAAATGAATGGAATTGGCACAGATATTTCTTTTGATGCAATTAATATTGCAAAACAAAATAGCAGTAATCTTAATTTAGATGAAAGAGCGTTATTTATAGTGTCTAATTGGTTTGATTCTGTTGATGGTGGTTATGATCTAATAGTATCCAATCCACCATATATTTCATCAACTGAAATCACGAATCTATCTAGCAGTGTAAAAAATTATGATCCTCTTGTATCATTAGATGGCGGGAGCGATGGTCTGGTTTGCTACAAAGAAATTGCAGATAACTTAAATAGAGTTATTAGAAAAAATGGAAGAATAATATTAGAGATTGGATACAATCAGGCTGATGATGTTATTAAAATATTTGAATCCAAAGAATTTTATTTACTAAAAAAATATAATGATATTAGTGGTTTAGATAGAATCCTTACTTTTGAAACAAAAAAAACTTAAAATAATTAAAAAAAATGTGGTATTAAAATTAACTTAAGGTTAATGTTCGTGCAGTTTTTGTATATATACAAAATTATTCTCAGTTAAAGCTAAAGTTTTATTAAGTTTACTTAGAATTATTTATCAAAAAAAATTAGGATTTTTAATGATTGATTCATCAATATTTATAATGTGTTGTTATGGTTAAACCTAGAAATAATAACAATAGAAGAAGAAATAATAATCATCGGCGTCCCGGTGGTAATAATGGAAATAACCTAGAATCTAATGGTCCATTTATCAAAGTAAGGGGATCTGCAAAACAAATTTATGAGAAATACCTCACTTTAGCGCGTGACGCACAATCGGCGGGGGATAACGTTCTTCAGGAAAGCTACTTTCAGCACGGAGAGCATTATGCTCGTCTTTTAATAGAAAGTGGTAATTTTGAAAAAAACGAAAATAATTCTGATGAAAAAGCTCCGGCTCCCCAGAAAAGTAATGAAAAAGCAAAAGATAAGAATACTGAGGTAAGGTTATCAGACACTAAAGAAGAAAAATTATTAGATTCTAAAGAAGAAAATAAAGAAAATGTTATTTCAATCCCAGAGAGTGCAGATTTAGACGTTGCTGAGGGTTCTTAAAAGTACTATAAATTACTAACTAAATATCTGATAAATATGTATAATATATTATATTAGATTTTTATTAAAATTTTGGAAAAGAATTATAAGAAAAAGGTTTACATTGCCATTCCAGGTACTTATAAACCCTATTCCAAGCTATAAAAAGTTTGGGTGGTTTTTAACCAAACACTTTTAGAAATTGTATCTTAAATAATTGCTGGTTTATCTAGCTCGGTTCAGTTATCTCTTAGTGTGCTCTTTGAAATTGTGATAAAAGAAAGAGAAACGTAGGTGGCGATGTCCAAGCGGATATATTTCTTATGAAATATATCAAATTTATTTGACTCGTCTTTACGTTTCAAACCAACGTACAAGTGTGTTAACTTTTATAGTTAGTGCTCTTGTCAAAAGTTTTTGAGATTTAAATAAAGAACAAGCGAGTCATAGTAAGATTAAACTTAAGAGTTTGATCCTGGCTCAGAACGAACGTTGGCGGCACGCTTAACACATGCAAGTCGAACGAGAAACCTGAGCTTGCTCAGGTGGACAGTGGCAGACGGCTTAGTAACGCGTG